>Ga0073934_10000471_pt1 | contig 116187 bp, 112 predicted proteins | sample LarsenN4metaG_FD_76834 | JGI IMG/M metagenome (GOLD analysis project Ga0073934, IMG submission 76834) | Hot spring sediment bacterial and archeal communities from British Columbia, Canada, to study Microbial Dark Matter (Phase II) - Larsen... ...
AGGCCGGCGCCCTTCGTAGTAGTGGCCGATCGACTGGGCCAGCCAGCCCAGGAACAGCAGCCCGAGGCCGAGCGCCGGCCAGGTGGCCGGCGCCAGCCCGGCCAGGCCGTGGGCGCCCCAGGCGAGCGCCGCGGTGAAGAAGGTGGTCGCCACCCCGAGCACCAGCTGCCCGCGGGAGAGCATCCACAGCCACAGCGCGGCGAACACCGCCCAGGCCAGCGTCGTCTTCACGCCGCCGACGTGCAGAGGCGCGCCCGAAAGCAGCAGCGCGCTCCCGAACACGACGAGCGGCACCCCGAACAGGTGTGTCGTGATGTTGCGCTGGTCGCGGTGGAAGCGCGCGTAGCGCACCAGCAGTTCGAGGGCCGGGCGCATGAGGGTGGGGCGGGACATGGCGTGCACCTCGGCAGGTTGGGGGCGCAATGGCAGGCCGTGGCTCGGGGCGGTCTCCGGCGCATGCTAGCGGAGCGGCCGCCGGCGCGGTGAAGGCCACTCCGCGCCGCTCCCTAGAATCGGCCGCAGTTTCGTGAAGCCCGCCGCGCGCCGGCGCACGTGCTTGACAGTCCCCAACGACCGGGCACCCCGATGAGCATCAAGAGCGACAAGTGGATCCGGCGCATGGCCGAGCAGCACGGCATGATCGAGCCGTTCGAGCCCGGGCAGGTGCGCACGGCCGCCGACGGCCACCGCATCGTCAGCTATGGCACCAGCAGCTACGGCTACGACATCCGCTGCGCGCCCGAGTTCAAGGTCTTCACCAACATCCACAGCACGGTCGTCGACCCGAAGAACTTCGACGAGAAGAGCTTCGTCGACATCAATGCCGACGTCTGCATCATCCCGCCCAACAGCTTCGCGCTCGCGCGCACGGTGGAGTACTTCCGCATCCCGCGCAACGTGCTGACCATCTGCCTGGGCAAGAGCACCTACGCGCGTTGCGGCATCATCGTGAACGTGACGCCGTTCGAGCCCGAGTGGGAAGGCTTCGTGACGCTGGAGTTCAGCAACACGACGCCGCTGCCGGCCAAGATCTACGCGGGCGAGGGCTGCGCACAGGTGCTGTTCTTCGAGAGCGACGAGGTCTGCGAGACGAGCTACAAGGACCGCGGCGGCAAGTACCAGGGCCAGCGCGGGGTCACCCTGCCCAAGACCTGAGGGCGGGCGTGGCCACGCGGCGGTGCCCCGGGGCCGCCGAGGGCGCGAAGGGCTCGGGTCGCGGCCGTCCAGCGCGGAGGGTCATGCCATGTCCGATGCCGAGTTCGCCGCGTTGCGCCAGCAGATGGTGGGCGAGATCGCGCTGCACACCGTGCTGCAGACCGGGCGCCTGGGCAAGGCGGCGCTGTCGCGCCGCGTGATGGAGGCGATGGGGCGCGTCCCGCGGCATGCCTTCGTGCGGCAGGACCTGCAGCACCTGGCCTATGCGGACACGCCGCTGCCGAGCGACTGCGGCAAGACCATCTCGCAGCCGTTCATCGTGGCCCTGATGACCGACCTGCTCGACCTGCAGCCCGGCGACAAGGTGCTCGAGGTCGGCACCGGCTGGGGCTACCAGTCGGCGGTGCTCGCGGAGCTGGGTGCGCGCGTCTACAGCGTCGAGCTCATCGAGCCGCTGGCGCGCGAGGCACGCCGGCGCCTCGCCCGCCTGGGATACACGTCGGTGGAGGTGCGCGTCGGCGACGGCCGCGCCGGCTGGCCCGAGCACGCGCCCTACGACAAGATCCTCGTCAGCGCCGCGCCCGACTGGGTGCCCGTGCCGCTGCTGGAGCAGCTGAAGGCGGGGGGGCGCATGGTCATCCCGGCCGGCGTCGGCGACCAGCAGCAGCTGCTGCTGATCGAGAAGGACTCCGCCGGCCGGCTCGCCTCGCGCGCGGTGCTTCCGGTGCGCTTCTCGATGCTCGAGGAACCCGAGCCGGGCTGACCCGGCCCGGGTGCGCCGCTCAGTCGAACTTGATCGTGATGCCGGTCATGAACAGCGTGTCGGTGCGCTTGACGCCGCTGCCCGGATCGCTGTTGTGCTTGACGTTCAGTCCGGCCGTCAGGTTCATCGACTGCGTCGCAGGCACCGCGATGCCGGCATCCCAGGTGGCGCGGTACTCGCCGCGGTTGCTGAGGTCGGGGTAGACGACGAGGCGCTGGCGGGCCGTCGTGCTCTGGCCGAGCTTGTGCACCGACTCCTCGCCGGCCAGTAGCGTCGCGTGGCGGTAGCTGCTGCGCACGGCGCCGTCGATGACCCGCGGCGCGGTGAAGCGGTCGGCGACATACGCGGCGCCACCGAACACGTCGAACTTCAGTGCGTCGGTGTTGACGAACTTCCATCCCGCGCCGCCACCGAGCGTGGCGCGCGACTGCAGCGCCGCGATGTCGTCGCGCTCGCCCTCGGCCAGGCCGAAGACGTAGAACTGCGACGTCAGGTTCCAGTCCTGCTTGGCGCCGAGGCGCCACTGGTCGGCGGTCTTGCTGCCCTGGGTGGAGCCGTACAGCGCGCTCGCGTACAGCGAAGTCTTGTCGCCGGGGGTGGCGCGAACGGCGTCGGCCGTGCCCGACAGCGTGGTGGAACGCGTGTTGCCGCCGCTGGCCGCGTAGGCCGCGCCGAGCGCGGCACGCCATTGGCCGTCTTCCTTGACGGTGGCTTGCGCGAATGCGCCGCCGCTGGCGGCGAGAGTGACCGCCATCCAGGCGGCGGGGACGAGGTGCTTCATCTTCGGGACTCCTCTGCTGGCACGTTCTTTCGTTGGTCAACCCTGCACCGTGGTTGCTCAGGGTAAACACGAGTCTAGGTGGCAGGTACGGCGGTGCCGGGCGGGCGTTCGAAACAGTGTGTACATGGCGCCAGCACCAGCGCCAGCGCCGGCGCCCATGCCGATGGCCGGGGTGGTGCAGGCACTTCGATGGCAGCGTGTGCGGGCCCGGCGACTCATGCGGAATGGCTGCGTGGCCGGCGCGGCGGCGAGAATGCTCGCGGCAGGGCTTGCGGGCCCACCTCTGGCCATGCCGACACGAACGAGGAGCTGCAACGATGAAGTGGGAAGGGCACGAGCAGAGTCGCAACATCGAGGACCGGCGCGGCGCGGGCGGCGGCATGGGCGTGCCGCGCATCGGCGGCCGTGGCATCGGCCTGGGCACGATCGTCATCGCCTTGCTGGCCGGCTGGATCTTCGGCATCAACCCGCTCACCGTGCTCGGCCTGCTGTCCGGGGGCGCACCCACCGAGGTCCTGCAGGCGCCGCAGCGGACGCCGGCCGGACAGCCCGGGGCAGCGCCGAGGGATGCGCCGGCGCAGTTCGTCTCCACGGTGCTGCGCGACACCGAACGCGTGTGGGGCCAGATGTTCAAGGCCAGTGGCGCCCAGTACCGGGAACCCACGCTCGTGCTGTTCCAGGACGTGACGCGCAGCGCCTGCGGCCTTGGCCAGGAGGCGATGGGGCCGTTCTATTGCCCGAGCGACGCGAAGGTCTACCTCGACCTCAGCTTCTTCGAGACGCTGTCGCGCCGCATGGGGGCGCCCGGCGACTTCGCGCAGGCCTATGTCGTCGCGCACGAGGTCGGCCACCACGTGCAGAACCTGCTGGGCATCACCGGGCGGGTCGACGCGATGCGCGGGCGCATCTCGCAGGTGGAGATGAACAAGCTGTCGGTGCGTGTGGAACTGCAGGCGGACTGCTTTGCCGGCGTCTGGGCCCACCACAGCCAGAAAGGCAAGGGTTGGCTAGAAGCTGGCGACCTGCAGGAGGCGATGAATGCGGCGGCGCAGATCGGCGACGACACGTTGCAGAAGAACTCCCAAGGCCGCATCGTGCCCGAGAGCTTCACGCATGGTAGCGCCGAGCAGCGCATGAGCTGGTTCAAGCGCGGCCTGGACTCGGGCAACCCGAACCAGTGCGATACGGGCATCCCGCCGGCCCGCTGAGGAAGCCTGCGCAAATGACTGCCGCCGACATCGATTTCGAGCTGCTGCCGCGCGACCTGGCGCCCTATCGCGAGGGCAACGTCGGCATTCCCTACGTGCACCGCTTCGAATCGGGCCGGCCCGGCCCGCACGTGCTCGTCAACGCGCTGACGCACGGCAACGAGTTCTGCGGCATGGTCGCCGCGACGCACCTGCTGGACAGCGGCGTGCGGCCGCGCATCGGCACGCTGACGGTGAGCTTCGCCAACGTCGAGGCCTACGAGAGCTTCGACCGCACGCGGCCCTTCGACAGCCGGCAGCTCGTGCACAACCTCAACCGCGTCTGGTCGACGGCCTGGCTCGACGGGCCCGAGGACAGCCCCGAGCTGCGCCGTGCGCGCGAACTGCGCCCGGTGATGGCGGCGGCCGACCACATCCTCGACCTGCACTCCACGAGCAGCGACGTGCAGCCGTTCTGGGTCTACCCGCACTTCGAGCGCAACGGTCGCGCGGCGCTGGCGGTCGGGCTGCCCCGCGTGCACCTGGTGATGCCGCTCGGCCTCGGCTCGGGCACGCCGATCATCCAGCACGGCCGCCACGGCGAGCCCGACCACGACGGCGTGGCGCTGGTGGCCGAGTGCGGCCAGCACTTCAAGCGCGCCAGCGGCGAGACCGCCAAGCGCGTGACGTGGCGCTTCCTGGCCCACTTCGGGCTCGTCGACGACGCCCCGGTCGGGCCGGGCGAGGAGGCATCGGCCGACGAGCCGCCGCCACGCCGCTACGAGCTGCTGCGCACGCACGTGATCCGCGACGAGTCGTTCGCGTTCGCGCGCCCCCTGATCGGCTTCGAGACCTTCGACGCCGGGGATCTCATCGCGACCGACGGCGACGAGGAGATCCGCGCTCCGTGCGACGAGTGCACGGTGATGATGCCGGCACGCCGCCCCATCGTCGGCCGCGAAGGCGTCTACCTGACGCGGCCGTTGTCCTGAGCGTCTGCCGGCCAAGTGCGACCCGATCCGCCCGTTCACGCACGCGCCGCGGGCCGGTGGCCGGCGGCGCGAGCCCGGCGTCATCGCGACCTGGGGATGATCCCGTGCCGGTGATCGCGGTGGTCAACCGCAAGGGCGGCAGCGGCAAGAGCACGCTGGCCACGCACATCGCCGTGTGGCTTTCGCGGCGAGGCGAGAAGGTGATGCTCGGCGACATCGACCGCCAGCGTTCGACCGTGCCGTGGATGCAGCGTCGCGCCGGGCAGCCGGTGCAAGGCGAACCCGTGCAGGGGTGGGTGTCCGATCCGCGCAACGTCCTTCGACCGCCGCCGGGTGTGCGCCACGTGGTGCTCGACACCCCCGGGGGCCTGCAGGGCTTCGACCTGGGGCGCGTGGTGATGTACGCCGACATCCTGTTGCTGCCGATGAGCGACTCGTTGTTCGACCGCGAATCCGCCGCCGCGTGCCTGGACGAGTTGCGCGCGCATCCGCGGGTGGCCAGCGGACGCGTCCAGGTCGGGGTGGTCGGCATGCGGCTGGAGTGGACGCGCTACGCCGAGGGCCAGCTGCGTGCGTGGGCCGCCGCCCTCGCCGTGCCGATGGTGGCGGCCGTGCGTGACTCGCGTGCGTTCGTCAGCGCGGCCGAGCGCGGCCTCACGGTGCTCGACCTGCCGCCGGAGCAGGCACCCTCCGAGAACGCCGACCTGGGCCCGCTGTTCGAGTGGATCGACGGCGCGATCGCCGCCATCCCGGTGCCCGTGGTCGCGAGACCGGTGCAAGGCCGCATGCCGCAGGGCACGTCGGCGGACCGGGCCGGTCGTGCCGCAACTTCGGACGACCCGCCGCACAAGCCGGCCGCCGCCCTGCCCGCGGAGGAGGCGCCGCCGGACACTGAACGTGATGGCCCCGCCGGCGCGGGCCAGAAGGCTCCGTCCGCCGCCGTTCCGGGCGCGGAGGTCCCGATCAGTCTCATCCAGCTGCGCTCGCGGCCTGCGGGCGCGTTGTCGCAGCTGCGGCGCTGGTTCGGCCGCATCCTCCCGGGCGCCGGGGAGGGCTAGTCAGGCGACCCCCGGGCGAACGCGGCGCGCCGTCGCCCCCCAGGGACGCGGGCACGAGAAGGCGGGTGCCCGGCGCGGCAGTGACGAGGACGGTCAGTCCGCCGCCCACGCCTCCTGCGTGCGCTCGACCACGGTGCGCTGCGCATGGCTGCCGCCCAGGCAGGTGGCCATCGCCAGGCAGGCGGCCAGCTCGCGTCGTGCCGTGTCCGCGTCGCCGGCCACGCGCGCCGCCAGGGCCCGTGTCCAGTGCAGCGCGGCGACGGCGCCGCCGTGACCGGCGGCGGCCGGTGCCTGCAGATGGTCGGCGATGCGCGCGAGCGCCGGCGCGTCGCCACGGGCCGCCGCCAGCATGGCCAGATGGATCGACGCGAGCGCGTTGCCGCCGCCGGCGTACCAGCGCGCGGCGAAGGCCTCGCCGGTGCCCCACGGCAGGTTCGGCACGCCTCGCAGCGCCAGCCGCCACAGCAGCGAGGCGATGTCGGTGAGGCCGACGAGCGGCCATGCCACCGCCAGGTGCCGGGAGATCGGGTCGCGCAGGCGGCGCAGCGCCGCCTCGACATCGCCCAGTGCCAGGTGCGCCAGCGCCGCGTGCCAGTGCAGGTGCCCCCAGAGCATCGCGTCGCCGGGGTAGCCCGCGAGCCAGGCGTCGACGAAGGCGAGGGCGGCCGCATGGTCGCCGGCCTCGAAGTGCAGGTGCATCGCGACGTGCGCGGCATTGCCGTTGGCGCGCCGCAGCGCGAGGCTGCGCTCGAGGAACGCTCGCCCCGGTGCCAGCTCGCCGGCCTCCACGTGGGCCCAGGCGCGCTGGGTGAGCAGCCAGCTGTGATCGTCTGGGTAGTGGGGCGCCAGGGCCTCGACGAACCGCAGCCTCGCCGCGTCGTGGGTAGCGCTGCCGCTGAAGGCGAAGAGGCCGAACGCACCGAGCGCCGTCGTGGCCGCGAAGGCGTCGAGCGGCCACGCCTGCGCATGCGCCTGCACCGCCGCGAGCGCGTCGGCGGGCCGGCCCTCGACGATGTGCGCGATCAGCTGCACGTGCGACCGCACCCGCTCGTCGGCCCCTACCAGCGTGGCGCGGGCCTCCGCCAGCGCGGCACGCGCCGCGGCAGGATCGCCGCGTGCCAGGCACAGCAGCGCCAGGCCGGCATGCGCGAGAGCGAATCCCGGCGACTCGGCGGCTGCGGCGCGCATCGCGGCCTCGGCGCCCGGCCACGCGTGAAGGTGCAGGTCGACCGCCTCGGCGTACCGGGCCGCGGCGGCCTCGCCGGCGCCGCTCAACGGCAGGCCGAGTGCGTCGCGCGGCATGCCCTGCTCCCGCGCCTACATCACCGCGCCCAGCTGCCAGGGCACGAACTCGTTCTGCCCGTAGCCGTGCAGCTCGCTCTTCGTGTGGCGGCCCGAGGCGGTCTCCAGCATCAGGCGGAAGATGCGCTCGCCCGCCGCGTCCACCGTGTCGGTGCCCTCGACGATGCCGCCGCAGTCGAGGTCGATGTCTTCCTGCTGCCGGTTCCACAGCGCCGTGTTCGTCGAGAACTTCAGCGACGGTGACGGCGCGCAGCCATAGGCCGAGCCGCGCCCGGTGGTGAAGCAGATGAGGTTGGCGCCACCGGCGACCTGGCCCGTCGCCGACACCGGGTCGTAGCCCGGCGTGTCCATGTAGACGAAGCCCTTCGCGGTAACGCGCTCGGCGAACTGCACGACGTCGACGAGGTTCGTCGTGCCGCCCTTGGCGATGGCGCCCAGGCTCTTCTCGAGGATCGTCGTCAACCCGCCCGCCTTGTTGCCGGCGGAAGGGTTGTTGTCCATCTTCATCTGGTTGCGCGCCGTGTACTGCTCCCACCAGGCGATGCGCGCGAGCAGCTTGTCGGCCACCTCGCGGCTGACGGCGCGGCGCGTCAGCAGGTGCTCTCCGCCGTAGATCTCCGGCGTCTCGCTGAGGATGGCGGTGCCGCCGTGGCGCACGAGCCGGTCCACCGCGGCGCCCAGCGCCGGGTTGGCGCTGATGCCGCTGTAGCCGTCGCTGCCGCCGCACTGCAGGCCCACGGTGAGGTGGCTCGCGGGCACGGGCTGCCGCTTCACGCGGTTGGCCTCGGCGAGCATCTCGTTGATCATCGCCACGCCGCGCGCCACGGTCTTGGCGGTGCCGCCGGTGTCCTGAATGTTGAAGGTGCGCAGCCATGCGCCTTCGGCCAGGCCCTCCTGCGCGACGAGGCCCTGGATCTGGTTCGTCTCGCAGCCGAGGCCGACGATCAGCACGCCGGCGAAGTTGGCGTGCCGCGCATAGCCACCGAGCGTGCGACGCAGCACGAGCAGCTCCTCGCCGTCGCTCGCGGTGGCGCAGCCCATGCCGTGCGTGAGCGCGACGACGCCGTCGACGTTCGGGAAGGCGGCCAGCGCCTCCGGCCGGATGTCGCGCCGGAAGTGGTCGGCGATGGCACGCGCCGCGGTGGCCGAGCAGTTCACGCTCGTCAGCACGCCGATGTAGTTGCGCGTCGCCACGCGCCCGTCGGGCCGCACGATGCCTTCGAAGGTGGCCGGCGTGTCGACGTAGGCCGTGGGCGTGGCGCCGGCCCCCGGCTCGTGCGCGCGCCGGAAGTCGCTGAAGGCGAGGTTGTGCGTGTGCACGTGCTGGCCCGGCGCGATGGCCTGCGTCGCCGTGCCGATGATCTGCCCGTAGCGCCACACCGGCTCGCCCGCGGCGATGGCGCGCGTGGCGACCTTGTGGCCCGGCGGCACGAGCCCGGCGACGGCCAGGCCGCCTTCCTCGGCGAGCACGGTGCCGGAGACGAGCTGGCGGCGCGCGATGACGACGTTGTCACGCGGGTGGATGCGGATGACGGGCGAGTTCACGGGAGTCCTTCCAATGACGTCGAGCCCGCGTTCGCCCCTCGGGCGGCGTGGCGGGCTCGGGAGGGCCTTTCGCATCGCGACCGATCGTCGCGTTGACCGGTGGCTGACCGGTGCCCGATCAGCTGTCGATCAGCTCCGGGTTCCAGGCGTGCACCGTCTGCTGCTGCTCGCCGAGCTTCTCGATGCCGAGCTTCATCACGTCGCCAGCCTTGAGGAAGATCGGGTTCGGCTTCACGCCCATGCCCACGCCGGGCGGCGTGCCGGTGGTGATGCAGTCGCCGGGCTCCAGCGTCATGAACTGGCTGACGTAGCTCACGAGCCTAGCGACGCCGAAGATCATCGTCTTCGTGCTGCCGTTCTGGAAGCGCTTGCCGTTCACCTCGAGCCACATCGAGAGGTTTTGCGGGTCGCCCACCTCGTCGGCGGTGACGAGCCAGGGGCCGATGGGGCCGAAGGTGTCGCAGCCCTTGCCCTTGTCCCACTGCCCGCCGCGCTCGATCTGGTACTCGCGCTCGGAGACGTCGTTGACGACGCAGTAGCCGGCCACGTGTCTGAGCGCGTCGGCCTCGCTCACGTAGCGCGCGCGCGTGCCGATGACGACGCCGAGCTCCACCTCCCAGTCGCTCTTCACGCTGCCCTTGGGCAGTACGACCGGGTGGTGGGCGCCGACGGCGCAGCTCGTGGCCTTCATGAAGACGATCGGCTCCTTGGGCACCGGCAGGTTCGACTCGGCGGCGTGGTCGGCGTAGTTCAGGCCGATGGCGATGAACTTGCCCATGTCCGTCCAGGGCACGGCCAGGCGGCCCTGCGGCACGACGGGCAGCGCGTTCAGGTCGATGGCGCGCAGCGCGGCCAGGCCCTCGGCGGAGAGATGACGCGGCGTGATGTCGCCGATGAGGCTGCTCAGGTCGCGCAGGCGGCCCTGGCTGTCGACGGCGGCGGGCTTCTCGTGGCCCTTGGGGCCGTGGCGGAGGAGTTTCATGTCGTGCGTTCCTTGGGAGGGGAGGGGTTGGAGGCGGTCCGGGCGTCGAGACCGTGGCAGCTGTGCCGGGGCTCACAGGCTCCAGCCGCCGTCGACGAGCATCGTCGTGCCGGTGGTGAAGCGCGATTCGTCGCTGGCGAGGTACACGCCCATCGCGGCGATCTCGTCGGCCGTGCCGAGGCGCCCCATCGGCTGGCGGCCGATGAACATCGCCTCGACCTGATCGTAGGTCTGGCCGGAGTTCTTCGACAGCGTGGCCATGCGGTCGCGCAGCGAAGGCGACTCCACGGTGCCCGGGCAGATGGCGTTGCAGCGCACGCCCTGCTTGATGTAGTCGAGCGCAACGCTCTTGGTGAGGCCGATGACGGCTGCCTTCGTGGCGCCGTAGACGAAGCGGTTGGCCGCCGCCTTCACGCTGCTGGCGCCCGAGGCGATGTTGACGATGCTGCCGCTGCCCTTGGCCAGCATGCCGGGCAGGAAGGCCTTGATCGTGCGGTACATGCTGCGCACGTTCAGGTTGAACGCGAAATCCCACTGCTCCTCGGTGCAGTCGAGCACGGTGCCGTGGTGCACGAAGCCGGCGGCGTTGAAGAGGATGTCGACACCTGCGTGCCGGCGCGCTGCGTCGGCAATGGCCGCGGCATCGAGCGCGTCGAGCTTCTCGACGACGACGCCCGGCTGGCCCTTCAGGCCGGCGAGCAGTTCGACGTTCAGGTCGGTGGCGATGACCTTGGCGCCCTCGCGCGCGAAGGCTTCGGCGGTGGCGCGGCCGATGCCCTGGCCGGCGGCGGTGATGAAAGCGGTCTTGCCTTGCAGGCGGTTGCTCATGGTAGGTACTTTGGGTGGTTGCTCGAAGGGGCCAGGCGGCGGCCGGAGCGGCCGCCTTCAGCCGATGACATGCCGCGCGACGGAGCGGCGCTCGATCTCGTCCCAGCGCCAGTCGATGCCGAGCCCGGGCGTCTGCGGCACGAGCGCGTGGCCGTCCTCGACGACGAGGCGGCTCGAGGCCACCGCATCGAGCTGCGGGATGTACTCGACCCAGCGGCCCGCGGGCGTGGCACCGACGAGCGAGACTTGCAGCTCCATCAGGAAGTGCGGCGCGACGTGCAGGTTGCAGGCCTCGGCCATGTGCGCCACCTTCAGCCACGGCGTGATGCCGCCGACGCGCGCGACGTCGACCTGGATGATGCTGGCGGCCCCGGCGCGGATGTAGTCCGCGAACTGGCCGGGCGAATACAGGCTCTCGCCGACGGCGATGGGCACCTCGCTGGCGGCGGCCAGCCGCACGTGGCCGGCCAGGTCGTCGGCCGGCAGCGGCTCCTCGAACCAGGCGATGCCGAGGTCGGCATAGGCCGGTGCGCGGCGCAGCGCTTCGCTGAGCGTGAAGCACTGGTTGGCGTCGATCATGATCTCGAACGCGTCGCCCACCACCTTGCGCACGGCCGACAGGCGCGCCACGTCTTCGCTCAGGTGCGGCTTGCCGACCTTGATCTTCGCGCCCTTGAAGCCGGCAGCCTGCGCGGCCACCGTCTCGCGCACCAGTGCCTGCGGCGACAGGTGCAGCCAGCCGCCCTCGGTGGTGTAGACCGGAATGCGCGACTGCGCACCGCCGGCGGCGCGCCACAGCGGCAGCCCGGCGGCGCGGCTGCGGCGGTCCCACAGCGCCGTGTCGATGGCGGCCAGCGCCAGGCTCGTGATGGCGCCCACGCACGTGGCGTGCGTCGCGAAGAGCAGGTCGCGCCAGATCGCCTCGATGTCGTCGGCCTCGCGGCCGACGAGCCGCGGCCCGAGGTGGTCCTTCAGCAGCGCGAACACCGACGAGCCGCCGGTGCCGATGGTGTAGCTGTAGCCGTCGCCGGCGCTGCCGTCGTCGCACTGCAGGCGCACGATCGGCGTCTCCTGCGTGACGAAGCTCTGGATGGCGTCGCTGCGGGGCACCGGGGGTGGCAGGTCCACCTGCAGCAGTTCGACACGGACGATGCGCGGCATCTCGGGCTCCAGGGCTTGGCGGCTACAGCCCGGCGGCGCGTGGCAGCCACAGCGAGATCGACGGCACGTAGGTCAGCACGACCAGCGCGATCAGCAGCGGCACCAGCCAGGGCAGGATGGCCATGGTCGTGCGCTCGACGCTCAGCTTGGCCACGCGCGCCAGCACGAACAGCACCATGCCCATCGGCGGGTGCAGCAGGCCGATCATCAGGTTCAGCACCATCACGAGCCCGAAGTGCACGGGGTCGACGCCGAGCTGGTTCGCGATGGGCAGCAGGATCGGCACGAGGATCGTGATCGCCGCCGTCGGCTCGAGGAAGCACCCCACGAACAGCATCAGCAGGTTGGCCATCAGCAGGAAGAGCCAGGGCTCCTTCGTCACCGCCAGCACCCACTTGGCGATCTCGGCCGTGACGCCGGTGGCGGTGAGCATCCAGCCGAAGATCGACGCCGCGGCGACGATGAACATCACGGTGGCGGTCGTCTCCACCGAGTCGAGGCAGATCTTGACGAAGAGCTTCCAGCTCATCGTGCGGTACCAGGCGAGGCCCAGGAACAGGGCCCAGGCGCTGGCGGCGATCGCGCCCTCCGTGGGCGTGAACAGGCCCGTCGTCATGCCGCCGATCAGCAGCACCGGCGTCATGATCGGCAGCACGGCCTGGAACTTCCACTTCCAGTCGGCCAGGAACAGCAGCACGAGGGCGCCGATGACCACCGGCTGCGCCGGCCACCCGGCGGCCGTGGCCGCCAGGGCGGCGTAGTAAGTCAGCACCGGCGCGGCGGCGACGACGGCCAGCTCGATCATCGCGCGGCCGAATCGCGTGGCGCTGAACTTGACGTCGCCGCCCCACTTGTTCTTGTGCGCGAAGTAGGCGACGGTGATCATCATCATCACCGCCATCAGGATGCCCGGCAGCAGCCCGGCGAGGAACAGCGCCCCCACCGAGACGTTGGCCATCATCGCGTAGATGACGAAGGGCAGGCTCGGCGGGATGATCGGCCCGAGCGTGGCCGAGGCGGCCGTGACGCCGACCGCGAACTCCGGCGCGTAGCCGTGGTCCTTCATGGCCTTGATCTCGACGGTGCCGAGGCCGGCGGCGTCGGCGATGGCGGTGCCGCTCATGCCGGCGAAGATCACCGAGCCGACGACGTTGACGTGCCCGAGGCCGCCCTTCATCCATCCGACCAGCGCGAGGGCGAAGTTGTAGATGCGGTTGGTGATGCCGGCGTTGTTCATCAGGTTGCCGGCGAGGATGAAGAAGGGCACCGCGAGCAGCGGGAAGCTGTCGATGCCGCCGATCATCCGGTGCACCACCGCGAAAGGCGGCAGATCGCCGCTGATGAGGATGTAGACCAGCGAGCTGCCGGCCATCGCGATGGCCACGGGGATGCCGCTGGCCATCAGCAGCAGGAAGAGGAACTTGAGCATGTCGGGGCGTCCCTCAGCGGTCGTGCATGGTGGTCTCGGGCCGTTCCAGCACGCTGTAGCCGCGCTGCCAGTGCACCCTGGCCACCCAGACCGAACGCACCGCCATCGCCGCGAAGCCGAACAGGCAGACGCCGTAGACGATGTTCATCGGCAGGTCGATGATGGTCATCTGGTAGTTGCCCATCTTCTGCATCATCAGCACGGTCAGCCACGTCATCGCGAAGAAGAACGCGACGCGCAGCAGGTCGACGAGGCGCGACAGCCACTTCGCAAAGGCGGCGGGCAGGTAGCGGTAGAGGAAGTCGACCTGGATGTGGTTGTTCTTCGCGACGCCGATGCTGGCGCCGACGAACACCGTGCCGATCAGCAGGTAGCGCGCGATCTCCTCGGTCCAGCTGGCCGAGTCGTTGAGCACGTAGCGGGTGAAGAACTGCGTGAAGACCACGCCGGCCAGCGCCCAGAAGAGCACGAGCGAGGCCCAGGCCTCGATCGGCGTGCCGGAGAGGTCCACGGCCTCGTCGACGGCGTGGAACTCGCCGTCGTCGCCCATCACCTTCGGGCCGGCATCGATGTCGGTGGTCATGGTCAGCGCATGGCTTGGTGTGCGTGGAGGAACCCCGGCCGCCGCCGCGGGACGGCCGGGGCCCGGCCCGCGGCGGGCGCGGGTCGGGGCTCGTGCCCCGGCGGCAGCCGGCGAAGCGGCCCGCGGGCCGCCTGCACGGCTACTTCAGGCTGACGATGCGGTCGTAGTCCTTGCGGTCGAAGCCCATCGACTCGACCGGCTTGGCCTTCAGCACCGCGTCGACGAAGCTCTTGCGGTCGACCTCGTGCACGCCCAGGCCCTTCTTCTTGAACTCGGCCACGAGCTCGGCCTCGCGCTTCTTGATCTGCGCCGTGGCGCGAGCGGCGGCCTCGAGCGCGACCTCGGTGAAGATCTTCTTCTCGGCGTCGCTGAGCTTGTTCCACACGTGCGGCGCGACCTGCGTGGTCAGGCCGTCGACGATGTGGCCGGTGAGCATGATGTGCTTCTGCACCTCGTAGAACTTCTTCGCCTCGATCGTGGTGAGCGGGTTCTCCTGCGCGTCGACCGTCTTGTTCTGCAGCGCCAGGTACACCTCGGCGAACGCGATGGGCGTCGGGTTGGCGCCGCAGGCCTCGGGCGTGGCGCGGTAGGCGGGCACGTCGGGCACGCGGATCTTCAGGCCCTTCATGCCGGCGCAGTTGGTGAAGGGCGTCTGGCTCGTGGTGTGGCGGGCGCCGTAGTAGGTGTAGGCGAGGATCTGGATGCCGGTCTTGGCGCGGAAGCCCTCGATCATCTCCTTGAAGACGTCGCTCTTGCTGTAGGCCAGCAGGTGGTCGCCGTCGCGGAAGATGAACGGGTAGTAGGCGATGCCCAGGCGCGGGTAGCTGCGCGCGGCGAAGCTCGGGCCGCTGATGATCATGTCGACCGTGCCGAGCTGCATGCCCTGGTTGATGTCGGTCTCCTTGCCCAGCGAGCTGGCCGGGAAGACCTGGATCTCGAACTTGCCGTTCGTGCGCTTCTTGATCTCCTCGGCGGCCCACACGCTCTCGGTGTGGTACGGCTCGCTGGTCTCGTAGACGTGGGCCCACTTGAGCTTGGTCTGCGCGAAGGCGCTGCCGGCGAAGGCCAGCGTGGCGACTGCGGCCGCGGCGGCCATCATCGACTTCAACAAGGTGCGCTTCATCGGTCGTCTCCTCTGGAGGTGGCGGGGGGAATCGTTGCTGGGCCGGGCCGCCACGACCCGGGCCTCGGCAGGGCGGTTCATGCGCTGCGTCTGCGCGGCGGCGGCGGGGCTGCCGGCGTGGCGGCGGGATGGGCGGTGTGGGCTGTTTGGGCGGACTCCGCGGCATCCACCGCGATGTGGGCGTAGCGATGCTGGGAGCGCTGCAGGTGCCGCTGCATCGCGTTGCGCGCGGCCTCGGCGTCGCGCGCGACGATCGCGTCGAACACCGCCTGGTGCTCCGCGAGGGCCTTGCGCCAGGTGCGCACGTTCTCGAAGTGGTGTCCGAAGGTCTCGAACAGCGGGTTGTTGCGCTCGTCGTAGAGCTCGGTGACGATGCGCAGCAGCGGCCCGTTGTCGGCCGCCTCTGCCACGACGAGGTGGAACCGGCGGTCGCCCTGCAGCGGCATCTGGCCGGCCGCGATGTCGGCAGCCATCTCCTGCAGCACCTCGCGCAGCGCGGCGACGCCGGCCTTGTTCACGCGGCGGGCGGCGATGGCCGCCAGCTCGCCCTCGATCACCTGGCGGGCCTGCATGATCTCGAACGGCCCGCGCGCATCGCCGAGGGCACGGCCGGTGCGCCCGCCGACGGCGCCTTCGCGCACGTGCACGCCGGAGCCCATGCGCACGTCGACGAGCCCCTCGACCTCAAGGGCGATGAGGGCCTCGCGCACCGAGGGGCGCGAGACGCCCAGCTGCAGCGCCAGATCGCGCTCGGCGGGCAGGCGCGTGCCGGACGGATACTCGCCGGCGCGGATGCCCGCACGGATCTGGTCGGCGATCTGGCGGTACAGCCGCCGTGGCTCGATGGAATGGAGTGGCACGGGAACGCGTGCGGGTCGTTGGTCAAGTGGTCAGACCACTCGATTCATTCTCCCGCCGAAGCCCCGCATGTCGTTGCGTGGAAACCCGATGCAACGCATGCCACCGTGCCAGCCATCGCGCCGAGGGCGCGATGGCTCCCGTGACGTGGGATCCAGGGCGCCGCCGAGGGTCTTCCATGCGTGCCGGTGCACGACGCCCGGCGGCTCAGTCGCTCTCCGACCAGCGCGCCAGGGTCATGCGCACGCCCACGCTCTGCAGGCTGGCCAGCGCCTTCGTCAGCGCATCCACCAGCGTCGCGTGGCCGGCGAGCTCGCCGAACACGGGCGTGAAGTGCGTGAAGGCGGCGACGCGGTCGTGCAGCGTCGGCAGCGATTCGGCCTGCTCGCGCACGGCGGCCAGCGCGCCGGCCAGGGGGTCGTCGATCGGGTAGGGGCGACCCCACTCGTCGATGCCGCGCAGGTAGTGCATCCACGCCGCCACCGCAAGCGCCAGCCGCGCGACCGGCAGGCCGGCGGCCAGGCGCTGTTCGATGGTCGCCAGCAGGCGCTGCGGCAGCTTCTGCGAGCCGTCCATCGCGATCTGCTGCAGGCGATGGGCGAGCGCCGGGTTCGCGAAGCGTTCGAGCAGGCCCTGCACATAACCCGGAAAGTCCAGGCTCGGCAGCGGCGGCAGCGTGGCGCGGACCTCGTCGATCAGCATCGCGCGCAGGTAGTTGCGCATCGGGGCCTGCGCCACGGCTTCGTCGACCGTGCGCCACCCGGCCATCGCGCCGAGGTAGGCCAGCGCCGAATGGCTGCCGTTCACGGCGCGCAGCTTGAGCTGCTCCCAGGCCGAGGCATCGGCCACGCAGCGCGCGCCGCCGAGGTGCCAGTCGGGCCGGCCGGCCGCGAAGCGGTCTTCGACGACCCAGTCGAGATAGGGCTCGGCCGGCACCGGCCAGGCGTCGTGGAAGCCGAGTGCGGCATCCACCTGCGCCCGGTCGGCGTCGGTGGTGGCCGGCACGATGCGGTCGACCATGCTGCTCGGGAACGTGCAGCCGTGCTCGATCCAGTCGGCCAGCGCCGGCTCGACGCGCCGCGCGAAGGCGAGCACCAGCCCCTGCAGCGTGCGCCCGTTGTGCGGCAGGTTGTCCAGGCTCATCAGCGTCAGCGGCCCCTGGCCGCTGCGACGGCGACGCGCCAGGCCATGGACGATGAAGCCCACGGCGCTGCGCGGCGCATCCGGCTCGCGCAGGTCGTGTGCGATGTCGGGGTGGTCTTCGCGCAGGCGTCCGCTGGCGGGGTCGTGCGCATAGCCCTTCTCGGTGACCGTCAGGCTGACGATGCGCGTGGCCGGCGCGGCGATGGCCTCGAGCACGGCACCGGGGTTCTCGGGCGCCACCCGCACGCCGAGCAGGTTGCCGATGACCTGCAGGCGCTGGCGCGGGTGCCCGTCGGCGTCGGCGTCGCGGCGGGCCACCGTGTACAGGCCCTGTTGCGGCGCGAGCGCGTCGCGGATGGCACCGCTGCGTAACGAGACACCGACGATCCCGTAGTGCGGGTCGCCGCCGGCGTGGATCGCCGCCTCGTTGAACACGCCGAGGAAAGCGCGCGCGAACGACCCCAGGCCCAGATGCACGATGCCGGGCCGCAGCTCGCTGCGCTCGTAGCGCGGGCGCATCACCGCGGCAGGCAGGGCGGGGAGGGCGGCGGGGTCGAGGCGCGGCATCGCCTCGCCCGTCGGCTCGGTGGCGGCAGGGCCGAGCGGGTGGTCTTGCATGCAGCTTGCTCGTGCGGGCGAGGGGTCGGCGGCCGTGGTCTGGTCTGCGTGCCCGGGGGTCACCAGTCCCACAGCGTGCCGTCGCGCTGCAGGCGGTTCACCGGCAGGTAGGCGCGCTGGTAGGGGTACTTCGCGGCCAGCGCCTCGTCGATCTCGACGCCGTGGCCGGGCGCCTCGCCCGTGTGCATGAAGCCGTCTTCGTAGCGGTAGGCGTGCGGGAAGACCTCGTCGGTGGCCTCGTTGTGCGGCATGTGCTCCTGGATGCCGAAGTTGGGCACCCAGCGGTCGAAGTGCAGCGCTGCGCCCATGCACACCGGCGAGAGGTCGGTGGCGCCGTGGCTGCCGGTGCGCACCTGGTACAGCGCGGCGAGGTCGGCGATGCGCCGAAGGTGCGTGATGCCGCCGGCGTGAACGACCGTCGTGCGGATGAAGTCGATGAGCTGGTTCTGGATGAGGTCCTTGCAGTCCCACACCGTGTTGAAGACCTCGCCGACGGCGATCGGCGTCGTCGTGTGCTGCCGGATGAGGCGGAAGGCCTCCTGGTTCTCGGCCGGCGTCGCGTCTTCCATCCAGAAGAGGCGGTAGGGCTCGAGCTCCTTGCCCAGGCGTGCTGCCTCGATGGGCGTGAGGCGGTGGTGCACGTCGTGCAGCAGCTCGTGCTCCCAGCCGAGCGCGCTGCGCAGGGCGTCGAAGAGCTTCGGCGTGTGGCGCAGGTACTTCGAGGTGTCCCAGTCCTCTTCCTTAGGCAGGCCCTGGGTGGCCGGCTCGTAGCTCTTGCCCTCGCCGCGCTCCTGCGCGACGCCGTAGACCTTGTTCAGGCCCGGCACGCCACTCTGCGCGCGGATGGCACGGTAGCCGAGCGCCGCCTTCCTTTGCACCTCGTCCACCGTCTCGGCGGTGTCGCGCCCGTTGGCGTGCGCGTAGACGAGCATGCGGTCGCGGCTGGCGCCGCCTAGCAACTGGTAGAGCGGCATGCCCGCCGCCTTGGCCTTGAGGTCCCACAGCGCCGTATCGACGGCGGCGATGGCGCTCATCGTCACCGGGCCGCGCCGCCAGTAGGCGCCTCGGTAGAGGTACTGCCAGGTGTCCTCGATGCGCGAGGCGTCGCGGCCGACGAGCAGCGGCACGACGTGGTCGGTGAGATAGCTCGCCACCGCCAGCTCGCGGCCGTTGAGCGAGGCGTCACCCAGGCCCGTGAGGCCCTGGTCGGTCTCGATCTTCAGGGTGACGAAGTTGCGCCCGGGGCAGCAGACGATGACGCGGGCGCCGGTGATCTTCATCAGTGAGGCTCAGGCTCGGGCGAGACGGATCGGGACGGAAGGTTCGGGGCGGATCTTTCGGGGCGGAACTTCGACTCCGGCGGCCGCCGTGCGGCCTCAGCGCGGCACCAGCTTCGCGCCGGTCAGTTGCTCTTGTGCTTCTACGAGCGAGGGCACGAACTTCTTCCCGTGGCCGAGCGCGCTGGCCAGCGTCAGGCTCTGGTGCACCGCCTCGCCCATCACCGACGGGATCGCCAGGCCCTCGGCCAGGTGGGTGTAGTAGCGCACGTCCTTGCGCGCGTTGTCGAGCTCGAACTTTAGGCCGTCCATCTGCCCGGTGAGCGTCTTGGCCATCGCCTGGAAGAGGCCGTTGTTCACCGGGCCGGCACTGATCAGCTCGACGAGCTTCTTCACGTCGACGCCGGCCTTCTGGCCGACCGCGAAGGCCTCGGCCGTGGCGGTGCAGATCGACTGCGCGATGAAGTTGTTCAGCAGCTTGATGACGTGGCCCGCGCCCGGCCCGCCGACGTGGAACACGTTCTCGGCGAAGCAGCGCGCGATCGGCTCCAGGCACTCGAACACCGACTTCTCGGCGCCGACCATGACGTTGAGGCGCCCGGCCTCGGCCTCGACCGGCGTGCGCGACAGCGGCGCGTCGACGTAGGTCACCTGCCGCTGTGCCGCCGCCTCGCGCAGCTTCGCCGTCGAGTCCGGCTCGCTGGTCGAGGTGTCGACGATCATCAGCTTCGGCGCCGCGCCGGCCAGCAGCCCCTGCTCGCCGAGCATCACCGCCTCCACCTGCGGCGAGCCGGTGACGCAGACGAACACCACGTCGCTCGCGCGCGCCAGCGCCGCGGGGCTCTCGGCCACCTGGGCGCCGGCGGCCAGCAGGTCAGCCACGCGCTCGCGGTTGCGGTGCACGGTGATCGCGAGCGTGTGCCCCTTCGCGAGCAGGTTCTTCGCCATGCCGTGGCCCATGAGGCCGCTGGCGCCGATGAATCCGATCCTGGCCATGGTGTGTCGCTCCTTCAGCCGCGGCCGACGAACGGCATGTTCGTGGCCATCACGTTGACGAAGAGCATGTTGGCCGACAGCGGCAGCCGCGCCATCGTCATGAAGGCGTCCACCACGCATTGCAGGTCCATGCGCGGCTCGGGCTTCATGCTGCCGTCGGCTTGCGGCACGCCGGCCACCATGCGCTGCGTCATCTCGCTGGCGGCGTTGCCGATGTCGATCTGGCCCACCGCGATGTTGAATGGCCGCCCGTCGAGCGCTGCCGTGCGCGTGAGGCCGCTGACGGCGTGCTTGGTGGCCGTGTAGCCGATGGAGCCGGGCCGCGGCGCATAGGCCGAGATGCTGCCGTTGTTGATGATGCGCCCGCCCTGCGGCGACTGCGCACGCATGATGCGGAACGCCTGGCTCAGGCAGTAGAAGCTGCCGTTGAGGTTGGCGTCGACGATGCGCTTCCAGTCGGCGGCGGTCACGAGGTCGGGCGTCGCCACGGGCAGGCCCATGCCGGCGTTGTTGAAGAGCAGGTCGAGGCGGCCGAACTCGCGCTCGATGCGGCCGAAGGTGGAGGCCACGGCCTGGTCGTCGCCCACGTCGCACGACAGCGCCAGGGTGCGCGCGCCGGCCGGCGCCTGAGCGGCGGTCTCGTTCAGCGCCTCGATGCGGCGGCCGATCAGCGCGACGGCCCAGCCTTCCTTCAAGAGGCCCAGGGCGCAGGCGCGGCCGATGCCGCTGCCCGCGCCGGTGACGGCGGCGAACTTCATGGGTGTCTTCTCCTGTGGTCTCTTGGAGGATCGTGGCGCGGGACGCGGGGCGCCCGGGTCACGACGGAAAGCGCTCGGATGATGCGGCTGGCGCAGCGGACCCGGCCGGCGCCTGTGCGCTCGGCCGGCCTGTGTCGCTCAGTGATTGTCTTTCGGGACGAAAGCCCCGCGCTTGCCGCGCAGGAAGTCGAGGTCGGCGCCCTCGTCGGCCTGCAGCACGTGGTCGATGTAGAGCTTCCAGTAGCCGCTGTCCAGGCGCGGCACCGGCGGCTTCCACGCGGCGCGGCGGCGTTCGAGCTCGGCGTCGTCCACGTGCAGGTGCAGCGAGCGTTTCGCGACGTCGAGCGTGATGGTGTCGCCGTTCTTCACCAGCGCCAGCGGCCCGCCGGCGGCGGCCTCGGGCGCGGTGTGCAGCACCACGGTGCCGTAGGCGGTGCCGCTCATGCGCGCATCGCTGATGCGGACCATGTCGGTGATGCCCTTGCGCAGCACCTTGGGCGGCAGCGGCATGTTGCCGACCTCGGCCATGCCGGGGTAGCCCTTGGGGCCGCAGTTCTTCAGCACCAGGATGCAGGTTTCGTCGACGTCGAGGCTCTCGTCGTCGATGCGCTTGTGGAAGTCGTCGCTGTCCTCGAAGACCACCGCGCGGCCGGTGTGCTGCATCAAGGCCGGCGTCGCGGCGCTCGGCTTGATGACCGCGCCGCGCGGCGCGAGGTTGCCGCGCAGCACGGCGATGCCGGCCTTGTCCTTGAAGGGCTCCTCGACCGACTTGATGACCTTCGGGTTGAAGTTCTGCGCGCTGCCGATGTTCTCTCGCACCGTCTTGCCGTTGGCGGTGACGATGTCCAGGTGCAGGAACTTGTCGATGGCCTTCATCACCGCGGGCAGGCCGCCGGCGTAGCAGAAGTCCTCCATCAGGTACTCGCCGCTCGGCTGCAGGTTCACGAGGCAGGGCATCTCGCTGCCGAGCTTCTCGAAATCGTCGATCGAGAGCTTTACGCCCAGGCGCCCGGCGATGGCGATGAGGTGGATGACCGCGTTCGTGCTGCCGCCGATGGCCGCCAGCGTGCGGATGGCGTTCTCGAACGCCTCGCGCGTGAGCACCTGCGAGATCTTCTGGTCGGTGTGCACCATCTCGACGATGCGCCGGCCCGCCTCGCGGGCGATGACGTTGCGCCGGCCGTCCACCGCCGGGTAGGCCGCGTTGCCGGGCAGGCCGATGCCCAGCGCCTCGACCATCGAGGCCATCGTGCTGGCCGTGCCCATCGTCATGCAGTGGCCGTGGCTGCGGTGCATGCAGCTCTCGGCCTCGAAGAAGTCCTGCAGCTTCAGCGTGCCTGCGCGCACCTGCTCGCTCATGCTCCACACGCCCGTGCCGCTGCCCAGCTGCTGGCCGCGCCACTGGCCGTTGAGCATCGGGCCACCGGAGACGCCGATGGTCGGCAAGTCGGCGCTCGAGGCGCCCATCAGCAGGCTCGGCGTCGTCTTGTCGCAGCCCATCAGCAGCACGACGCCGTCGATGGGGTTGCCGCGGATGCTCTCCTCGACGTCCATGCTCGCGAGGTTGCGGTAGAGCATCGCGGTGGGGCGCAACAGCGTCTCGCCGAGGCTCATCACCGGGAACTCGAGCGGGAAGCCGCCCGCCTCGTAGACGCCGATCTTCACTTGCTCCGCGAGCGTGCGGAAGTGGCTGTTGCAGGGCGTGAGTTCGCTGAACGTGTTGCAGATGCCGATGACCGGGCGGCCGTCGAACTGGTCGTGCGGCACGCCCTTGCCCTTGACCCAGCTGCGGTAGGCGAAGCCGTCGCGGTCTTGCCGGCCGAACCATTGCTGGCTGCGCAGTTCGTGGGCGGGCTTGCGTTTGGGCTTCGGGTCGTTCTGCGACATGTCGGCTCGGGGGAAGGTGGGCGCTGGCGCGGGGTGCACCGGCGCGGGAGGGTGGCGTGCTCGCTTTCCCGGTGCGGGGCCGGGAGCGCGCATGAAATACTATGGTATGACGATTGCGGCCACGCCCCGGGCTCACCCTAGGGAAGCGTGAGCTGGCGGCGGCCCGTAAGGCGGCTGCGCCCGCATCGAACGTCAACGAACACAGGAGCGACGCCCTTGTCCCAGGATTCGAGAAAGAACGGCCCCGACGATGCCAAGCCCCTCGTGCTGGCCGTCTCCAAGCTGATGCCTTTGTACGCCGGCCCGCTGGCCGAGCGCTACCAGCTGCTCGACCGCCTGCACGAGACCGACCCCGCGGCGCTGGCCGCCGCGGCGCCGCGCATCCGTGCCGTGGCCGCCAGCGGCGAGAGCAAGCTGCCGGCCGCCCTGGTGGCGCAGCTGCCGGCGCTGGAGATCGTCTCGGTGATGGGCGTGGGCTACGACGGCATCGACGTCGCCGCCTGCAAGGCGAAGGGTGCCAAGGTCACGCACACGCCCGACGTGCTCAACGACGACGTGGCCGATCTCGCGCTCGGCCTCATGCTTGCCGCGTCGAGGCAGCTGCCGGCGGCCGACCGCTACGTGCGCGCCGGCGAATGGGCGGCCAAGGGGCCGATGCCGCTGGCACGCAAGATGAGTGGCGCGCGCTGCGGCATCGTCGGCATGGGCCGCATCGGCAAGGCGATCGCCACACGCGCGCTGGCGTTCGGCATGAGCATCGCCTACACGGCGCGTTCGGCGAAGGCCGAGCTGCCGTACAAGTTCTTCCCGAGCGCCGAGGCGCTGGCCGCGGAGAGCGACTTCCTCGTCGTCATCACGCCCGGCGGCGCAGGCACGAAGCACATGATCGACGCCAAGGTGCTGCGTGCGCTCGGCAAGAAGGGCATCCTCGTCAACGTGGCGCGCGGCTCGGTGGTCGATGAAGACGCGCTGATCGAGGCGCTGGAACAGGGCGTCATCGGCGGCGCGGGCCTCGATGTCTTCGCCAACGAGCCGCACGTCCCCGAGCGCCTGCGCGCGTTGCCGCACGTGGTGATGGTGCCGCACATCGGCAGCGCCACCACGAGCACGCGGCAGGCGATGGCCGACCTGGCGTTGGCCAACCTTGCCGCGCACTTCGCGGGGCAGCCGCTCAAGACACCGGTGCCCGAGTGCCGTTGACCCAGGCGGAGCGACGAGGAACCCCATGGCCGAGATGCTGCTGATCCAGCACGAACCGCTGCGCGCGGCGATGCGCACCGTCGTCAGGGGCTGCGGCAGCAGCGATGCCGAGGCGGCGGCGGTGGCCGACAACCTCGTCGAGGCCAACCTGGCGGGCCACGACTCGCACGGCATCGGCATGCTGCCGCGCTACGTGGCCGCCGTGCGCGAGGGCGGGCTCAAGGTCAACGCGCACGTGCGCACGGTGCTCGACGCCGGCGCGCTGCTGCGCCTGGACGGCGGGGCCGGCTTCGGCCAGGTGGTCGGGGCCGAGGCGATGGCGATCGGCATCGCGCGGGCTCGCTCGACCGGCTGCGCCATCGTCGCGCTCGGCAACGCGCACCACCTCGGGCGCATCGGCGCCTGGGCCGAGATGGCGGTGGCCGCCGGGCTGATCTCGCTGCACTTCGTGAACGTGATCGCGCGGCCCATCGTTGCGCCGCACGGCGGCGCGAAGGCCGGCTTCGGCACCAACCCGTTCACCGCCGGCGTGCCCCTGAAGGGCCGGCCGCCGATGATCCTCGACTTCGCGACGAGCACCATCGCGCAGGGCAAGACGCGCGTCGCGTTCAACAAGGGCGAGCCGGTGCCCGAGGGCTGCCTCATCGACGGCGAGGGCCGCGCCACCACCGACCCGCGCTGGACCGTGCAGCCGCCCTGGGGCGCGCTGCTGCCCTTCGGGCTGCACAAGGGCTCGGGGCTCGCAGTGCTGTGCGAGCTGCTGGGGGGCGCGCTCTCCGCGGGCCTCGTCGGCCACCGCGAGGATGGTGGCCGCCAGCGCGTGCTCAACGGCATGCTGACGATCGTCATCGACCCCGTGGCCCTGCACGGCAGCGAGGGCTGGACGGCCGCGGCCGACGAGTTCGTGCAGGCGCTGCTGCAGATCCGCCCGCGCGAGGGCTTCGACCGCGTGCAGCTGGCCGGCGACCCCGAGCGGCGCATGCGCGCCGAACGCCAGGCGCGCGGCCTGCCGGTGGACCCGACGACCTGGCAGCAGATCCTCGACGCCGCCGTCAGCGTCGGCCTCGACGCGAAGGCGGTGCACCGGCAGGCCGGTCTCGCGGAGGCGGTGCTGCCGGGCGGCGCCGGCCGGGCGTGAGCGCAGCGGGCGTCAACGTCAGGGGACCCGGCCCGGTCCCGCCCACCCGCGTCGTCGTGATGGGCGTCAGCGGCTGCGGCAAGACGACCGTGGGCCGCGCACTCGCCACGTCCGCCGGCTGGCGTTATGTCGAGGGCGACGAGCTGCACCCGCCCGAGAACGTCGCGCGCATGGCCGCCGGCACGCCGCTGACCGACGCCGACCGCCAGGGCTGGCTGGAGAAGATCGCCGCCGTGCTGGGCGAGGCAGCGGCGCGCGGCGAGGGCCTCGTCGTCACCTGCTCGGCACTGAAGCGCCGCTACCGCGACCTGCTGCGCGGCCCGGCGCCCGGGCTGCGATTCGTCTTCCTGCACGGCCCGCAGCCGCTGCTGGCCGAGCGCATGGCGGCAAGGCAGGGGCACTACATGCCGGCCTCGTTGCTGCAAAGCCAGCTCGCGACGCTGGAGCCGCCGGCGTCCGACGAGGCCGCGCTCGGCCTGCCCATCGGCCCGGCGCCCGAGGCGCTGGCCGCGGTGGCCGAGGTCTGGCTGCGCGCCTGTTTGGCGCCACCGTTCGACCCGAGCGCCGCATCGTCGGACACAGCGTCCGGCGGCGCGCATGCCCACCCGACACCACCGCGGCCACAGACCGCCTGAACGACCATGGCCGACACCCCGATCTTCACGAAGGTGATCCTGTTCACCGACCACGACGGCCGCGCCCGCTTTCGCGAAGAGGCCGTGCCGCTCACGGAAGGCAAGCCGCAGGCGCGCCTGTCGGCGCTGATGCCCAGCGGCGGCGTCCAGCTGCGCGAGAGCCCGGTGGGCTTTCGCAGCGAGTTCCACTGCACCGAGAACCCGCAGTGGGTCTTCATCCTCGGCGGCCACATGGAGATCGGCCTGCAGGACGGCAGCTCGCGCGTCTTCGCGCCCGGCGAGCACTTCTACAGCGCCGACGTGCTGCCGGCCGGTGCGACCTTCGACCCGAAGGTGCACGGGCACTGGAGCCGGCAGGTGGGCGCGGTGCCGCTGCGCACGCTCTTCGTGCGCGGTTGATCGAGGCGCGCCTCCGACGGCCCGTGCCCCCGCAGACCTTCCACGGCCACATCCGCGACCGCCTCGGCGAGGCGATCGTGGCCGGCCTGCACGCCGAGGGCAGCACGCTGCCGCCCGAGCCGGCGCTGTGCGAGGCGCTGGGCGTCAGCCGCACGGTCGTGCGCGAGGCGGTGAAGTCGCTGGCCGCAAAGGGCCTGGTGTCGATCGGCCCCAAGGTCGGCACGCGCGTGCGGCCCGCAGAACAGTGGAACTGGTTCGACCCCGACGTGGTGGCGTGGCAGTCGCGCGTCGGCCTGACGCGCGAGTTCCTGCAGGACGTGCAGGAGCTGCGCCGCGTCGTCGAGCCGGCCGCGGTGCGCCTGGCGGCCGAACGCGCGACGCCGGCGGACATCGCCGAGCTCGAGGCCGCCTACGCCGGCATGCGCGCCGCCGTGCAGGAGGGCGGCGACTACGTCACCAGCGACCTGCGCTTCCACCAGACGCTGCTGCGTGCTGCGCACAACCGCATGATGGTGCAGATGAGCAAGGCGCTCGGCGCCCTGCTGCGCACGGCCTTCGAGGTGACCACCGCCGAGCCCGGGCGCGCCGCCGGTTCGCTGCCGATGCACCGCGCGATCCTCGACGCGGTGATCGCGCGCCAGCCGGCACGCGCCGAGCGGGCGAGTCTCGCGCTCATCGACAGCGCGCGCGAGGACGTCGATCGTGCGCTGTCGGCCAAGGGCCGGCGCAAGCCAGGGCCGGCGGTACTGGCCCTTCCTTCGGTGCCGTCGGCCCTGCCGGCCAAGTCGGGCCGCTCGGTTGCTGCGGCGCCCTCGACGCGCAGCACGAGGGCGGGTCGGGTCGTCGCGCGCTGATGTCTGGCGAGGCACCTGTCGCCGCGGTCTGCCCGGCTCGCACGGTCCGACTCGAGCCCTCTGGTTCACACCCCCCGATTCGCGCCTTCTGAGCCGCTGCTTCCGATGCGCCTCTTCTCCTACCGCCGCCGGCCGGTGCACCTGGGGCCATGGCCGCTGGAGCGGCTGTCGCGCGCGGACTCCGGCGAGCCCGACGGACGGCCGCTGCCGCCGATGCAGCCGCTGGTCTTCGACACGCCCGCCCTGACCGGCACGCTGGCCCCGGCCATCGGCCGCTTCATGACGATGTTCGACCTCGTGCGCGACGGCGTGGTGAACGCGCAGCGCGCCGAGGTGCCCACCGACGAGGGCGAGCGCGCCCGCCACCTGAAGGCGGCCGGCTACTACTTCGACGCCTCGATGATGGGCGCCTGCCGCCTCGACGCCGCGGCGCTGCTCGCCGAGCCGATCCGCAACCCGGGCGTCGCGGCGCTCGGCGCCGAGCTCGAGGCCAACCAGCCGGTGAGCTTCGCGGCGGGCATGGACATGATCCTTGCCGACGTGCTGGCCTCGGCGCGCCTCGTGCACGGGCCGGTGGCGCATCACACGAACGCGCTCGTCATCGCCGTCGAGTACCCGCGCGACCCGCGGCCGGGCGAGCCCGGCACCGAGTGGATCGCCGGCACGCAGGCGCACCGCGCCGCGGTGCTGGCGGCGCAGACGGCCGTGCTGCTCTCGACCTACCTGCGCCTGCTCGGCTTCGAGGCGCGCGCGCACAGCGCGAGTTGCAGCGACGTGCACCTCGGTCACGTGGCCCGCGCCGCGGGCCTCGTCGGCCCCGACGGGCGCACGAACCCGTTCCTCGGCGAGCGCTTCGGCCTCGCCGCCGTGACGACGACCTTCGCCATCGCGCCCGACCGGCCGCTCGCGGCGCGGCAGGGCGCCACGCGCCTGCGCGGCCCGGCGTGGTGGCTCGGCGGCCCACCCGGACGCGCGCCGCTGAAGAACGCCTGGCAGCGCGAGGCGTATGCGCGGCGCGAGTTCCGCGCCGGCGCCTACCCGTTCGAGACGCTGAAGCGGCGCGACGAGCCCACCACGTTCATCGACCACGAGCGCGTGCCGCGATTCCCGAAGCGCGCCGACTTCTTCGCGCGCGCCCTCTTCGGCGACCTCGGCGCCGCGGTGCAGGAGGGCGCGAAGAACGCCCACTACGTGATGAAGAGCCCCATCGGTGCGTGCGCGCGCCGGGCGCTCGGCGCCTTGCTGCTGCTGCAGTTCGGCGAGGCGCGCGGCCCGGTGTCGGCCAGCACCGCCGACCCCGCGCGCAACGCCGACAACCTGAAGGCCGCGAGCCACTACCTCGGCGCCGATGCCGTGGGCCTGTGCGCCGTGCCGCGCTGGGCCTGGTACTCGCACGATGCGGGCGGCAACGAGCTGCCCGCCTACCACGCCAACGCCGTCAACCTGCTCGTCGACCAGGGCCACGAGACGATGGAAGGCGCCAGCGGCGACGACTGGATCAGCGTGGCGCAGAGCATGCGCGCCTACCTGCGCTTCTCGCTGATGGGCGGCATCGTCGCCGAGCAGATCCGGCGCCTGGGCTTCTCGGCGCGCGTGCACTCGGTGCTCGATGGCGACGTGCTGCAGCCGCCGCTGCTGCTTCTCTCGGGCCTGGGCGAGGTCAGCCGCATCGGCGAGGTGATCCTCAACCCGTTCCTCGGCCCGCGGCTGAAGAGCGGCACCGTCACCACCGACCTGCCGATGGCGCACGACCGGCCCATCGACTTCGGCCTGCAGCGCTTCTGCGAGCGCTGCAACAAGTGTGCGCGCGAGTGCCCCTCGGGCGCGATCACCGCGGGGCCGAAGGTCGTCTACAACGGCTACGAGATCTGGAAGAGCGACGCCGAGAAGTGCGCGCGCTACCGCATCACCAATGCCGCCGGCGGCATGTGCGGGCGCTGCATGAAGACCTGCCCGTGGAACCTGGAGGGCCTGTTCGCCGAGGCGCCGTTCCGCTGGGCGGCGATGCACGTGCCGGCCGCCGCGCCGTGGCTCGCCAAGCTCGACGACGCGCTCGGCCGCGGCGACATCAACCCGGTGAAGAAGTGGTGGTGGGACATCGAGCTCGACCGCGCGAGCGGCCGCTACGTCGCCGCGGCGCAGACGCACCGCCGCGGCCTGAGCCGCGAACTCGTCGTGAAGCCGGAGGACCAGACGCTGGCTGTCTATCCGGCCGACCGCATGCCGCCGCCCTATCCGGTGGTGCACCCGGTCAATCGCGAGGAGGGCATCGCGCGCTACCGCGCGCTGCTCTCGCCGGCCGAGTACCACGCGCGCCTGGCGGCGGGCCGCACCGAGGGGCTGGCACCGGGGCCGGCACCGCTCGTCGGCGAGCCGCCGGTGTTCCCGGTGAAGCTGGTCAAGCGCGAGGAGATGGCCGAGGGCGTGGCGCGCTTCGAGTTCGAGCCGTGGGCCGATGCTGCCGGCGGGGCGCTGCCGCCGTTCGAGGCCGGCGCGCACGTCGACGTCGTCGTGGCGCCGGAGTTCCAGCGCGCCTTCAGCCTGGCCGGCGACCCCGCGGACCGATCGCGCTACGTGCTCGGCGTGCAACGCGAGGCGCCGCCGAGCGAAGGCGGGCAGGGCCGTGGCGGCTCGGCGCTGATGTTCCGCGCGTTCCGGCCGGGGCGGAAGGTGTTCGTCAGCCGGCCGCGCAACCACTTCGCGCTCGTCGAGGACGCGAGCCACTCGCTGCTGCTGGCCGGCGGCATCGGCATCACGCCCTTGATGTCGATGGCGCACCGGCTGTACGCGCTCGGCCGCCCCTTCGAGCTGCACTACAGCGCCGCGAGCCGCGCCAAGGCCGGCTTCCTCGACGAGCTGCGCACCGCGCCGTGGCACGCCCGCGTTCGCCTGCACTTCACCGACGAAGGCACGCGTGCCGACTTCGCCACCGTCGTGCCGGCGTACGAAGCCGGCCGGCATCTCTACGCCTGCGGCTCGGCGGCCTACATGGACGCGGCCTTCGCTGCGGCCGCGGCGCACGGCTGGCCCGACGAGGCGCTGCACCGCGAGTACTTCAGCGTGCCGGGCGATGTCGAGTGGGAGAACCGGCCGTTCAAGATCGTGCTCGCCAGTTCCGGCCGCGAACTCGCCGTGCCGGCCGACCGCCGTGCCACCGACGTGCTGGCCGAAGCGGGCCTGGCGGTGGACGTGAAGTGCACCGATGGCCTGTGCGGCGTGTGCGCGATGCGCTACGACGCCGCCGCCTCCGACCCCGTCGAGCACCGCGACGTCGTGCTCTCGAAGCGCGAGCGCGAGACGCGTGTCGTGCTGTGCTGTTCGCGCTCGGCGAAGGAGGGTGGGCGGCTCGTGCTGGAGGCATGATCCGGCGCGAAGCCGTACGACCAGCCCCGGACATCCGCCCAGCCTCTGCAAGCTAACTCAATCCGGTCCCGAAGCGCACTCAGCCCCAAGAGCCCATGACTGCCATCGCCACCGCCGCGGCTGCGCCGCAGAACCTCGGCACGAGCTTGCCGCTGCAGGACCGCGTGTGCCTCGTCTTCGGCGCCGGCTCGTCAGGCCCGGGCTGGGGCAACGGCAAGGCGACGGCCGTGACCTTCGCGCGCGCGGGCGCCGTGGTCATCGCCATCGACATCCAGCCCTCGGCCGCCGAGGAGACCCGCGCGCTGATCGCCGCCGAAGGCGGCCGGGCCGAAGCGGCGGCCTGCGACGTCACGAACTCGGCGCAGGTGAAGGCGCTCGTCGATGACGTGGCAGTCCGCCACGGCCGCCTGGACGTGCTGCACAACAACGTGGGCATCACCTCGATGGGCGGCATCCTCGAGGAGAGCGAGGAGAGCTTCCGTCGCGTGCTCGACATCAACTTGACGAGTGCCTTCCTCACCACGAAGCACTGCCTGCCGCACATGCTGGCGCGCGGGCAGGGCGCCATCGTCAACGTCTCGTCGGTGGCGGCGATCCGCCACACCTACCCCTACCCGTCGTACGAGGCGAGCAAGGCCGGGCTCAACCAGCTCACCGTGAGCACCGCGATGCAGTACGCGCGCCAGGGCATCCGCGCCAACGCGATCATGCCGGGCATGATGGACACGCCGCTCGTCTACAAGCAGATCGCAGGCCACTACCAGGACGTGGAGCAGATGCGGGCGGCCCGCGCCGCGAAGACGCCGATGGGCCGCCAAGGCACCGCGTGGGACGTGGCGCAGGCCGCGCTCTTCCTGGCCAGCGATGCTGCGGGCTACATCACGGGTGTGTGCCTGCCGGTCGACGGCGGGCTGACCTGCGGCATCGGCGGGTGACCGGATCGGGCCATCGCTCATCGACCACGGGACTGCGCACGGCGACGGCGCGCAACTGAACCAGAACAAGATGACTGAAAGGACCTGCATGGCCCACGCCGCCCAGGTGATGAACCTCGCGCAACTGCTGCGCCAGACCGCCCGCCTGTTCCCGCAACGCGCCGGCCTCATCCACGGCGAGCGCACCTGGACGTGGAGCGAGCTCGACCGCCGCGTCGACGCGCTCGTCGCCGGCCTGCGCGCCCTGGGCGTGCGGCAGGGCGACCGCGTGCTCGTGCACTCGCGCAACAACGCGGCGATGTTCGAGAGTTGCTGGGCCGCCTTCCGCCTGGGGGCCGTCTGGGTGCCGACCAACTTCCGGCTCGAGCCGCCGGAGGTGGCCTACCTCGGCAGCAGCAGCGGCGCGGTGGCGATGCTGTGCGAGGCGGCCTTCGCGCCGGCGCATGTCGACGCGGTGCGCGCGGCCTCGCCGGCGCTGAAGCACGTGGTGATCATCGGCGGCAGTGGTGGCAGCGCGGGTGCGCTGCAGCCGGGCGAGCACGCGTACGAGGCGCTCGTCGCCGAGCATCTGCCGCCGATTGGCTCGACCGTCGACGAGGCTACGGTCACCGCCGACGACCCGCTGTGGTTCTTCTACACCTCGGGCACCACGGGGCGGTCGAAGGCGGGCGTGCTCACGCATGGCCAGATGGCTTTCGTGGTGGCGAACCACCTCGCCGACCTGATCCCCGGCACCGACGAGCGCGACGTGTCGATCGCCGTCGCGCCGCTCTCCCACGGCGCGGGCATCCACATGCTGCTCAACGTGGCGCGCGGCGCGCCGACGGTGCTGATGCCGGGCGAGAAGCTCGAGCCCGAGGTGTTCTGGCAGCTCGTCGAGCGGTACCGGGTGAGCAATCTCTTCACCGTGCCGACGATCGTCAAGCTGCTCGTCGAGCACGAGGCGGTGGACCGCCACGACCACTCGTCGCTGCGCTACGTGATCTACGCCGGCGCGCCGATGTACCGCGCCGACCAGAAGCGCGCGCTGCAGAAGCTGGGAAAGGTGCTGGTGCAGTACTTCGGCCTCGGCGAGGTGACGGGCAACATCACCGTGCTGCCGCGCGAGATGCACTCGGCCGACGACGACGACCCGAACGCCAACATCGGCAGCTGCGGCCGGCCGCGCACGGGCATGGAGGTGGCCATCTTCGACGGCGACATGCGCCGCCTGCCGCCGGGCGAGGTGGGCGAGATCTGCTGCCGCGGGCCGGCCGTCTTCGCCGGCTACCACGCCAATCCCGAGGCCACGGAGAAGGCGCTGCGCGGCGGCTGGTTCCACACCGGCGACCTCGGCCGCATGGACGAGCGCGGCCTCGTCTACATCACCGGCCGCGAGTCGGACATGTACATCTCCGGCGGCAGCAACGTCTACCCGCGCGAGGTGGAGGAGGTGCTTCTCACGCACCCGGCCATCGCCGAGGTGGCCGTGCTCGGCGTGCCCGACGAGAAGTGGGGCGAGGTGGGCGTGGCCGTGATCGTGTTGCGGGAAGGCGCTGCCGCGCTCGATGCGGCGGGCGTGCTGGCGCACCTGGAGGGACGCTCGGCAAAGTACCGCTGGCCGCGGCACGTGTTCTTCTGGGACGCGCTGCCGAAATCGGGCTACGGGAAGATCGCGAAGAAGGACGTGCGGGAGAAGTTGTACGAGCGGGGGGACTTGCCTCGGCCGCGGGTTCCCTGATTTCCGTTCGTCGTGCCACCGCTGCTGCGCATGCCAGCAGCGGCGCGGCAAAGGGCGGTGCGGGCAGGGCGCAGCGCTTATCCTCGGCGGCCCCTCGCTGGCGCTCGGAGCTTCCCTGCGCTGCTCGGTCCCGTGGCCCCAGCGCGGAACTCGTTGCACTCGCTTCGCTCGTGCCACTCAGACACCCGCGCTGAGCCAGATGTGGAAGCGCGCGAGTACGCGCGCGGGCCACGGGACACTGCGCTGCTCGCCTTGCAGGCCGCACCGGGCGCAAGCGCTTGGTCGCTCGCCAGGCACAGACAGTCCACTGGACTGTTTGTGTCCGGGCTCGCCGCCTCACATGCGCGCCACGCCCTGCCCGCACCGCCCTTTGCGGAGACGGGCTTTGTGCTCGACGAGGCGGCAAGAAGGGGTCCGCGCATTTGGCGCGAAGCGCCTTTGGGTGCACCACCGACGGTGCCCGCAAGGCCGCGGGCGGGAGAGTGGCGGGGCGCATATGCGGCGCCGAGCAGCGCAGGACTCTTGGCCCGCGCGTGTACTCACGCGCTTCCACTTCTGACTGGGCGCGGGTGTCTGAGTGGCACGAGCGGAGCGAGTGCAACGAGTTCCGCGCCCGGGCCAAGAGTCTGAGCAGCGCAGGGGAGTCGGGCCCCCAGGGCCCGACCGCCGCATCTAAGCCCCGACGCTCTCCCGCCCGCGGCCTTGCTCTCGCAAGCCTTACCCTCGCAACCGGACAGCGCCTACCTGCGCAGGCTCATGCACGCAGGCGTTGTCGACGCTGGCCTGGCGGCCTGGCGTCTCAGGCCGGCACGCTCGGCAGCCCCGCCAGCGCCATCGCCAGCTCCTTCTCGTCGTATTGCTGGTCGACGAGCTTGCCGGCCGAATACGCCGAGTAGGCCGTCATGTCGAAGTGGCCGTGCCCGCAGAGGTTGAAGAGGATCACCTCGCTCTTGCCCTCGCGCTTGCAGCGCAGCGCCTCCTCGATGGCGCCCTTCACGGCGTGATTGGCCTCCGGGGCAGGCACGATGCCCTCGCAGCGCGCGAAGGTCACGCCGGCCTCGAAGCACGCGTTCTGGTGATAGGCCACCGCCTCGATGAGGCCCAGCTCCTTCAGGTGCGAGACCAGCGGCGCCATGCCGTGGTAGCGCAGGCCGCCGGCGTGGAAGCCGGGCGGCGTGAAGGTCGAGCCGAGCGTGTGCATCTTCGTCAGCGGCGTCATGTGCGCCGTGTCGCCGAAGTCGTAGGCGTACTTGCCGCGCGTGAGCGACGGGCACGCCGCCGGCTCCACGGCCACGATGCGGCGCTGCTTCGCCTTCGCGCCGCCGCGCAACTGCACGCCGAGGAACGGGAACGTCAGGCCCGCGAAGTTGCTGCCGCCGCCCGTGCAGCCGACCAGCACGTCGGGGTCGTCGCCGGCCATCTCCAGCTGAAGCATCGCCTCCTCGCCGACGATCGTCTGGTGCATCAGCACGTGGTTCAGCACCGAGCCGAGCGCGTACTTGGTGTCGTCGTTCGTCGCCGCCACCTCCACCGCCTCGCTGATGGCGATGCCGAGCGAGCCGGGATGGTTCGGGTCCTTGGCCAGGATGGCGCGGCCGGCGTTCGTCTCGTTCGAGGGCGAGGCGATGCAGCGTGCGCCGTAGGTCTCCATCAGCGCGCGGCGGTACGGCTTCTGGTCGTAGGAGACACGCACCTGGTAGACGGTGACCTGGATGCCGAAGAGCGCGCCCGCAAACGCGAGCGACGAGCCCCACTGGCCGGCGCCCGTCTCGGTGGAGATCTTCTTTACCCCGGCCTGGGCGTTGTACCAGGCCTGCGCGACGGCCGTGTTCGGCTTGTGCGAGCCCGCGGGCGAGACGCCTTCGTACTTGTAGTAGATGCGCGCCGGCGTGCCGAGCGCCTTCTCGAGGCGGTGGGCGCGGAAGAGCGGCGAGGGGCGCCACAGGCGATAGACCTCGCGGATCGGCTCGGGGATCGGGATCTCGCGCTCGGTGCTCACCTCCTGCAGGATGAGCTCCATCGGAAAGAGCGGCGCGAGGTCGTCGGGGCCCACGGGCTGCAGCGTGCCCGGGTGCAGCACCGCGGGCGCTGGCTTCGGCAGGTCGGCCTGGATGTTGTACCAGGCGCGAGGCATCTTGCTCTCGTCGAGCAGGAACTTGGTGGCGGTCATCGTTTCCCTCCTGGACAGGCCAGCCGGCGGCCGGCACGCGGCATGCCGGCGCGCAGCCGGCTTGCGTCGGGCAGCATAGCCGCAGTCGAGACGCGCTCCTTGCGGTCGATCAGCGGCGGCGGGGCCGCGCTGCTATAGGGGCCCGCTCCGGAGCCGCCTCAGGTGATGCGCCGGATGCTCTCGGCGATCTCGGCGCGCTCGAAGACCTGCTTCCAGTCGTCGCGCAACAGGCGCGGCTTGCCGAAGCTGATGGCCTTGTTGCAGGCATCCGAGAACTGGCCGGGGATCTGCTTGAAGATCACCGCCGAGAGGATCGTCATGTGGCCGAGCAGGAAGTCGCGCGCCGCCTCTTCAGGAACGCCGCGCGCCACGACCTCGTCGAGCGCCTCGCGCATCGTGTCCAGCAGCGTGGCGCAGACGGTCTCCGACAGGCCCGGCTCCAGGAGCGCCATCTGCTCGACGCTGACGCGGTGCGCGCGCGACACCGGCTGATAGATGATCTTCGCGATCTCCTCGCCGAGCTCGAACGCTTCGGCCGGCCCCTGCATCAGCGCGCTGACGATGGCCTGCGGCGCCTTCACGCCGCCGAAGTAGTCGGGGCCGTTGTGCACGGCCGGCTCGAAGATCGACGGATGGCAGGGGTGGGTGACGAAGTAGGTGAGGTCGGCACGCTCGGGCAGGTGGCCGGCGAACGGTGCCGCCGCATCGAGCGTGATGACCATCGTGCCCGGCTCGAGCCAGGGCGAGATCTGCGCGGCGATCTTGCCGATGAGCGTGTCGGGCACGGCGAGGATGACGACCTCGGCGCCGCGCACGGCGGCGTCAGGCTCCAGGCACTCGATGCCGAGCTCGGCCTTCAACCGCTCGCGGCCGGCCGCACCGGGCTCCACGTGCCGCACCGCGAAGCGGCTGCCCTGCAGGTTGCGCGCGAGCCGCGCGCCCATCTTGCCGCCTGCGCCGAAGAGGGCGATGGAGGTGAGGATCGTTTTCATGGCGGGCCCTGTTTTGGCGCGATCGTGCTCAGTGAATGTGGCTGCCGCCGTTGATGTCGATCTCGCTGCCGGTGACGTAGCTCGCGAGGTCGGAGGCGAGGAAGAGGGCGCAGCCGGCCACCTCGTGCGCATGGCCAGGGCGGCCCATCGGCACGCTCGCGATGATCTGCGCCAGGCGCTCGGGCGTCATCATGCCGGCGGTGATGTCGGTGTCGATGAAGCTCGGGCAGATGGCGTTGACGCGGATGTTGTCCGGCCCCAGCTCGCGCGCGCTCGCCTTCGTGTAGCCGAGGATGGCGGCCTTGGCCGCCGAGTAGACGCTGCCGCCGAAGACGCCGCCGCCGCGCTGCGCGCTGACGCTGCTCATGTTGACGATGGAGCCGCTCTTCTGCTGGCGCATCTGCGGCACCACCGCCTGCGTCATGTGGAAGGTGCCGCGCATGTTGATGTCGAACACGCGGTCGTAGGTGCCGTCGTCGGCTTCCATCAGGCGCTGCGGGCTCGTGATGCCGGCCATGTTGACGAGCACGTCAATACGGCCCCAGGCGGCGATGGCCTGCGCCACGGCGGCCTGGCAGTCGGCGCGCTTCGTCACGTCGCAGCGCACGCCCTGGTGGCCGCTGCCGGGCAGCGAGGCCGCGGCGGCCGCGGCCTGCTCGGCGTTGAGGTCGCTGATCTGCACGCGCGCGCCGTGTTCGGCAAACAGCTTGGCGCAGGCGAGGCCGAGGCCGCGTGGGCTGGCGGCGCCGGTGACGAGGACGGTGCGGTCTTTGAGCAGCATGGTCGTTGAGCGGAAGCAGTCGTTGAGGAGGAAGGGATGGAGCGTGGCCTGAGGGGCGTTCAGGCCGAGGCGGCCGCCGTTGCGTCGGCAGGCGACGAGGCAGCCAGGCGCCGCCGCACCGCGGCGACCACGGCCTCGGCCGTGATGCCGAAGTGCCGATAGAGCGCATCGGCGGGGCCCGAGGCGCCGAAGCCCGGCATGCCGATGAAGAGGCCGTGCTCGCCGAGCCAGCGCGCCCATCCGAAGCGCACCGCGGCCTCGATGCCGACGCGCAGCGTGCCGAGGCCCAGCACCTGGCGGCGGTAAGCGGCGTCCTGCTGCTCGAAGAGTTCCCAGCAGGGCATCGAGACGACGGCGGTGGGCAGGCTGAGCGCCTGCAGATCGGTGCGAGCCTGCAACGCCAGTGCCACCTCGGAGCCTGTGGCGAGCAGCGTCACCTGACGTGGGCCGCCTGCGGCCTCGGCCAGCACGTAGGCGCCACGCCGGCAGAGGTTCTCATCGACAGACGTCCCGGGCAGACCGCGCACACGCGGCAACACCTGCCGAGCAAACACCATCGACACCGGACCGCTCCGATGCTCGAGCGCCACCTCCCAGCACTCCGCCGCCTCGACGATGTCCGCCGGCCGCATCACCAGCATGTTCGGCATGGCGCGCAGCGATGCGAGGATCTCCACCGGCTGGTGGGTCGGGCCGTTCTTGCCGATGCCGATGGAGTCGTGGCTGAAGACGAACTTCACCGGCAGTGCCATCAGCGCGGCCATGCGCATCGAGGCGCGCATGTAGTCGCTGAAGGCGAGGTAGGTCACCGCCACGGGGAGCGTGCCGCCGTGCGCCGCCATGCCGTTGGCCATGGCGCCCATCAGGTGCTCGCGCACGCCGCAGTGCACGTAGCGGCCGCTGCGGTCGCTGGCCGTGAAGGCGGCGACGCCGCGCTTGTGGCTCGTCGGCGCCTCGAGGTCGGGGCACAGCACCACGCGCTCGGGCAGCACGTCGTTCAGCCGCTCCTGGATCTCGCTGGAGAGGAAGATGCCGCTCTGCGTGCCGCCGGCCGCCGCGTCGCTCACTGGCGCGGCCAGGGCGCGTCGCTTGTGATCGAGCAGCACCTCGCGCCAGTGCGCAGGCAGCTCGCCCTTCATCACGCGCTCGAACTCCGCGCGCTCGGCGGAGGGCAGGGAGGCCACGCGCTGCTGCCAGGATTCGTGGGCAGGCCGGCTGCGCGCCGCGGCATCGCGCCAGACCTGCAGCACGTCGGCCGGCACGTCGAAGGGCGCATGCGGCCAGCCGAGCTGCTCGCGCGCCTTCTGCGCGTCGGCCTCGAAGAGGCGCGCGCTGTGGCCACCGCGCTGGCCCTGCAGCCGCTCGATGCCGCGCGCGATGAGGGTTCGGCAGGCGACCATCGAAGGCCGCGGGTCGGCCTTCGCCGCGGCGATGGCGGCGCTCACCGCCTCGATGTCGTGGCCGTCCACCTCCTGCACGTGCCAGCCGGCGACGCGGAAGCGCTCGGGCACGCTCTCGCTGATCGAGAGCTCGGTCGAGCCGTCGTCGGTGATGAGGTTGTCGTCCCACAGGAAGACGAGCTTGCCGAGCCGCAGGTGGCCCGCGAGCGCGATCGCCTCCTGGCCGATGCCTTCCTGCAGGCAGCCGTCGCCGACGAAGGCCCAGGTGAAGTGGTCGACGAGCCCCGGGCCGAAGCGCGCGTTGAGGTACGCCTCGGAGACGGCCATGCCCACCGCGTTGGCGATGCCCTGGCCCAACAGGCCGGTGGTCACCTCGATGCCCGAGGCTGGATCGATCTCCGGGTGCCCCGCCGTGTGCGCGCCCAGCTCGCGGAACGCCTTGACCTGCTCGAGCGAGATGCGCTCGTAGCCGCTCAGGTGGAGCAGCGCATAGAGCAGCATCGAGCCGTGGCCGTTGGAGAGCACGACGCGGTCGCGGTCGGGCCAGCGCGGGTCGGCGGGGTGGTGCTTCAGGTGCCGCGTGTACAGCGCCGTGGCGATCTCGGCCATGCCGAGCGGCACGCCCTGGTGCCCCTCGCCGGCGCGCACGATGGCGTCGATGGCGAGAAAGCGGATAGCGTGCGCCAGCGGTTGCAGCGGGTGGGCCATCGAATTCGCTCTACATCGATCAGGCCAGCCAGGACTTGATCGTCGAGGCCATCACCGGCGCGCTGATGCCGTAGCGGTCGTGCAGCGTCGGAAGTGCGCCGGCATCGAGGAACGCGTCGGGCAGCGCGATGCGGCGGAAGCGCGGCGCGACGCCGGCTTCGAGCAGCGCGGCGGCGGCGGCCTCGCCGAGGCCGCCGACGCTGGTGTGGTTCTCGGCCACCACGACCAGCCGCCCGGGCTTGCCGCACTCGGCCCGCAGCGTCGCCGCGTCCAGCGGCTTGATCGTCGGCACGTGCAGCACGGCCACGTCGACGCGGTCGGCCTCCAGCAGCTTGGCCGTCTCCAGCGCGCGCATCGTCAGCAGGCCCGAGGAGACGATCAGCACGTCGCGGCCCTCGCGCACCACCTTCGCCTTGCCGATCTCGAAGCGGTAGCCGTACTCGTCCAGCACCAGCGGCACCTGCCCGCGCAGCAGGCGCATGTACACCGGCCCGCGGTGCGCGGCGATGGCCGGCACCACCTGCTCGATCTCGTGCGCGTCGCAGGGGTCGAGCACCATCAGCCCCGGGATGGCGCGCATCAGCGCGAGGTCTTCGGTGGCCTGGTGGCTCGGCCCGTAGCCCGACGTGAGGCCCGGCAGCGCGCAGGCGATCTTCACGTTCAGGTCGTCTTCGGCGATCGTCTGGTGGATGAAGTCGTAGGCGCGGCGCGAGGCGAACACCGCATACGTGGTCGCGAACGGGGTGAAGCCTTCCTTGGCCAAGCCCGCCGCGGCGCCGAACAGCAGCTGCTCGGCCATGCCCATCTGGTAGAAGCGCTCGGGATACGCCTGCGCGAAGAGGTGCAGGTCGGTGTACTTGCTGAGGTCGGCGGTCATGCCGACGATGTCGGGCCGCTCCTCGGCGAGCTTGACGAGCGCATGGCCGAAGGGCGCCGGCTTCGTGCGCTGGCCCTCGCCGGCGATGCTGGCGATCATCGCCGAGGTGGTGAGGCGCGGCTTGGCGCCCGCGGTGGGGACGGGGGCGGCGGCACCGGCGGCCGGGGCGGTCTTGCTGGGCGCGTTCATGCGTTCACCTTGCGGGCTTCGAGGTGCGCCTTCCAGCCGGCGTCGAGCGCATCGAGCGCGAGTTGCCACTCGTTGGCGTCGACGCGGATGAAGTGGTTCTTCTCGCGCGCCTCGAGGAAGGGCACGCCGCGGCCCATCTTCGTGTCGGCGATGATCATGCGCGGCCGCGGCTCCTTCAGCGAGCGCGCTGTGTCGAACGCGGCCACGACGGCGCCGAGGTCGTTGCCGTCGATGCGCTGCGTGTGCCAGCCGAAGGCTTCCATCTTGGCGGCCAGCGGCTCGAAGGCCATCACCTGGCCCGAGGGGCCGTCGGCCTGCTGGTTGTTCACGTCGCACACGGCGATGAGGTTGTCGAGCTTGTGGTGGGCGGCGCTCATGAAGCCCTCCCACATCGCGCCCTCGTCTAGCTCGCCGTCGGAGAACAGCGTGACGACGCAGGAGGACGAACTCTTGCGCTTGAGCCCGAGCGCGTGGCCCACCGCGATGGTGAGGCCCTGGCCGAGCGAGCCGCCGCTCATCTCCATGCCCGGCGTGTAGCTGCTCATGCCGCTCATCGGCAGGCGGCTGTCGTCGCTGCCGTAGGTCTCGAGCTCGCTCTCGGGGATGATGCCAGCCTCGATGAGCGCGGCATACAGCGCGATGGCGTAGTGGCCGTTGCTGAGCAGGAATCGGTCGCGGCCCTCCCATTTCGGGTCGCTGGCGCGCCAGCGCATCGTGCGGAAGTAGGCCACGGCCAGCACGTCGGCGATGTCCAGGGCCTGGCCGATGTAGCCCTGGCCCTGCACCTGGCCCATGCGCACGGCGAGGCGGCGGATGCGCCAGGCGCGCCCGTGCAGCGCCTCCAGCGGTTCGTTGAGCGGCGTCGTCATGGTGATCCTCGATGCCAATTCAGTGCGGGCCGGTGGGCGACGGCGGGGGCCACGGAAGGGTCGGCGCCAGCGTGCCTCAGCCCTGGCGTTCGGCCGCGGCCGGCGGCACGGCGTTGATGGCGGCGACGAAGTCGGCCAGCATCGGCACGTAGCGCTCGCCCTGGCCGGTCGCCTCCATCGCGGCGAAGCTGTTCTTCACGGCGGCCTGCAGCGGGTTCACGGTGCCCAGCTCGTTGGCCATGGCGGCCATGTAGCGCATGTCCTTGTGGGCGTTGCTGATGGTGAACTTGTGCGCGTTCTCGTCGCCGGACAGCGACCACTGCATGAAGGTGTCGTAGAACGGGCTTCGCATGCGGCCGGCGCCGATGACCGAGTGGAACTGCTGCACGGTCAGGCCGGCCTTGCGCGAGATGGCCAGCGCCTCGGCGAAGAGGGCGGCGTAGCCCATCGCGACGAAGTTGTTGACGAGCTTCATCTTGTGCCCCAGGCCCACCGGGCCCAGGTGCACGACGTGGCCGGCCCAGCAGCGCACGATGGGCTCGATGCGCGCGAAGATCTCGGGCGAGGCACCGATCATCGTGTCCAGCGTGCCGGCCTCGGCCTCCTTCGGCGTGCGCGACAAGGGCGCATCGACGAAGTGCACCCCGCGCGCCGCGCATTCCTCGGCGAGCGCCAGCGTGGAGACGGGGTTCGAGGTGGAGCAGTCGATGATCACCGTGCCCGGCTTGGCGCCGGCGAGCAGGCCGTTGGCGCCGCGCACGTTGGCTTCCACCTGCGGCGAGCCGGTGACGCACAGGTGCACGACGTCGCACTGCGCGGCCAGTTCGCGCGGCGTGGCGGCCTCGCGGGCGCCGAGCGCCTTCAGCCGCTCCACCGGCTCGCGGTTGCGGTGGCCGAGCACGACGAGCGGGTGGCCCTTCGTGACGAGGTTCTTCGCCATGCCGGCGCCCATCAGGCCGACGCCGATGAAGCCGACGGTGGCCTTGCTCGCGGTGTCGCTCACTTCTTGGGCCCTCCGACCTGCGCGCCGTTGAGCGCCCGGTAGGCGCGGATCACCTGGCTGTCGTCGGCGGCGCCGTGGCCGAGGCCGCTGGCGGCCAGGAACATCTGCATCGCCGCGGCCGCCAGCGGCAGGCCCTGCCGCATCTGCGTGCCCTGGCCGAGCACGATGCCGAGGTCCTTGACGAAGATGTCGACGGCGCTCGTCACCGGCGGCTCGTCCATCATCATGCGCGGGCCGCGGTCGCCCCACATCCAGCTGTTGCCGGCACTGACGGAGATGATGTCGTGCATCGTCTGCTTGTCGACGCCGGCGCGCTCGGCCACGTGCATCGCCTCGGCGGCGGCGGCGATGTGCACGCCGCACAGCAGCTGGTTGATCATCTTCGCGGTGCTGCCCTTGCCGGCCTCGCGGCCGACGTCGAAGATGCGCTTGCCGACGGCCTCCAGCGCGGGCCGGGCGCGGGCGAGCGTGGCTTCGGCGCCGCTCACCATGATCGTCAGGCCCGCGGCCTTGGCGCCGGCGACGCCGCCGCTCACCGGGGCGTCCAGCATCTCGAGGCCCATCCCGGCCAGGCGCGCGGCGGTGCGCGCCGCCAGGGCCGGCGGTTGCGTGCATGCGGCGACGACGACGGCGCCGCGGGGCAGGGCGGCGGCGGCACCGTGTTCGAAGAGCACCGACTCGGCCTGCTCGCCGCTGACCACCATCAGCCACAGCAGGTCGGCCTGGCCGGCAGCCTCCTTCGCGCTCGCGGCGCTGCGGCCGCCGGCCGCCACGAGGCTGTCGGCGGCACCGGGGCGGACGTCGAAGCCGGTGACCTCGTGGCCGGCCTTGACGAGGTTGAGGGCCATGGGCACGCCCATTGCGCCCAGGCCAACGAAAGCGATGCGCATCGAGCGCTCCTGTCCTGTGAAGGGAACGGCCTGCTGAACGGGGCGGGAGGTGCGGCCTGCTGGGCGGCAGCGAGCGGCACAGCCGCTCGGCAAGCCGGGCGGCTCTACTCCTTCACCGCCCCCGTCATCGCCGAGACGTAGTGCTCGACGAAGAAGGCGTAGAGGATGACGAGCGGCAGCGAGCCCACCAGCGCCCCGGCCATCAGCGAGCCCCAGCGGTACTGGTCACCGTCGGTGAACGCCGAGAGGATGGCCACCGGCACCGTCTTCTTCTCGGCGCTGTTGATGAACGTGAGCGCGTAGATGAACTCGTTCCAGCACAGCGTGAGGCAGAAGATCGACGCCGAGATGAGCCCGGGCACCGCCAGCGGCAGGATGATCTTGACGAGGATCTGCCAGCGGTTCGCGCCATCGATCAGCGCGCACTCCTCGAGCTCGTACGGGATGGACTTGAAGTAGCCCATCAGCAGCCAGGTGCTGAACGGAATGAGGATCGTCGGGTAGGTGAGGATCAGCGCGAACGGCGTGTCGAACAGGCCGTACTGGAACACCACCGTCGACAGCGGGATGAACAGGATCGACGGCGGCACGAGATAGGCGAGGAAGATCATCCCGCCCACCAGGTTGCTGCCCTTGTAGCGGATGCGCGTGATGGCATAGGCCGCGAAGACGCTGGCTACCAGCGACAGCAGCGTGGCCGCCACCGAGATGAACATCGTGTTCCAGAGCCACTGCGGGTATTCGGTCTTGAACAGCAGGTCCTTGATGTGCTCGAGCGTCGGCGCCACCGTCCAGAACGGGTTGTGCGTGTCGAGGTCGAGCAGGTGCTCCTTCGGCTTGATGGCGGTGATCACCATCCAGTAGAAGGGAAAGAGGAGCACGACGACGATGAGGGCGAGCGGGATGTAGAGCGACACCACGCGCTGCGGCAGCGTGGAGAGGTAGCTCATGCCCTCGCTGTGGTCGGCGGGCGCGGCGGTGACGGTGGGTGCGGTGCTCACTCGATGAACCTCGATTGGGCCAAGCGGCCGCCGCGCAGCCGGCTGTGCCGGTCCGCTGGCGGTGCCCCCCTGGGGGGGAGGCGACCGAAGGTCGCTTCGGCGGGGATCAATCTTCGCCTTGCTGCCACTTGCGGCGCTGCAGGCCGAACCACGACACCATGATCGCAGCCAGCAGGAAGGGCACCATCGCGGTGGAGATGGCGGCGCCCTCGCCAATGCGGCCGCCGAGGATGGCGGTGTTGTAGGACATCGTGGCCATCAGTTCGGTGGCGCCGGCGGGGCCGCCGTTGGTGAGCACCTTGATGAGCTGGAAGTCGGTGAACGTGAACAGCACCGAGAACGTCATCACGACGGCGATGATCGGCGTCAGCAGCGGATAGGTGATCTTCACGAACATCTGCCAGCGCGTGGCGCCGTCGAGCGTGGCCGCCTCGTAGAGCGACGGCGGCACGGTCTGCAGGCCCGCCAGCAGCGAGATGGCGATGAACGGCACGCCGCGCCACACGTTGGCGAAGATGACGCTCCAGCGCGCGTTCCAGGTGTCGCCGAGGAAGTCGATGTTGCCGTCGATGAGGCCGAGGTTGCGCAGGCTCCAGCTGATGATGGAGAACTGCGGATCGAAGATCCACCAGAAGGCGATCGCGCTCAGCACCGTGGGCACGATGAACGGGATCAGCACGATCGCGCGGATGATGGCCTTGAACGGCAGGTGCTGGTTCAGCAGCAGCGCCAGGTACAGGCCGAGCCCGAACTTCGCCACGCTGGCGAAGAAGGTGTAGAAGAGGGTGAAGAAGACGGCCGTCTGGAACTTCGTGTCCTCGATGATCCAGATGTAGTTCTCGAGGCCGACGAAATCGCCGGGGCGGCCGATCTTCGAATCGGTGAAGCTGAGCCAGATGCCCAGCCCGAGCGGGTACACGAGGAACAGCACGAGGAAGGCCGCCGCCGGCAGCATGAACATCCAACCGAGCAGGTTGCGGTTGGCGCCCCAGCGGGCGAGGCGTTCAGAGGCCATCGGTGGCGTCCTTCACTCGTCTTTCGGCTGCGTGTCCGGCTCGTTCAGCGGTAGATGCGCTTGGCCTGGCGCTCGGCCACGGAGATGGCCTCCTTGATCGTGGCGCGGCCGGTCGCCACCGAGGCGAACATGTCCAGCACCACGAAGTCGGCCAGCGCCGAGGCCGCCTTCTCGCCGACCGAGCCCAGGCCGCCGGCGGTGAGGGTGCGCTTGGCCACGTCGCGCACGAGGCTGAGCTTGGGGTCGCTCGTCCACACCTTGTTGGCGTCGTAGGCGTTCAGCGGGTGCGTCAGGTAGGCCACCGAGTCCTCGAGCCACTGGTTGTAGTTCTCGGCCTCCATCATGAACGTGATGAACGCCTTGCCGGCGTTGGGCACCTTGCTGTACTTCATCAGCATCATCGGGTAGGCGATGTGGAACTCGGTGGGCTTGCCGACCGGCCCCACGGGCCACAGCGCGTGGTTCGTGTCGGCCATCATCTCCTTCATCTTCGCGTCGCCCTTGGCCGCGCCTTCCTTCGCCGCCGCGTAGATGGACACGCCGTTGTTGGTGAGGCTGATCTCGCCGGTCAGGAAGGCCTTGTTGTTGAAGGCGTCGTTCCAGGAAGCCGTGCCGCTGACGAACGTCTCGGAGAGGGCCTTGACGTACTCGAGCGCCTTCACCGTCTCGGGCGAGTTGATGATGACCTTGTCCTTGGCATCGACGAGGTTGCCGCCGTGGGCCCACAGCGCCCAGTGAACCCAGGCATTGCCGTCGCCCGAGGCGCGGCCGAGCGCGAAGCCGCCCGGCGTGCCCTTGGCCTTGAGCGCCTTCATGAGCTCCAGGAGGCCGCCGGTGTCCTTGGGCATCTCCTTGAAGCCCGCCGCCTCCATCATGCTCTGGCGGTAGTTGATGACGTTGCCGTTGTAGGCCACCGGGATGGCGATCCAGCGCCCGCCCGGGCCCTTGCCGTAGGTCTCGGCCGTCGGCACCCATCCGCCGTACTTCTTGCCGAGGTAGTTGGCGACGTCGGTGACGTCGACACACTTGGTCGGGAAGAGGTGGGGCAGCGAGTACAGGCCCCAGAAGAGGTCCGGGCCCTGCCCGGTGTTGGCCGACACGCTGGCCTTCGGCTGCACGTCGTCCAGGCTCTCGTGCGTGACCTTCACCTCCACGCCGGTGGCCTTGCTGAACGCGGCGACCAGCTTCATGAAGCTGTCTTCCTCGGCCTGGATGAAGCGCTTCCAGCGCATGATCGACAGCTTGGCGCCCTTCTCGGGCTTGAAGGGGCTGCTCTGCGCCCAGGCCTGCGCCCAGGCGAGCAGGTTCGCGGTGCTGGCGCCCGCCATCACGGCACCGGCCTTCAGCACGGTGCGGCGGTTGAGGTTCTTGAGGGGGCTCGTGATCATCGCTGTCTCCTGATCGAGGTTCGTGGGCCGCTGGGTGAAGATGGATCGTGGGGTTGGAACGCGTCAAGCAGCCTCAGATCCGTTGGCCACTTTGCGGGTCGAAAAGGTGGGCCTTGTCGGCGCGCGGCTTCAGGCGCACGCGCTGGCCCGGGCGGAAGTCGTGGCGCTCGCGGAAGACGCCGACGATCTCCTGCTCGCCCAGGCGCACGAAGACCTGCGTCTCGCTGCCGGTGGGCTCGACGACGACCACCTCGCCGTCGAAGCCGCCGGGCTCGCCGGCGGCACACAGGTCGAGGTGCTCGGGGCGGATGCCGTAGACGACGTCGCGCGCGGCACCGTTCGTGCCTGCCGGCGTGCCCACCTTCGCACCGCCGGCGACCGTGACGACGCCGCCCTCGAGCCGGCCGTCGATGAAGTTCATCGCCGGGCTGCCGATGAAGCCTGCGACGAAGCGGTTGGCGGGCCGGTCGTAGAGCTCCAGAGGCCCGCCGGTCTGTTCGACGATGCCGTCGTGCATGACGACGATCTGGTCGGCCATCGTCATGGCCTCGATCTGGTCGTGCGTGACGTAGACGCTCGTCGTCTTCAGGCGCTGGTGCAGTTCTTTGATCTCGGTGCGCATCTGAACGCGCAGCTTGGCGTCGAGGTTCGACAGCGGCTCGTCGAACAGGAACACCTGCGGCTTGCGCACGATGGCGCGGCCCATCGCCACGCGCTGCCGCTGGCCGCCGGAGAGCTGGCGCGGGTAGCGGTCGAGCAGCGGCGTGAGGCCGAGGATCGCGGCGGCCTGGCCGACACGCTCGTCGATCGTGGCCTTCGGCGTCTTGGCCAGCGTCAGCGAGAAGGCCATGTTGTCCCGCACCGTCATGTGCGGGTACAGCGCGTAGTTCTGGAACACCATCGCGATGTCGCGCTGCTTGGGCGGCACCGTGTTGACGACGCGGTCGCCGATGAGCAGCTCGCCCTCGGAGATGTTCTCGAGGCCGGCCACCATGCGCAGCAGCGTGCTCTTGCCGCAGCCGCTGGGGCCGACGAGCACGGTGAACGAGCCGTCGGGGATCTCGATGCTCACGCCGTGCAGGATCTCGACCTCGCCGAAGCGCTTCTTCATCGAACGGATGGAGACCTTGGCCATGAGCGGTGCGGTTCGGTTGGGCGAAACGGGCCGAACCTTAAGCCTGTGCCGCCGAATCCGCGTCAGGGCTAACCCGTTGTCGAGGCGCAAAGTTGTCTGATAACCTGATGAATATGGGTTCCGAACCACGTGCTGGAACGACGCGGGCCGATGCCGAGCCCGCGGCGGGGCCGGGTGGCACGGGCTGGGTGCCGGAGCGGCTGTCGGACCGGCTGGCCGCGGTGCTGATCGCGCAGATCGACAGCGGCGCGCTGCGCCCGGGCGACCGGCTGCCCACCGAGGCGCAGCTGTCGGCCCGGCACGGCGTCTCGCGCTCGGTGGTGCGCGAGGCGGTGCAGCGCATCAAGTCGCGCGGTCTGCTGCACTCGCGCCAGGGTTCGGGGGTGTATGTGGCGTCGCCGCCGGCGCACCGGCCGCTGGCGTTCGACCCGACGGTGCTCGAGTCGATGGAGGCCGTCGTGCAGGTGGTGGAGCTGCGCCGCGTGCTCGAGGGCGAGATCGCGGCGCTGGCGGCCGAACGCAGCACGCGCGCGCAGCAGGCCGGGCTGAAGCGCGCGCTGAAGGCCATCGATGCCGCGATGGCCGATGGCCGCGACGGCGTCGACGAGGACATGGCCTTTCATCGCGCCATCGGCGAGGCCACCGGCAACCCGCAGTTCAGTCGCCTGCTGGCCTTTCTCGAGCAGTATCTTCTCGAGGCGATGCGCGTGACCAAGGGCAACGAGGCGCGGCGCGAGGACTTCATGCGCCAGGTGCGCGAAGAACACCGCTGCATCGTGGCGGCCATCGAGGACCGCGACCCGGCGGCGGCACGCGCCGCCGCCGTGAAGCACCTGCTGCGCGGCGAGCAGCGGCTCGTCGAGGGCGGCGTCATCCAGGGCCAGGTCGCGCCGGCCCGGCGTCGCCGCGCCTCGCGCTGAGGCCGGGGCGTCCGGGGCGAAGCAGGAGCACGCACATGCCGACGCTCGGTGTCATCGCCGACGATTTCACCGGCGCCACGGACGTCGCCAGCATGCTCGTGCGCGGCGGGATGCGCACGGTGCAGCTGATCGGGCTGCCGGGGGCGGCCGGCACGCAGGTGGCCGAGGCCGCCGACGCCGTGGTCGTGGCGCTGAAGTCGCGCACCGTTCCAGCGGCCGAGGCCGTGGCGCAGTCGCTGGCGGCGTGGCGCTGGCTGCGCGCGGCGGGCGCGACGCGCTGCTACTTCAAGTACTGCTCGACGTTCGACTCCACTGCCGCCGGCAACATCGGCCCGGTCGCGGAGGCGCTGATGGCCGAGCTGGGCACCGACTTCACGATCGCCTGCCCGGCGTTCCCGGAGAACGGCCGCACGATCTTCCGCGGCCACCTCTTCGTCGGCGACCAGCTGCTGTCGGATTCGGGCATGCGCGACCACCCGCTGACGCCGATGCGCGACAGCAACCTCGTGCGCGTGCTGCAGGCGCAGTGCCGCCCGGGCACGCGCGTCGGGCTGTTGCGCTACGACACCGTGGCGCGCGGCGCGGCGGCGGTGCGGGAGCGGATCGCCGCGCTGCGCGCCGAGGGTGTACGCATCGCGATCGCCGACGCGCTGCACGACGACGACCTGCGCACGCTGGCCGACGGCTGCGCCGACCTGCCGCTGCTGACCGCGGGCTCCGGCGTGGCGCTGGGCCTGCCCGAGCTGTTCGAGCGGCAGGGCCTGCTGCGTCGCCGGGCCGACGCGGCGGGGCTCGACGCGATGCGCGGCCCGGCCGTGGTGCTCGCCGGCTCGTGCTCCGTGGCGACGAACGGGCAGGTGGCGCACTGGAAGCAGAACGGCTGGCCGGCACGTGCGCTCGACGTGCGGGCGCTGCTGCGCGGCGGCGCCGACGCAGCGGCCGAGGAGGCGGCGGTGCTTGCCTGGGCGCGCGACGTGCTGGCCGGAGGGAGCCCGCGTGCCCAGGGGGCGCCGGGCATGCCGGGCGAGGGGGGCGTGCGGGGCGACGCCGTGCCGGACCTTGCCGCGGTGCCGCTCGTCTACTCCACCACGTCGCCGGCCGAACTGGCGGCAACCCAGGCCGAGGCCGGGGCGCAGCGGGCCGGCGAATGTGTCGAGGCGGCACTGGCCTCCATCGCGCGCGCGCTCGCCGCCGACGGCGTCCAGCGCTGGGTGGTGGCCGGCGGCGAGACGAGCGGTGCGGTCGTGCAGGCGCTCGGCGTGCAGGCCCTGCGCATCGGCCCGACGATCTGCCCCGGCGTGCCGTGGACGCAGGCCGCCGGCGGCCCGGGGGGCGCCGGCGCGGCGCGGCCGCTGTGGCTGGCGCTGAAGTCGGGCAATTTCGGCGCTCCCGACTTCTTCAGCGCTGCGCTGCGCGTCGCCTGAAAGGAGCGCAACGTTGAGCACCCCCGGCGCCGCGCGCTTCGACGACCTGCGCCACGAGATCTGCCGCGTCGGTCGCTCGCTCTTCGATCGCGGGTACGCGCACGCGACGGCCGGCAACATCAGCGTGCGGCTGCCCGGCGACGAGGGCTTCCTCATCACTCCCACGGACGCCTGCCTCGGCTTCCTCGAGCCCGAGCGCCTGGCGCACGTGGGCGGCGACGGCGTGCAGCGCTCGGGCGACCGCGCGAGCAAGACGCTGGCCCTGCACCGGCGCATCTACCAGGCGGCGTCCGAGGCACGCTGCGTGATCCACACGCACAGCACGCACCTCGTGGCGCTGACGCTCGCGGGGGTCTGGAGCGAGGCCGACATCCTGCCGCCCATCACGCCCTACTACGTGATGAAGGTGGGGCACGTGCCGCTGATCCCGTACCACCGCCCCGGCGACCCGGAGGCCGCGGCGCGCGTGGCCGTGGCCATCGAGGCGGCTGCGGGGCGCGGCGTCCCGCTGCGCGCGGTGATGCTCGACCGGCTCGGTCCCAATGTGTGGCACGCCAGCCCGGCCGAGGCGATGGCCGTGCTGGAAGAATTGGAGGAGACGGCGCGGCTGTGGCTCATGACGAGCCCGAGGCCCGCGCCGCTGCCCGAGGCGCGGCTGCAGGAACTGCGAGAGCACTTCGGTGCTCGCTGGTGAGCCGGGTGCGGCCGTCCGCGACCCCGGCGCGAGCCCGTTGAACGCAACGAGACGGAGAGGGGAGACCCCATGAGAGTGCTGATCACCGGCGGTGCCGGATTCGTCGGGGCGCGGCTCGCGCGCACGCTGCTCGGTGCCCGCGAAGGGCGGCTGGATGGCCGCCGCATCGAGCAGGTCGTCCTCGCCGACCAGGCCGCGGCCCCGGCCGACCTGCTGGCCGACGCGCGCGTGCAGGGCAGGGTAGGCAAGCTGCTCGATCACGCGGCTTCGCTGCGCGACGAGCCGTTCGACGTCGTGTTCCACCTCGCCTCGGCGGTTTCCGGCGAGTGCGAGGCCGACTTCGACCTCGGCATGACCTCGAACCTCGACAGCACGCGCGCTCTGCTCGATGCGCTGCGGCATCGGCAGCAGCGGGGGGCGGCGCCCGCGAAGTTCGTGTTCTCGAGTTCGATCGCGGTGTTCGGGCCCGACCCGGCCTATCCGTTCCCGGCGCTCGTCGGCGACGACACGCTGCCCACGCCGCAGACGAGCTACGGCGCGCAGAAGCACATCTGCGAGCACCTGATCGCCGACTACACGCGCAAGGGCTTCGTCGACGGCCGCGCCGCGCGCCTGGTGACGGTGACGGTGCGGCCGGGCCGGCCGAACGGCGCCGCGAGCTCGTTCTTCAGCGGCATCATCCGCGAGCCGCTGGCCGGCGAGGAGGCCGTGCTGCCGGTGGACACGAGCGTGGCGCACCCGGTGGCCTCGCCGCAGAGCATGGTCGACGGCCTCGTCAAGGTGGCCGAGGCCACGCGCGAGGCCTTCGTCGGCCGCAGCGCGCTGACGATGCCCGGCCTGAACGTGACCGTGCAGCAGATGCTCGACGCGCTGGAGAAGGTGGCCGGGCCGCGCGTGCGTGCGCTCGTGCGGCCGCAGCGCGACGAGCGCATCGCCGGCATCGTGGCCAACTGGCCGCGCGGCGTGGTGGCCAGGCGCGCCGAGGCGCTGGGCATCGCGGCGGAAACGACCTTCGAGGACATCATCCGCCAGTACATCGCCGACCATCGCGACCACCCCACGGCGCTGAAGGGCCTGCAGGCCCTCGGCTGAGCGCACCGCCGCACGACGTAGCTCGAACAAGGAACGGCAATGAACCGCATCGATCTGGAGGGCCGCGTGGCGGTGGTGACCGGGGGCGCGCAGGGCATCGGCCTGGCGATCACCGAACGCTTCCTCGCCTCGGGCGCGAACGTGGTGGCCTGGGACGTCGATCGCGCCAAGCTCGACGAGACGCTCGCCGCCTTCGCGAAGACACACGCCGGACGCGTCAGCGGCCAGGTCGTCGAGCTCACCGACGATGCCAGCGTGGCTGCGGCGACGGCGCGCACGCTGGCCGGCGCCGGCCGCATCGACATCCTCGTCAACAACGCCGGCATCACCGGCGGCAACGGCACGACCTGGGAGCTCGACCCGGCCATCTGGCGCCGCACCGTCGAGGTCAACCTGATCGGCCCTTACCTCACCTGCCGCCACGTCGTGCCGGTGATGATGAAGGCCGCCGGCGGCAAGGGCTACGGGCGCATCGTCAACATCGCTTCCGTGGCCGGCAAGGAGGGCAACCCCAACGCCAGCCACTACAGCGCCAGCAAGGCGGGCCTGATCGCGCTGACCAAGTCGCTCGGCAAGGAACTCGCCACGAAGGGCATCCTCGTCAACGCGATCGCCCCGGCGGCCGCCCGCACGGCGATGTTCGCGCAGATGAAGCAGGAGCACATCGACTACATGCTCTCCAAGATCCCGATGGGGCGCTTCGTCGAGGTGGGCGAGGTGGCGGCGATGGCGGCCTGGCTGGCGAGCGAGGACTGCTCCTTCTCCACCGGCGCCGTGTTCGACATCACCGGCGGGCGCTCCACGTACTGACGCGGCGGCGTGGCGGGCCCCTCCACCGACCGTGCCACCGCCCCTGCGGACGTGAGCCGCGCCGGCCCGCTCCCGCCGGCGGGCGCCGGCGCCGGCACCGGCGCCGCGGGCGCAGCCAACGCGCCCGGCCCGGCTGCCGCGGCCGTGCCGGCCGGCATCGGCCTGTACATGGCGGCGGTGCAGCTGCTGTTCGCGCTCGGCTGGATCACCTATGCCCTGTACCTGCCCGAACTGGCGCGGCAGGTCGGCCTCGAGCCTCGCTGGGTGCCCTGGATCCTGGCGCTCGACCAGCTGATCTTCATCGTCACCGACCTCGTCGTCGGCGTCTGGAGCGACAAGGCCGCCGCGGTGCAGGGCCGCGTCGCGCGTGCCGTCCTGGGCGTGACGCTGCTGTCGGCGGGCGCCTTCCTCGCGCTGCCCTGGGTGGCGCCGCAGGGATCGCCGGCGCTCTTCCTCGCGGTCACCGTGCTGTGGGCGGTGACGTCCTCGGTGCTGCGCGCGCCGCCGTTGACGCTGCTGGGCCGCTATGTCGCCAAGCCGGCGCAGCCCGCGATGGTGGCGCTGCTCGCCCTCGGCCTCGGCCTCGCGAACGCGGCTTCACCCTACCTCGGGCTGGCGTTGAAGGGCGTCGATCCGCGACTGCCGTTCCTGGTCTCGGCGTTGGCGCTGGCGGCGGTGACGCTCGGCATGGCGGCGGCCGAGAGGTCGCTGGTGCGGCAGCGCGAGGCCGCGATGGCTGCCGGCGGCGCCACGTCGGCCCCGCAGCCGGCACCGGCGGGCCTGCCGCCGGCCGGCGGCCTCTTCCTCGTTGCCGTGCTCCTGGCGGCGGGCAGCTTCCAGGTGCATGTCTTTCTCTCCAGCGGCCCGCTCTACCGCGCGGCCGGCGGTGGGGATCAGATCGCGCACCTGATGCCGGTGTTCTGGGTTGGCTTCAACCTGGCCCTGTGGCCGGCAGCGCGGTGGATCAAGCGCACCGGCGCACCCCTGGCGCTGGCGCACGGGGCGGTGGCCGGGGCGCTCGGCGTGGCAGCGACACATGCCGCGCCATCGGTGCCCTGGCTGGTGGCGGCCCAGGCGCTGGCCGGGGCTGCCTGGGCGGTGATGCTGTGCAGCGCCTTCATCGGTGCCCTGCGTTTCGGCGCGACCGGCCGCGAGGGTTTCTTCAACGGCTCGCTGCAGTCGCTGCTCGCGACGGCGGCGCTGTCGCGCCTGATGGTGGTGGTGTGGGTCGCGCCGACACCCGCCCAGCTCGTGGGCTGGGCGGGCCTGCCGGCGCTGACGTTCGCGCTGGCGGCGCTGCTCGTGGTCGCCGGCCTCGCGCGCTTGCGCGGCTGGCCGGCGCCATGAACGAGGCCGGTCAGCCGACCGGAATCGAGCGCGCGGAAGGCGAACCGGGCTCGCGCTTGGGCAGCTCGACGCGCAGCACGCCGTCGCGGTAGGTCGCACGCGCGCGCTCGGACTGCACCTCCGCGGGCAGCGGCACGACGCGCTGGAAGCTGCCGTAGGCGCACTGCACGACGCGCCAGCGGCCCTCGGTGCCTTCGCTCTGGAAGCGCTTCTCGCCGCGCACGACCAGCGAGGACCCGACCACTTCGAGCGCGAAGTCGTCCTTCGCCATGCCGGGCGCCTCCAGGCGAACGATCACGCGCTGGTCATCCTCGAAGACGTCGCCGCCGAGCATGGCCCAGAGCGCACCGCTTCCGAGCGTCGGGTCGTCGATCTCCGCGGCCGCCGGCAGGGCCGTGCCGCCGCCGGGCCGGTAACGCGTCAGCGCGTCCGACGCCTTCCGGCGCAGCCGCTCCCATCCGCCAGCGACCGTGTCGCGAAGGGCGCCGAAGCCCTGGCGGATCTCGTCGATCTTCATCGCAAGTTCCTCCTTGGGGGTCAGCAGCCTGGCGCTCCCGCCCGCGCCGTCGGGGCTTGGCGCGGGCGGCAGGCGGTTCCAGGCAAGGGGTGAGGGCGCAGGTGCCCGATGCGTCAGCCGACCTGCACCTGCACCCGCCGCGGCTGCGCGTGCGCGGCCTTGGGAATGCGCACGCGCAGCACGCCGTGGCTCATCTCGGCGCTCACCTTCTCGGCGTCGAGCTCCTTGCTGAGGGTGAACGCGCGGTGGAAGCGCGAGCGCTGCACCTCGGCATGCGTGGCTTCCATGCCCTGCGGCACGACGAGCGACATCTCGCCTTCGAGCGTGAGCTGCTCGCCTTCGACGCGCAGGTGCACGCGGTCCTTCGCGACACCGGGCATGTCGGCGTAGAGCGTGATGCCGGTGGCGTCCTCGATCACGTCGACGGGCGGCAACAGCGTGCCCTCGCTGCGTGCGGGCTGCACCGTGTTCTCTTCGCGGGTCTGCGTCACGTTGTTCATGGCGTCACTCCTGTCGATGAGGGGTTGGGCGGCTCACTGCACGGCGATGCGACGCGGCTGGGCCGCCTCGCGCCGCTTCACGGTGACCTGCAGCACGCCGTTGACATAGGTGGCCGAGACGCTTTCCGGGTCGATGTCGTCCGGCAGGCTCACGACGCGGCGGAAGCGGCCCGTGAAGCGCTCTTCGAGATGCACGGCGGTCTTCGCGTCGGGCGCGGGCAGCGTGGTCTTGCGCTCGCCGGACAGCGACAGCACGCCGCGGTCGAGGTTGACGTCGATCGATGCCGGATCGAGGCCGGGCGCGAAGGCATACACCTCCACCGACGACGGCGATACACCGACGTTCAGCGCCGGGTAGCCGCCGCGGCCGAGGCCACGGATGCTCGGGCTCGAGTCGAACAAGCCCGACACCTCGCGCTGGAGGCGGTCGAACTCGGCGAACAGGTCGCGCGGGAACAGGGTTCGGTACATGACAGGTCCTCCAAGACGGGTCGCGGATCTCGGCGCGGCGCTCCGGGTCAACTACCCAGACCCGCATTCGCGCCGAACGACTCCGAAGTAGGGTCGGCGGCGCGCGGCTTCAAGAGGGGTGCCGCCAACGACGCCGTGTTCGCCTTCGACGGCTGGCCTCGCCGCGCCGGCGGAACGCATGCGCGCGCAGCGCGGGCACGTTAAGGCCGAGAACGCCGGGCGCCCGCCGCCGTGCCCCTTGAACTCCGCGCGTCCGGCCGCAGATCACCCAACGCGGCTGGCCGCAAGCAGGTGGAGCGTGGAGTTCAAGGACTACTACGGCGTGCTCGGCGTCCCGCGCGACGCCACCGCTGAGGACATCAAGAAGGCGTACCGGCGCCTGGCGCGGAAATACCACCCCGACGTCTCCAAGGAGGCGGACGCGGCGGCGCGCATGTCCGAGGTGAACGAGGCGCACGCGGTGCTGGGCGACCCCGAGCGCCGCGCGGCCTACGATGCCGTCGGGCGAGGACGGCACGCCGGTGAGCCGTTCACGCCGCCGCCGGGCTGGGACGAGGGCTTCGAGTTCTCCGGCTCCGGTTTCGACGACCTCGGCGGAGGCTTCAGCGACTTCTTCGAGCAGCTCTTCGGGCACGGAGCCGGCAGGGGACCGCGCCAGGCCCGGGGTCGCCGTGCCGGGCGCGGCGAGGATCACCACGCCCGCATCCAGCTCGATCTCGAAGATGCGATGCGCGGCGGCACGCGGCAGGTCACCTTGCACGCACCGCGCCTGGGGAGCGACGGCCACGTGCGGGTCGAGGAGCGGACGCTGGAGGTCCGGATTCCGGCCGGCCTGCGGCCCGGGCAGATGATCCGGCTGGCGGGGCAGGGCGGGCCGGGGGCACCCGGGCAGCCGGCGGGCGACCTCTTCCTGGAGGTGCAGTTGCGGCCTCACCCGCGCTTCGCCGTGCGCGGCGCGGATCTCGTCGCCGAGCTGCCGGTGGCGCCCTGGGAGGCAGCGCTCGGCGCCGTGGTTCCGGTGCCGATGCCCGACGGCGAGGTGCTGAAGGTCCGCGTGCCCGCCGGTGCCCAGAGCGGCCGCGCGCTGACCGTGCGCGGCAAGGGGTTGCCCGGGGCGGCGCCGGGCGACCTGGAGCTCGTCGTGCGGGTCTGGCTGCCGAGCGCGATGGATCCGCGCGCGCGCCGTCACTACGAAGCGATGGCCAGCGAGCTCGGCGACTTCGACGCGCGCCGTGTCGCCGAGGCCGAAGCACGGCGGGAGGCGTGAGATGGATCCACTGCGTTGTGACGCGAGCGGCTGGCTGGATCTCGAGGCCCTGAGCCGCGTTCTCGCCGCGCCGCCGGACTGGGTCGTGGAGCGGGTGCGCGCGGGCCTGGTCGAAGTGGAAGGACAGGGCGGGAGCGAGCCGTCGGGCTGGCGCTTCGACGCGCTCGTCGTCGCGCGACTGCGCTCGATGCGCCGCACCGAGGTGGCCTTCGACGCCGCGCCCGAGCTGGCGGCGCTGGTCGCCGATCTGGAGGAAGAGCTCGCGCGGCTGCGTGCGCAGCTGTTTGCGTTGCGCGGCTGGCGCGGCTGAGTTCCGCGGCCCGTTGGCGGCCCTTCCGGCGTGTGGCGGCTCCGGCGGCGGCTCCGTCCACCGGCCGCCACGCCCTGACCGCGGGTGCGGCCGGGGCGTTCAGTTCAGTAGAGCGTCCGGGCCTGCCGGGCAGGCAGCTCGGCGTCGTACTGCGCGCCGTCGATGGCGCCTGCCCCGAGGGCTTGCAGGATCGCGCCCGGGGTCGGGAGCGGGCTGTCCCGGCGCGGTGCCGCCGGCTCCCACAGCCGCGAGCGCTTGACGGCGCGCGCGCACTGGAAGAACACGCTGGCCACCGTCACCACGAGCACGGTGGCCGGCAACCGGCCCTGCACCGCGAAGCGCTCGCGCAGCGCCGGCAGAGCGCTGATGCGTGCGCTGCCGTTGACGCGCAGCGCCTCGCCGCAGCCGGGAACGAGGAACAGCAGGGCCACCCGCGGATCGCGCGCGATGTTGCGCAGGCTGTCGATGCGCTGGTTGCCTCGCCGGTCGGGCAGCAGCAGCGTCTTCTCGTCGGCCACGACGACGAAACCCGGCGCATCGCCTCGCGGCGAGGTGTCCAGGCCGTGCTCGCCGACGGTGGCCAGGACGGCGAAGGGCGAGGCCTCGATGTAGGGCCGGTACAGCGGGTGCACGTGGTCGGCCACCTTGACGAGCGACGTCGCGCCCGGACCCGTGTCGTAGAGGCCGCGCAGCGCCGCCTCGTCGGCGACGTCGTGGGACGTGTCGCGCGCGAGCGCGAGCAGGTCGGCCGCCGTCATCCGATGCGGCCGAGCAACAGGTACTCCATCAGCGCCTTCTGCACGTGCATGCGGTTCTCGGCCTCGTCCCAGACCACCGACTGCGGGCCGTCGATCACCTCGGTGGTGACCTCCTCGCCACGGTGCGCGGGCAGGCAGTGCATGAACAGGGCGTCGGGCTGCGCGACGGCCATCATCTCCTCGTCGACGCACCAGTCGACGAAGGCCTTGCGGCGCTCCTCGTTCTCGGCCTCGTAGCCCATGCTCGTCCAGACGTCGGTGGTGACGAGATGGGCGCCCTCGCAGGCCCGCATCGGGTGGTCGAAGACCTCGAAGCACCCGCGGTCGCCGACGCCGGCCACCGCCGGGTCGACCTCGTAGCCGCTGGGCGTGGACAGGTGCACCTTGAAGCCCATCACCTCGGCGGCCTGCAGCCAGGTGTTGGCCATGTTGTTGCCGTCGCCGACCCAGGCCACCACCTTGCCCTGGATGCTGCCGCGATGCTCGATGAAGGTGAACAGATCGGCCAGGATCTGGCACGGGTGGTACTCGTTCGTGAGCCCGTTGATCACCGGCACGCGCGAGTGCGCGGCGAAGCGCTCGATCTTGGCCTGCTCGTAGGTGCGGATCATCACGAGGTCGACCATGCGGCTGATGACGCGCGCGGTGTCCTCGATCGGCTCGGAGCGGCCCAGGTGCGTGTCGCCGGTGGTCAGGTGCACGACCGAGCCGCCCATCTGGTACATGCCGGCCTCGAAGCTGACGCGCGTGCGCGTGCTGGCCTTCTCGAAGATCATCGCGAGCGTGCGGTCCACCAGCGGCTGGTAGCGCTCGTAGTTCTTGAAGCGCGTCTTGATGATGCGCGTGCGCTCGAAGAGGTAGGCGTACTCCTCGGCGCGCAGGTCCTTGATCTGCAGGAAGTGCTTCATGAGGCCGGAGCCGGGCTTCATGGCGGTCATGCCCGGGCCGGCGGCTCGGCGAGGAACGCCTTGATGAGCGGGCACAGGATGGCGGCGATCTGCCGTGCCTCGTCGGCCGACAGGATGAGCGGCGGCAGCAGCCGCACGACGCGGTCGGCCGTGACGCTGATCATCAGGCCCGCATCGGCGGCGCGCTGCAGCAGCACGCCGCAGGGGCGGTCGAGCTCGATGCCGACCATCAGGCCCTGGCCGCGGAACTCGACCACGCCCTTCTCGCCGGCGAGGCCGGCCTTGAGGGCGCCATGCAGCACCTCGCCCACCGCGGCGGCCTGGGCGAGCAGGCCGTCCTCCTCCACGATGCGCAGCGTCTCGACGCCGGCGCGCATCGCGAGCGGGTTGCCGCCGAAGGTGGTGCCGTGGTTGCCGGGGCCGAGCACGTCCTTGGCCCTCGGGCCGACGACGATGGCGCCGATCGGCACGCCGGAGCCGAGGCCCTTGGCCAGCGGCATCACGTCGGGCACGATGCCGGCCCACTGGTGCGCGAACCACTTGCCGGTGCGCCCGAGGCCGCACTGCACCTCGTCGAGCATCAGCAGCCAGCCCTTGTCGTCGCACAGCTGGCGCAGCTGGCGCAGGTACTCGGCGCGCGTCTGGTTGATGCCGCCCTCGCCCTGGATGACCTCGAGGAACACGGCCACCACGTTGGGGTTGGTGCGCGCGACCTGCTCGACGGCAGCGAAGTCGTTGAGCGGCACGCGCACGAAGCCCTCCACCAGCGGCTCGAAGCCCTTCTGCACCTTGACGTTGCCGGTGGCCGACAGCGTGGCGATGCTGCGGCCGTGGAAGGCCTTCTCGTAGACGATGATCTCGGGGCGCTCGATGCCCTTGTCATGGCCGAACTTGCGCGCGATCTTGATCGCCCCCTCGTTGGCCTCGAGGCCGCTGTTGCAGAAGAAGGCGGCCGACAGGCCCGAGATCTCGCACAGCTTGGCTGCGAGCTGCTCCTGCAGTGGCACCTCGTAGTAGTTGGAGCAGTGGATCATCTTGGCCACCTGCTCCTGCAGCGCCGGCACGAGCTTCGGATGGCCATGGCCCAGCGTGTTGACGGCAATGCCGCCGAGGCCATCGAGGTACTTGCGGCCCTGCGTGTCCCAGACCCAGGCCCCCTTGCCGTGGGACAGCGCCAGGGGCAGGCGGCCGTAGGTGTTCATCACGTGCGGCATCGTCGCGGGGGCGGTCATCGTCGCGGGCTCCTCGGGTGGCGGGCGCGGGGGCGATCCGGCAGGCGCAGGCGCCGTGCCGGCACAGATGAAAAGCGCCGGGCGGCGACCCATCGGTCACGGTCCGGCGCGCCGGGAATTCTATTCGCGCCGGCTCTCGCGCCCCTTCAGACGCGCCCGGACCGGCCGAAGTACTCCGGATCGGCCGACTCGGCCGCGAAACGGATCACCGCATGCATGCTGCGACGCAGCAACCCCTTGGCACAATGCAGCCTGCACGCGGCAGGGTGTCCCTGCCGTGGCTGCAGCCGGTGCCGTCAGCCAAGGGGGTACCGCGTGGGCTCCCGATGACGACCAGCAAGCCGCGCCAGTTCTACATCCACGGCATCACGAATGCCGGCAAGCTCTTCCGACCCAGCGACTGGGCCGAGCGCCTGGCCGGAGCCATGTCTTCGTTCCGCCCGGGCACCCGACCCGGGGCAGGGGGCATCGGCTCGTTCATCGGTTACTCGCCGTACTGCGTGCCGCAGGTGATCGACGAGGTGCGCTGCGTGCTCGTCAGCGAGGCGCTGCGCGACATCGAGCCGATGGCCTGGGACTTCGTCATGAACTTCGCGCGCGACAACGACCTGCCGGTGTCGGAGGTTTGTCTGCTGCCCGAGTCGCCCCCGGCCAAGCGCTGAGGTCCCGGGCGGCCGGCCAGGCACTTCCGGCCCCGCAACGCCGGCCCGGAAACGACGAAGCCCGCCATCGGCGGGCTTCGCTGCTTCCGTGGGCTCCAGGTCAGGCGGCGGTGGCGAGCGCCTTGACCTTGGCGGCCAGACGGCTCTTGGTGCGCGCCGCCTTGTTCTTGTGGAAGATGCCCTTGTCGGCCACGGAGTCGATCACGCTCTGGGCGGCCTTGAAGAGCTCACCGGCCTTGGCCTTGTCCCCGCCGGCGACCGCCTTCTGAACGTTCTTCACGACGGTGCGGAAGTGCGAGCGCAGCGAGCTGTTGTGCGCGTTCAGCGCCACGTCCTGGCGGGCGCGCTTGCGGCCGGAGGCGAGGCGAACGGTCTTCTTCTTGGCTTTGGACGAAGTGGCCATGGTCGGATGGAAGAGGTGCCGTGGGAAGCAAAGACTGTCAAGTATAGCACCCGTCTCCGCCCGCCCGGCTCGGCCACGACCCTGCTGCCTATAATCCGGCCGTCCGTGAACCTGCTCAAGGCCGCTTCCACCGTCTCTCTCCTCACGCTCGTATCGCGCATCACGGGCCTCGTGCGCGAACAGCTGATCGCCGCGTCCTTCGGCGCGAGCGCGGCCACCGACGCCTTCAACGTCGCCTTTCGCATCCCGAACCTGTTCCGGCGTCTCTTCGCCGAAGGGGCGTTCTCGCAGGCCTTCGTGCCGCTGATCGGCGCCACGCGCGAGCGCGAGGGCGACGCCGCGGCGCAGGCGCTCATCGATGCCGTGGCGACCGTGCTCACCTGGGTGTTGCTGGCCACCTGCATCGCGGGCGTGGTGGGGGCCCCGGTGCTGGTCTGGATCATCGGCGCCGGGCTTGCGCAGTTCGACACCGCGGTGCTGCTGACCCGCCTGATGTTCCCCTACATCGGGCTCATGTCGCTGGTGGCGCTGTCGGCCGGCATCCTGAACACGTGGAAGCGCTTCGCCGTGCCCGCGGCAACGCCCGTCCTCCTGAACCTGGCCGTCATCGCCGCAACCTGGGCCGGGGTGCCGTGGCTGGAGCGCCACGGCGTGCAGCCGATTCTCGCGCTCGGTTTCGGGGTGATGGTCGGGGGCCTGCTGCAGGCGGCCGTGCAGGTGCCGGCCCTGCGGGCGATCGGCAAGCTGCCGCGCATCGGCCTCGCGCCGGCGGCGGTGGCCGCTGCCTGGGGGCACGAGGGAACGCGCCGCGTTCTGCGGCAGATGGCGCCGGCGCTGCTGGGCGTCTCCGTGGCCCAGCTGTCGCTGGTCATCAATACGCAGATCGCCTCGCACGTGGCGGTGGGCGCCGTGTCCTGGCTGAGCTATGCCGATCGGCTGATGGAGTTCCCGACCGCGCTTCTCGGCGTCGCCCTCGGCGTCGTGCTGCTGCCCCAGCTGAGCGCGGCCGACGCGCGCGCCGATGCCGGCCGCTACAGCGAGCTGCTCGACTGGGGCCTGCGCCTGGTCGTGCTGCTGGCATTGCCTTGTGCATTGGCCCTGCTCGTGTTTCCCGTCGGTCTCGTGAGCGTGCTCTATCACTACGGGCGCTTTTCGCCCGACGACGTCGGCGCCACGGTCTGGGCGCTGCGCGGCTACGGCGTGGGGCTGCTCGGCATCATCGCCATCAAGGTGCTGGCGCCGGCCTTCTATGCTCGCGGGGACATCCGCACGCCGGTGAAGATCGCCATCGGCGTGCTGGCGGCGACGCAGGCGCTGAACCTCGTGCTCGTGCCCTGGCTCGGGCATGCGGGGCTGGCGCTCTCGATCGGCCTGGGCGCGATCGTCAACGCGTCGCTGCTGCTGGGCGGGCTGCTGAGTCGAGGGACGTACCGGCCATCGGCCGGATGGGCCCGGTTCGGGCTCAAGGTCGCGGCGGCCAACGTCGCGCTCGGCGGCGCACTGGCCCTGGCGGCGGCGCGCATCGACTGGATCGGCCTGCAGGCGAGCCCGTGGCTGCGCGCCGGCTGGGTCGCGGCCGTCCTGGGCGGGGTGGCGCTGCTGTACTTCGGCATCCTGGGCCTGCTCGGCATGCGGCCGCGCGAGTTCGCGCGCCGGGCCTGAGCGGCCCGCCGAACCCGGCCCGATACACTGCCGACCGTCATGGGCACGCCCTTGCACTTCGAGGCACCGACCGCGCTGGAGTACTTCGCCACCCTCGTGGCCGACGACTCCAGCCTTTCCGTGCTGGAAGCGGCCGTGGCCGTGGCCCAGGCGGACCTGCCGGGGATCGACCCGCAGGGGGTGCTGGCCGAGGTGGACGCGCTGGCCGAGCGCCTGCGCCGACGCATCCCCGCCGACGCGGTGCCGGTGCAGAAGCTTCGCCTGCTCAATCGCTACTTCTTCCAGGAGCTCGGCTTCGCGGGCAACGTCAACAACTACTACGACCGCCGCAACAGCTACGTGCCCGAGGTGCTGCGCACACGCCGTGGCATTCCGATCACGCTGGCGCTGGTCTACGTCGAGCTGGCGCAGCAGATCGGCCTGAAGGCGTGCGGTGTCTCCTTCCCGGGGCACTTCCTCGTCAAGCTGCATCTGCCCGGCGGGGAGGTGGTCATCGATCCCTTCGACGGCCGCTCGCTCTCGCGCGAGGCGCTGGAGGAGCGCTTGCTGCCCTATCGACGACGCCGTCGCGGCGCGCTGGGCGACGAAGACATCCCGCTCGGCCTGTACCTGCAGGGCGCCGAACCGCGCGCCGTGCTCGCACGGCTGCTGCGCAACCTGAAGGAGATCCATCGCGGCGCGCGTGACTGGCAGCGCTTGGCGGCCGTGCTCGACCGTCTCGTCGTGCTGTTGCCCGACGACTGGGAGGAGCGGCGCGATCGGGCGCTGGTGCTCGCTGAGCTCGGCCGCCTGGACGCGGCGGCCGCCGACCTGCTCGTCTATCTGCAGCACCGGCCGGACGCGCAGGATGCCCCGGGGCTGAGGTCGCTGCTCGAGGGCTGGCGCCGCCGCGCCGGGCCGGGTACGCGCTGAGTGCATCGAAAGGCGATGAGGCAGCTTCCACTGTCCCTCGGCCCGGCGCCGGACTGCACCTTCGACAGCTTCCTCCCCGGCGCCAATGCGGCTGCCCTGCAGCACCTGCGCACGCTGGGTGCGTCGTCGGCGCCGGTGTACCTCTGGGGGCCGACGGGCAGCGGCAAGACGCACCTGCTGCATGCCCTGGCCGCGCGGGTCCTGAAGGCCGGCGGGGTCGTCGGCAGCTTCCAGCCGGGCCGGGCACTGCCGTGGACGCTCGATGCCGGCTGGAGCCTCGTCATCGTCGATCGCTGCGACGAACTCGGCGACGAGGCCCAGCGCGCCGCCTTCGCGCTCTTCGAGGATGCCGCGGCCGAAGGCGTGCCCTTCGCCGCGGCGGGGCGGCTGCCGCCCGTGGACCTGCCGCTGCGCGACGACCTGCGCACGCGCCTGGGATGGGGTCACGTGTTCGCGCTCGTGCCGCTGTCGGAGGCCGAAACGCGTGCCGCGCTGCGCCGCGAGGCCGATCGACGCGGGATCCTGCTCACCGACGAGGTGATGAGCCACCTGCTGACGCGCTGCCCGCGCGACCTCGCCACGCTGATGCAGGTGGTCGAGCGGCTCGACCGCTTCTCGCTTTCCAAGGCCAGGCACGTGACCGTGCCGCTCCTGCGCCAGATGCTCGTCGAGGATGGCATCGATCCCGAGGCACTGGTGCGTGGCGGCGAGCGCCCGCCCAAGGGGTCGCCGCCGTGAGGCTGGCGCTATTCGACCTCGATGGCACGCTGCTGCCGGGCGACTCCGACCACGCGTTCGGGGAGTTCGTCGTGCGCCTGGGTTGGGCCGACGGCGAGGAGTTCGTCCGTCGCAACGACGCGTACTACGCCGACTACCAGCGCGGGCGCCTGGACATTGCCGACTACATCGACTTCATCACGGCCCCCTGGCGGGCGCGGCCGCTGGAAGAGGCGCAGGCGGCGTCCCGGCGCTTCATCGACGAGGTCATCCGCCCGATGGTGAGGCCGCCGGCACTGGCGCTGATCGAGCGGCATCGCCGCGCCGGTGACCGGCTGGCCATCGTCACCGCCACCAACGACTTCGTGACGCGACCCATCGCGCAGCTGCTCGGCGTGCCCGACCTCATCGCGACCGAGCTCGAACGCGATCCCGGCGGCCGTGTCACGGGGGCGATCCGTGGCGTGCCCTCGTTCCGGGAGGGCAAGGTCGAGCGCGTGCAGGCCTGGCTCGGCAGCCAGGGCGAGACGCTAGAGAGCTGCGAGCGGAGCATCTTCTACAGCGACTCCACCAACGACCTGCCGCTGCTGGAGCGCGTGAGCGACCCGGTGGCCACCAACCCCGGTCCGGCGCTGGAGCGCCTTGCGCTCGAGCGCGGCTGGCCCGTACTGAAACTGTTCGAATGATCAAGAAATTCATCCACCGGCTCCTGGGGCGTGGCGCCCCGTCGGCGCCCGCGCCTGAGGCGACGGCCATTCCGCTGGGCGTGCGGCGGGAGATCCCGCGCGAGGAACACGGCATCGACCCGTCGCTGCTCGACGCCAACGCCGTGCGCGTGGTGCGCACGCTGAAGGAGGCCGGCTACGAGGCCTACGTCGTCGGCGGCGCGGTGCGCGACCTCATCGTGGGCCTGCGGCCCAAGGACTTCGACGTTGCCACCGACGCCACGCCCGAGCAGGTGAAGGCGCTGTTCAGGCGCGCGTTCATCATCGGGCGCCGTTTCCGCCTGGTGCACGTCGTGTTCGGCCGCGGCCGCGAGCACGAGACGATCGAGGTATCCACCTTCCGCGCCTACCTCGACGCCAGCGCTGCCGAGCAGGTGGAGGGCAACGAGAAGACGGCCAAGGGCCAGCTGGCGGAGAAGACGAGCGGCCATGTCGTCGATGCCAGCGGGCGCGTGCTGCGCGACAACGTCTGGGGCCCGCAGATCGAGGACGCCGCGCGGCGCGACTTCACGATCAACGCGATGTACTACGACCCGCTGACGCAGGTCGTGGTCGATTACCACGGCGGCCTCGGCGACGCGAAGGCCCGGGTCATCCGCATGATCGGCGACCCCGAGACGCGCTACCGGGAGGACCCGGTGCGGATCATCCGTGTCGTGCGCTTTGCCGCCAAGCTCGGCTTCACGCTCGACCCCGCCACCGAGGCGCCGATCCGGACGATGGCCGGGCTGCTCGGCAACGTGCCGATCTCGCGCCTGTTCGACGAGATGATCAAGCTGCTGCAGACGGGCCATGCGCTCGCCAGCATCGAGCAGCTGAGGAAACGCGGTCTCGAGCGCGGCGTGTTCCCGGTGCTGGAGGCAGCGCTGTCGCCGCCCGGAGCCGCCGGAGCGGGCGCGGTCGCGCGCGAGACCTTCGTGCGGCTGGCGCTCGAGGACACCGATCGCCGGGTCGCGGAGGGTCGCTCGGTTGCGCCGAGTTTCCTGCTGGCATGCCTGCTGTGGCACGAGGTGCTGCAGCGCTGGAGCGCCAACCGCGACGGCGGCGAGGCGGCGTTCCCGGCCCTGCAGCAGGCGGTGGATGCGGTGTTCGATGCCCGCATCGGCGACATCTCCGGGCGCGGCAAGCTCGCGGCGGACATGCGCGAGATCTGGCTGATGCAGCCGCGCTTCGAGCGGCGAACCGTGGCCAGCGTGCCGGCGCTCGTCGGCCAGCCGCGCTTCAGGGCGGGCTACGACTTCCTGCGCCTGCGCGCCGATGCAGGCGAATTGCCGGCCGAACTCGCGGACTGGTGGGAGGACTATCACCTCGGCAGCGACGAGGACCGCGAGGCGATGCTGCGCGACCTGCGTGCGGCCAGCACGACGCGGGTGCGCCGCGGCGGCGAGGCGTCGGTGGCGGCGGCCGCGGCACCTGCCGCGCCGGACGGCCCCGCGGGAGCCGCGACCGAGGTCGACCTTCGCCTCGACGGCGAGGACGCACCCGCGCGTCGTCGCCGCCGTCGCCGCCGGCGTGGGCCGAAGCCCGCGGATGGGGCCACGCCAGTTCCAGGCTGAAAGCAGCGGCACGTGGCGAGCGCGGTCACGCGTGTCGCTTCCAGGCCGGAACGACGGCCCCGACGCCTACAATGTGACAATTTGATGACAGGCCGGATGGGTCCGGACGGATCATCGCCGCGTCGAGCGCGGGAACACGAACAAGGCGGCCATGGTCTTTCGCAAGCTACTCCCGCGCGAGGGCAACTTCTTCGAGCTGTTCAACCAGCACGGGCAGCACATCGCCGACGGTGCCGGCGCCTTCATGCGGCTGGTGCAGCACTATGGCGACCTCGACGCGCGCGAGCGCCATGCGCGAGAGGTCGGCGAGGCTGAAAGGGCCGCGGACCGCGTGACTGCCGAGGTGCACCGGCTGCTGCACCGCACGTTCATCACGCCGCTGGACCGCGAGCAGATCCACAGCCTGATCAACACGATGGACGACGTGCTCGACCTTCTGCAGGACTCGAGCGAGGTGATGCAGCTCTATGACCTGCAGAAGCTGCCCGAGGACGTGATGCGGCTGTCGGAGGTCTCGGTGCGCTGCTGCCAGCGCGTGCAGCACGTGGTGACGCTCCTGCCCCGCCTGCGCGATGCCGCCGTCGCCGAGGCGGCGTTGAAGAGCTGCGAGGAGATCGACCAGCTCGAGTCCGACGCCGACCGCGTGATGCGCGGGGCCATGTCGCGCCTGTTTCGCGAGGAGCCTGACACGCGCGAGCTGATCAAGCTGAAGGCCGTCTACGAGCACCTGGAGTCGATCTCCGACCGCTGCGAGGACGTCGCCAACCTGATCGAGGGCGTGGTCCTCGAGAACAGCTGACGCCCGGACGTCGCTCCGTTCCGGCTTCCTTCAGGATCGTTCGATGCAGATCGCCTTCTGGGTGGTGGTGATGCTGGTCGTGCTGGCTCTGCTGTTCGACTTCATGAACGGCTTCCACGACGCGGCCAACAGCATCGCCACCGTCGTCTCCACGGGCGTGCTGAAGCCCACCCAGGCCGTGGCCTTCGCCGCCTTCTTCAACGTGGTGGCGATCTTCTTCTTCCAGCTCAAGGTGGCGGCCACGGTCGGCAAGGGCATCGTCGAGCCCGGCATCGTCGATCAGCATGTGGTGTTCGGCGCGCTCGTCGGGGCGATCGCCTGGAACATCATCACCTGGTGGTACGGCATCCCTTCGTCGAGCTCGCATGCGCTCATCGGCGGCATCGTCGGCGCCGCCATCGCCAAGGCCGGCGTCGGGCCCCTCATCGGCAGCGGCGTGATGCGCACGGTGGCCTTCATCTTCGTCTCGCCGATGCTGGGCTTCCTCTTCGGCTCGTTGCTGATGGTCGCCACATCGTGGCTGTTCAGGCGACGATCGCCATTGCGCGTGGACAAGTTCTTCCGGCGCGCACAGCTCGTGTCGGCGGGTCTCTACTCGCTGGGTCACGGGGGCAACGACGCGCAGAAGACGATCGGCATCATCTGGTTGCTGCTGATTGCCGCCGGCATCACGGCGGCCAGCGACAAGCAGCCTCCGGCCTGGGTGATCTGGAGCTGCTACCTCGCCATCGGACTGGGCACGCTCTTCGGTGGCTGGCGCATCGTCAAGACGATGGGCCAGCGCATCACCAAGCTCAAGCCGGTGGGCGGCTTCTGCGCCGAGACCGGTGGCGCGATCACGCTGTTCCTGGCGACGGGGCTCGGCGTGCCGGTGTCGACGACGCACACCATCACCGGGGCGATCTACGGTGTCGGCTCGGTGCGCAGCGCCTCGGCCGTGCGCTGGGGCCTGGCCGCGAACATCCTGCTCGCCTGGATCTTCACGATCCCCGTCACGGCCTTCGTCGCCGCGGTGTTCTACGGGCTGAGCACCTGGATCTTCTGAGTGCCCCAGGGCTCCGCCCCCGCCGGGTTCTCGAACCACTGGGGAGCGGTGCCGCGATGCACCAGGAGTGCTTCAGCGCCCGGGGCGGGGCACGGAGGACTCCAGCTGGACCTCGAAGGTCTTCTGGATCGAGAACGCGATCGTGCCGATGAGCACGACCCCGCCCACCATGAGCGCGGCGATCGCCGCCAGCACCGCACCCCAGCGGGTGGGCCGGCCGGGCAGGCCGGGGTTGTGGCGGGCGTCCCACCGTTCGTCGGGCGTCAGGGCGTAGAGGATCGCGAAGAGCGCCCCCTGGGAGAGCATGAGGCCGAGAAGCGGCACGAGCAGCCAGGCCAACCGGTCATCCTGGCCGAGCGTGGACATGCGCTCGGCGCCGACGAGCCCGAGCGCCGTGATGGGCACGTGTGCCCAGGCCAGCTTGTCGGCCGCGCCGCGAAGGTAGATGCGATGCAGCCCGGCCGCGCCCAGCAACAGCGCCAGCCAGGCGGCGACCGTCTTCGAGCGATACGGGCGAGGGGGAGCAGTCGGCACGGGTCGGCGACTATAATGCGCGGTTCCGACCCGACGGCTCCGTGCCAGGAGCTGCCCAGACCGAGCCAGTACCCAGGCCTTGCCGACGCGTCAGCGAGGCGGCGGCACCGGCGGTCGAGCAGGCATCAGGCGCGAGGCGTATCTACGGCGGGTGGGGAAAAAGGTTCGGCCGGCAGCCCCTTCGGAGGGTGCCGGCCTCTTGGATGGCCAGCCCGGTGTGTCTCCCGTGGCTCGGTGATCAGCAAGCTCGCAAGTCGAACAAGGCTCATCAGCATGGTCGTGATCCGTCTGGCCCGTGGCGGCGCCAAGAAGCGCCCCTTCTACAACATCGTCGTTGCCGACGCGCGTGAGCGCCGCGACGGCCGCTTCATCGAGCGCGTGGGCTTCTACAACCCGATGGCGGCCGGTGGCGACCAGCCTCTGCGCTTGGCACTCGACCGCGTCACCTACTGGTCCGGCGTCGGTGCCCAGCTGTCGCCGACGGTGCAACGCCTGGTCGACCAGGCCAAGCGCGCCGCCTGAACGCGGCAGGCCCGGGGGGACGGGTGTTCGCCAGTGGCGAGGACCCCGACTTCCCCGACGACGCGGTGGAGGTCGGCCGCATCGTCGGTGCCTGGGGCGTGAAGGGCGGTCTTCGGGTGAAGCCGTTCTCTGCGGACCCGCAGGCGCTGTTCTCGTCCAAGAGGTGGTTCCTGCAGCCGCCCGCCGACTCCCGATCGACCCTCCCGCGAGCGACCTCGCGGCGTTCCGCGGCCTCCTCGAGAGACCCCGGCAGCGATGCCGCCGCGGCGGCATGGCCGCGATCGCTGCGCATCTCCCAGGCGCGTGAGCATGGCGAGTTCATCGTCGCGAGCGCGCACGACCTTTCCGACCGGGACGCGGCGGAAGCGCTGGCCGGCGCGCGCGTCTTCGTCTCCCGCGGCAGCTTTCCAACACCGGAAGCCGACGAGTTCTACTGGGTCGACCTGATCGGGCTCGCCGTGTGCAACCGCGAGGGTCAACACCTCGGCACGGTGGTCGGCCTGCTGGAAACCGGGCCCACCTGCGTGCTGCGCGTGCAACCTCCCGGCGTGGGCGGGCCAGGGCAGGCCGGCGAGGGGCGGGGCGGCGCGGCGCGCGGCGAGAGCCCGGCCGCCGAAGAGTGCCTGATCCCCTTCGTGACCGCCTACGTCGACCGGGTCGACCTGCCGGGCCGGACGCTACACGTCGATTGGCAGGCCGACTACTGACGCGCCGACCGTGCGATTCGACGTCGTCACGCTGTTCCCGGAGCTCTTCGCGCCCCACCTCACGCAGGGGGTGACGCGGCGGGCCTTCGCGGCCGACCGCGTCGACGTGCGCCTGTGGCCGCTGCGCGACTTCGCCGAGGACGTCTATCGACGCGTGGACGATCGCCCCTATGGCGGCGGGCCTGGGATGGTGATGCTCGCGGAGCCGCTGCTGCGCGCGTTGGCCGCGATCCGGACTGACCGCGCGCAAACCACAACGCCGGCTGCCGCGCAGGATGCCAATCCCGATGCCGCGCCGTCGCCCAACGTGCCGGTGGTGCACTTCACGCCCACCGGGCGTCGCATCGACCACGGCGTCGTGCGCGAGTTCGCCTCCGGGCCGGGGGCGGTGTTGATCTGCGCCCGCTACGAGGGTGTCGACCAGCGCTTCATCGATCGCTGCGTCACGCACGAGCTGAGCCTCGGCGACTTCGTGCTTTCCGGCGGCGAACTTCCGGCTCTTGCGCTGCTCGACGCGGTGGCACGGCTGCAGGAGGGCGTGCTGCGGCCGGAGTCGCACCGGCAGGACAGCTTCTCCGACAGTCCCGAGGGTGGCGGCGAAGCGATGGACGGTCTGCTCGAGGGCCCGCACTACAGCCGGCCGGAGCACCTCGTCGTCGAAGGCGAGGCCATGGACGTGCCGGCCGTGCTGCTCTCCGGTCACCATGCCGACATCGCGCGCTGGCGCCGTGAGCGCTCTCTCGAGGTCACGGCTCGCCGGCGGCCGGACCTCATCGAGCGCGCCCGCGCCGCCGGGCGGCTGACCCGCGCGGACGAGAAGTTCCTCGCCAGCCTATAATCCGCAGCTTTCGATCCTCTGCCGGGCCACTACAGCGGCACGGTCCTCGCTCTGGCGAGGCTCCTTCCGCGCCTTCCACAACCGCCCGTCGTGGCCGCCGCTCCTTGGTGGCACGAGCAGCCAGCCCGGCCCCGAGCCTCGGCCGGCATCGCCGCAAGATCGTTGGAGTGAACCCATGGACCTCATCGCCACCCTCGAACGGGAAGAGATCGCCCGCCTGGACCGCAAGCTGCCGGAGTTTTCGCCCGGCGACACGGTGATCGTCAACGTCAACGTCGTCGAAGGCAACCGCAAGCGCGTGCAGGCCTACGAGGGCGTGGTCATCGCCAAGCGCAACCGCGGCCTGAACAGCAGCTTCATCGTGCGCAAGGTCAGCAGCGGCGAAGGTGTCGAGCGCACGTTCCAGCTCTACAGCCCGTTGATCGCCGGCATCGAGGTCAAGCGTCGTGGCGACGTGCGTCGCGCGAAGCTGTACTTCCTGCGCGAGCGCAGCGGCAAGTCGGCGCGCATCAAGGCCAAGCTGGCCTGATCGCGCGCCTGCGGCGCCGGTTGCCTGGCGCCGCAGGTGCCGCTGGCCGAGCCACATCGCATTGACCGCTCCCCCGCGCATCCTCGATCCCCGGCAGGTGCCGGTGGCGGGGGATGACGCGCACCTGCCGGGCATCGCGCCGGAGCGCTTGAATGCCGAGCGCCTGCGCGATCGCTTCGCCGCGGGCGGCGTGTTCGTCCCCGAGATGCCCGGCGACGGCCGGCGCTTCGACCTCGCGCGCGAGCCGTCGCCGGCGGCAGTGCTGGTGCCCATCGTGCAGCGGCCGGAGGGGCTGTCGGTGCTGCTGACGCGACGCACCGACCACCTGCGCGACCACGCCGGCCAGATCAGCTTTCCCGGAGGCCGCAGCGAGCCCGACGACTCCGACGCCGCCGACACGGCCTTGCGCGAGGCCGAGGAGGAAGTCGGCCTGGGGCGCCGCCACGTCGAGGTCGTCGGCGAACTGCCCGCCTACACGACAGTGACGAGCTATGTCGTCACGCCCGTGGTCGGACTGGTGACGCCGCCGTTCGACCTCGAGCTGGACAGCTTCGAGGTCGCCGAGGCGTTCGAGGTACCGCTGGCCTTCCTGATGACACCGGCGCACCACCGGCGCCATGTCTTCACGTTCGAGGGCGGGAAGCGGCAGTTCTTCTCGATGACCTGGCACGGCCACGGTGCCGACGGCCAGCCGCGCGAGTACTTCATCTGGGGTGCGACGGCAGCGATGCTGCGCAACCTGTACCGCTTCCTTTCGGACTGAGCCGATCGGGCGGGCGCGCCTGCGCGGGCAGCCGGCGGCAGCCGCCCTCTATCATCGTCGCCGATGGGTTTTCTCGCGGTCCTCGTGGCGCTGGTGCTGGAGCAGATCAAGCCGCTGCCACGCGAGTCATCGATGCACGAGGCGCTGCGCGCCTATGTGGGGTGGTGCGGCCGCAACTTCGACGCCGGCCGCCCGCATCACGCCTGGGTAGCCTGGTGCGCCGCGGTCGGCGTTCCCGCGGTGGCGGTGGGCGCGCTGTACGCACTGCTGAACTGGCACAGCACGCTGATCGGGCTCGCCTTCGACATCCTGGTCCTCTACGGGACGCTCGGCTTCCGGCAGTTCAGCCACTACTTCACCGACATCCGCGACGCCCTCGAGCGGGGCGACGAGAACGAGGCGCGCCGGCTGCTCGCCGAGTGGCGGCACCTGGACACGAGCGAACTGCCGCGCACCGAGGTGCTGAGGCACGTCATCGAGCATGCGCTGCTGGCCGCGCACCGGCACGTGTTCGGCGTCTTCTTCTGGTTCGTCGCCCTCTCCGCGCTCGGCCTGGGCCCGGTGGGGGCGGTGCTCTACCGCCTGGCGGAGTTCTGCAGCCGGTACTGGGGCTTCCGGCAGCGGGCGATGGACGCGCCGGTCAACGAGGCGCTGCTCAGGCTTTCGCGCAGCCTCTTCGCGCTCATCGACCACGTGCCGGCGCGCCTGACGGCGGTCGGCTTCGCGATCGTCGGCGACTTCGAGGAGGCCGTGGCCGGCTGGCGCCGCGACGCGGCGCTATGGCAGCACCCGAACGAGGGGATCATCCTTGCCGCGGCAGCCGGGGCCGTGGGCCTGCAGCTCGGCGGGGCGGCGCCGCCGGGCGTCACCCCCGATCGGCGCAAGACCTTCACGAGCGGTGCCGCCCCCGACCTGGCCGCCGCCGTGGGTTCGACGCCGGGCGCGCCGGCGCAGCTGGGCCACCTGGCCAGTGTCGTGGGCCTCGTGTGGCGCTCGGTCGTGCTCTGGCTCGTCCTGGTGGCGCTGCTGACGGCGGCCAACGTCCTGGGCTGAGCGGGGCGGCCGACGCCGGAAGCGGGCGGGGGCAGGTGGGTCGCCGGGCAGGCGGCCAGCGGTTGGCGCTCGGCCTGCAACACGGAGCTCTCCAGTGCGCCCGGCACCTCCGGTGGGCCTGCCGACCTCACCAGGCCTTGCGCGACAGCTCCTCGTACAGCTCGGCGTAGATGCGCAGCCGGTTGACGCTGATCGTGCCGGCCTCGGCGGCCGCGCGCACGGCACAACCCGGCTCCTGCAGGTGGGTGCAGTTGGCGAACCGGCAGCCTCCGGCCTCGGCCGCCAGATCGGGCATCAGCGTGGCCAGCTGGCGCGCCTCCACCTGGCGCAGGCCGAACTCCTGGAAGCCCGGCGAGTCGATCAGCGCCCCGCGGTGCTCGTCGTCCAGCCAGTACCAGGTGGTGCTCGTCGTCGTGTGCCGGCCCGCGTTGAGGGCCCTCGACACCTCGCCCACCTGTGCCTCGGCCCCGGGGACGAGCCGGTTGATGAGCGTGCTCTTGCCCATGCCGCTGGGCCCGAGCACCAGCGTCACCTGCTGTCGCAGTCGGGGCAGGAGGGCCGCACGCGCGGCATCGGGGTCGGCCTTGAGCGCGAACTCGAGCACCGGCACGCCCATGGCGGCGTAGGGGGCGAGCCGTGCGCGGGCCTCGGCCACGCCGGCAAGATCGGTCTTGTTCAGACCGATGAGCGCCGGCACGTCTGCCGCCGCGGCAGCGATGAGGGCCCGCGCCAGCTGCCCCTCGGAGAAGGGCGGGTCCACGGCCACCAGCACGAGCAGCTGGTCCAGGTTCGCCGCGAAGCTCTTCGTGCGCCACTCGTCCTGTCGGAAGAACAGGTTGCGACGCGGCTCCAGCCCCGTGACCACGCCGCCGTCGCCGGCCGGCTGCCAGCGCACGCGGTCGCCCACCACGAGGTCGCTCTTCTTGCCACGGGTCTGGCAACGCACGCGCTGGCCGGCCGGGGTCTCGACCAGCACCTGCCGGCCGTAGGTGGCGACGACGAGGGCCGGCGGCGAGCCCGTGGCCGGCGGCGCGGGGTCGGCGGCGCTCAAGGCTCGAGCGCGTCCACCTTCGCGGCGCAGACGAAGTCGTTGAGCGTGAGGCCGCCGGCCGAGTGCGTGCGCCAGCGCACCGTGCAGTGTCCGTAGCCGACGAGCAGGTCCGGATGGTGATCCTCGCGGTGCGCGATCCACGCCACGGCATTGACGAAGGCCATCGTGGCGTGGAAATCGGCGAACTCGATCCGGCGCTGCAGCATGCCCTCGACGACGGTCCATTGCGGCGTCAACGCGAGGAGCCGGGCCAGTTCGTCCGCGGCCAGTGGCGGGCCGTGCTCGGGCCGGCAGTGGAGCCGGGCAAGCTCGCCGGAGGTCATCGGTCGGCCGCGTGGAGCGCCGGGCGCGCGCCCGTGCGCCCGTGCGCGTTCCGGCAGGAGGCGGGGCCGGCGGTCATGCCACGGAAGGGAGCGCGGCGAGTCGCTCCGACGCCGGCGGATGGGAGTAGTAGAAGCGCACGTACAGCGGGTCGGGCGTCAGCGTGGTCGCGTTGTCCTCGTGCAGCTTGAGCAGGGCCCGCGCGAGGTCGCGCCCGTCGGCCTGCGCGCAGGCGTAGGCGTCGGCCTCGAACTCGTGGCGGCGCGACAGCTGCGCCATCAGGGGGGTCACGAAGAAGGTGAACGGCGGCAGCGCGAGCGCGAAAAGCAGCAGCGCGAGCGCGTCGTTGGGGGCGGCCATGTTGGGCGTCACGCCGAGGCCGATGTAGAAGCCGGGCTGCGCGGCGAGCCAGCCGAGCAGCGCCAGGCCGGCCAGGCTGAGCGCGAAGACGCCGAGCATGCGCTTGAGCACGTGCCGGTGCCGGAAGTGCCCGAGCTCGTGTGCCAGCACGGCCTCGACCTCGCCCGGCGTCAGGCGAGCCAGCAGAGTGTCGAAGAACACCACCCGCTTGGCAGCGCCGAGGCCCGTGAAGTACGCGTTGGCGTGGGCCGAGCGCCGGCTGCCGTCCATCACGAACAGGCCCTTGGCGGCGAAGCCGCAGCGCTGCATGAGCGCGCGCACGCGCTCGGACACCGTCTGGTCGGTGAGCGGCTCGAACTTGTTGAAGAGCGGCGCTATCACCGTCGGGTACAGCACGAGCAGGACGAGGTTGAAGCCGACCCAGGCCACCCAGGCCCAGAACCACCAGGCCTGCCACCACGCCGGACCCGAGGCCCCCATGATCCAGAGGACCAGGGCCGCCAACGGCAGGCCGATGAGTGCGCTGAGCAGCGCCCCCTTGCCGAGGTCGGCCAGCCACAGCCGGAGCGACATGCGGTTGAAGCCGAAGCGCTGCTCGATGCGGAAGGTCTCGTACCAGCCGAAGGGCAGCTCGAGCACCGCGCCGACGAGCGCGAACGCCGTCAGCAGCGCCAGCTGGTACGCGAGGTTGCCGAAGCGGGGCTGGACGAGGTCGCGCACGGCGACGTTCAGGGCATCGAGCCCGCCCAGAAGGGTCCAGCCCAGCAGCACCGCGACGCCGAAGGCGCCGCCCACCATGCCGAAGCGCACCTGGGTCAAGGTGTAGTCGGCCGCCTTCCGATGCGCCTGCGGTGAGACCGTGTCGCTGAAGGCCGTGGGCACGCTGTCGCGGTGCCGGGACACATGGCGGGCCTGGCGAGACGCCAGCCACAGCCGCAACGCGAAGGAAGCGAGCACCGCGGCGACGAAGAGGGCGGAGTACAACGGCGCGGACATGGGCGCGAGTGTAGGGCGGCATCGTGCCGCGACCCGTGCCGCCGGGGTCGGCGGTGGCCGTCGCCGGCCTGCGACGCCGCCCGGGCCGGCCCGGCACATGGCCGACAATCCCGGGCATGACCGCCTCCGCCGCCACGCTCGCCGCCAGCGAGCAGAACCTCGTCTGGATCGACCTCGAGATGACGGGCCTCGTGCCCGAGCGCGACCGCATCATCGAGATCGCGGTCGTGGTCACCGACCCGCAGGTGACCGTGCGCGTCGAGGGTCCGGTGTTCGCCGTGCACCAGAGCGACGCCGTCCTCGACGGCATGGACGCCTGGAACAAGGGCACGCACGGCCGCAGCGGCCTGACCGAGCGGGTGCGGGCCTCGGCGATCGACGAGGCCACGGCCAGCGCGCGCGTGATCGACTTCCTGCGCGCCTACGTGCCGCCGGGCAAGAGCCCGATGTGCGGCAACAGCATCTGCCAGGACCGCCGCTTCCTGGCCATCCACATGCCCGCGCTCGAGGCCTTCTTCCACTACCGCAACCTCGACGTCAGCACCCTGAAGGAGCTGGCGCGGCGCTGGAAGCCCGGCGTGCTGGAGGGCTTCAAGAAGGCGCAGGCGCACACCGCGCTGGCGGACATCCACGAGTCGATCGACGAGCTTCTGCACTACCGGCGGCACCTGTTGCAGGCCTGACGCACGCCCGCGCCTGTCACGCGCCTGTCACGCGCCTGTCATCAAGGGGCCGGCGGGTGGCGCATAGACTGCGCGCATGACCGACGCCGAGCACGGTGGCGGGGCCGCGCCGGCCGCAGAGTCCGCAGCGCCGCCGCTGCGCTTGCTGAGCCGCGAATCCTCGATCCTCGAATTCAATCGCCGCGTCCTCGCACAGGCGCGGCGCGCCGACGTGCCGCTGCTGGAGCGGCTGCGCTACGTCACGATCGTCTCGTCGAACCTCGACGAGTTCTTCGAGATCCGCGTGGCCGACACGCTCGCGCTGCAGCGCGAGCCCGGCAGCGGCATCGTCCCGGCCGACGTGGACTCGATGGTGCAGGCCGCGCACGCCCTGGTGGACGAGCAGTACGCGCTGCTCAACGACGAGCTGTGGCCGGCGCTGGCCGAGGCCGGCATCGTCGTCCTCAACCACGCCGAGAGGGATGGCGCGCAGCGCGCCTGGGTCGCCGACTTCTTCGAGACCGAGGTGCGGCCGCTGCTGGTGCCGGTGAGCCTGGACCCGAGCCACCCGTTCCCGACGGTGGCGAACAAGTCGCTGAACTTCATCGCGCGGCTCGACGGACGCGACGCCTTCGGGCGCGAGAACCAGATCGCGATCGTGAAGGTGCCGCGGGTGCTGCCGCGCGTCATCCGGCTGCCGCGCCACCTGTGCGGATCGCGCCAGGGCTTCGTGCTGCTGACGAGCGTGATCCGCGCCCACCTCGGCGAGCTGTTCCCCGGGCGGGAGGTGCTGGCCTTCTCCCAGTTCCGGGTCACCCGCGACTCCGACCTCGAGGTCGATGGCGACGACGTCACCAACCTGCGCCAGGCGCTGCGCAGCCACCTCTCTCGACGCCACTTCGGCCAGGCCATCCGGCTGGAGGTGGTCTCGTCCTGCCCGGCCGAGCTCTCGACCTTCCTGCTCGAGCAGTTCGGCCTGCCGCCGGCGGCCCTGTACAAGGTCAACGGGCCCGTCAACCTGGTGCGGCTGAACCAGCTCATCGACATGGCGCAGGCGGATGCGCTGCGCTTTCCCCCGTTCGAGCCGGCGTGGCCGGCGGCGCTGTCGCCGGCGCGAACGATCTTCGAGCAGTTGCGCGAGGGCGGCGGGCGCGACGTGGTCATGCACCACCCGTTCGAGAGCTTCGAGCCGGTGGTGCGCTTCCTGCACGACGCCGTGCACGACCCGGACGTGCTGGCCATCCGCCAGACCATCTACCGCACCGGCAGCGAGAGCGTGCTGATGGACCTGCTGATCGAGGCGGCTCGGCGAGGCAAGGAAGTGCTGGTCGTCGTCGAGCTGAAGGCGCGCTTCGACGAGGAGGCCAACATCAACTGGGCCGAGCGGCTGGAGGCCGTCGGCGCCCAGGTCGTCTACGGCATCGTCGGCCTGAAGACGCATGCGAAGCTGCTGCTCGTGACACGACGCGAACGCCAGGGCTCCGGGCACCGCCTGCGCCGCTACGCGCACCTGTCCACCGGCAACTACAACCCGCGCACGGCGCGCCTGTACACCGACATCGGCTACTTCACGACCGATCCGGGCCTGACGGCCGACATCGAGGCGGTCTTCCTGCAGCTGGCCAGCCAGGTGCGCCTGCGCTCGCCGCAGCACCTGGTGGCCGCCCCGTTCCAGCTGCACCGCCGGATGACGAGCCACCTGAGACGCGTGGCCGAGGCGGCGCGCGCGGGGCGGCCGGCGCGCGTCGTGGTCAAGGTGAACGCGCTCACCGACCCGGCGCTGATCGCGGCGCTGGCCGAGGCAGGTCGCGCCGGGGCCTCGATCGACCTGGTCGTGCGCGGGGCCTGCATGCTGCCCCCCGGCGTGCCGGGCCTGACGCCGAACATCCGCGTGCGCTCGGTGGTCGGCCGCTTCCTCGAGCACACGCGGGTCTTCTACTTCCGCTGGGGCCCCGACGAGGGCGACGAGGTGCTCTACCTCTCGAGCGCCGACTGGATGAGCCGCAACATGTTCCGCCGCATCGAGATCGCCTGGCCGGTGCGCGACCCCGCGCTGCGACAGCGGCTCATCGACGAGGCGCTGGTGCCGTACCTGCGCGACGAGCGCGATGCCTGGGCGCTGCAAGGCGACGGCAGCTATCGCCGCATCTCGGCCGAGGGGCTGAGCGCGCAGCAGGCCCTTCTGCGTCGTTACGGCTGACGAACCGGGCGTTCCCGCGGTGGCCGCGGCAGCAGCCCGGTGGGCCGCAACGGCCCGGCGGGCGATTCGACGGACCGAGCCGCCCGTCCGGCCCGACCCGGCACTCGCGGCAGAATCGCGCCTCGCTCTCCATCGAGCCCCGGGTTCCGGCCTGGCGGCTGCGCCCATGACGCTGCTGTACATCATCCTGGCCACGGCCGCCGGAGGCCTGGTCTCGGTGTCCATTGCCGCCACGCTCACCGTCGCCCTGCTCGGTCGCGTGGTGAAGAACCTCGTGAGCCTTTCCGCCGGCGTGTTGCTGGCAACGGCGCTCCTGCACGTGCTGCCGGAGGCCTTCTCCGCGGCCACCGGGGGGCCGGAAGCGGCCGGGAGGGAACATTCGCACGAGGCGGATCCCGCGCGGGAGGCCCGCCCGAGCGGGGCCAGCCAAGCCGCGGCGCCAGGATCGGCCCCCATGACCCCCGCCGCCGAGCCGCAGGCGGCCGGCGCCGGCGGCGCCCTGCCGGCGCGGGAAGCGACGCATCGCCCGACGCCCGCCTCGCTCTTTGCCACGCTGCTGGGCGGGCTGCTCTTCTTCTGGCTGCTCGAGAAGGCCGAGCTCTACCGCCACTTCCACCACCACGAGGGCGACGGGCACGACCACCACCACCACTTCGACGCGCAGCAGGCCGGTCGGGGCGGCCTGGCCGTGCTGGTCGGCGACGGGGTCCACAACTTCTGCGATGGCGTGATCATCGCGGCGGCCTTCCTGGCCGATCCGGCGCTGGGTGTCATCACGACGGTCGCCGTGGCCGCGCACGAGATTCCGCAGGAGGCCGGCGACTTCATCGTGCTGCTGAACGCGGGATTCAGCCGCGCCAAGGCGCTGACCTTCAACCTCCTGTCCGGCGCCGCGGCCGTGGCGGGCGGCGTCGTCGGCTATTACCTCGTCGGGCCGTTCCAGCACCTGCTGCCGTACCTGCTGGTCGCGGCCTCGAGCAGCTTCATCTATGTCGCGGTGGCCGACCTGCTGCCGCAACTTCAGCAGCGCCTGTCGTGGCGCGACACCGCGCTGCAGGTGACGTGGTTGCTGGCCGGCCTCGGGCTCGTCGTGCTGGCGCGCGAACTGCTGCACCTGCACGCGCACTGAACGCCTGCACCGAGGGGCGCGAGCGCCTCAGCGCACCACCAGCACCGGCAGCGTCGTGTGCGTCAGCACGCGCGAGGTCTCGCTGCCCAGCAGCAGCGCGCTCACGCCACGCCGGCCGTGCGATGCCATCACGATGAGGTCGCAGCCCTGCGCCTTTGCGTGGTCGAGGATGGCCTCCCACGGGTGGATCGCCTCGACCGTGTGCGCATGGCAGCGGATGCCAGCAGCGCGCGCCGCCTCCGCCGCGGCCTGCACGCGCCCCGAGGCGATCCGCTCCTGGGCGTCGTAGAACTCCTGCGGCGGGACCGGCTGCATCTCGGAGATGGCGCTGTAGGGGAAGGGCTCCTTCACCGAAAGGGCATAGATCTCCGCCCCGGACAGCTTGGCCAGCGCCACGGCCGTCTCGAGCGCCTTCTGGGTGATCTCGGAGCCGTCCGTGGGGAACAGGATGCGCTTGTACATGGAACCTCCACCAAAAAGCCTGTGCTCGTATTTGACCGTTTCCCGTGCAGCTTGTCGCCCCGGCAAACCCAGGCGCTTGATGCCGATCAAGCGCGGGCGCGGGGGCGCGGCCCCGACGCGATCAGCCGCGCGCCACCGGCCTCGCCGGATCGGCGCACCACTCGCTCCAGGAGCCAGGGTAGAGCGCCGTGTCGGCGAAGCCGGCGTGCGCCATCGCCAGCAGGTTGTGGCAGGCCGTCACCCCCGAGCCGCACTGGTGCACGACGGCCGGCCCGGCCGTCTCGCCGAGCCCGAGCCGCGTGTACTCGGCGCGCAGCTCCTGCGCGGACTTGAAGCGCCCGTCGGGCGCGAGGTTGTCCTTGAAGAAGCGGTGCATCGCCCCGGGGATGTGCCCGGCCACGGGGTCCAGCGGCTCGACCTCGCCCCGGTAGCGCTCGCCGGCGCGTGCGTCGACGATGCGCGGCGCGCCTTCGCGGCCGAGGCTCGCCAGCAGCGCCGCCGTGTCGAAGGTGGGCATCGTGGCGCCGAGCGGGTAGGGCGCGCGCGGGTGCGCCGGCCGGCGCTGCCGCTCGAGCGGGCCGCCGGCGGCCACCCAGGCCGCCGGGCCGCCGTCGAGCACGGCCACCGCCTCGTGACCGAGCCAGCGCAGCATCCACCAGGCCCGCGCAGCGTACGGGCCGCCCTGCGCGTCGTAGGCCACCACCTGGGTCGCGGGCCCGATGCCCCAGGCGCCGCAGCGCTGCGCGAACGCCTCGCGGTCGGGCAGCGGGTGGCGGCCGTTGCGGCCGGTCTTCGCGCCGCACAGGTCGCGGTCGAGGTGGGCGTACAGGGCGCCGGGCAGGTGACCCTCGTCGTAGGCCCGTTCGCCTGCCGCGGGATCGGCGAGGTCGAATCCGCAGTCGAGCAGGACGACCTCCAAGTCGCGGCCCAGCAGGTCCTTCAGGTCGGCGGCCGCGACCAGCGTGCGGAAGGCCGCGCGGGGATGATCGGTTGCACCGGTGGTTGCTGCGGGGCGCGGGCGGGGTGGGGAGGGCGGGGGCATCGGATCTCCGGGTCGTGAAGGGCGGATGAACACGGGTCGTGCGGTCGCGGGCGGATCGGTCCGCGGGTGCTCAGGCGTCGGGCGTCGCCGCGGCGTCGGGCTGGGCCTTGTCGCGCAGGCGCGTGGCCACGACGCCCGCGCCCACGATCAGCGCCATGCCGAGCATCGCACCGGCGGTCACCGGGTCGTCGAAGAGCCACACGCCGAAGCCGAACGCGAACGCCACGCCGAGGTACTGGAGCGAGGCGATGCCGAGCGTCGCGCCGTGGCTGTAGGCCCGGGTCATCATCCACTGCCCGCCCGCGGCGAGCAGGCCGATGGCCAGCAGAAAGGCCACGCCGCGGGCGCTGTGGCCGTGCCACTGGTCGCCGGCCAGCGTCACGCCGGCGCCGGCCAGCACGCCGACGAGCGAGAAGTAGAAGACCACGCGCAGCGCGGGCTCGCCGGCGCGGCCGAGCGCCGTCACCTGCAGGTAGGCCAGCGCGGCCAGCACGCCCGAGAGAAGGCCGCTCAGGCCGAAGGGGGCCTGCTCGGCGGTCATCGTCGGCCGAAGCACGAGGGCGACCCCTGCAAAGCCGCACAGCACCGTGGCCACCAGGCGCCCGTCGATGGCAGGCCGCCCGGGTGCCACGAGCACCGCGCCACCGATGAGGAAGAGCGCGATCCAGACCGAGGACATGTAGTTCAGCGTCGTCGCCGTCGCCAGCGGCAACCCGCCCAGCGCGTGGAACCACAGTACCAGCGCCGCCACGCCGGTGGCGCTGCGCCAGACGTGCATTGCCGGCACCGGCGTGGCGAGCGCGATGCCGCGCCAGCGCATGAGGCCGGCGATGACCACGAGCCCGACGAGCGAGCGGTACATGACCAGTTCGCCGGCGCCGTACAGCGGCGAGGCAGCCTTGACGACCACGCCCATCAGCGAGAACAGCAGCGACGAGAGGACCATCGCCAGCGGCGCCGAGAGCGAAACGGAGGGCATGAAGCTCGCAGCGAGGGACGAAAGCGCGACGGGCCGGCAGGGCCGGCCCGTCGCGGCGTCGGCGGTGCGTCGGAGGCTAGAAGGCACCCTCGGAGCGGAGGCCCATCTCGCGCCGGTACCACTCGTGGAAGTGCAGCATGCCGTCTTCCATCGGGCTCTGGTAGGGGCCGACCTCGTTCTCGCCGCGCGCCATCAGCGCCGCGCGGCCGGCGTCCATGCGCAGCGCGATCTCGTCGTCCTCGACGCAGGTCTCCATGTAGGCGGCCTGCTGCGCCTCGACGAACTCGCGTTCGAACGCGGCGATCTCCTCCGGGTAGAAGAACTCGACCAGGTTGAGAGTCTTGCGGGGGCCGCGCGGGAACAGCGTCGAGACGACGAGCACGTGCGGGTACCACTCGACCATCGTCGTCGGGTACAGCGTCAGCCACACGGCGCCGTGGCCGGGCGGCGTGCCGCCGCGGAAGTTCATCAACGCGTCGTGCCAGCGCTGGTAGACCGGTGAGCCCGGCTTGCCCAGCGCCTGGTGCACGCCCACCGTCTGCACGGAATGGTGGCGGCCGAACTCCCAGCGCAGGTCGTCGCAGGTGACGAAGTGACCCAGCCCGGGATGGAACGGGCCGACGTGGTAATCCTCCAGGTAGACCTCGATGAAGGTCTTCCAGTTGTAGTCGCACTCGTGCAGATGGGCGCGGTCGAACACGAAGCCGGAGAAGTCGAGCATGCCCGCCGCCGTGGTGCCGAGGCCGGCGAGGTCGGCCTGCACGGACCGGCCCCGCCCCTCGAACAGCAGGCCGTTCCAGCGCTGCAGCGGGAACCGGCGCAGGTTCAGGCACGGGTCGTGGTCGAAGTGCGGCGCTCCGGCCAGCTTGCCTTGCAGGTCGTACGTCCAGCGGTGCAGCGGGCAGACGATGTGCCCGCCGCCGCCACTCTGACCCCTGCCGCGCAGCATCACGGCCTGCCGGTGGCGGCAGACGTTGGACAGCAGCGAGATCCCCTCGGGCCCCGGCCCCGAGCGCACGAGCGCCCGCCCTTCGGCCTCCTGCGGCAGCGCCAGGTGGTCGCCGACCTCGGGCACCGCCAGCTCATGCCCGAGGTAGCCCGGAGCGAGCTGAAAGATCTTCTCTTGTTCCTGGCGGAACAAGCCCTCGTCGAAATAGCTGTGGACCGGAAGCTGCGCCTTGGCGCGGGCGTCGAGAGGGATGCTGAGGTCCGACATGATCCGAACCAATCCTCCAGGGCAGAGAACAGTGGCACCGAACCGGCCGCCCGCGGTGCGCAGCCGGTGCCGGGTGGGGCAGCGGGCCGCGGGGGCAGGCAACTTCGTCGCCGGGCCGCCCGTCGGTCTCGGTTCGACGGGCGGAGGCTGCGACGCGGGCGGGATTCTAATGACGGGGGATCCCCTCACCCGCCCTCCGGTTCCGACCGGCGGCCGGCGGGTTCGGTTCCGCTGCGGCGGCACCACACTGCGGCCGAACCGGGTCGAACCCCTGATTGACTAGAATCCGCCCCTCACATTTCATGCTCCGGAATGGCCAGAAGCACCTCCGCCGCGCCCAAGACTGCCTCCCCGGAGCGCTCCGACCTCGGTCCCGGCGAACCCGCGAGTTATGAACAGGCGCTCGCCGAACTCGACCGGCTGGTCGGGCAGATGGAGCAGGGTGAGCTGCCCCTGGACCGGCTGCTCGACGACTATCGCCGGGGCGCGGAGTTGCTCGCCTACTGCCGCGGCAAGCTCGAGGCGGTGGAGGCGCAGGTGAAGGTGCTCGAGGAAGGGCGGCTCAAGCCCTGGACCGGCGCATGAACGGACCGCTCCGGGATGGCGGGCCACCGGAGGCACGCCCATGAACGCGCGTGACATCGACGCCTGGATCCGCCAGCAGTTGCAGACCGTCGAGTCGGCCCTCGAACGCTGGGTGCCGGGCGACAGCCCGGCCGGGCTCGGCGAGGCGATGCGCTACGGCGTCCTCGACGGCGGCAAGCGCCTGCGCCCGTTGCTCGTGCTGGCGGCGGCCGAGGCCGTGCGCGGCGAGCGCGAGGCGGCACTGCGGGCCGCCGTGGCCGTGGAGCTGATCCATGCCTACTCGCTGATCCACGACGACATGCCCTGCATGGACAACGACGTGCTGCGCCGGGGCAAGCCGACGGTGCACGTGAAGTTCGGCGAGGCGCAGGCCATGCTGGCGGGCGACGCGATGCAGGCCCTGGCGTTCGAGGTGCTCACGCCGGACGGCGGCGTCGCACCTGCGCTGCAGGCTCGCCTGGTGGGGCTGCTTGCGCGCGCGGCCGGCCATGTCGGCATGGCCGGTGGCCAGGCCATCGACCTGGCCAGCATCGGCAAGCCTCTCAGCGAGAGCGCGTTGCGGGACATGCACCGCCGCAAGACGGGCGCGCTGCTGCAGGCCAGCGTGCTGATGGGCGCCGCCTGCGGCAGCACGACGCCTGACGCTTGGCAGGCGCTGTCGGACTACGGCGCCGCCGTCGGGCTGGCGTTCCAGGTCGTCGACGACATCCTCGACGTCACGCAGGCCTCCGAAACCCTCGGCAAGACCGCGGGCAAGGACCTCGATTCCAACAAGCCGACCTACGTGTCGGTGCTCGGCCTTCCGGCCGCCCGGCGCCACGCGCAGGAACTGTGCGCACAGGCCCACGAGGCGCTGGCCCGCAGCGGCCTGCAAGCCGCCACCGCCATGCTGGGCCTGCTGGCCGACCGCGTGGTCGAGCGCGAGAACTGAATTGCCATGAGCAAACTCCTGCCCACGATCAACAGCCCCGCCGACCTGCGCCGCATCGGCCGCGCGCAGCTGCCCCAGGTGGCAGCCGAGCTGCGCCAGTTCGTGCTCGATACCGTCAGCCAGACCGGTGGCCACCTCGGCAGCAACCTGGGCACGGTGGAGCTGACGGTGGCACTGCACTACGTGTTCAACACGCCGCACGACCGCATCGTGTGGGACGTCGGGCACCAGACCTATCCCCACAAGGTGCTCACGGGCCGCCGCGACCGCATGCACACGCTGCGCCAGCTCGGCGGCATCGGCGGCTTCCCGCGCCGGGACGAGAGCGAGTACGACACCTTCGGCACCGCGCACAGCTCGACCTCCATCTCGGCCGCCCTCGGCATGGCGCTGGCCGCGCAGATGAAGGGCGAGGACCGCAAGGCCGTGGCCGTGATCGGCGACGGCGCGATGAGCGCCGGCATGGCGTTCGAGGCACTGAACAACGCCGGGTTCGGGCACAACGGCCACGCCGTGGACATGCTCGTCATCCTGAATGACAACGACATGTCGATCAGCCCGCCCGTGGGTGCGCTGAACCGCTACCTTGCCCGCCTGATGAGCGGCCAGTTCTACGCTGCCGCGCGCGAGGGCGCGAAGGCGGTGCTCAAGCCCGTGCCGCCGCTGTTCGAGCTGGCGCGACGCTTCGAGGAGCATGCCAAGGGGATGGTCGTGCCGGGCACCATCTTCGAGGAGTTCGGGTTCAACTACGTCGGCCCCATCGACGGGCACGACCTCGATTCGCTGGTCCCGACGCTGGAGAACCTGCGCAGCAAGAGGGGTCCGCAGTTCCTTCACGTCGTCACGAAGAAGGGCTACGGCTACAAGCTGGCCGAGGCCGACCCGGTGAAGTACCACGCGGCCAGCGGCAAGTTCAACCCGGCCGAGGGCTTCCCGAAGGCCGCCGCGTCGGCCAAGCCGACCTTCACGCAGGTGTTCGGGCAGTGGCTGTGCGACATGGCCGAGGCCGACCAGCGGCTCGTCGGCATCACGCCGGCCATGCGCGAGGGCTCGGGCATGGTGGAGTTCCACAAGCGCTTCCCGGGGCGCTACTTCGACGTCGGCATCGCCGAGCAGCACGCGGTGACGTTCGCGGCGGGCCTGGCCTGCGAGGGCATGAAGCCGGTGGTGGCCATCTACTCCACGTTCCTGCAGCGCGGCTACGACCAGCTCATCCACGACGTCGCGCTGCAGAACCTGCCGGTCGTCTTCGCCCTCGACCGCGCCGGCATCGTCGGCGCCGACGGCGCCACCCACTGCGGCGCCTTCGACATCGCCTACGTGCGATGCATCCCCAACTGCAGCATGCTCACGCCGAGCGACGAGAACGAGTGCCGCATGGCGCTGACCACCGCGTTCCGCCAGGACCATCCGGTGGCCGTGCGCTACCCGCGCGGCAGCGGCTGCGGGGCCGAGATCAAGCCCGAGCTCGTCGCCTGGGAGTGGGGCAAGGCCGTGCTGCGGCGCGAGAGCTCGCTGCGGGCCGACGCGCGCTCCGACGGCCGCTCGCCGCGCATCGCCATCCTCGCCTTCGGCACCCTGCTGCACCCGGCGCTGGCCGCCGCCGCCCGCCTGGACGCCACGGTGGCCGACATGCGCTTCGCCAAGCCGCTGGACGAGGCCCTGGTGCACGAGCTGGCCCGCACCCACGGCGCCCTGGTGACGGTGGAGGAGGGCTGCGTGTCCGGCGGCGCCGGCTCGGCGGTGCTGGAGAGCCTGGCCGCCGCGGGCCTCGACGTGCCGGTGCTCCAGCTCGGGCTGCCCGACCAGTTCACCGAGCATGGCGACCCGGCCAAGCTGCTGTCGATGGCCGGGCTCGATGCCGCCGGCATCGAGCAGAGCATCCGCCAGCGCTTCGTGCCCTCGGAGCTGCCTCGTCCGGCGCTGGCCGCCGTCAACTCCTGATCCGCCTGCGGCCGCCGCCGGGGGCCCGCCGCCAGCGGCCGGCCGGACGGAGCGGCCGGCGCTGTAAACCCCGCGACGCCGTGGCCCGGGCAACGGTGTCATGCTCTCGCCCGCGATGAACCACCTGACCGAAGCCCTGCAGATCCCGGACACGCAAAGCGCGCGTGACCATCGCCGCCTGGCGATCCAGCGCGTCGGCGTGAAGGACCTGCGCTATCCGCTCACGCTGCGCGTCGCCGGGGCGGCGCAGTCGTGCGCGGCGACCTGGGCTCTCGACGTGGCGCTGCCGGCGGAGCAGAAGGGCACGCACATGTCGCGCTTCATCGCCTTGCTCGACGAGCTGCAGGCCTCGGGTTCCGTGCTCGACGCGGCGGGCCTGCGCGAGGCGCACCAGGCGATGCTCGCGCGCCTCGGCGCCGAGTCCGGGCGCATCGAGGCCGAGTTCGCGTTCTTCCTGCGCAAGCGTGCGCCGGTGTCGGGCCTGGCGAGCCTGCTCGACTACCGCGGCCGCTGGGTGGCCGAGTGGCGCGGCGGCCACACCGTCGTGTGGGCCGAGGTCGGCGTGCCGGTGAAAAGCCTTTGCCCGTGCTCGAAGGAGATCTCGGACTACGGCGCGCACAACCAGCGCGCGCTGGTCACGATCCGGGTGGAGCTGCTTCAGCCGATCGAGTGGCACGAGCTCGTCCGCTTTGCCGAGGACGAGGCGAGCAGCGAGGTCTGGCCGATGCTCAAGCGCACCGACGAGAAGTGGGTCACCGAGCGGGCCTACGAGAACCCGAAGTTCGTCGAGGACCTGGTGCGCGACGTCGCCCTGCGCCTGGAGCGCGACGGCCGGGTCGGGCGCTACGCGGTGGACGTCGAGAACATCGAGTCCATCCACAACCACAGCGCCTACGCGCGCATCGAGCGCGCCTAGTCCCGCGCCGCGGACACAGGGGTCCGCGCGGCCAGGTGCGGCCGGTGCGACCGGCGCGTGGGCGTGCATGGACCGACCGTCGTCCCGCAATGGGCCCGCAAGACGCTGGCCGCCGGGCCCGACGCGGGCCCGTGACATCTGCCGCGCTGCTGCGGTCCTTGCCGCCCGGCGCGGCGCTGTAGGGCGGGCGTTGCAGTGCGCGAGAAGTAGTCGACGAGCCGCACCGGGCGACGTGATGCGGTTCACGTCCTACGCCCCATGTAGGAAGTTGCCCTACACGGCCGACCGAAGAAGCTGGACTCAAGCAACCGATGTGAGTCCCTGTTGCAGCCCAGATCGGATCGATACAGTGCGTTCCATCGATTCACGCTTCCCTGCATCCCTGGAGCCGCACATGACCCCCGACCAGATCCTCGCCGAGATCCGCGAAGCCAACCTGTCCTACCTGATGCTGGCGCAGAGCCTCGTGCGCCACGACCGTGAGCAGGCGCTGTTCCGCCTCGGCATCAACGAGGAGACGGCCACGGTGCTGACGACCCTGACGCCGGCGCAGATGATGAAGATCGCGACCGGCAACCAGCTGCTGTGCCGCTTCCGCATGGACGACGACGTCGTGTGGAACCTGCTCACCAACCATGGCAAGGGTGCCGCCAACGACGGCATGTCTCGCCTGCACGCCTCCATCCTGCTCGCCGGCCGCCACCAAGAGGCCGCCTGACGGCTCCACGCCCGATCCGATCCCGTCACCGCGCCGACACTCGAGATTCCCATGGCCCGCACGAAGAGCATCCTCACCGAAGCCAAGCAGATCGAACGCGCCGTCACGCTCATCAAGCTCGGCGCGCGCCTGCAGGTGCTGGAGAGCGAGACCGATCTCAGTTACGAGCGCCTGCTGCGCCTGTACAAGGAGGTCGCCGGCAAGAGCCCCAGCAAGGGCCAGCTGCCGTTCTCGACCGACTGGTTCATGACCTGGCAGCCGAACATCCATTCCAGCCTGTTCCTGAACATCCACGAGTACCTGAACAAGGTCGCGGCGCTGGACGAGATCGACACGGTCATCAAGGCCTACCAGCTCTACACCGAGCAGGTCGCCGCGCAAGGCCTGGCGCCGCAGCTCTCGGTGACGCGCGCCTGGCGGCTCGTGAAGTTCGTCGACAACGGCATGCTCACGATGACGCCGTGCAGCAAGTGCGGCGGCCACTTCGTGACCCACCCGCACGAGATCGCCCGCCACTACGTCTGCGGGCTGTGCAACCCGCCGGCGCGCGCGGGCAAGGGCAAGCTGGCCGGCGCCCTCACCGATGCCCACCGCGCGTTCGATGCGCCGGTGCGCACTGCTGCACATTAGCAGCGCGACGCGTTCCGACACGGCTTCAGCTTTCACGCGCATCATCCGATCACGCATCCAGCGATCACGATCGCGACGGTATTTCGAACGGTTCATTGCTCGTCTCCTCCTGGCACAGTCCCCTGTGCTTTCAAGCGGGTCCCTCGGGGCCCGCTTTTTTTTCCGGCGCCGCGAATTGACGCCCGGCGCGGGCCCTTCTCCCGGGCTGGCAACGGCGGGCCTTGGCGACACTGGACGCATGACGCCACCCGCGGCGCCCGACGCCGGCCATACCTCGTTGCTCGCCGGCCGGCGTGCCCCGGGCACGCATCTCGACTTCCTGGCGCGCCTGCCGTGGCCGCTGCCGGCGCTCGTGGCCTGGGCCGCCGGCTGGCTGGTGGCGTGGTCGTGCCGCGCAGCCGGCCTGCCGGCGGGCGTCGACCTCGCCGCAGGCACCGCCGCAGGCGTGCTGCTCGCGGCGGCCAACACCGGTTCGTGGCGGCGGGGCATCGCCGCCCTCGGTTTCCCGGCTTCCTGCCTGCTGCTGGCCGGCCTCGGGCCGGTGATGCAGGCATCGGGCTGGCTGCTGGCACTGGCGCCGCTGCTGCTGCTCTATCCGCTGCGCGCCTGGCGTGACGCGCCGTTCTTCCCCACGCCGGCCGCTGCGCTGGCCGGGCTGGCCGAGGTGGTGCGGCCGGGCCCGGCGCGGGTGCTGGACGCCGGCTGCGGCCTCGGCCACGGCCTCGTGGCGCTGCGCCGGCTCTGGCCGGCCGCGTCGATGCACGGCGTGGAGTGGAGCCCGCCGATGGCCTGGATCACGCGCTGGCGCCTGCCGGGTGCGGTGATCGAGCGCGGCGACATGTGGGCCCGCTCCTGGTCGGGCTTCGACCTCGTGTATCTCTTCCAGCGCCCGGAGACGATGCCCCGTGCATGGGCCAAGGCCTGTGCCGAGATGGACGAGGGCGCGTGGCTCGCGAGCCTCGAGTTCCCCGTGCCGGGCGTCGCGGCGGTGGCCGTCGTCGACGCGGGCGTCGGCCGGCCCGTGCATGTGTATCGCGTGCGCTGCGTCTCGGCGCGGGCGCGGCGCGATCGCTCAACCGGGGCCCCGCCGGGCCGATAACCCCAGCAACTTCCGCTCCCGGACGCGACCGCGCGCCCGGGAACTCCGCCAGCAAACTCGCCATGTTCGTCATCGTCGGCTGGGCCGTGGCCCTCGGTTGCATCTTCGGGGTGTTCATCATCCACGGGGGGAACATGGGCGTGATCCTCAAGGCGCTGCCTTGGGAGATGACGACCATCGGCGGTGCCGCCGTCGGCGCCTTCCTGGCCAACAACCAGAGCAAGGTGGTCAAGGCCACGCTCAGGGGCCTGGGCGCCTGCTTCAAGGGCAGCAAGTACACCAAGGCGCGCTACATGGAACTGCTGGCGCTGCTGTTCGACATCCTGCAGAAGGCGCGCAAGGAAGGCCTGATGTCCATCGAGAAGGACGTCGAGGAGCCGCACAACTCGCCGTTGTTCAAGAAGTACCCGACGGTCGGCAGCGACCACCACGTGACCGAATTCGTCACCGACTACCTGCGCATGATGGTCTCGGGCAACCTCAATGCGCACGAGATCGAGTCGCTGATGGACAACGAGATCGACACCCATCACCACGAAGAGCACGCGGCGGTGGCGGCGATCCAGCGCCTCGCCGGCGCGCTGCCCGCGTTCGGCATCGTGGCCGCCGTGCTGGGCGTCGTGAACACGATGGGCTCGGTGGGACAGCCGCCGGCGGTGCTGGGCGGCATGATCGGCTCGGCGCTCGTCGGGACCTTCCTCGGCATCCTGCTCGCCTACGCCTTCGCCGAGCCGCTGGCCGGCCTGCTGGAGCAGAAGGTCGACGAAGCGACCAAGGAACTCCAGTGCATCAAGACCACGCTGCTGGCCTCGATGCAGGGCTACGCGCCGCAGGTGGCGATCGAGTTCGGGCGCAAGGTCCTGTACTCGACCGAGCGCCCCAGCTTCTCCGAGCTCGAGGGCCATGTGAAGGGCAAGAAGTGAGGCAGCGGCCCGTCGCGCCAATGGCTCCCGCGCAGCGGCCGAGCCCAGCGCTCGCCGCGGAGCCGGCTCTGCCGGGCCGCTGGCGGCGCCTCCCTGGGGGGGAGGCGCCGAGGGCACTCCGGGGGGAGGCCTGAACCATGGCCGGCGACGCGAAGAAGCTCCAGCCGATCATCGTCAAGCGCGTCAAGAAGGGCGGCCATGCCGCCCATGGCGGCGCGTGGAAGATCGCCTACGCCGACTTCGTGACGGCGATGATGGCCTTCTTCCTGCTGATGTGGCTGCTGGGCAGCACCACGGAGGGCGACAAGAAGGGCATCGCCGACTACTTCTCTTCGCCGCTGAAGGTGGCGATGCTCGGCGGCGCGGGTTCGGGCGACTCGTCGTCCGTCGTGCGCGGCGGCGGCACCGACCTCACGCGCTCCACCGGCCAGGTGAAGAACGGCGAGACCGACGCCCGCCGCAGCACGATCAACCTGCGGCTGCTCAAGGCCGAGCAGCAGCGGGCCGAGGTCGCGCGCCTGGAAGACCTGCGCCGGCGGGTCGAGCAGCGCCTTGCCGCCAACGAGCGGCTGGCGATGATGCGCTCGCAGATCCTGCTGGACATGACGGCCGACGGCCTGCGCATCCAGATCGTCGACGAGGAAGGCCGCCCGATGTTCGCCAGCGGCAGCCCCGACCTCCAGCCGTACATGCGCGAGCTGCTGCGCGAGCTGGGGGGCGTGCTGGCCGGCGTGCCCAACCGCCTCACGCTCGAGGGCCACACCGACGCGACGCCGTTCCCCGGGCGCGAGCGCGGCTACAGCAACTGGGAGCTCTCGGCCGACCGCGCCAACGCCACGCGGCGCGAGCTGCTTGCCGGCGGGCTGCCGGAGGAGCACGTGCTGCGCGTGCTCGGGCTGGCCGCCAGTGTCCCGTTCGTGCCCGCCGATCCGCGTGCGCCGGCGAACCGGCGCATGAGCCTGATCGTGATGAACCGCGAGGCCGAGGAGCGCGCGCTGCGAGGGGGCGCGCTGCCGCCGGCGCCGGAGGCCGCTGCATCCGACACGACGGCGGAGCCCCCCGGTTCAAGTCCCCCTGCGCCCATCCGATAAGTCGTCCAGTCCGGTGCCGCGGCACGCGCCAGTTCCCGAGAGACACCCCATGAGCAATACCACCGACCTCAAGTTCCTCATCGTCGACGACTTCTCCACCATGCGCCGCATCGTGCGCGGCCTGCTCAAGGAGATGGGCTGCAACAACGCCGACGAGGCCGAGGACGGCGTCGTGGCGCTGAACATGATGAAGAGCACGAAGTACGACTTCGTCGTCTCGGACATCAACATGCCGAACATGAACGGCTTCGAGCTGCTCAAGGCCATCAAGGCCGACGACGCGCTCAAGCACATCCCGGTGCTGATGGTCACGGCCGAGGCGCGCAAGGAGGACATCGTGCTGGCGGCCCAGAGCGGTGCGGCCGGCTACATCGTCAAGCCCTTCACGAAGGCCACGCTCGAGGAGAAGGTGCAGAAGATCATGCAGAAGCTGGCGACGCCGGCCTGAGCGCCGATACGCGCACCCACCCCAACGCCACCCGCCTCGACAGGCCCGACCCCGGAAGAACAACATGAAGATGGAAGATCCTTCCCACCTGGAGCCGCCCGCCACGCAGGCGGCGCCGGGCACCGTGTCGCCCGAGGTGTTCCAGCAGATCGGCAACCTCACGCGCCTGCTGCACGACACCCTCGAGCAGCTGGGCGTGATGCCCAAGCTGCAAATCGCCACCGAGGGCCTGCCCGACGCGCGCAGCCGCCTGTCCTACATCGCCGGCAAGACCGCCGACGCGGCGAACAAGGTGCTGAACTCGGTGGACCAGGCCAAGGCCGACCATGCCCGCATCTCGGCCGCCACGCGCGAGATCGCGCGCCGCATCGTCGCCGACCCCGTGAAGGCCGTCGCCTCGGGGGCGGTGATGAACTTCGTCGAGGACGTCGAGCGCAGCACCGGCTCGATCGACAGCCATCTCACCGACATCATGCTGGCGCAGGACTTCCACGACCTGACCGGCCAGGTGGTGACTAAGGTGATCGCGCTGGCCACCGAGCTGGAGGACAGCCTCGTCAAGCTGCTCGTCTCGGTGGTGCCGGCCAACCAGCGCGAGCGCGTCGCCCCGGGCCTGCTCAGCGGCCCGGTGGTGAACCCCGAGGGCCGCACCGACGTCGTCAGCAGCCAGGGCGAGGTCGACGACCTCCTGGCCAGCCTGGGGTTCTGAGCGCGCGCCGCGCCCTCGGCGCGGCGCTGGCGTCCCGTTCGAAACGCCGCGTGATCACGCGGCGTTTTGTCCCTCTTATCCGACTCAGGTCCGGGCCCCGCCCCGGCACCATGGCAAGGCTTCGCGGTCCCGTGATCGCGACGCGCCCTTGCCATGGCCCTCGACTCGCAGGACTCCAACCGCACCCTACCGGCCACGCCGCGCAAGATCGAGCGCGCCCGGAAAGAAGGCCAGATCGCCCGCTCGCGTGATCTGGGTCACTTCCTGGCCCTCGGCGCCGGCGTGGCCCTGCTGGCGGCCTTCGCGCCGGAACTGACGCGCTGGCTCACGCGCTCGCTGGCCGACGCGATGCGCTTCGACCTTCACCACGTGGCCAGCCCGCAGGCGATGTCCGAGCGGCTGCTGGACCTGTCGGGCACCCTCCTGTGGGTGCTGCTGCCGGTCGGCGGCGTCACGATGGCGCTGGCGCTGGCCGCCGGGCTGGCCAGCGGCGGCTGGAACTTCACGCTCAAGCCGCTCGCCCCACAGTTCGGCAAGCTGGACCCGCTGGCCGGCATCGCACGCCTGTTCTCCGGCGCCCATCTGGCCGAGGCGGCCAAGGCGTGCCTGCTGTCGCTGCTCCTGGTGCTGGCGGGCGCCGCGATGCTGAAGAGCCTGTGGCCCGGCGCCGCCGCGCTGCTGGCGATGCCGCTGCCGCAGGCCCTGGTGTCGGCCGGCGACCTGCTGCAGCGCGGCCTGCTCGTCATCGGCCTCGTGCTCGCGGTGTTCGCCGTCATCGACGTGCCCCTGCAGCGACAGATGCTGGCGCGCAAGCTGCGCATGAGCGTCGAGGAGCTCAAGCGCGAGATGCGCGAGTCGGAAGGCAACACCGAGGTCAAGAGCAAGATGCGCGTGCGCATGCGCGAGATCGTCAACCGTCGCATGCTGGCCGCGGTGCCGCGCGCCGACCTCGTGGTGATGAACCCGACGCACTACGCCGTGGCGCTGAAGTACGACGAGGCGAAGATGGGCGCGCCGCGCGTCGTGGCCAAGGGCGCCGACCTGCTGGCGCTGCGCATCCGCGACATTGCCCGGGAGTCGCGCGTGCCCGTGCTGCAGGCGCCGCCGCTGGCGCGGGCCCTGTACGCACACACCGACGTCGACCAGGAGATCCCGGCGCGCCTGTTCGGCGCGGTGGCGCAGGTGCTGGCGTGGGTCTACCAGCTGCGCGACGCGGTGGCCGCCGGGCGCCCCTTCGTGGCGCCGGCGCCGGTGCCCGAGGTGCCGGGCGACATGGATCCGCTGTCTGACGGGCCCGGCGCGGCCGCCGGGGCGGGCGCATGAACGGGTTCCTCGCCACGGTACGTGCCGCGCTCGACCCGCGGCAGGGCGCCAGCGCCAAGGCCGCCGCGCTGAAGGCGCTCGTGCTGCCCGTCTTCGTCGTGCTGATGCTGGCGATGATGGTGCTGCCGCTGCCGGCCCTCGTGCTGGACCTGCTGTTCACCTTCAACATCGCGCTGGCGCTGATGGTGGTGATGGTGTCGGCGCAGATGGTGCGGCCGCTCGACTTCGCGGCCCTGCCCACCGTTCTGCTGGTGACGACGCTGCTGCGCCTGTCGCTGAACGTGGCCTCCACGCGGGTCGTGCTGACCGAGGGGCACACCGGGCCGGCCGCGGCCGGCAAGGTGATCGAGGCCTTCGGCCACTTCCTCATCGGCGGCAACTTCGCCGTCGGCCTCATCGTCTTCGCCATCGTCGTCGTCATCAACTTCGTCGTCGTCACGAAGGGCGCGGAGCGCATCGCCGAGGTCGGCGCGCGGTTCGCGCTCGACGCGATGCCCGGCAAGCAGATGGCGATCGATGCCGACCTCAACGCCGGCCTCATCGACGAGAAGGAGGCCAAGCGCCGCCGCTCCGAGGTGGGCGAGGAAGCCGACTTCTTCGGCTCGATGGACGGCGCGAGCAAGTTCGTGCGCGGCGACGCGATGGCCGGCATCCTGATCCTCGTCATCAACGTCGTCGGCGGCCTCGTCATCGGCATGGCCATGCACGGCATGGGCGCGGCCGAGGCGGCGCGCAGCTACGTCACGCTGGCGGTCGGCGACGCGCTGGTGGCGCAGATCCCCGGCCTGCTGATCTCGGTGGCCGCGGCGATGGTCGTCTCCCGCGTGGGCAAGGAGGAGGACATCGGCACGCAGATCCGCGGCCAGGTGTTCGACTCGCCGCGCTCGCTGGCGCTCACGGCGGCGATCATCGGCGGCCTCGGCCTCGTGCCGGGCATGCCGCACATCGTCTTCGTCGTCATCGCCGCCGGCCTGGCGGCACTGGCGTGGCAGATGCACCAGGCGAAGAAGCGCGCCGCCGCCGCACCCGAACGCACCGAGGTCGTGCCGGCGCGCGAAGGCAACCCCGAGGCGACCTGGGACGACCTCACGCCGGTGGACACGCTCGGCCTGGAGGTCGGCTACCGCCTCATCGCCCTGGTGGACAAGTCGCGCGGCCCCGGCGGCGTCGGCGACCTGCTGGCGCGCATCAAGGGCGTGCGCAAGAAGTTCGCGCAGGACGTCGGCTTCCTGCCGCCGCCGGTGCACATCCGCGACAACCTCGTCGAGCTCAAGCCGAGCATGTACCGCGTCACGCTGCGCGGCGCCGTGGCCGGCGAGGGCGAGGCGATGCCGGGCATGTGGCTGGCCATCAACCCCGGCGGCGCGGGCGGCAACGGCGGCGCCGTGATGGCGCAGCTGCCCGGCACGCGCACGCAGGACCCGGCCTTCGGCCTGCCTGCCGTCTGGATCGAGGAGCGCCACAAGGAGATGGCGCAGATGGCCGGGTTTACGGTCGTTGATTGCCCGACCGTCGTGGCCACCCACCTCTCACACTTGATGCAGGTGAATGCCGCCCGTCTGCTCGGCCGGGTCGAGACCCAGCAACTCGTCGAACACGTCACCAAGCTCGCCCCCAAGCTGATCGAAGACGTCGTGCCCAAGATGGTCGCCATCCCCACTCTCCAGCGCGTGCTTCAGCTGCTGCTGGAGGAGGGCGTGCACATCCGCGACATGCGCTCGATCATCGAGTGCCTGGCCGAGCACGCCAGCACGGTGAGCGACCCGCACGAACTCGCGCGCCGCATCCGCACGCATCTCGCTCCGGCCATCGTGCAGCAGATCTACGGCCCGGTGCGCGAGCTCGACGTGATCGCGCTCGACCCGGAGCTCGAGCGCCTGGTCACGCAGGCCCTGAACTCGCCGCACGGCGCAGCGCTCGACCCCGGCATCGCCGACACGCTGGCGCGCAGCGCCGCCGACACGGCACGCTCGCAGGAAGACCGCGGCCATCCGGCCTGCCTGCTCGTGCCCGACCCGATCCGGGCCCCGCTGGCCCGCCTGCTCAAGCGTGCTGCGCCGCGCCTGAAGGTGCTGGCACACAGCGAGATTCCTGAGACCCACACGATTCGCATCGGCTCGATCATCGGAGCGGCAGCATGAACTTGAAGCGTTTCACCGGCCGCACTTCGCGTGATGCCCTCGCACTGGTGCGCCAGGCCTTCGGCGACGACGCCGTCGTCATGAGCACCAAGCCCTGCGCCGAAGGCGTGGAGGTGCTGGCGATGGCGCCCGAGAGCGTGCGGGACCTCGAACGCGTCGGCGCCTCGTTGCCGTCGGCCGGCCACGGCGGGCGCGGCGATGCCCGCCACTCCACGTTCGGCGCGCTGGGCCACGAGCCGTCGCCGCCCCAGCAGCGGGCCCCGGCGACCGCGGCGCGCGCGGCTGCGCGGGCACCGGCGGTCCAGGGCTTCGATCGCGTCGAGCCGACGCTCGAGGGTCGCGGTGGTGATCCTTCCGTCGGCGAGGACGTGCGGCAGATGCAGATGAGCACGCTGTCGTTCCAGGACTATGTGCGCGAACGCATGCTCAAGCGCCGCCAGGCCGAGCTGGATGCGACCGCCGTCGAGCCGGTCGCGCCCGCGGCACCGCCGGTGGTCTCGCCGATCGAGCAGGCGCGTGCCCGCCTGGCCGCCCAGCAGGCCGAGCGGGCCGAGGCCCGCCGCGCCGGCGCCGACTTTGCCGAGTCGACCTTCGGCAACGTGCCCGGCGTGACCCGTGCCGCCGCCATCGCCGAGGCCCTGGCGGCGTCGCCGGCGCAGCGCCCGCCGATGCAGCCCGCGCCGGCGGGCCGCCCCGCGCGCCCGCTGCCGGGCACGCCCGCGGCGCGGTCGATGCAGGCCACGCATGCGGCCCACGGCGCACAGGCGCTGCATGCGGGCGACCCGGTGCCCGAATTGCACAAGGTGGCGCCGGTGGCGCGTCCCGAGCCGCCGGTGCTCTCGCAGCCCGTCGCGGCGCCGGCGATGCGGGCGGGCGCGCCGATGGCGGCCCCGGCCGCCGAGGCCCGCCCCGACCAGACCGCGATGCTCAGCGAGCTGCGCTCGATGCGCGGCCTGATCGAGCAGCGCTTCGGCGCGCTCGCCTTCATGGAAAAGCTGCAGCGCCAGCCGCGCCAGGCGCAGCTGACGCAGCGCCTGCTCGACGCCGGCTTCTCTCCGGCCCTCACGCGCCGTCTGGCCGAGTGCCTGCCGGCCGAGGTCGACGAGATGTCCTGGGCCTCCGGCGTGCTGGAACGCAACCTCGCCACCGGCGAGCGGGAAGCCGCGCTCGAGGACGCCGGCGGCGTCTACGCCCTCATCGGCGCCACCGGCGTCGGCAAGACCACGAGCACGGCCAAGCTCGCCGCCGCCTTCGCCACCAAGCACGGCGCGGCCAACCTCGGACTCGTCACGCTCGACGCCTACCGTGTCGCCGCGCACGAGCAGCTGCGAACCTACGGGCGCATTCTCGGCGTGCCGGTGCACACCGCGCACGACCGCGCGTCGCTCGAGGACCTGCTCGAGTTGCTCGCGGGCAAGCGCATGGTGCTCATCGACACCGCGGGCATGGCGCAGCGCGACACGCGCACGCGCGAGCTGCTGGAGATGCTGCAGCGGCCGAGCATCAACCGCCTCGTCGTCGTCAGCGCCGCGGCGCAGGGCGAGACGATCGAGGACCAGCTCTCCGCCTACGCCGGCCCGGGCTGCCGCGGCGTCGTGCTGTCCAAGGTCGACGAGGCCGTCAAGCTGGCGCCGGCGCTCGACGCGATGATCCGCGCGCGCCTCAAGGTGCTGGCCGTGGCCAACGGCCAGCGCGTGCCCGAGGACTGGCACCGCCTGTCGGCCCACGCGCTGATCCAGCGCGCGCTGCGCTCGCAGGGCGCGCCCGCCTGGCGGATGGAGCCGGCCGAGGTGAACCTCGTCTTCGCCGGCCAGCCCTTCGCGCCCCAGGGGCCGGTCGCGGCCGGCGCGCCGCGCGCGTGACGCGGCACCGAGACGCACGCAAGCCAGAACCACGTTCCGCTCCGGACATGCGCGACTTCTACGCCACATCCGCTTCGGTTCCCCTGGACCAGGCCGAGGGCCTGCGCCAGCTCTTCTCCCGCCGCGCGGGCCACGCGCGCCGCGTGGTGGCGCTCGCTGCCAACCCGCACGTGCCCTTCGGCGCCACGGTGCTCGATCGCGTCGCGGCCACGCTGTCGTGCCTGGGCCGCCAGGTGCTGGTGGTCGATGCGGCACTGTCGGCGCCCGCGCCGCACGAGCTGGCGCGCATCGACCTGGCGGCCGGCATCGAGCCGATGATGCCGGGCGTCGCCTACCTGCCGGCGCGCGGGCTGCCACTGCAGTACGTCGACACGCGGGGCACCGCGGCGCGCTTCGTGGAGGCGCTGTTCGAGGCCGTGCCCAGCGCCGATGTCGTGCTGCTGCACGCCGAGGCCGCCGAGCTGGCCCGCCTGCTGGCCCGTACCGCGGCGCGGCCGTTGCTGATGGCCGCCGATCATCCGGAGAGCCTGAAGCATGCCTACGCCAGCTGCAAGCTGCTGATGCAGCGCACGCGCCTGGCCACCTACGACCTGCTGCTGGCCGCCTCGGCGCGCTCGCCGCGCATCCTGAGCATCGTCTCCAGCCTGCGCGGCTGCGCCGACAGCTTCCTGGGTGCGCTGCTGCACGACTGGGCGCTCATCGACCCGGCGCTGCCGGCGCCGCTGGCGCAGGAATCGCTGCAACGCGAGCTGGCCGAAGCGGCCGCGGCCGGGTCCGCCGAAGGCGACGAGGCGGCCCGCCCGGCGCGGGCGACCCGCCTGGCGCACCTGCTGGCGGCCCAGCTGACGCTCGACGACGAGCCCGACCCGACGCCGGCGCAGGCTGCACCGGCCTTCGCACCGAACCTGCTGCACCCTGGGCGCCTGCTGCCCACCGATCGATAGAGGTTGAACCTGCCATGTATACCGCCAAGGGAACACTCGACGCCGGCGCGCTGCTCAAGCAGTACCAACCGCTCGTGCGCCGCCTGGCGCATCAGATGATCGCCAAGCTGCCGGCCAACGTGGAGCTGGACGACCTGATCCAGGTGGGCATGATCGGCCTGTCCGACGCGCTGTCGCGCTTCGACGCCAACCAGGGCGTGCAGTTCGAAACCTTCGCGACGCAGCGTATCCGCGGCGCGATGCTCGACGAGCTGCGCGGCAACGACTGGATGAGCCGCGGCGACCGCCGCCACCAGCGCACGATCGAGGCCGCCGTGCACAAGCTCGAGCAGCGCTTCGGGCGCGCGCCGAGCGAAGGCGAGATCGCGCGCGAGATGGGCCTGACGCTCACCGCCTACCAGGAGCTGCTCGGCAAGGTGCGCGGCACGCAGCTCATCTATCTCGAGGACCTCAGCGGCGACGACGGCGACGAGGACTACCTCGATCGCCACGTCGCCGACGAGGAAGCCAACCCGGTGGCGCGGCTGCAGGACCAGCGCATGCGCGAGGCGCTCGTCGAGGCCATCAAGCAGCTGCCCGAGCGCGAGCAGTACGTGATGAGCATGTACTACGAGCAGGACATGAACCTGAAGGAGATCGCGGCCGTGCTCGGCGTCACCGAGAGCCGCGTCTGCCAGCTGCACAGCCAGTCGATCGCGCGGCTGCGCTCGCGCCTGCGCGACTGGTAGTCCGACGGACCCGCGACCGATCGGCCCCGAGCAAGAGCGGGCGACGACGCCCCGGCCGACACCGAACACACGGAGACACCCCATGCTGCTCGCCTTCAAGCGCCGCACTGCGGCCCCGCAGGTCGCGCCGACGCCCGGCCTGGCGCCCGCACCCGACCTGACGCGGGTCATCGAGGACCTCGCGCTGCAGGCCTCCGCGCTCGGCCAGGAGGCCGCGGAGGTGCGTGGCGCCATCGAAGACGCCAGCCAGGCGGCCCAGTTGCAGGCCCAGGCGGTGCTCGCGCTGACGCAGCAGCTGCAGCAGGTCGGCCAGGCGCAGGCGGCCATTGCCGACGAGACCGACGCGGCGCTGAAGGCCGTGTCCCAGGTCGGCGACGCCGTGCACGGCGTCGGCCAGGAAGTGGGCGGCATCGTGACCACGCTGCGCGAGGTGTCGCAGGCGGCGCGCGAGATCACCCAGATCGCGCTGCAGACCCGGCTCGTGGCGTTCAATGCCTCGGTCGAGGCCAAGCGGGCCGGCGAGGCCGGCCGCGGCTTCTCGGTCGTCGCCGATGCGGTCAAGGACCTCGCCGCGCGCGTGGAAACCTCGTCCAAGCAGATCATGGGCACCATCGGCCAGCTCGACTCGCGCATCGGCGCGCTCGAGCGCGAGGTGCGGCGCAACGACAGCGCGCCGCTGGACAAGCAGGGCGCGGTGCATCGGGCGCTCGCCACCGTCGGCGAAGGGGTGCAGCGCATCCTCGAGGCGAGCGGCCGCAGCCGCGACGTCTGCCAGGGCCTGGAGGGCCAGGTCGGCCACATCGAAGGCGACATCCGCGGCACGACCGGGCGCCTGGCGGCGACGTTGCAGCGCACCGAGAAGTTCCTGGGCATCTCCGAGCACCTGATCGAAGCCGTCGCCGAGTGCGGCGTGCGCACGCCCGACAGCCCCTTCGTCGAGGCGGCGCAGCAGGCCGCGGCGCAGATCGCCCGCCTGCTCGAGGACGCGCTGCGCACCGGCGCGGCCAGCCAGGCCGACGTGTTCGACGAGGACTACCGGCCGGTCGAGGGCAGCGCGCCGCAGCAGCACATGACGCGCTTCGTGGCGCTGGCCGAGCGGCTGTTCCCGCAGGTGCAGGAGCGCGTGCTCGGGCTGTCCGACAAGGTCGTGTTCTGCATCGCGGTGGACCGCAACGGCTACATCCCCTGCCACAACCAGAAGTACAACCAGCCGCAGCGCGCCGGCGACGTGGTCTGGAACACCGCGAACTGCCGCAACCGCCGGATCTTCAACGACCGCACCGGGCTCGCCTCGGCGCGCAACCAGCGGCCGTTCCTGCTGCAGACCTACCGGCGCGACATGGGCGGTGGAAAGTTCGTGATCCTGAAGGAAGCCGCCGCCCCGATCACCGTGGCCGGCCGTCATTGGGGCGGCCTGCGCCTGGCGTTCAAGTTCTGAGACTCCGCCGACGCGGAATCGCCCGGCCTGCCAAGCCGGGCCCGCCTGAAGGCTGCCCCGCGGGCGCCGCGGTCGTCGACCGTCGACCGGAACGAAGCCCGCAGGGCCTCCTGGAAGGCGAAACCGAAAGCGAAACGCCCGGGTCCAGCCCGGGCGTTGGCACGTTTGGGGGCGACGGCAGCGGGCCGCCGGCCCGGCGTCAGGCCCAGGCCGAGCCGGTGGCCGCCGCGCGCTGCGCGTATCCGTTGGCCGAGTACACCCCAGAGGCCGATGCCGGCGCCGGCAGCAGGACCTCGATCGCCCGGTCGACGGAGGCCGTCGCGCGGGCCAGAGCTTCCCGGTGCGCGGCCACGCGGCCGACGGCGTAGGCCAGCTGGCGGCGCAGCTCCGGCGTGAGCGCGCCGGGCTGTCGCAGCACCGGGCCCGCGGCGTCGAGCGCGGCCACGAGCTGGTCGGCGGCGGCCTGCAGTGCCTGCGCGTCACGACCCTGCAACGCGGCACTGAGCGCGTTGAGCTGCTGGTCGAGCAGGTGCAGCGCCGGTCCGAGCGTCGGCGAAGCCGCCGGGGCGGCATCTGCAAGGTGGCGGGCGTCGGTCATGGCCGCCCGAGCCTCAGCCGATCTTCCGGCCGAGAAGCTCTTCGGCGTTGACGATCAGCTTGTCGGCGATCGCCTCGGCGTTGATCTGGTACTTGCCCTCGCGGATGGCGGCGGCGATGCGCTCGACCTTGGCAGCGTCGAACGACGGATCGTCGGCCACCTTCACCAGCAACGAGGCGGCCGGGGAGAGCGCGACCTGGGCACTGGGCTCGGCCGCGGGCTGCGCACCCTTGACGGTGGCGCCGCCGGCCGGTCCCTTGCGCTCACCGACCTGGGTGGCGGCGACGGGCTTGGATTCGAACGAACCGATCTTCATAGTGGTCTCCTGTCCGGGGTCTGCACGGGGCCGACTCCCACTGACATGTACGCGCTATCGGCAGCCCTGACGACGGACTTGAGGGGCGTCCTGCAACTATTTTCGCCCGCGCCCCGGGTTCGGGGGGGTTCCGAGGGTCGGACGGGACCGCGAAGCGGCAACTTTGCCGCCCGCTGGCGGTGCCGTGGGCCGGGCCGCCACCTCGCGCCGGGGCCGTGGCGCCGGGCCTGAAGGCGCCTCGGCTCCCGGGTTAGGCGCCCTAGGCAGGCCAGGGCGATCAAGGCCGCACCTCGACGAGCGCCTCGCCCACCGGCTGGCCGATCACGATGCGGCCGGCCTCGGTGCGGACGCGGACAGGCCGGCCCTCGACGCCGTGGCCGAGCGCCAGACCTTCGGCCTGGATGCTGAAGCCCGGCCCGTTGGCCACGATGCGTACCGGCTGGCCGGAACTGAACCAGCGGCGGGCCTGCAGGTCGGGCTCGCGCAGGGCCTGGCCGGGGGCCACCGGCCGAGCCAGCGTGCGCCCGGAGATCGCCTCGGTGGCGCCCAGCGGCGGCACGGGCGTCGCGGCCCAGTCGACCTCGGCCAGTTGCCACTGGTCGGCCAGAACGACGGCGCCGGCTGGCAGCGTGGCGCGGCTGGTCCAGGCCGGTGCCAGCACCTCCACCCGAACCGGCAGGTAGGCACGCCACGCGACCGGCCCGCCGGTGCAACGCAGGCCCACGCGCGTGGCACCCCAGGTCGGCAGCCCGGCCACCAGGTGCGGCTCGACGCGGCTGCAGGGCGCCAGGCGCAAGCGGGTGTCGATGGTCCCGGCGGTGGCGACGATGCGGGCACCGGGCGGCGCGATGGCGGTCGCGGCCTGGCGGGCGATGGCGAGCGCCGCCTCGCGCACTGTCGCATCGGGCACGTAGGAGGGGCTCGCCGGCGCAGACAGCGCCTGTGCCGGTGCGGGCGCGATGCCGTGCCACGCCACGAGGGCGGTCGCGGCCGCCCGGCTCGTGCGCGCGACGACGCCCGACGCCGCACGCCCGCGGGCGGCGGCGCCTGCCTCGGCGTGACGGCGGCACTTCTTCACGACGAGCAATCTAGCCTGCCGCGGGCCCCCAGGAGGGTCCGAATTGCCTGCGGAAAGGCACGCTAATCGGCCTCATCCGCGGCAGGGTGCGACGGAAGAATCCGCGGCAACTTCCCGGCGTGGGACTCCCGCATGATCCCGAAACTCACCGCCAGTCTCGACTTCCACGGCCAGGCGCTGCTGCTGCGGGCCGAGCGCCAGCGGCTGATCGCCGGCAACATCGCCAACGCCGACACGCCCGGCTTCAAGGCCCGGGACTTCGACTTCGCAAGTGCGCTGCGCGCGGCCACCGCCGGCACCCCCGGGGGCGTCGCCACCGAGGCAGGCGAGGGCATCGCGCAGGGCGTGCTGCAGCCGGGCGGCCGGCCGGCGCCGATCCTGCGGTATGCGGCACCGGCCCAGACGAACCTGGACAGCAACTCGGTCGACATGGACCGCGAGCGGGCCGCGTTCGCGCAGAACGCCACCCAGTACGAGGCGACGCTGCGCTTCATCAACGGCAGCGTGCGCACGATGCTCGACGCGATGAAGAGCCATCACCAGGCCTGACGCCGCGGCCGCATCCCCAACGGAGCCCTGACCTATGAGCCTCGCGCGCATCTTCGACGTCGCCGGCAGCGCAGTGAGCGCGCAGAGCCAGCGCCTGAACGTGGTGGCCTCCAACCTCGCCAACGCCGACACGGTGGCCGGCCCCGACGGCAGCCCGTACAAGGCGCGCCAGGTCGTCTTCCAGACCCTGCTGATGGGGCCGGCGGCCCAGCGCGACACCAACGCCGGCGTGCGCGTGTCGACGATCACCGAGTCGCAGGCGGCGGCGCGCCGCGTGCACGACCCCAAGCACCCGGGGGCGGATGCCGACGGGTACGTCACCTACAGCAACGTGAGCCCGGTGGAGGAGATGGTCAACATGATCTCCGCGTCGCGCTCGTACCAGAACAACGTCGAGGTCATGAACACCGCGCGCAATCTGCTGCTGAAGACGCTGCAGATGGGGCAGTCGTGATCGTGCCGTCGGCTTCCTGAACCCCTGACGCCCACACCGCATGGCCTCCATCGACGCCTTCACCGCGCTCAACGGCGCCAGCACCGGCAGCGCGGCCACGACGGCCAACTCGGCCAACAGCGCCGACCGCTTCCTGAAGCTGCTCGTCACGCAGATGCAGAACCAGGACCCGCTCAACCCGCTGGACAACGCGCAGGTCACGAGCCAGATGGCGCAGATCAACACGGTCTCCGGCGTCGAGAAGCTCAACGAGACGGTGGCCGGCCTGAACCGCCAGTTCCTGCAGATGCAGGCGCTGCAGGGTGCCTCGCTGGTGGGCCGTGCCGTCACGCTGCAGGGCGACCGCCTGCACGTCGAGGACGGCGGCGCTGCGGGCGGCTTCGAGCTCGTCGCGCCGGCCGACCGCGTGCGCGTCGAGGTCCTCAACGGGGCCGGGCGCGTCGTCGACACGCTCGACCTCGGCGCGCAGACCAGCGGCCGCCACGGCTTCGAATGGGAGGCGCCGGCCGACGCGGCCGACGGCGCCGAGTACCGCTTCCGCGTCGTCGCCACGTCGGGCAGTGCGACGGTCCAGAGCACGGCGCTGATGCGCGACGAGGTGCGCTCGGTCAGCCTCGTCGGCGACACGCTGCGCCTGGACACCCGCTGGTCGGGCGCCGTCGACTACGGCGCCGTGCGCGCCATCAACTGAGTTCTCCCCCTCACGCCACCCGTCTTCACCGACCCCGCTCCCACGGCAGGACACCAAGGACCCCCATGAGCTTCCAGCAAGGCCTCTCCGGACTGAACGCGACCAGCAAGAACCTGAGCGTGATCGGCAACAACATCGCCAACGCCAACACCTTCGGCGCGAAGGTCTCGCGCGCCGAGTTCAGCGACATGTACGCGATGGCCCTCAACGGCGCCGGCAGCTCCGGCATCGGCATCGGCACCAACCTCTCCGTGGTGTCGCAGCAGTTCACCCAAGGCAACATCCGCACCACCGAGAACCCGATGGACCTCGCCATCAACGGCGCCGGCTTCTTCCAGCTCACCGATGGCGTGAGCCCCGTCACCTACTCGCGCAACGGGCAGTTCAAGCTCGATCGCGACGGCTACGTGGTGAACAACGCCGGCCTGCGCCTGATGGGCTACGCGGCCAACGCGCTGGGCGCCATCCAGCCCGGCCAGGCGGTGCCGCTGCAGCTGCCCACCGCGGGCGTCTCGCCGCAGGCGACGACCGAGATCCAGCTCGAGATGAACCTCGACGCTCGCCAGGGCATCACGCAGCCGGCGGCGGCGCCGCTGATCGACTTCAACGACGCGGACACGTACAACAGCGCGACGTCGCTCGCCGTCTACGACACGCTCGGCAACCCGGTCTCGCTGACCTACTTCTTCCAGAAGACGGCCGACGGCGTGTGGGACGTCTACGCCACCGCCAACGGCACCACGGTCGCGGGCACCGCCGGTGCGCCGGCGCCGATCACGACCATCACCTTCGCGCCGGACGGCAGTGCGCCGACCGCACCGACCGCGCCCGTCGCCTTCGACGTGCCGAGCACCACCAACAGCGCCGGCGCGCTGACGCAGCCGATCGTCGGCGTGCTCTTCGACGTGACCTCGTCGACGCAGTTCGGCTCGCCGTTCGGCGTCACCGACCTCTCCCAGGACGGCTTCGCCGCCGGCCAGCTCACCGCGATCGCGGTGGAGAACAACGGCATCGTGATGGCGCGCTACTCCAACGGCCAGTCGCGCCCGGCGGGCCAGGTGGAGCTGGCCAACTTCCGCAACCCGCAGGGCCTGCAGCCGATCGGCGACAACGGCTGGATGCGCACGTTCGCCTCGGGCGACCCGGTGGGCGGCGTGCCGGGCGACGGCAACATCGGCGTGCTGCAGGCCGGCGCGCTGGAGGAGCCCAACATCGACCTGACCTCCGAGCTGGTGAACATGATCACCGCGCAGCGCATCTACCAGGCCAACGCGCAGACCATCAAGACCGAGGACCAGGTGCTGCAGACGCTGGTCAACCTGAGGTAACGCCCGCCGCGGCAGCGACCCTCGGCCACACGCCGACCGACGGGGCAGGGCCCGCGGCGCGGCCGGGCCGGAGCGGCCGCCCTCGATGGAACAGGAGTCCGCTTGGATCGACTCATCTACCTGGCCATGGCCGGCGCCAAGGCGACGATGCAGCGGCAGGACGTGCTCGCGCACAACCTGGCCAACGCGTCGACGAACGGCTTCCGCGCCGAGCTGCAGGCCTTCCGCGCCGTGCCGGTCCGCGGCGACGGCGCCAGCACGCGCGTGTATGCGCTGGAGTCCACGGTCGGCTACGACGACCGCGCCGGCCCGCTGCAGAGCACCGGCCGGGCCCTCGATGTCGCGCCGCAGGGCCGGGCCTGGCTGGCCGTGCAGGCGCTGGACGGCACCGAGGCCTACACGCGGGCCGGCTCGCTGCAGGTGAGCGCCGAGGGCCAGCTCGTCACGCCTTCCGGCCTGCCCGTGCTCGGCGACGGCGGCCCGATCGCGGTGCCGGCCAACGCCACGCTGGAGATCGCCAGCGACGGCACGATCAGCGCCAGCACCGGCGCCGGCCGCGCCACGCCGGTGGGCAGGCTCAAGCTCGTGACGCCCGAAGCGCCGCTGGCGCGCGGCGAGGACGGCCTCTTCCGCGCCGGCGACCCCGATGCCGGCGACCTGCCGGCGGACCCGGCCGCCCGCCTGCAGAGCGGCGCGCTGGAGGGCAGCAACGTCAGCGCCGTCGAGACGATGGTGGCGATGATCGCGGCCGCGCGCCAGTTCGAGCAGCAGATGAAGGTGCTGCAGGGTGCCGACCAGCGCGAGCAGGGCGCGGCCAAGCTGCTCGGCCCGACCTGAGCGGCGACGCTCGGCCCGGTAAAGGGCCTGCCAACCGCCGCTATTCGACCGCTTCCCGGCAGCCGCCCCGGGCCAAGATGACGCACCCCCCGCTGTCATCCCGCGCAAGCGCAAAGGCCCCTCGATGCTCCGCTCCCTCTGGATCGCCAAGACCGGCATGGAAGGCCAGCAGACCAAGCTGGACTCCGTGGCGCACAACCTGGCCAACGTCGGTACCAACGGCTTCAAGCGCGGCGGCATCGTCTTCGAGGACCTGATGTACCAGAACCTGCGTCCGGCAGGTTCTTCCACCAGCGAGCAGAGCCAGCTGCCCACCGGCCTGCAGGTCGGCCTGGGCGTGCGCGCGGCGGCCAGCACGCGCAACTTCAGCCAGGGCGCGCTCACCGGCACCGGCAACAACCTCGACCTCGCCATCAAGGGCTCGGGCTTCTTCCAGGTGCAGCTGCCTGACGGCACGACCGGCTACACGCGCGACGGCGCCTTCCAGGTCGACGCCAGCGGCCAGATCGTGACCAACGCCGGCTACGCGCTTCAGCCGGGCCTCACGATCCCCGCCACGGCGACCGCCATCACGATCGCGCCCGACGGCACCGTCTCCGCCACCATCCCCGGCCAGGTGCAGCCGCAGGCGGTGGGCCAGATCCAGCTCGCCAACTTCGTCAACCCTGCCGGCCTCGAGCCGCGTGGCGGCAACCTGTTCGCCGAGACCGCGGCCTCGGGCACGCCGAACACCGGTGCGGCCAACAGCAACGGCCTCGGTGCCGTGCAGCAGGGCTTCCTCGAGGGCAGCAACGTCAACGTCGTCGAGGAGCTCGTGACGATGATCGCCACGCAGCGCGCCTACGAGCTGAACTCCAAGGCCATCCAGACGAGCGACCAGATGCTGCAGCGTCTGAGCCAGGTCTGAGGAGGGCGCCGATGACCCGCTTCCTGCTCACCACCGTCACGGCCCTGTTCGGCGCGCTGACGCTCTTCGCGCTGCAGGGCTGCGCCATGTTCGGCCCCACCGTCGAGGTGGCCGAGACGACGCCGCCGGTGCCCGAGGCACCGCCTTCGGCGGCGTCCGCGGGCGGCGCGATCTTCAAGGCCAACGGCTACCGCCCGCTGTTCGAGGATCACCGCGCCCGCCTCGTGGGCGACACGCTCGTCGTGCAGATCGTCGAGAAGGTGACGGCGGTGCAGAAGAGCACGAGCAGCATCGACAAGAGCGGCAGCGTCAGCGCCGGCATCACGGCACTGCCGGGCATCGCGCCCAACTCGTTCGGGCGCGCGGGCGCCGCGGGCAACTCCAGCAACAGCTTCGCGGGCAAGGGCTCGGTCGAGAACAGCAACGACTTCAGCGGCACCATCACCGTCGTCGTGCGCCAGGTGCTGCCCAACGGCCACCTCCTCATCTCCGGCGAGAAGCAGATCGGCGTCAACCAGAACGTGGACGTGCTGCGCTTCTCCGGCCAGGTCGACCCCCGCGCGATCCAGCCGGGCAACGTGGTTCCGAGCGCGCAGATCGCCAACGTGCGGCTCGAGCAGCGCGGCCGCGGCGCGCAGGCCGAGGCGCAGGCGATGGGCTGGCTCGGCCGCGTCTTCCTTTCGCTGCTGCCGTTCTGAGGGCGGACCGACATGGCCAGCGTAGCGAGCGAGCTCGACTTCGACGACACCGGCGCCGAGGCGGCCGACAGCCACCTCGACGGCGGCGAGGAGGCCACCGTGGCCGGCGACGTGCTGCAGGCCTGGCACGCCGTGGCCGAGCGCTGGCTGCGGCTGCTGATGCTGATCGCCTTCGTGGCCGCCACCGCGGCGCTGTGGTGGCCGGCGTCGGCACGCGCGCAGGTGTCGGCGGCGATGGGCGCGGTGCAGGCCTCGGCCCAGACGCCCGCCGCGCTCGCGGTGGGCAGCGCGCGCCGCATCAAGGAAGTGGCCGCGGTGCAGGGCGTGCGCAGCAACCAGCTCGTCGGCTACGGGCTCGTCGTCGGCCTCGACGGCACCGGCGACCAGACGACGCAGACCCCGTTCACCACGCAGAGCCTGCAGGCGATGCTGCAGCAGCTGGGCATCACGGTGCCCGCCGGCACCAGCATGCAGCTGCGCAACGTCGCCGCCGTGCTCGTGACCGCGCAGCTGCCACCCTTCGCCCAGCCCGGCCAGACGATCGACGTCAACGTCTCCTCGGTGGGCAATGCGAAGAGCCTGCGCGGCGGCACGCTGATCGCGACGCCGTTGAAGGGTGCCGACGGCCAGGTGTACGCGCTCGCGCAGGGCAACCTCATCGTCGGTGGCGCCGGGGCGGCGGCCGGCGGCAGCAAGGTGCAGATCAACCACCTGTCGGCCGGGCGCGTCCCCGAGGGGGCCACGGTCGAGCGGGCCGTGCCGACGCCGCTGATGGACGGCGATAGCGTGCAGCTCGGCCTGAACGCCAGCGACTTCGCGACCGCGCGCGCGGTCGCCGAGGCCATCAATGCGGCGAAGGGCGCCGGCACGGCCAGCGCGCTCGACGGGCGCACGGTGCGCGTCAAGGCGCCACGCGGCGACGAACGCGTGGGCTTCCTCGCCGACATCGAGAACCTGCCGATCTCGCTCGCGCGGCCGGCCGCGCGCATCGTGCTCAACGCGCGCACCGGTTCCATCGTGATGAACGAGGCCGTCACGCTCTCGGCCTGCGCGGTGGCGCACGGCAACCTGTCGGTGACGATCTCCAACACCCCGGTCGTCAGCCAGCCGGCACCGCTATCGGGCGGGCAGACCGTCTCGCGCGACCGCACCGACATCTCCGTCACGCAGCACCCGGGCGCGCTGATCCAGATGGCGCCCGGTGCCAAGCTCACCGATGTCGTGAAGGCGCTCTCGGCGCTCGGCGCGACGCCGCTGGACCTGCTGGCCATCCTGCAGGCGATGAAGACGGCCGGCGCGCTGAACGCCGAGATCGAGGTGATATGAGGGCTCCGTCCCGAAGCGCCTTCGACGCCTTCCCTCCAGGGGGGCACCGCCACCGGCCCGGCGGAGCCGGGTCCGCGGCGGTCTTCCGGCCCGGGCAGGCCCGGGCCGACACTGTGCCGCCTGGCGGCGAGGAGCACTGAGATGCCGGGCGTCGTCGGATCCGGGGCAACCTTGCCCTCGATGCTCGCCACCGACGTGCGCGGGCTCGACGCGCTGCGCGGCAAGGCGGCGTCCGACCCGAAGGCGGCCGTGCGGCAGGCGGCCAGGCAGTTCGAGGCCCTGTTCATGCAGGAGCTGATGAAGGGCATGCGTGCCACGACGCTGGCCAGCGCCGACGGCCTCGGCGCGCAAGGCGCGATGGGCACGGAGATGCTCGACCAGCAGTACGCGCAGCAGCTGGCGGGCCTGCCCGGCGGGCTGCACGAGGCGATCACGCGCCACCTCGAGCGCCAGATGGGCCTGACGCCCGGTCCGATCCCGGCGACGGGCAGCGCCAACAACACGGTCGCGCCGCTGGACGGCCGCCCGACGCGCGTGCCGCAGAAGGGTGCGGCGGGGTTCGTCGAGCAGCATCAGGACGCCGCGCGCGCGGCCGAGGCCAGGACCGGCATTCCGGCCACGTTCATGATCTCGCAGGCGGCGCTCGAGACCGGCTGGGGCCGCAAGGAGATCCGGCACGCCGACGGCAGCCCCTCGTACAACCTGTTCGGCATCAAGGCCGGGCCGGGCTGGAAGGGACCGGTGGCCGAGATCACGACGACCGAGTACGTGAACGGCCAGGCGCGGAAGGTGGTGGCGAAGTTCCGCGCCTACTCGAGCTACGCCGAGTCGTTCGCCGACTACGCCCGCCTGATGCAGGACAGCCCGCGCTATGCCGGCGTGGCCGGCCGCGCGGCCAAGGGCCAGCTGCAGGGGCAGGGCGGGGCGGTCGCCTTCGCGCAGGGCCTGCAGCGCGCCGGCTACGCCACCGATCCGGCCTACGCCGACAAGCTGACGCGCGTGATCAACACCACGCTCAGGCTGCAGCGCAGCCTGAGCGCTTGAAGGGAGAGCCGCGATGAGCGCCGGCGCCTTGATGTCCCTGGGCATGCGTGCCCTGACCGCCAGCTACGCGGCGCTGCAGGCCACCGGCCACAACATCGCCAACGCCAACGTCACGGGCTACTCGCGCCAGTCGGTGATGCTGGAGACCGCCGAGGGCCAGTTCACGGGCGCGGGCTTCTACGGCAAGGGCGTGGACGTGACCGGCGTGGTGCGCGCCCACGACGCCTTCCTCACGCGCGAGGCTGCCAGTGCGCGGTCGCTCGCCGCGATGGACTCGGCGCGGCTGACGCAGCTCGAGCGGCTGGAGGACGTGTTCCCGCCCGGCGAGCAGGGCCTCGGCTACGCGGCCTCGAGCTTCCTGAACTCGATGCTGGACCTTTCGAACCGGCCCTACGACGCGAGCACGAGGCAGGTGGTGCTGGCGCGCGCCGGCGACCTCGCCTCGCGCTTCTCGGCCGCGGGCGCCGCGCTCGACGACCGCCAGCAGGGCGTCAATGCCGACCTGCGTGCCGCGGCGAGCGAGGTCAACTCGCTGGCCAAGGCCATCGCCGAGGCGAACCAGCGCATCGCGGCGATGAAGGGCCTCGGCCAGCCCCCCAACGACCTGCTCGACGAGCGCGACCGCCTGATCTCGCAGCTCAGCGAGAAGGTCAGCGTCACGCGCATCGAGGCCGAGGACGGCTCGATGGGCATCTTCATCGGCGGCGGCCAGCGCCTCGTGCTGGGCGCCGACGCGGCGGAGGTCTCCGTGGCCGTCGACCCGAGCGATCCGATGCGCATGGCCGTGGGCGTGGTCGAGAACGGCGTCACGCGGCCGCTGTCGGCGCAGCTGCTGGGCGGCGGCGCGATCGCCGGCATCCTGCGCTTCCAGAACGAGGACCTCGCCGACGCGCGCAACCTCGTGGGCCAGATGGCCGCCGCGGTCGGCCATGCCGTCAACCAGCAGCAGGCGCTCGGCCTGACCCTGCAGCCGCCGCTGGGCACTGTCAGCGGGCCGGCGATGTTCGCCATCGGCGCGCCGATGGCCACCGCCCACGCGGCCAACGCGCGCGATGGCGCCGGCGTGCCGCTGACCGCCGTGACGTTGACCGTGACCGACGCGGCCGCGCTGGCGGCGAGCGACTACGACCTCGTCCCCGACACCGCGGTGCCCGGCAACTACCTGCTGACGCGGCTCTCCGACGGCCTCGTGCGCAGCATCGCCAGCGGCGACGTCGTCGATGGCATGCGCATCGACGTCGGCCCGCCGGCGGCTTCGCCGGGCGACCGCTTCCTGCTGCAGCCGGTGAGCCGCGCGGCGAACAACTTCCGCGTCCTGCTCGACGACCCGCGCGACCTCGCCGCCGCCTCCTCGCTGATCGCGGTGGCCGGCACGGCCAACGTCGGCACGGCGACCGTGACCTCCCTCGAGGTCACCTCGTCCCCGTTGCCGGTGCCCGGCGGCACGGCCCGCGTGACCTTCATCGACGACGCGGGCAGCTACACCTGGGACCTCTACGACAGCAGCAACGCCCTCGTCGGCAGCGGCAACGGCGTGTGGAGCGCCGGTGTCACGGTACCGCAGCCCCCCACGGACATCAACGGCTTCACCATGCGCCTGGCCGGCGCGCCGCGCACGGGCGACGTCATCGCCGTCGAGCCGACACCGGCCGGCGCGGTGACCACGAACAACGGCAACGCGCTGGCGCTTCTGGACCTGCGCGACCAGCCCCTGGTCGGCGGGCTCAACGTCGTGGACGCGTATGCACAGTCGATGTCGCGCATCGGCGTGCGCGTGCAGGGCACGCGCTCGGCGGTGGACCTGAGCTCGACCGTGGCGGCGCAGAGCGAGCAGGCACTGGCCGGCCGCACGGGGGTCAACCTCGACGAGGAGGCGGCCCGGCTGATCGCCTACCAGCAGAGCTACCAGGCCGCCGCCAAGGTGCTGCAGGTCGCGCAGTCGATCTTCGAGACGCTGCTGCAGACCGCAGGCGCAAGATGATCTCCGACGACCGAAGCGCCTGCGGGCGCGCGCAGCGAGGCGGTCCGCCCGGCCGTCTCGTGCCCGGTCCGCTCCGCCCGCGGGGTTGGCGCCGGCGCACCGGCGCGGCCGCTTGCGCGGCGACCACCCGGCCCTGACGAATTCCACACGCGCTCCAGCGCCCCGAGCCATGTCCCTGCGCATCACCGCCGCCAACGCCTTCGACACCAGCATCCGCAACCTGCAGCGGCGGCAGCAGGAGATGACGGAGGCACAGGAGCGCCTCACGAGCGGCAAGCGCGTGGTCCGCTCCAGCGACGACCCGGCCGCCGCCGCCCGCGCCGAGCGCGCCCTGGCGGCGATCCAGCGTGCCGAGTCCGATCAGCGTGCGCTCGACACGAGCCGCACCGCGATGGAGCTGGCCGAATCGGCCCTGGGGGACGCGGGCGAACTGCTGCAGCAGGTGCGCGAACGGGTCATGGAGGCCGGCAACGGCGCTTACAGCGACGCCGAGCGCGCGATGCTGGCCGACTCGATCCGGGGGCTGCGCAACGACCTGCTGGGCGTGGCCAACCGCGACGACGGGGCCGGCCGGTATCTGTTCGGCGGCCAGGGGGCGGACCAGCCGCCGCTGGTCGACGGCATCGGCGGCGTCACCTACGTGGCGGCGGCGGGCGAGCTTTACACCGCCTCCGGCGAGGCGACCCCGCTGACGATCGACGGCCGCGCCGCGTGGCTGCAGGCGCCCGACCCCGCGACGCCCGGCGCGACGATCTCGGTCTTCGACGTGCTCGACCGCATTGTGACCGAGCTCGCGACGCCGGGGCAGGACACCACCGTGATCGCGCAGAACGTGCGCGCCGGCCTCGGCGAGATCGACGCGCTGGCCGAGAACCTCTCGCGCTTCCGCTCGCGCTCGGGCGAATCGTTGCGCCGCGCCGACGACATCGGCGAGCGCCTGGCGCAAGGCAAGCTCGATGCGCAGGAGGAACGTTCGCGCAGTGAGGATTTGGACATGGTGGCGGCCATCTCCGACTTCCAGGCGCGCCAGAGCGGCTACGATGCGGCGCTTCAGTCGTACTCGATCGTGCAGCGAATGTCGCTGTTCGACTACCTGAAGTAGCCCGCGCCGCTTTCGGCGCGCCGTTTCGGACACCCGCGGCTCCGCCCGGGGCGAAGTCATGCGAGAACACACCGTGCTGGGCCAGGTGGCCCTCGGCTACAGCCCGATGGTGGACCGCCGCCGCGAGGTGCTCGCCACGCGGCTGACGGTCTTCCCCGAGCGACCCGATGCCCTCGCGACACCGGCCGATGCCGCGGCGCTGCTGCGTGCGTTCGAAGTGGTGTGGCCGCGGCCGCAGGCGCCCGCCGCCGGCCAGCCGGCGCGGCCGCTCGATCCCGTGGCCGGCGGCGCGCGCGCGCCGGGCGCGGAGCGTCCGGTGGCGCTCAACATCGCCGGCGAAGGGCTGCTGGAGGCCGTGATGGCGTCGCAGCCGAGCGGTCAGTTCCTGATCGAGGTGCCGGCGTTCATGGCTGCCGACCCGGCGCATGCCGAGGCCCTCACCGCGCTGCACCGCGCCGGCAGCGTGCTGCTGATCAAGGGCCGGCCGACCCGGCCGCTGGCACCCGAGGTGCTGGCGTGCTTCAGCCACTCGCTGGTCGATGCCGGTGACGATCGCCGTTCCGATGCGGGGGCAGCCGCCGGGGTGCGCCGCGTCACGACCGTGCAGACCGGCGTGCACACCGCGGCCGACGCGGCGCGGGCCTTCGAGCGCGGCGCGGTGGCCGTGCTCGGCTGGACGCACGAGGAGCCGGTGCAGAAGGCCGACGCGAAGCGCCCTGTACCGGCCGACGTGTCGGTGGTGATGGACCTCATCCGCGGCGTCGACCGCGAGGAGCCCGCGAACAAGCTGGAGGCGATGCTCAAGCGCGAGCCGACCATCGCCTTCCGGCTGTTGCGGTACCTCAATTCGCCGGCCTTCGGCCTCTCGGTGGAGGTCAACTCTTTCGGGCATGCGGTGATGCTGCTCGGCCACCAGCGCCTCAAGCGCTGGCTGGCGCTGCTGCTGGCCAGCTCGTCGAACGACCCGGCTGCGCGCGTGACGATGCACGCCGCGGTGCGCCGCGGCCTTTTCATGGAAGAGCTGGCGCGCCCCCACGGCGACAACGAGATGTCCGGCGAGATGTTCATCTGCGGCGTGTTCTCGCTGCTGGACCGGCTGCTGCGCCAGCCGGTGGCACACCTGCTGGAGGGCGTGCCGGTGCCCGAGCGCGTGCGCCTGGCCCTGCTGGGCGAGGGCGGACCCTACCAGCCCTACCTGCAGCTGGTGCAGGCCGTCGAGCAGGAGGCGGTCTTCGACATCCGCGAGGCCTCGGAGCGCCTGATGCTGCAGCCGCTGGAGGTCAACGCGGCCCTGCTGACGGCGCTGAAGAACGCCCGCCAGGTCGACTGACGGTTGCGCGTCGTCGCGCTCCCGGCCTCGATGCCCAGCCCCGGCCCTGCCGCCCCGTCACGGACTTCGCCCGTCGAGTCGTCGCTGGCGTGGCCCATGGAAGGCGGCGGCCCGGCGACGGTGGAGCCTGGGCTGGCCGCGGTGTGGCGGATGCCTTTCCCGGCGGCGCTGCTCGATGCGGAGTTCCGACTGCTCGCGTTGAACCCGGCGCTGCAGCAGCTGCTCGGGGCCGCGACCTCGATGCACGCGCACGGCCGGCCGCTCGCCGCCCTGCTGCCCCCCGGGGAGAGGGCGGCGCACGAGGCCGAACGGGCCGAGGCGCTGCGCGTGCTGGA
>Ga0073934_10000472_pt1 | contig 116114 bp, 119 predicted proteins | sample LarsenN4metaG_FD_76834 | JGI IMG/M metagenome (GOLD analysis project Ga0073934, IMG submission 76834) | Hot spring sediment bacterial and archeal communities from British Columbia, Canada, to study Microbial Dark Matter (Phase II) - Larsen... ...
CAGGCCCGCGACGCCGGAGGCACCGTCGCCCTGGTCTACAACCAGCCGCAGATCGAGAAGATCTTCACCATCACGGGCCTGCACGAAGTGTTCCCCGTCTACCGGACCGAGTCCGACGCCGTCGCCGCCGCCCTCGCCTGGTCCAATCCCGGCCGATCCTGACGTACCGGTGGCTGCCGATCGCGCCCGGCTCCGGGGGGCTGGAGCTTGAGTTCCGCCCTCTTTGACCAGGTCCTCGCGGACATCCCCATCGGCGTGCTGCTCGTGGAGCCTGACGGGACCGTGCGGGCGTGCAACGACCGCGCCCGGCGGATCCTGGGCCTCACCGAAGGCGGGGCCGCAGGCGCGCCGCTCGAGGCCATCGTCACCGGCGGCGCCGTGCAGGACCTCCTGGGGTCCACGTCCCGGTCTCGAGAAGCCTCGGTGCGGGTCGAACGCCGGGACCGCGAGGGGCGCCGCCAGTGGGTCCAGCTGACCGCGGCGCCCGCCTCGGGCGCGCCGCCGGGAACGATCGTGGTCATCCTGGAGGACGTCACCCTCCCCGTCCTGGCGGAGGGCGTGGCCGACCGGTCGATGCGCGAGACGGAACTCCTCAACGCCATCGCCGGCGCGGCGTCCGGTGAGGCGAACCTGGACCGCATCCTGACCTCCGCCCTTGAGCACCTGCGGAGCGCGCTGGAGTTCACGGGAGCATCGATCGCCCTCGTCGAGGACGACCACCTCGTCATCCGCGCCGCCGCCGGCCCCTTGGCCGGCCAGGCGTTGGGCCAGCGGCTGCAGCGGGGCTCCGGGCGGTCCTGGCAGGTTGTCCTCACGGGCGAACCGTTCCTCTCCAACGACGTGCGGTCGGAAGGCGCCCGTCCCACTACCGATTTCCGCTCGTACCTCGCCGTGCCGCTGGCGTGGGCCGGCCGCGCGTTCGGCCTGCTCGAGCTCGACTCCACCGAGCCGGGCGCCTTTCGTCCGTCCGACATCGACCTGCTGCGCCGCGTCGCCGCGCTCCTCAGCGGCCCCGTGCAGCTGGCGCTGCGATTGGACACCGAAGTCCGCGCGCTGGAGGCCGCCGACCAGGCGCGGCGGCGGCTGGCGCTCGTGGCCGAAGCCAGCCGCATTCTCGCATCCTCGCTCGACTACGAGACAACGCTGACGCAGGTGGCCCGGCTCCTGGTTCCGTCGGCCGCGGACTGGGTGCTGGTGGACGTCCTCGACGCCGCGGGACAGGTGCATCCCATCGCCCTGGCGCACGCGGACAGCGAGCGGGAAGAGCTGATCCGCGAGCTGCGGCGCCGGTATCCGCCCGATCCCACGCGCGGCCATCCCCTCTTCACGGTGGCCCGCACCGCGTCCTCGATCGTCGAGAACGACCTGACCCCGGCTGATCTGCGCAGCCGTGCGTGGGATGACGCGCACTTCGCCCTGTTCGAGGCCCTCGAGATCCGCGCGGACCTCATGGTGCCGCTGGTCGTCCGCGGCCGGGTGCTCGGCGCGCTCTCGTTCGTGGCCTCGACCCCGGGGCGGCGGTTCGAGCGCGAGGACCTGGAGTTCGCGGAGGAGATCGGCCGCCGGGCGGCCCGGGCGATCGACACCGCCCAGCTGTACGCGGCGGAGCAGCGCGCCCGCGAGGCGGCCGAGGAAGCCGTGCGCCGGATCAACGCGCTGAACAACCTGATCACGCTGGTGTCCTCGGCGAACGATCTCGACGCGGTGTTCGATGAGCTCGGCGAGATCCTGCGCACGCTGATCCCCTTCGTCCGCGTCACCGTCTCGCTGTACGTGCCGGAGACGGATTCGCTGACGATGCCCTACTTCAAGGGACCGCCGCTCACCGCACCGGCCGTGCGCCTGGAAGGCCCCAGGCGGGGGACGGCGCGTGGATGGGTGCTCGATCACCACCGCGCCTTCGTCCGTACGGACACCGAGGGCGCGCAGGAGTTCTCGGAGGATCCGCTCCTCCGGGAGGCGGGCATCCGATCGTACATCATCGTCCCGATGCGCGCCGGGAGCCGGACGATCGGCACGCTGAACTTTGGCCACGACCGGCCCGGCGCCTATGGCGAGACGCACGTCCGCATCGCCCAGCCCATCGCCGATCAGCTGGCGCTGGCCATCTCCCGTTCTCAATTATTCGAGCAGGCGCAGCGCCGGGCAGGCGAGCTCTCGGAGGCGCTGCAGCGCGCGCTCCTGCCGGCCGGCCTCCCCGAGCCGCCCTTCACGTCGATGGGCGCGCTCTACCTGCCGGCGGATCTGCAGGCCGGGATCGGCGGTGACTGGTACGACGCGCTCCACCTGCCCGACGACACGATCCTCCTCAGTCTGGGCGATGTGGCCGGGCACGGCATCGCGGCCGCCGCGGCGATGGGACAGGTCCGCCACATCGTGCGGGCATACGCTTTGGAGGGCCGCACCCCCGGGGAGATCCTCGCCACGGTCAACCGGTATCTCTGCCATCTGCCCGAGGGACCCCAGCTCTCCCTGTGGCTGGTCATCATCGACCCCTACACCGGAATCGCCACGGCGAGCGGCGGCGGCCACCCGCCGGTCCTGCTGGTGGCCCCCGACGGCGAGATCGACTCGCTGGCGTGCACGGGGCCGCCGCTAGGGGTCATGCCCACCTCCGGGTATCCGGAGCACCGGCGTGCGCTGCCGCCGGGCGGGCGGCTGATCGCGTCCACGGACGGCCTGATCGAGGCCGCCCGCGACATCATCGGCAACGAGCGCCGGCTGCGCGACGCCGCGGCCGCCTCGCGCACGGTCGGCCCGGGCCAGGCCGCGGAGGCTATCGCCCGGGCGGTGCTCCGGGGTCGCGCGCACGAAGACGACGTCGCCATCCTCGTCTTCGATCTGCTGGACCACGACGCGCCGCTCGCGTTCGGCGTCCCCGCCTCGCCGGAGCTGCTGCACCGGGTGCGCCGCGCGATCCGGGTGTACGCGATCCGCTCGGGCGTGCCCCGCGAGCGGGTGGAAGAGGTGGTCTTCGCGGTCGGCGAGGCGTCGCTCAATGCCGTGGAGCACGCCTATCGGGGGGAACCCGGCCTGCTGCGCGTCCGCGCCGACCGGCAGGATGGACGCCTGATCGTCCGCGTGCGGGATGACGGAGCCTGGCGCGAGCCCATGGATCGCGGCCGCGGCCGCGGGATGCGGCTCATGCACCAGTTTGCGGACGACGTACGCGTGGAAACGGGCCCGGACGGGACCGTCGTGACGCTGACCTGGACGCTGCAGCCTGCCCCGCGATGAGTCAGGGCCCGAACAGTCAGCCCTCGATGAGCTCGCGCAGCCGCTTGAGCGCCTCGCGCTGGATGCGCGAGACATGCATCTGGGAGATGCCCAGCTTGCGGGCGATATCGGCCTGCGACATTCCCTCGTAGTACCGCAGCCTCAGGATCTCGTGCTGGCGCTCGGGGAGGCTCCGTAGCGCATCGTCGAGCGTGTGGCGGTCCTCCAGCCGGATGAGCTCCTGGTCCTCCTCCCCCAGGTAGTCCATCAGCGAGGTCCCGTGGTCCTCGTCGCCTTCGGCCAGCTCCGCGTCGAGCGAAGCGGGGTTATAGGCGCGGCCCAGCTCAAACGCCTCCACGACCTCCTCGAACGGGACGCCGGTCTCCCCGGCAATCTCCGGGATCGTCGGCGAGCGTCCCAGGCGCTGGGAGAGCGACTCGACGGACTTCATCAAGGAATTGTTCAGCTCGCGCAGGCGGCGGGGCACCCGCACCGTCCAGAACTTGTCGCGGAAGTGCCGCTTGACCTCGCCGACGATGGTCACCGTGGCGTACGTCGTGAACTCGATGCCCCGGGCGGGATCGAACCGGTCCACGGCCTTGAGCAGCCCGATGTGGGCGACCTGGGTGAGATCCTCGATGGGCTCGCCGCGGTTGGCGAACTTGCGCGCCAGATAGGCCGCCAGGCTGCTGTAGGAAAGGATGAGCTCCTCCCGGATGGCCGGATCGCGCGTCTCCGCAAACCGGACGAACAGCTCCCGGAGGGCCGCCTTGTCCCGTGCCTTCCGCGCCGGCCTGGAGGTCATCGCGCTACTGCGTGACAAGCTTCACCAGCCGTGTGACGCGTTCGGCGCCGTCCATCTCGGTGGTCACCTGGTCCATGAGCACACGGACCAGCAGCTTGTCGAGTTCCTCCTCCTTCCGCGGCCGCGTGCGATTCTCGGGCCGGTGCCGGACCTCGACCGCGAGGCGGTCGCGTCCGACGTCGAAGAACACGCGCACCTCGGGTCCGCCCTCCAGGATCGCGGCGGTGCACACCTCACCGACCGCCACCTTCAGATCCTCGATCTCGTCGTAGGAGAAGGCCATGCGGCCCGCGATCGCCGCCGCGGCCAGCCGGACCACGACCACGTACTCGGGCCGGCCGGGCACGCTCAGCGTGATCCGCTCTGGGGCTGCCGAGTCCACGCGCCTCACCTGTCGGTGGAGTTGATGGGTGGATCTAGACAGAGGTTGGGGCACCATGCCACGGGGTTTTCCCCCGGGCGCCCGCCCTCAAACGTACTTTCGCATCGGTATAGACGTACGGCCGGCCGCGAGGGATTCCTGCCCCCGCGCGGCGGCGATCCCGCGCGCGTTTGACGCCAGGGGGCGCGGGGAAATAGTCTGCAGCGCGCGGAGGTTCGAGTTTCACCGCGCCAGCATGTTGGAAGGAGGAGACACGTCATGATGCTCAGGGCCATCGTCTTGCTGCTTCTGACCAGCCTGCTCACGGCGGCCGCGGTCGCTCCCGCGTTCGCGCAAGAGGTGCCCAGCGTCGCCAACCTCGAGCCGTTCTCGGCGGAAGCGAACTTCATGTCGCTGCCGGGGTATCTGCGCTGGCTGCTCTTCCAGCAGAACGGCAACTGGATCACCTACCAGGAAGCCGCCCGGATGGTGCAACAGCAGACCGGCCAGGCGCCCTAACGCGTCGCGGCCACACGCTCGCGTACAGCCGGCAGCCCGGGGCAACCGACCGGGCTGCCGCGCTGCCGCTCAGGGTACCGCCACGCCCGCGCAGTTGGGCACGGAGCAGCGGCAGATTACGGTGACCGTGGGGAACGGGCAGAAGCCGTCACGAAGTTGAGGATCCGGCCGGGCACATGGACAACAGTCGCCACGCGGCGCCCCCGCAGGGCCGCCAGCACGGCGGGGGCGTCCCGGGCCCGGTTGACGAGATCCTCGCGTGACATCCCGGCGGGAACCTGCAGCCGCTCGCGCACGCGCCCGTCCACCTGAACGACGACCGTCACCGGCGGCGGGCCGGCCTGGGCGATGAACGGCAGCTCCGGCCAGGGCGCGCCATGCACGGACGCCGCCGCCCCGAGCATGGCCCACGCCTCCTCGGCGACGAAGGGAGCGACGGGCGCGACGAGCCGGACCATGGCGCGCAGCACATCCTCCCATGCCGGCGATCCGCTCCGCCCGGCCTCCCAACTCTCCAGGTCCTTGAGGAAGGTCATCAGCTCAGGAACGAGCGTGTTGAACCGGAAGCGCTCGATCGCCGCAGCGGCGCCCGCGATGACCTGCGCCAGCCGCGCGGAAATCTCGCCGGAGCCACCGCGGGGGGCGTCGCCGGGCTGTCCGGCCCGGCCCGTGGCCGGCGCGGCGCGGCGCTCGACGTGACGCTGCACGAGCGCGTGCAGGCGGCGCACGAACCGCGCCGCTCCCGCCAGCACGGCGGGATCCCAGGTGACGTCGTGGTCGAACGGACCCAGGAAGAGCACGCCCACGCGCAGCGCGTCGGCGCCGTGGGAGGCGATCACATCGTCCGGTGTGACCACGTTGCCCCGCGACTTGCTCATCCGCATCCCGTCCTGCGGGGAGAGCATGCTGCCCTGCGTGCGCAGGCGCACGAACGGCTCGTCGAACGCGACGAGCCCCGCATCGGAGAGCACCTTGGCAAAGAAGCGGGCAAACAGCAGGTGCATCACCGCCTGCTCCGCTCCGCCGACGTACCAGTCCACGGGCAGCCAGTACCGCACGGCGTCCGGCGCCCAGGGGCCGGGCGCCGCCGGATCGGCGAATCTCAGGAAGTACCAGTTTGAGTCGGCGAAGCCGTCGAGCGTGTCGGTCTCGCGGTCCGCGGGCCCGCCGCACTGCGGACACGCGGTGCGCACGAACGACTCGATCGCCGCCAGCGGCGAGCGGCCCGTACCGGACGGCTCGTAGCGCGGCACGTCCGGGAGCGGCACCGGCAGCTGGTCGTCCGGCACCGGCACGGTCCCGCATCGCGCGCAGTGCAGCAGCGGGATCGGCGCCCCCCAATAGCGCTGCCGGCTGATCAGCCAGTCGCGCATCTTGTAGCGCACGGCCCGCGACGCGATGCCGCGCGCCTCCAGCTCGCGCATCACGCGGTCGCGCGCGCCGGCATCGTCCGCGACGGGCGCGGTCCCCAGGCCGTGGCGCGCCGCGAACTCGGCGTCGCGTGCGTCGCAGGCCGGCACCCCCATGACGGCACCGGTGCCGTGGTCGGCGAGGACGTAGTCCGCCACGAACACGGGCAGACGCGCTCCGGAGAGCGGATGGCGGGCCCACGCGCCCGTGAACACGCCGGCCGGCCCCGCGCGCGCGGCCACGCGGTCCACGTCGGAGCGCCGCAGCGCGGTCTCGATGAAGGCGGCCACGGCGGGGCGGGCCTCGGCGGACGCGACGGAGGCCGCCAGCGGGTGCTCCGGAGCCAGCGCCACGAAGGTGGCGCCGTGGATCGTCTCCGGCCGCGTGGTGAACACGGTGACGGCGTCCCCGGCGCCGTCCAGCGGCAGGCGCACGTCGGCGCCGTCCGCGCGGCCGACCCAGTTCCGCTGCATCGCCTTGATCCGCTCCGGCCAGTCCAGCCCGTCGAGATCGGCGACCAGCCGGTCGGCGTAGGCGGTCGTGCGTACGTACCACTGCTCGAGGGCGCGGCGTTGGACCGGGGTGTCGGAGTGACGCCAGCACCGGCCGTGCTCGACCTGCTCGTTGGCGAGAATGGTGCGGCACTCCGGGCACCACCACTGCCAGCCCGAAGCCCGGTAGACAAGCCCGCGCCGGTACAGCAGCAGGAATCCCCACTGCGTCCCCCGGACGAACGCCGGATCGCTGGTGCTCAGCTCGCGGGTCCAGTCATAGGAGCAGCCCAGCAGGCGCAGCTGGCGCCGGTAGGTGGCGGCATACTCTTCGGTCGTCTCGCGCGGGTGGCGGCCGCGGAGGAGCGCCTCATTCTCCGCGGGAAGACCGAAGGCGTCCCAGCCCATGGGATGGAGCACGGCGAAGCCGCGCATGCGGAAATAGCGCGCCAGCACGTCGGTGGGCACGTAGTTCCGCGCGTGCCCGACGGACAGACCCGCCCCGGAGGGATACGGGAAGAAGTCGAGGACGTACTGCTTGGGCCGGGAAGAGGGCTCGGGGGTGCGGTACGTCCCCTCGTCCTCCCAGCGGCGGCGCCAGCGGGACTCGACGGCGCCGTGATCGTACCGTGGTGTCAGCGGGTCCCGGCGAGTTCCAACGGCATCATCTCCTTCTGGGGCCGCTCCGGCCGGCTCACTTCGTCACCACGTTGACCAGCCGCCGCGGGACCACGACGACATCGGCCACCGACCGGCCGTCCATGAACTTTCTGACCTTCTCGTTCCTTAGGGCCAACTCGCGGGCTTCACCATCGGCCAGATCGGCGGAGACCTGGATGCGGTCTCGCACCTTGCCGTCGACCTGCAGGACCAGCGTGATCGTTTCGGCCTGGGCCAGCTCCGCGTCATAGGCCGGCCAGCGCTGCTGGTGCACGCTGTATGGCCCGCCCAGGTGCTCCCACAGCTCCTCGCCCAGATGCGGCGCGATGGGCGCCAGCAGCAGGACCAGTGTCCGCCGGGCCTCCGTCCACGCCGGCGTCCCGGCCATGCCGTCCCGTACGCGGTGCAGGTAGTTGACAAACTCCATCAGCGCCGAGATGGCCGTGTTGAACTGGAAGCCCTCCAGGTCCTCGGTGACCTTCTTGATGGTCTTGTGCGTCCAGTGGCGGAGGTCGCGCACCGCCCGGTCGGCGGGACGCCGGTCGGTGGGACGCCGGTCGGCGGGACGCCGGTCCGCCGTGGCGGGCGCCGCCGCATCCGCACGGTCGGCCCCGCGCGCGTCGCGCACGATGATCCAGACCCGCTGCAGGAAGCGCTGCACGCCCTCGATGCCGCGGCTGTTCCACGGCCCGCCGCCCTCCCAGGGGCCGATGAACATCAGGTAGGTCCGCACGACATCGGCGCCCACCGTGCTGACGTACGCGTCGGGGTTGACAACGTTGCCGCGCGACTTGCTCATCTTCTCGCCGTCTTCGCCCAGGATCGTCCCCTGGTTGAACAGGCGCCGCATCGGCTCGCCGAAGGCGACCAGCCCCAGGTCGCGCATCACCTTCGTCCAGAACCGCGTGTACATCAGGTGCATCACGGCGTGCTCGACGCCGCCCGTGTACTGGTCCACGGGCAGCCAGTACGCGCCGGGCTTCGGATCGAAGGGACGGTCGGGCTCCTGGGGGCTCACATAGCGGTATTGATACCACGAGGAGTCGATGAAGGTGTCCATCGTGTCCGTCTCGCGCTCGGCCGGCCCGCCGCAGTTCGGGCAGGCCACCTTGCGGAAGCCCTCGTGCTGGCGCAGCGGGGATTCGCCGGTGGGCTGGAACTCCGCGTTCATCGGCAGCTCCACGGGCAGGTCTCGCTCGGGCACCGGCACCGTCCCGCAGGTGGGGCAGTAGACGATCGGGATCGGCGTGCCCCAGTACCGCTGCCGGCTGATCAGCCAGTCGTGCAGGCGGTAGTTGACCTTGCGCTCGCCCACGCCGCGGCGCGCCATCTCGTCGGCGATCCGCCGCCATCCCTCCGCCGAGGGCAGCCCGTCGAACGGCCCGGAGTTGACCATCGTCCCCTCCCCCAGATACGCCTGGGGGAGCGGCCGCCCGTCCCAGTTCGGCGGCGCGATGACGACGGGGATGGGCAGATCGTACTTCCTGGCGAAGTCGAAGTCGCGCAGGTCATGGGCCGGGACTCCCATGATCGCCCCGGTGCCGTACGTCAGCAGCACGTAATCGGCGACGAAGATCGGTACGGGCGCGTCGTTCATGGGATTGATCGCGTACGCGCCGATGAACACGCCGTCCCGCTCCTTCTCGGTGGAGAGCCGCTCGATGTCGGACTCGCGCGCGGCCTTGAACTTGTAGGCCTCCACCTCGGCCGCGCGGTCCGGCGTGGTCAGACGGTCGACCAGCGGGTGTTCCGGGGCCAGGACCGCAAAGGTCATGCCGTACACTGTGTCAGGGCGCGTCGTAAACACCCGGAAGCTCGCCTCGGGGTGCCCGGCCACGCGCAGCGCGAACTCCACGCCCTCCGACTTCCCGATCCAGTGCTCCTGCAGGGTGCGCACCCGCTCCGGCCACTCGATCTCCGAGAAGTCCAGCAGCTCGTCGGCGTAGGCCGTGATCCGCAGGAACCACTGCTCCAGGTTCTTCTTGACCACGGGGGTCCCGCAGCGCTCGCACACCCGCTCCTCGCCCACCACCTGCTCGCGGGCCAGCGTGGTGTGATCCTTCGGGCACCAGTCCACCGGGGCCAGCGCCCGGTAGGCCAGTCCCCGCTCGTACATCCGCAGGAAGAACCACTGGTTCCACTTGTAGTAGCCGGGATCGCAGGTGACGACCTCGCGCTCCCAGTCCCACATGGCTCCCATGGTGCGCAGCTGCGCCCGCATGCGCTCGATGTTGGCCATCGTCCACGTGTAGGGGTGGATGCGGTGCTGGATCGCCGCGTTCTCCGCCGGCAGGCCGAAGGCGTCGAAGCCGATGGGGAACATCACGTTGTACCCCTGCATCCGCTTGAACCGCGCCGCGGTGTCCGAGGGGGCCATGGCGTACCAGTGGCCGATGTGCAGGTCGCCGGACGGATACGGATACATCGTCAGGAAGTACCACTTTCGCCTGGGATCGAAGTCGGGCGCGTGGTACAGCCGGTCGCGCTCCAGCGCGCCTGCCACTTGCCCTCGATCTGCGTCGCCTCGTATCGATCCGCCATCGTGCCGTCCTTCCGTCTATGTGCGCTCGCTCAGCGGGTCCGCTCGGCCTTCGCGGGCTGGCCGCTGCGCTCGGCGGCCGCCGGACGCCGGACGTGCGTCAGCCATCCGTGCCGGTCGGGCAGCCGGCCTGCGGTGATCCCGAAGAACATCTCCTGCACGCGCGCCGTCACCGGCCCGCGACGCCCCGCGCCCACCGCGACGCGATCGACCGACCGCACCGGGGTGATCTCGGCCGCGGTCCCGGTGAAAAAGACTTCGTCGGCCACGTAGAGGAACTCGCGGAGCAGAGGCTCCTCACGGACGGCCACTCCCATCTCCCGCAGCAGGGTCAGCACCACGCTCCGCGTCACGCCCGGCAGGATCGCCCCGGAGAGCGGGGGCGTGTAGACGGTGCCGTCCTTGACCACGAAGACGTTCTCGCCGCTGCCCTCGCTGATGAACCCCTGCGCGTCCAGCGCGATGCCCTCGATGAATCCGTGATCCGCGGCTTCGATGGCGATAAAGGATGAGGTGACGTATTGCCCGCCGATCTTCCCCATCGGGGCGGCGGTGCCCGCCGCGTGCCGGCGCCAGGAGCTCACCATGACGTCCACGCCCTGCTCCACGGCATCCTGGCCCAGGTAGCGCCCCCACGGGAACGTGATGACCGCCACTTCCACCGAGGCCTTGCGCGGATCCAGGCTGAAGGTCCCGGGGCCCCGGAAGACCAGCGGGCGGATGTAGCACGCCTCATACTCGTTGACCCGCACGCTCTCCGTGACCGCCTGGGCCATCTCCTCCGGCGAATACGGCAGCTCGATGCGGATGATGCGGCAGGAGTCGAACAGTCTCCGCAGGTGCTGCGGAAGGCAGAAGACCGCCGGGCCTCCGGGCGTGGCGTACGCGCGGATGCCCTCGAAGACGCTGCTGCCGTAGTGCAGCGCGTGCGCCGTGACGGGCACCACGGCTTCCGAGGGCGGGACGAACCGCCCGTTGAACCAGATCTGCCCCTGATCTGTCACCGGCCATCACCTCGACGGGAGCGAATCTGCTGCATCCTGCGCCCCAATGAAAAAACGCCGCCTCGTCGCTGGGACGAAGGCGGCCTCCGCGGTACCACCCGGCGTTGATAGCGGACCCGGACAGGGGAGACCGCTGGCGCGATCTTCCGGGCAGGGCTGGTGGAGCTGGCGGGAATTGAACCCGCGACCTCCCGCACGCCAAGCGGGCGCTCTCCCCCTGAGCTACAGCCCCGGTTCGCTATCCTCTCGATGCACGTATCGTGTGCCTGACGGCGCGGCCTATCCGCTGGCGGAGTCGGCGCGCTGCTCCCGGACGAGTTCGGCTGGCGCGGATGCCGGTCGTTCCACCCTCTCCCCCGGCTCGCTTGTTTCCGGGGCCAGCCTACTGCTTCCGATCATCGCGTTGCTAGCCCTGCCATTATAGGCAGGCCCTCGGAAGCCAGTCAAGGCGGCGAACTGGCCCCGGGTGGACTTGTCCCGCGGGGACTTGTCCGGTGGACTTGTCCCGGGCGGACTTGTCCGGTGGACTTGTCCCGCGCGGACTTGTCCGGTGGACTTGTCCCGCGCGGACTTGTCCCGGGGCAAGCCGGATTAGCCCGCCGAGGTCATAGTCAAGTTTTCGCCCCGATGGCATTCTGAGGGCGCCATGAAGACCGACGTCCTCTCGGAAGCGCACAAACTCTCTGACGGTGACCTCGCCGCGCGTGTGCGATCGCTCGCGCAGCAGGAGCGGTCCGCCACCGCAGCACTGGTTGCTCACCTCGCCGTCTTCGACGCGCGGCGCCTCTTCCTCGCGGAAGGCTGCACGTCGCTGTTCGCGTACTGTACGGAAGTCCTCCGCCTGGCCGAATACGCCGCCTACAACCGCATCGAGGCGGCGCGCGCCGCGCGAGATATTCCCGTCCTCCTTGAGATGCTCGCCGCAGGTGACCTGACGCTGGCCACGGTCCGGCTCCTTGCCCCGCACCTGAGGCAGGACACCGGTGCCGAGCTCCTGGCAGCGGCGCGGGGCAAGAGCAAGCGCGAAGTCGAGGAGCTCGTCGCCGAACTGCGTCCGAAGCCGCCTGTGCCTCCTTCGATCAGGATGCGGCCGCTCCCGAAGGACGCCCCGGCTCCCGGGCCGTCGGCGAACGGGCACCTCGACTTCTCAGGGCGTCATGCCGCGAACCACGTCGAGGGGAATGCCGGTTCTGGGCCGCCGAGCGTCCGCCGGCCCGCGGTCGAGCCGCTCGGGGGGCGACAGTTCCGTGTGCAATTCACGGCCAGCGAGGCGACGCGCGACAAGCTGCGGCTCGCCCAGGACCTCCTCCGACACCAGATCCCCGACGGCGATCTCGGCGCGATCGTCGACCGGGCGCTCACGGTGCTCCTCGAAGCGCTGGCCCGCGAGAAGTTCGCGGCGACAGATCGTCCGCGGCCGCGGGGCTCCGCCGGGAGCGGCGCGCCGAAGGTGGCTTCCCGCCACATTCCAGCCCACGTGCGGCGGGCCGTGTGGATGCGGGACGGCGGCCGCTGCGCATTTCTCGGAACCGACGGGCGCCGGTGCGCCGCCCGGGAGTTTCTCGAATTCCACCACGTGGTTCCGTTCAGCGCAGGCGGCGCGTCGACGCCGGACAACATCGAGCTCCGCTGCGGGGCGCACAACCGGTATGAGGCAGAGGTGTACTTCGGACGCGCGCGCATCCCGGCCATCTCGGGAGAACCTATGTCGCCAGAGATGCATCTGCGTGATCCAGACAGCGCGCGGGATCGGAACGAGGGGTGCGGCCCGCACCCCTCCGGCGATCAGATCGACGCACAGTCCTTCGGCGGCGAGGATGCCCGAGCCGGCATGCATGATTTCGACCCCACGGGTGATCGGGGCAACCTGGGTGATCCCGGTGCCACGCGCGATCCGGGTTCCTTCGGTGACTCGCAGAGTCCGGCCCCTTCTGATGGCGCGGAGTGCCGCACAGACGTTCGGCGGGCCCGCGCCGGACAAGGCTGACTACAGGGGCCGCTCGAGGTACAGGTAGGTGCGCTCGGTCTTCGCGCCGAGCGCCCTGGCGAAACGGGCGGCGGCCGCGTCCACGGCCCAGTAGGTGGTGATCGGCGGGACGCTCCGGGATGCAAAGAACTGCAGCGCATGATGCACCAGCGCGGAGCCGAGTCCGCGGCCCCGGTGCGCGTCGCGCACGCCGACGATCCACCGGCCGACGCCGTCCCGCACCTGGGCGAGGACAAACCCCACGCCGTAGCGGTCGCGCTCGGCGATGAAGACACGGGCGTCTCCGCTCTTCCACATCGCCTCCAGATCCTTCGTCCTCGCCCGGGTATGCAGGGTCTCCTCGTGCAGGCGGGCGATGTGCCGCGCCTCGTCGGGCCGCGCCCGGCGCACGGCGTACCCCTCGGGGGGACCCGCCCGCGCGACGCCGCCGGCAGCGACGACGAGCGCGTTCGAAAAGGTAAAGCCGAACCGCTGAGCCAGGGCGAGCACGACGGCGTTGCTCTCGTCGCCGCGGAGGGTGAGGCGGTCCTGGTGCTCCTGCTGGAACCGTTCGGTCAGGTGGTCGTGCAACTGCCGGAAGACGGCCTCCTCGTCGCCGCGCCCGTGGCCTTGATCGAGAAGGAGCTCTTCCGCCAGCAGCCGCCTGCCGCTGCGGCCCGTGATGAGCAGTCCCATCGGTTTCCGGTTGACCTCGATGAGGGAGACGGCCTTCTCGGACTGCACCCACCAGAAGTCCTGCGGGGTCGCCCGGCCGTAGCGATCGAAGCAGGCCGAGTATCCGCCGCGGTAGTGGACGTCGTAGAGCTCCATGAGGACCGGCACGTCGGCGGGCCCTGCCGGCCGGAACGTCACTGGGACCATCGCGCCTCCATCAGGACAACGGTCACCGCTCCACGATGGGCGCGTCGGCCCACAGGCGTTCAAGGCTGTAGAGACGGCGGGCTTCGGGGCCAAAGATGTGGACGACGACGGGGCCGAAGTCGAGCAGGATCCAGCGGGCCCGGGCGTGCCCCTCCCGCCCCAGCAGCCGTCCTCCGGCGCCGGTCAGGGCCTCCTCCACGGCCTCAGACACCGCCCGGATCTGCACCAGCGTCTGCGCGGAGGCGATGACGAAGTAGTCGGCCACCAGCGTGTGGGCCCGGAGGTCGAGCACGACCACGTCCTCGGCTTTCTTGGCGTCCAGCGTCTCCGCGGCGAGGAGCGCGAGAGGCCGCGAGGGCGCGTTCACTGCAGCGACCGCACCGGCGGACGGTACAATCCGTGATCGGCGATGTACGCAGCAACGGGATCGGGGAGCAGGTAACGGATCGGCCGGCCTGCGGCCACACGGGAGCGGATGTCGGTGGAAGAGATGGCCAGGGCGGGGATCTCGACGACGTGGAGGTTGTCGATCAGGCGGCCGGTGACATTGTAGCGGCGCAGATCGTCGACGTCGATCGGAAACCCCGGCCGGCTCGCGGCGATGAACTGGCACAAGGTGAGCAGCTCGGCGCTGCGCTGCCATTCCCCGCGGACGATCTGCAGGATGGCGTCGGCGCCTGTGATGTAAAAGAGATCGCGCGCTTCATGCTCGCGGCGGAGCTCCGCGATGGTGTCGATCGTGTAGGACGGACCGGGGCGGTCGATCTCGATGCGCGAGACCGCAAACCGGGGATTGCCCGCCACGGCGAGAGCCGTCATGCGGTGGCGGTGCTCGGGGTCGGTCACGTCCTGCAGCGCCTTGTGCGGGGGAAACCGGTTCGGGACGAAGAGCACGCGCTCCAGGTCGAACTGCACGCGCGCCTCCTCGGCGGTGACAAGGTGCCCGTAGTGGACCGGATCGAAGGTCCCCCCCATCAGACCGAGACGCGGCACACGCACCTCCGCTTCACGCCGGACTCCCTTCAGCGCCGCGGGGGCCGGGACCCGCCGCACCTTCCACGGCCTCTCCTTCCCGCTCCGCGGCCTCTCCTTCCCGCTCCGCGGCCTCTCCTTCTCGCGGGGGGAGCTGCCGTGCAGCCGCGAGCAGATCCGCGGCCGCGATCATCAGACCGTCCACGCCCTCGCGGGTCGCCCCAGAGATGACACACGTCGTGTAGCCCAGGGCCTCGATCGCCCGGCGGATCTCCTCCGCGCGGGCACGGGAGGCCAGGGCGTCGATCTTGTTCAGCGCCACGAGCATCGGCCGCCGCTTCAGCACGGGGTCGTAGCGTCCGAGCTCGTCGTTCACGGTGTGGAAGTCGGCCACGGGATCGCGGTCGTGGGCGGTGAGGTCAACCAGATGGATGAGCACCGTCGTGCGTGAGATGTGCCGCAGGAAGGTGTGCCCCAGGCCGGCGCCCTGCGAGGCCCCCTCGATCAGTCCGGGGATATCGGCCAGCACGAAGCTGCGTCCGTCCGGCACGGCCACCACGCCGAGATAGGGCTCCGTCGTGGTGAACGGATAGTCGGCAACCCTCGGTCTCGCGGCGGAGACGGCCCGGAGCAGGGTGGACTTGCCGGCGTTAGGAAAGCCCACGAGCCCGACGTCGGCGATGAGCCGCAGCTCGAGCTCGACGGTCCGCTCCTCGCCGGGTCCCCCTGGCTCGGCATGCCGTGGCACCCGCCGGGTGGCGGTGGCGAAGCGGGCATTGCCCCGCCCGCCGCGGCCGCCGCGGGCGACGACCAGGCGCTGCCCGTGCTGCACGAGGTCGCCCAGAAGATCCTTCGTCTGCCCGTCCCGGACAATGGTGCCCACGGGCACGGGAACGACGAGTGACCCGCCGCGGCGTCCCGTCCGGTTGCTGCCTTCGCCATGGCCCCCGCGCTGGGCACGAAAGTGGCGGCGGTGCTGGAAGTCGAGCAGGGTGCTCAGCCCTTCGTCGGCCACGAGGATGACGTCTCCGCCGTGGCCGCCGTCGCCGCCGTCGGGACCGCCCTTGGGGATGAACTTCTCACGCCGGAAGCTGACGACTCCGTTGCCGCCGTCGCCGGCCTTGACGTAGATGACCGCGCGGTCAATGAACATACGTCAGCGGCCGGGCTGCCCGACCTGTGTCCTCACGACGCCAACGGGCCCGACCCGCACCATCGCGGAGCCGAGCCCGCCTGAGGGCGTCATGCCGGCGCTCGTCGACCGCCGGGATCTAGGCGGTCGCCGGGTGAACGCTCACCTGCCGCCCGTCGCGGCCGCGCCGCTCGAACCGGACGAGACCGTCGGCGAGGGCAAAGAGGGTATCATCGCGGCCGATGCCGACGTTGGCGCCGGGGCGGACTTTGGTGCCGCGCTGGCGGATGAGGACGCTGCCCGCGGTCACCCGCTCGCCCGCGAACGCCTTCACGCCCAACCGCTTGCTCTTGCTGTCCCGCCCGTTGCGGGACGAACCCATGCCTTTCTTGTGCGCCATCGCTGTCCTCCACTTACGTCAGAGAGATCTTGTCGATGCGGAGCGTGGTTTGGCGCTGGCGGTGGCCCTGCTTCCGGCGGTAGTGGGCCTTCGGCTTGTACTTGAAGACCACGACCTTCTTGCCCCGTCCCTGCCCGACCACCGTGGCCTGCACGGATGCGCCGGAGACGTGCGGCGTCCCCACCGTCACCCGGGAGCCGTCTGCTACCAGCAGTACGCGATCCAGGGTCACCGATGCGCCGGGCTCGGCCTGAAGGGACTCCACGATCAGGATGGCCCCTTCCTCCACCCGGTACTGTTTGCCGCCGCTCTCGATCACCGCGTACATGGCCCTGCCCTCACTGAGTTACATCAGCGCCGGTATCGCAACCACGCCATACTACCACATCAGCTACCCCCCAGCAACTCAGCCGCCGCCCAGCAGCCGCCGCAGGCGGGCCAGCAGCCCGTTGCTCTGCGCCGCCGAGGTGGCCAGCGCCACCTCCTGATCCTCGTCAGGCTCACCGAGCGGAACCGCATCGGAGGGCTCGTGGTCCACCCAGACCACCTGCTCCCCCTCGCCCTTCCGCGCGGCCTCGTCCAGGCTCTCGACGGTCGCGGCTTCGATCACCCGCAGGCGCTCCAGGTGCATCCCGTCGCGCCCGCGGACCCGCAGGCGCCGGCCGGTGCTGTCCTCCAGCTGGCGCATCCAGCCGTCCCCGTCCTGGCGCAGCGCCGCCTCGACGTCGGGATGCACCTCCACGAGGACGGCGCGTCCCTTGGCCTGGCGCAGGGAGCGGCGCAGGTCGCGGCGCAGCCGCAGGGCCATGGTCTCCGGCGAGAGCACGCGCCCCCGGCCCTCGCAGTACGGGCAGGGGATGCGCATGACCTCCTCGAGGTCTTGATAGACCCGCTTGCGCGTGATCTCCACGAGGCCCAATCCGGTGAGGTCGATGATGTGGATCTTCGAGCGGTCGCGCTTCACGGCCTCGGCCAGCGCCGCCAGAACCTTCTTCCGGTGCGACTCGCTCTCCATGTCGATGAAGTCGACCAGGATGATGCCGCCGATGTCGCGCAGGGTGATCTGGCGCACGGCCTCGTCCACCGCCTCCAGGTTCGTGCGCAGGATGGTGCTGGCCAGATCGGTCTTCCCCACGTACTTCCCGGTATTAACGTCGATGATGGTCAGGGCTTCCGTGCGGTCGATGATGATGTAGCCGCCGGAGCGCAGCCACACTTTCCGGCGCAGCGCCTTCTCCAGCTCGCGCTCCACCCCGGTGTGCTCGAAGACCGGGGTCTCCCCGCGGTAGAGATGCACCCGCGGCTTGAGCTGGGGCGCGAAGGATCCCAGCAGGTCCTGGACGCGCTGGAACTCCTCTTTGGAGTCGATGAGGAACTTCTCCACCTCGTCGGTGAGGAGATCGCGCACCACCCGGCGGATGAGCCGCAGGTCCTGGTAGACAAGCGCCGGCGCCTTGCTGGCCTTGCTGCGCTCCTCCACGCGCGTCCACACCTGGAGGAGGAACTGCACGTCCTGGGCCAGCTCCTTCTCCTCCACTCCCTCGGCGGCGGTGCGGACGATGAGGCCCATCCCCTTGGGCCGCAGCCGGTCGGCCAGGGCGCGGAGACGCTTGCGCTCCTGATCGTGCTCGATGCGCCGGCTCACGCCCACGTAGTTCACCGTCGGCATGAGGACCAGGTAGTGGGCCGGCAGCGCGACGTAGGTGGTGACGCGCGCGCCCTTCGTGCCCATCGGCTCCTTGGTCACCTGGACGAGGATCTCCTGACCCACGCGCAGCCGCTGCGCGATCGCCCCGCGGCCGAAGGACTCCTCCACCTCCTCCCCGGCCAGCCGCTGCGAGCGGATGTCGCCCACGTGGAGGAAGGCGTTGCGCTCAAGCCCGATGTCCACGAAGGCCGCTTCCATCCCGGGCAGCACGTTGGCCACGCGCGCCTTGTAGATATTGCCGGCCAGCGGCTCGCCGCGCTCTACGTACAGGTTGACGAGCGTACCCTCGTCCAGCACGGCGACGCGCGTTTCGAAGGGCTCGATGTTGGCGATGATCTGCTTTCCCATGCGTCACTCCTGTGAAGATGAACTCTCTTGCTAGAACAAAATCCTCTTCCGCCGCATCCCGATGTTGAGCAGCAGCCCGGTGGCGGCGAGCATGACGACCAGCGCGCTGCCCCCGTGGCTGATGAACGGCAGGGGGATGCCGGTGATGGGCATCAACCCCACCGTCATGCCGATGTTGACGAACACGTGAAACGCGATCATGGCCAGGACGCCAACCGCCATGAGCATCCCCAGCCGGTCCCTGGCCGCCACGGCGGTCGTCCCGGCGCGCCACAGCCACAGCGCGAACAGCGCCAGCATGACGATCGCCCCGGCGAAGCCCAGTTCCTCGCCTACCACGGTGAAGATGAAGTCCGTGTGCTGTTCGGGGATGAAGTGCAGCAGGTTCTGGGTGCCCTGCAGCAGCCCCTTGCCGAACAGCTGCCCGGAGCCCACGGCGATCTTGGACTGGATCAGGGCGTAGCCGGCGCCCTGCGGGTCGATCCCTGGGTCGATGAAGACGATGAGCCGCTTGCGCTGATAGTCGTGCAGCATCCCCCACAGCACGGGGGCGACCGCGGCCGCCGCCGCCCCCATCCCGGCAATCGCCCGCAGCGGCGCCCCGCCGGCGAAGAACATGGCGATGAAGATGGCGATCAGCACCATCGCCGTCCCCAGGTCCGGCTGCTGCACGATGAGCAGGATAGGAATCCCGGCATGCGCCAGCAGCGGGATGATCTGCCGCCACGACGTGATTTCGCGATGTCCGTCGAGGTGCTTGGCCAGCGTGATGATCAGCAGGAGCTTGGCCACCTCCGAGGGCTGGAAGCTGAAGGGGCCCAGCGGGATCCAGCGCTGAGCGCCCTGGGCCGTCCGGCCCAGGACGTCCACGGCGGCCAGCAGCAGCACGGTGAGCCCGAGCAGCGGCTGCCACGCCCGGGCGAGCATCCGGTAGTCCAGCGCGGCGAAGAGCACCAGCAGCACCGTCCCCGCCAGCGCGTGCATCGCCCGGGCGCGGATGAACGACCAGGGATCCCCGAATGTCCGCGTCGCGCTGTATAGGATGACCGCGCCGCCGGCGACCAGCGCGACCGTGGATGCCACCAGCACCCAGTCCAGATACCGCAGGGCGCGCGGATTCACGGGGTGGCCTCGGGCGCCGGGGGCGGCGCGGGCGGGGGAAATGCGGCCTCGAACACGCGCCGGACGATCGGCGCCGCCGAGAGGCCGCCCCGGTACCCGTGCTCCACGAACGCGACCACCACGACCCGCGGCGCCTCCACGGGGGCGTAGCCCGCGAACCAGGCGTGCGGCCTGCCGCGAGGATTCTCCGCGCTGCCGGTCTTTCCGGCAATCGTCAGCCCCTTCACCGCCGAGGCCCGACCGGTCCCCCGCTCCGCGGCCGCCTGCAACCCTTCGCGCAGCACGGCCAGCGCCGGCGTCGTGTAGATCCGCTCCCGCTGCGCCACCGGAGGCGTCCACGTCTTGGCGCGGTCGCGCTCGAACGCGTACAGCAGCAGATGCGGCCGGAGCAATGTCCCGCCGTTGGCCACGGAGGCCATCATCCGGGCCACCTGCAGCGGCGTGACCGTCACCGCGCCCTGGCCGATGGACATGTTGACGCTGTCACCCGGATACCACGGCTCGCCGACGAGGTCTTGCTTCGTGGACGGGCTGGGGATGGTGCCGGCGACCTCCCCGTTGAGCTCGATGCCCGTGAGCTCGCCCAGGCCCATCCGCTTCGCCTGCGCGGCGAGCCGCTCGCCGCCGAGCCGGTAGCCGAGGTTGTAGAAGACCACGTTGATCGAGTGCTGGATTCCCTGCAGGAAGGTGACCGTGCCCCAGGCCCGCAGGTCCCGGAACACCCAGGAGCCGAGCCGGAAGTACCCCGGCGCGTGGAAGGTGCTGGTGCGGGTCACGATCCCCTCTTCCAGCGCGGCGGCGGCGGTGACCACCTTGAACACCGAGCCGGGCTCGAACGCCGTGGAGATCGCCCGGCTCAGCATGGGTCGCAGCGGATCGGTCGTCAGGCGGCGCCAGTCGGATGAGGAGATCCCGGTAGCGAAAAGGTTGGGATCGTAGCTGGGCAAGCTTTCCATGGCCAGGATCCCGCCGGTGCGGGGATCAAGAGCGACGACGGCGCCGGAGCGCTGACCGCTGGCGCGCAGCCCCTCCGCGGCCGCGCGCTGGAGATCGAGATCCAGGGTGAGCGCGATGGACCGGCCCGGGACGGCGGGGACGCGGGCGATCTCCCGCAGCGGCCGGCCCAGCGCATCGACTTCCATCCGCAGCCGGCCGTCCACGCCGCGGAGGATCGATTCGTACGCGCGCTCCACCCCCGCCTTCCCGATGAGGTCGCCCTGGCGGTAGCCATGCTCGCGCCGGGCGGCGAGCTCCGCCTCGTCGATCTCCCCGACGTAGCCGAGCGCGTGCGCGGCCAGGCTCCCGTGCAGGTAGTGCCGGACGGGCTCGGCCAGGATGATCACCCCGGGAAGGTCGAGGCGGTTCTCCTCGATCATCGTCACGATACGCGGCCCGACGTCGCGGCGGACGCGCACGGGCTCAAACGGACGCGCGCGGTTCGCGGTGATCTTCTCCTGGATCTCCTCCACGGTCAGGTCGAGGATGGCCGAGAGGTTGGCCAGGACCTCGTCTTTCCGGCGGAGCTCGAGCGGCAGCACGGCCACGGCGAAGGACGGGCGGTTGCTCACCAGCGGCCGGCCCTTGCGGTCGTAGATCACCCCCCGCGGCGCCGTGATGACGTAGTCGCGGACGCGGTTCTCTTCCGACTGCTGGAGGTACCGGGCGCCCTGCAGCACCTGGACCTGCCACAGCCGGACCGCGAGCACGCCGAGGAGCGCGGCGATGATGGCGAGCAGGATCCGCAGCCGCCGTGTGGGCGGCACATAGTCCATGCCGGTCACCTGTGGGACAGACCGCCTGCGCCCGGCCCGGATCTAGCGGGTGCGGGCGAGCCGGATCTCGATCCCCTTGATCCCGCGGAACAGCACCGGGGCCAGCGCGGCGTTCAGCACCGCCTGCGTCAGCAGCCGTGGCGCCGATGTGGCGGCGGCACCGCCCAGCCCCGTGATCTGCCCCACGGTGAGGAGGAGGACCTCACTGAGCAGGGTCCCTGCGAAGGTGGCGACGGCCGGCAACAGCGGATTCTCGATGTAGATACTCCGCTCGAACAACCCTGAGGCGAATCCCACCGCCATCTTGGCGAGCCCGTTGACGCCGAGCGGCCCCCCGCCCAGCAGGTCCTGGAGGAGCCCGGCGGCCAGACCCATCATCCCGCCGTACTCGGCCCCCCGCAGGATGCCGACCGCCACCGCGATCGGCAGCAACGGATCCAGGATCGCCCCCGAAATCTCAACGCGCGCCAGCCAGGCGACCTGCACCAACCCCGCGACGGCGAGCAGCCCCCCGTAGATGAGCACCCTACTCACCCGGCCTCACGCCCGCGGTCCGGCGCCGTCCATCCTAGCGCCGGGGCAGGAGGATGAGCACTTCCTCCAGCCGGTCCAGTGCAGCTGCCGGTTCCACCTCGGCTTCCTGCAGCAGCGCACCCTCCTCCCGTGTCACACTGACAACTCGTCCCACGACCAGGCCCCGCGGGAAGACCCCGCCCAGGCCCGAGGTCACGACTCGATCGTCCGGGTTCACCACCGCCGTGCGGGAGAGATACTTCAAGTGCAGGCGGTCGCTCCCGCGGCCCTCCACCACGCCGGCCGCCCGCGAGCGCTGCAGCAGGACCCCCAGGGCGGAGCGGGAGTCGGCGATCAACAACACCCGCGCCGCCGTGGGCGTCACCTCGATCACGCGGCCGACCACGCCGTCGGGCGTGACCACGGGACTGTTGCGCGCCACCCCGTGGAGCGCCCCCCGGTCGATGGTGAGCGTGTTGAACCAGTGGCTCGGATCGCGGGTGATCACCCGCGCGGGGACGGAGCGATAGGCGACGGCATCGCGCAGCTCGAGCAGCCCCTCCAGGCGCGCGGCCGCGGCCGCCTGCTCGCGCAGCGCCGCCGTCTCGCGGGAGAGCGCAGCGACCTGCGCTCTGAGGCGCATGTTCTCCACCCGCAGGCGCCCGATCTCGGTGAACTGCCGCCACAGATCCTCGCCGCTGTCCGCGATCCGCACCATGCCGGCCTGCACGGGCAGCAGCGCCGTGAGCACGAGCGTGCCCAGCGGCCCGACGGCCCGCTGGTCGGGCGAACGGAACTGTGTCGTCAGCAGCACGACCACGAACAGGAAGAGGGCCACAAAGACCGCCATCCTCCGCCGGCCGAGCAGCAGCTCCGTCATCGGCGCGCCCGCCTCACACCTTCCGCGACGTGATCAGCACGCGTTTCAGGGTCTCGATCTCTTCCAGCGCACGCCCGGTCCCCAGCGCCACCGCCGACAGCGGATCGTCGGTCAGCGTCACGGGCATGCCCGTCTCCTCGCCGATCAACCGGTCGATGCCGCGCAGCAGCGACCCGCCGCCGACCATGATGATGCCGCGGTCCACGATATCGGCGGCCAGCTCGGGGGGCGTCCGCTCCAGCGTCTGCTTCACCGCTTCCACGATCTGGGCCACCGGCTCGGCCAGCGCTTCCCGCACCTCGGAGCTGGTCATACGCACGGTGCGGGGCAGACCGCTGACCAGGTCCCGGCCGCGCACCTCGATCGTCTGCTCCTCCTTCATCGGATAGGCTGAGCCGATCTGGATCTTGATCTCTTCCGCCGTCCGCTCGCCGATGAGCAGGTTGTAGGCGCGGCGGCAATACTGGATGATGCCTTCGTCCATCTCGTCGCCGCCGATGCGGATGGACTTGCTGGTGACGATGCCGCCCAGCGCGATCACGGCGATCTCGGTCGTCCCGCCCCCGATGTCGACCACCATGCTGCCCACCGGCTCGCTGACGGGGAGCCCCGCGCCGATGGCCGCGGCCATGGGCTCCTCGATGAGGTAGGCTTCCCGGGCGCCGGCCTGCTCGGTGGCGTCGATCACCGCGCGCTTCTCCACGCTGGTCACGCCCGCGGGGATGCCCACGATCACCCGGGGCCGCAGGAACGTCCGGCCCTTCAAACCCTTCCGGATGAAGTACGCCAGCATCGAGGACGTCGTGTCGAAGTCGGCGATCACCCCGTCGCGCAGGGGCCGGGTGGCGGTGATCTCTCCGGGCGTGCGCCCGATCATCCGCTTGGCCTCTTCGCCGACGGCCAGCACCTGCCCGTCGTCGGTGCGCTTGGCGACCACGGACGGCTCACGGAGCACGATCCCTTCGCGCCGGACGTAGATGACCGTGTTCGCCGTGCCGAGATCCACGCCCATGTCCCGGCTCAGCCTGCCGAAGAGCCAGTCGAAGAGGCCCATCCTGCCCCCCTAACCTGCCGCCTGTCGCCAGTGGATCGCGACCGCGGCGCGGTGGCCGCACGCTTCTGAGGTCGTCGCCCGCCGCGCGCGCGGCCGGCGGGCATCCTCATCATACCCCACAACCCGCGCACGCAAGGCGTACCGCGGGTTACGGAAACCCCTGCCGTTGTTCGCGAAGGCTCACGTACGTCCTCTCGCCGATGATGAGATGGTCGAGCACCTCGATGCCCACAAGGCGCCCGGCGGCGCGGAGCTGCTCGGTGATCAGCACGTCGTCGCGGCTGGGATCGGCATGGCCGGACGGATGGTTGTGAACGAGGATCACCGCCGCGGCGCTGCGGCGGATGGCTTCCTTGAACACCTCCCGGGGATGGACCGGCGCGGAGGCCAGCCCGCCCACCGAGACGTCGATGATATCCAGGATCTCATGGCGGGTGTTGAGCAACAGCACCCGGAAGTGCTCGCGGTCGAACCGGCGCATCGGCGCGCACACCTCGGCGACCTCCGCCGCCGTGCGCACCACCCGGCGCCGGGGCTCGGGGGCCAGCGCCCGCCGGCCGAGCTCGAGGGCCGCAAGGACGCGTCCCGCCGTGGCCCTGCCGATCCCCGGCACCGCGGCGAGCTCCTCCGCGGGCGCCCCCGCCAGATTGGCCAGAGACCCGAAGCGGGCGAGCACGGCGGTGCCCGCAGCCAGGGCGGAGCGCCCCGGGGTGCCCGACCCGATCACAAGGGCCAGCAGCTCGGCGGGCGAGAGGGCGCCGGGACCGTGGGCGCGGAGCCGCTCACGGGGACGGAGCTCAGCGGGAAGGTCCTTGATGGTCACCGCCCGGCCAGCATACCAGCGGGGCGGCGGCGCCTCCATGCCCCGGGCGGGCCGGCCGCATCGACGGCGTCACCGGGCCGCAGGCGGGCCCTACTGCAGCAGGCGCAGGATCCAGACGGCGACGATGATCCCGATGGGGACGGCAAGGTTGAGCCGCAGGACCGCGCCCAGGGTGAACCGCAGGACCTTGAGATCGACGGTCAGCGGCGGGTCCAACCCGACCGCGAGCTCGCGGGAGAGGAAGGACAGCGCCGAGTACCCGGCCAGCGCCTCGGCGATGACCATCCCCAGCAGCGCCCCCACGAGCACGACGAAGAAGAGCAGCCACCACGGATTGCGCGCTCGCCGCGATGGCTGTCTCACGCTGCGTCGTCCCTCCTGGCGCGCCATGTCAACGGATCACGATCACGTGCCCAAGCCCCTCCAGGCTTTCAGTCCGCGTGAAGTGATTCCTGCCGCGCCGCGCGCGGGGCCACGGCCCGCGCGATCCAGATGCTGGCCTCGTAGAGCAAGTACGTCGGCGCGGCCATGAGCAGCTGCGAGAAGAGGTCGCCGCCCGGCGTGAGGACCGCCGACAGGACGACGATGCCCAGCAGCGCGTACCGCCGGCCGGCGGCGAGCGACGCGGGCGTGACCACGCCGATCCGTGCCAGGAACAGCACGACCACCGGCATCTGGAAGACGAGCCCGAACGCCAGGACAAATGCGGTGGCGAACGAGGTGTACGCGCCGATGCTGATCATCGGCACCAGGCGTTCCGTCTGGTAGCTCAACAGGAACCGGACGCCCACGGGGAGGATGGCGAAGAACGCGAAGGCCCCGCCACCGACGAAGAGCAGCAGCGAGAAGGGCATCAGCGAGAGCGTGTAGCGCCGTTCGGTGCGTGTGAGGCCCACGGAAACGAACCGCCAGACCTCGTAGAGGATGACGGGCAGGCTGAGGAACGCCCCGGACAGCGCCGCCACCTTGAGCCGGATGAAGAAAGCCTCCGTCGGCGCGGTGAAGATGACCTGCCCTACCGGGCGGATGAGCACGCCCAGGATGCGCTCCACGAAGAGAAACGACACGATCGTCCCCGCCGCGAAGGCCAGCACGGAGATGAGGAGGCGCCGGCGGAGCTCTTCCAGATGCTCGATCAATGTCATGGGTCGGTCTTCCACGGCGGCTCCTTCGTCCTCCGCGATCAACACCGTCGGCCTCCGGCCGGGTGGAGCGGAATGACCACGTCGAGGGGGACGCATGCGCGGCGTCCCCCTCGACCTCCCCCTCCGCGACAGGACACACAGAAGGTTGGACGTCGCGCAGGCGACGCCCAACCTTCTTCACATCCCCGGGCTACCCCCGCTTCTCGGGATTGGGCTTGTCGATCTCGTTCTCTGCGTCCCGCACCGCGCCGCGGAACTCGCGGATCGCCTTCCCCAGCGCGCCGCCGATCCCGGCCAGCCGGGCCGGACCGAAGATGAGGAGCGCAATCACGAGGATGACCATCAACTCCGGCCATCCGATGTTCGGCATAGGTCCACCTCCGCCCCAATTATAGCGCGGGGCCGTCTTCTGGGGACCGGCGAATCCGGCGGCGCACCGCGGCGATGACGCCGGCCACGGCGCCGGCGGCCGCCCCGGCGGCCCAGGCGGGGTTCTCTCTGAGCAGCGCGCCCATCCGGCCGGCGATCTCGCTCCCCGCCGCCGCCTCGCGGGACCTGACCGTGAAGGCCTGCCGCAGGGCCGCCAGCTCGCCGGCGATCGCCTCGCGCAGCCGGACGGCCTCGGGATCGTCGGCATGGGAGACCCGTCTCATCGGCCCTGCCCCACCTTCTGCCGGACGGCCTCCCAGTCGGCCCGCAGGTCCTGCACGAGGCTGATCCCCCGCCACCGGAACCGGACGCGCGCCAGGACGAGCAGTCCGGCCACCACGGCCAGCATCGCGACCAGCACGATGAGCGCGGCAAGCCAGGCAGGCACGACCGTGGCCAGGGCGAGGATGAGGACGGTGACCAGCAGCGGCAGGGCGAGCAGGAACAGCACAAGGGCGATGGCGCCGAAGACGGCCCCCATGAGCAATGTGCGCGCCGCGGCGCGGGTGTCCCCCTGGGCCTGCCGGAATCGCAGCTGGAGCAGCGACAGCGCGTACTGCCACACCCTGGCCGCCCGGGTGGCGGCGGTGACCGGCTCGTCCTGCTGTCGCTGTCCGTCTCCGGCGCTCGGCTCCATGCCTCACTCCTTCGCCCGCGGCGCCTCCAGGGCCTCGCGCATCGCGGCGTCGAACGGCCGGAGCCGGAGCCCGAACGTCGCCACCGCGGCCGTGTTGTCGCAGAGGTTCTCTTCGAAGAGCGCCTGCGCCTCATCGCCGGTGATCGGCGGATCCGGCAGCAGGGCGAAGGCGCGCACCACGGCGCGCGAGAGGGCCGGCGGGAGGTGCACCCGGCGCCGGCGCACCCTGAGCACGCGGGCGGTCGTGTCCACGATGTCGTTGTAGGTGACGACCTCCGGCCCGCCGATCTCGAACACCCGCCCCACCACGGCGGGCCGGTCGATCGCGGCGACCACGGCCGGCAGCACATCGTCCAACGCTACCGGCATCGACCGGTATCTCCCCGACCCCAGCACGGGGACCACGGGCGTCAGCGACGCCAGGCGGAGGAAGAGCGCGCGCCCGCCGACCGTGAGGACGAACGGGTACCAGGGGCCGAAGCGGACGACGTCCGCAAACTGGGCCGCCGCCCCGCCGCCGGGAGCGAGGAAGATGGACGGCCGGAAGATCACCCACCTCACCCCGCTCGAGCGCACGGCTTCCTCGCCGGCCCACTTGGAGCGGAGGTACCGGCTCGCGTCCGGGCTCGCCCCCAGGGCGCTGAGATGCACGAAGCGCTCCACGTCCGCCGCCCGCGCGGCGGATGCGGCCTGCGCGGCGCCGTCCCGGTTGACCGCAGCGAACGTCTGCCCGGATCGCTCCCGGAGGATGGCCACGAGATGGACGACGGCGTGGGCGCCGGCGAACGCGCCCCGCAGCGCGTCCGGGTCCCGCACGTCGGCGAGTGCCGCCTCATAGCCGGCGCGCTGCAGGAGGTCGGCCTGGCGCGGTGACCGCACCACGCCGCGCACGGCGTAGCCGGCGTCGCGCAGCCGGGGGAGCAGCCGCCGGCCCACGAAACCGTCGGCGCCGGTGACGGCCACCCGCCGCGGAATAGGACGATCAGGCATCGCAATCCTAGCGCGAGCGGACGACGACAAACTCAGTCAGGCGGCGGAGGCTCTCCTTGGCCGCCCCGTCCGGGAGGGCCGCCAGCGCCCCGGCCGCCCGCGCGGAATAGCCGCCGGCCACCTCGAGCGCGTACTTCACCGCTTCGTACCGCCCGAGAAGCCAGCCCACGTCCTCCATCGCACCGTCGCGCTGCCCGCTCGCCAGCAGGGAGCGCAGCCGCGCCTGGTCCGGCGGCGACGCGGTGCGCAGGGCGCGGATCACCGGCAAGGTCACTTTTCCAGAACGGATGTCGCTATGGATGGGTTTCCCCAGGTCTTCCTCGCGGCTGGTGAGGTCGAGGGCGTCGTCGGTGATCTGGAACGCCATCCCCCACTCCAGCCCGTACCGGCCGAGCGCCTCGGCCGCCTCGCGGTTGCCGGCGGCCAGCCCGCCGCACCGGCACGCCGCGGCAAACAGCTGCGCCGTCTTCCCGCGGATGATCCGGAAGTAGATATCCTCCTCATCGTGGGGTTCGGCGCCGTACTTGATCTGCAGGATCTCCGCCTGGCTCATCTCCACCGACGCGGCCGCCATGGCCAGCGACACCTGCGGGTCGCGCACGCGGCTGAGCAGGTCGAACGCCTTGGCGAACAGGTAGTCCCCGAGGAGCACGGCGATCTGGTTGCCCCACAGCGCGTTCACGGTGGCCGCGCCGCGGCGCACGTCGGAGGCGTCGATGATATCGTCGTGGATGAGCGAGGCGACGTGGATGAGCTCGACGGCGCCGGCGATCCACAGGCGGGATTCTCCGGCGCCCCCCGCGGCCTGGGCGGCCAGACAGACCAGCGCCGGGCGGACCATCTTCCCGGGCGTAGCCAGCACGTGACGGACGAGCTCGCCGATGAAGGGATCCGGCGCGATGAGCTCCCGCTCCAGGAGGGTGCCGACCGCGGCGAGGTCGTCCCGGACGGGCCCGTAGATGGCGGACAGGTTCACACGACGCGCCCCGGGGGGCTATTTCACCGTGATGGTCGTGTGCATTCCGGCTTCCTCATGCCCGGCGATGTCGCAGACGACCGTGTAGGTTCCGGGCTGCAGCGTCACGGTGACCTCCTTCGTCTGTCCCGGCTGCAGGCCGTCCAGACGCGCGCCGGTCTCCTTGATGACGAAGTTGTGCTCCACCGCGCCGTCATTCCTCACGGCGAACGTCACCGCGCCCGAGGGGACCTCGCCCATCTGGATGGCCCACTCTTTCTCCGTCACGGCGACCCTGGTCCCGCCGGCCTGCCCGCCCCCGCCGGGCTGCGCGCCCCCGCCGGGCTGATCGCCGGTCGGCTGGCCTCCGCCTCCCGGACCGCAGGCGGCCGCCGTCAGGACGACGGCCAGGACGACGAGCGTGATGCCAATCCGAGCATGCATACCTTCCTCCCTCTCACCGTACTCGGCACAGCGACCTGTCGTGCATGGTCGCCGCACTCGGGTCGCCTCACGGCGACCCTCGGCACTCATGTCTCCGCAATGAGACCGAACGACGCCACGAAGGCGAGCAGCGCGAACCAGAAGATGTAATAGAGCAGGTACACCAGCCAGACCTTCAGCGGGCGGCGCGTCATCGCGGCTCTCCCTCGGCGGCCGCCGCGGGGGCCGGAGCGGCCGGGGGAACCGGAGCGGCCGCCTTCGAGGGCGGTGCGGCGAGCGCGCGCAGGCGGTCGAGGAAGGCCCGGACCTCGGCGAGGAACGCCTCGCGATCGTGGAGGCCGTGGGCCAGCATGGCCATCCGAGCGGGATCCACTCGACGGCGCTGCAGGCGGCGCTGCAGCTGGTCCACCCGGTCCCGCATCAGGTAGTTGCCCTCCCGGTTGAGGCAGTCCCCATACGGGCAGCCCAGCACGAAGACGCCGTCCGCGCCGCGGGTGAGCGCGTCCTCGAGCCAGCTGGGACGCACGAATCCTGAGCAGGGCACGCGGATCACCCGGACGGTGGGCAGCTCACGCAGCCGCATGCCGTCGAGCAGAGACGTGAGGTCCACACTCCAGTCGCAGACGAAGCCGACAACCTTCGGATCACTCATGCCCGCACAGCCTCCAGGACGCGCGTCTTCACGTCCCGCTCCAGGAACTTGGGGAGCTCGAGCGCCTCGAAGGGACACGCGCCGATGCAGATGCCGCACTCCACGCAGCGTGACTCGACCACCACGGCCAGCAGCGTGCGGTTCGCCGCGGCGCGGGAGAGCCCCGGCGCGGGCGAGGGCACCATAACGATGGCGTTGTAGGGACAGTCGAAGTAGCAGAGCTCGCACCCCGTGCAGTTGCCGTCGATGACCTGAGCCACGCCCGCGTGGCGGACATCCATCTCCTGCGGCCGTTCCCGGCGCCCGAGGTACGGGATGGCAAACCCTGCCACGGTGAGGAGACCGAGCAGGACCACAACGCCCGGGGCGCCCAGCCAGTTCATCAGCCAGAACGGCCAGAGGAAGAATACATCCAGCGGGAAGGCCGTCGGCTGCGCCGCGGGAGCGGCGGGCCGTCCGCTCAGCGCGGGGATCACGCCCGCGAGCAGGAAGACCACACCGACGCAAAACAACACCCACACCGCCGGAGGCCAGATCTTGGGATGGCGCAGCCGCGTGTAATGCCACCACAGCAGCACGTAGAGCGCGGACGCCGGGCCGATGTGCAGGAAGAGGATGCGCACCAGCGTGCCGTCGGAGATCCCCGCGCCGCCGACGAAGACCCGCGCCAGCGGCTCGCCGCCGGGCAGGACCCGCAGCATCGCCAGGAACATCGCCGTCAACGCCTGGGCGCGGTCGTCCCAGACCAGCTGGTAGCCGGTGAACCCGATGACCCCTCCGAACACAAGCAGGAACATCCCCGAGATCCAGGGGTTGTCGCGGGAGAACAGGTAGCGGTCCGTGAACCAGTTCCGGAGCAGGTGCAGGAGCACGGCGATGATGAACCCGTCGGCCGCGTAGCGGTGGATGCCCCGGACGATGCCGCCGTAGGGGACGCGCTCGGTGAGGTACTGCACCGAGGCGAAGGCCCCTCCCAGGCTGGCCTCATAGTAGAAGAAGAGGAAGATGCCGGAGAGGACCAGGACGAACAGGAAGAGGTTGGCCAGCCCGCCGGTGTAGTACAGCGGGTTGAAATCGCTGGGATAGATCCGGTTCACCAGGACGTCCAGCTTGAGCGTCCCCCTGAGCACGCCCGTCATGAGCCGGCCATACCCGGTGCGGGGCTCCGGTGAGGTGACGCTCATCGCTCGGCCTTCCGCGGGCCGATCAGCCCCATCTTGCGCAGCAGCAGCACGATGATCGAGTACGCGATGAGGAGGGCGCCGACCAGCGCGCCTCCGAAGAACCACCGGTCCGTGGCTTCCCCCGCCACGATCCCGGCGGCGAAGAGCAGCGAGAGCCCGATCAGCAGCACCAGCCCGACGCTGTACGCGTTCCGCATCCCGTCACCCACGATTCACCCTTACCGGTTCTCGCCCGCCGCGGGCCGTCCCGCGTCGGCGGGCCCCTGCCCTGCGCTGCGGCCCGCCCGGGTTGCCAGAAGGCGCTCGTACAGGCCGATCCGGCGGCGGACCTTTCCCGCGGCCCGGTCCGCAGCATACACGCCGAAGCCCAGGTAGATGAAGGCCGCGACGAACACCGCCAGATACCCCAGCACGGCGGCCACGTGCCGCCCCGTGGGGGCGGCCCACGCCTCACGGAGCGCCGCCCAGCCGTCCCCGATCGCCCAGATGGCCGCGGCAAACACGATCAGGTAGAAGAAGGGACGCACCGCCCTAGCCCGCCGCGTGGGGCCGGACCGCGGGCGCCGCCCGCGGCGGCGCGGACCGCTGCCGCCGGCGGTAGCGCAGCTCCCACAGCAACGCCCCGAACAGGACCGCCACCGTCACCACCATGACGATGAAGGGGTCGCGCTCGATCACCGCGATGTTGAACAAGATCAACGTGGTGAAGACCAGGAAGTAGATCAACGCCATGAGCCCGACCACGAAGAAGAACGGCCGTTCCAGCGGACGGCGGCCCCTGCTCCGGTCGAGGAAGGGCACGAGCATGCCGAAGCCGATGAGCAGCCCGGGGCCCAGCCCGGCCCACAGCGGCGGCGTGTACTTGACGTACTGATAGAGGGCCAGGAAGTACCAGTCGGAGAGGATCGGCAGCGGCGTGCGCGTGGGATCGGCCCGCCGGCCCGACTCCGCCGGGAGGATGTAGCTGATCACCACCAGCATGACCATGAACAGGATCATCGGCGCCAGCGACATGTTGATCCGCCTGCGCCTGGTGCGCTGGAAGAAGACCTCGATGAGGATGAGCAGGACCAGCGAGATGCCGAAGTGCAGGGCGTAGAACCGGGTGATCGTGGCCTGCCCGACGGCCGGCCCGCCCAGGAAGACGTAGGCGATCATCGAGCCGAAGCCCATCGGTCCGATGAGGGGGATCTCGTCGAAGTACACCGGCACGCTCAGCACGGTCTTGGCCGCCCAGAAGGCGCGCTGGTTCCAGATGAGCAGGTAGCCGGTGATGCCGGAGATCATGGCCAGCACCAGCCCGAGGAACCCGAGCATCCAGGAGAGCTCCCCGGGCTTCTTGTACTCGCCGAGGAAGTACATCCGGTAGATGCGCAGGATGATGGTGAGGATGAGTCCGTCCGCGGCGTACTTGTGCAGCCCGCGGATGAGCCAGCCCAGCGGCACCTCGTGCTGGATCCGCTCGATACTGCTGAACGCGCCGGTCGTCGTCGGCTCGTACCAGATCATGAGCACGACGCCGGTGACCACCGTGATGAGCCAGAAGTAGTACAAGAGCGGCCCGAGCAGGAACATGGGGTTGTCCTGCCGGGCGGCCAGCGTCTCGTCAAAGAGGTTGAGCTTCTCCCGCCGCTCCCGGATCCAGTCGCGCAGCGCCTCCCACATCAGGCGATTCCGCCGGGCTCGACGTCGGTGACGATGATCGACGTCCCCTCCACGCGGTAGAGGAACGTCCGCGGCGGGCGCGGGGCGGGCCCGCTGAGCACCCGGCCCGGCATCTCGCGGTCGGCGGGATCGTAGATGCTCAGGTGGCACGGGCAGGCCATCAGCGCGTGCTTCCGGGCGTCCGGCGGCACGTACCCGCCGTAGCCCGCGGTCACCTCGCGCCAGTTCGGCACGTAGTTGTAGATGCAGCCCAGGTGCGGGCAGATCCGCGAGTAGACGATGATGTCGCTCTCGGTGACCTGCGGCTCCTTGCCGATCGTCCGCGCCCACTGCACCGGCAGCGGGACCTTATACGGCAGGCGGACGACCACGCCCGGCATGTTCGCCGCCTTGAACCCCTCCGGTGTGTACTGCGGGTACTTCTGCGTGAAGACGAAGTACTTGTAGTCCCAGGGCCGCGGGATGTCGTCCAGCGTCGCGGCCACGATCGTCTCCCCGCGGGCCACGTCGTTGGTCACCGGGGCGTAGATCTTGAACTTGTCCACGTTGGGCTTGAGGAAGCGCAGCAGGGGCGAGGCGAACGCGGCCAGCCCGGCCAGGGCGGGCGCCGCCACGGCCCACTTCAGCAAGCTCCGCCGCTCCATGCGCGGGGCCGGCTCAGCGTCCATAGTCATAGATGAAGGTATAGATGTAGTTGACCAGCGCCCAGACCTCGTCGTCGGTGAGGGCGTCGCGGTACGCGGGCATCCGGCCGCGTCCGTCGCGGACGGTCTGGTATAGCTCGGAGGGCTTGCGCTGGGCCATGAGGTTGATGTCGGTGAAGATGCCCGGCCCCTGCCCCCGTGCCCATCCCCACAGCTCCCTGGCCAGCTCCTGCCCGGCCGGTCCACGGCCGTCGCCGGCGGTCCCGTGGCAGGCCGCGCAGGTCAGCGCGCTGCCGTTGACGGTGACGGCCTTCGTCTCGTAGAGCATCTTCCCGCGGGCCACCTCCTCCGGCGTGGTGGCAAAGGTCCACTCGTGGAAGACGACGTGCCAGCGATCCTCATCGGTGAGGTTCACGCCGAAGGTGCTCGCGCCGAAGCCGGGTTTCCCGCCCTTCTTCGGAAACGCCGGCATGGCCGTGTGCGGGCGGCCCCGCGTCACGGTCTCGTACATGCTGAACGGACTGTTCAGCCGCATGGCCACGGGATTGTGGAAGTTCGCCGGCCGGCTCGGGAGTTGCTCGCCCTGGATGCGGATGCCGAGCAGCCGGAAGAACTCCGTCATGATGTTCTTTCCCGACGACTTCAGGTTCGCCGCCGCCGGTCCGTCGCCCCGGCCTTCCGGCCCGTGGCAGACGACGCACTGCGCCCGCTGGAAGATTCGCGCGCCTTCCGCCGCCGACGGGCGCACGGGGATCAGCGGCGGATCCCTCGGCGCCGGCCCCGGCGCGGCGATCCGTCCCGTGGCCCGAGAGACACTCACCGTCGGCTGGCAGGCAGCAAGCAGCAGGGACCCGAGCACGAGCAGGACGATGGGCAGAGCACGACCGGACATTCCAAGCCTTTCATGTTCTGCGAACCGGAGGTGACTCCTCCACTTCCAGGCGCAGCGGAGAAACACGCCCCCGCGCGCCGGCGCCCAGCCCGCCCGCGAGGAGGACGGCGAAGGCCGCGGCGACCGCGCGCGGGAACCACGGGCGGCTGACCGGGAGCCCGTCGAGCTCGACCTCGAGCGCCTCGCCGGGCCCGATGTCCCGGGCCTCCCACCGGGGAAGGCTCGCCCCCCCCAGCTCGATCGGCGGGAGGGCGGCCCCGCGCGAGGCCGCGACGCGCACACGGGGACCGCGGACGACGATCTCGACACGCCGCGCACGGAGCGGGAACGACCGGCTCAGACGCTGCTCGCGGCCTGCCGGCAGGGCGTAGCTGTAAATCACCTCATGCGCTCCCCGGCCGAGCGCGATCCGGCCGGAGAATCCGCCGGGCTGCCGCCGCACCCCGTCCATGCCGCGATGCACCGTGAGGTAGAGGGCGCCGGGCGGCAGCGTCAGCGTGAGGTCCAATCCGCGGGGCGCGCCCGGATTGACCAGGCGGAGGGCTTCCGAGATCCGGAGGTGATCGCGCTGCGCGTCCACGGCGATGAGCAGCAGCCCGATGGACGGGGCCTCCTCCAAGGCCGAGGCGGCCCGCGGGTGCGCGACGCCGAGCAGCGCCGGCATCAGCAGGAGGAGCAGGCGTCCGCCGCGTCGCGGCCCGCCGCGCAGGGGAGCCAGCAGGTAGGCGGCGGCGCCGATTGCCGAGATGACGATGAGCGCCTCGATCACCGGTCTCCTCCGGCGACGGGCGCGGGGCGCTCCGCGTACAGGTGAACGCCGGCTGCGCGCGCCCGCCGCCGCGGCAGCGCCGCCACCATCCCGCCCGCCAGCATCACCAGCGCGCCGATCCACAGCCACGGCAGCATGGGGTTGACCGCGAGGCGGAGGGTGGCCCGGCCGTCGGCGGACACCGCGATGAGCACGACATAGAGATCATCCCTCCACGTGCTGCGGATGGCGACGTCCGCGGTGACCTCGTCGCGTCCCTCATGCACGACGTGGCGCGGGCGGAGGACGGCGACGACAGCGTCGCCGCGGCGCACCGTCACGGCGGCCTCGGTGACGCGCAGCCCCGGAGCGGCGCGGACCTGCGCGGCGTCGTAGCGGACGTCGTAGGCTCCCACCCTGAGCGCCTGCCCGGGGGACAGCGTCCCCTGCGCGGCGGTGGCAAAGGCCGCGGACACCGTCGCCGCCGCCAGCACGAGGACCAGGCCGAGGTGCGCAATGTACCCGCCGTAGCGCCGGCGGTTCCCGGCGATCAGGCCCAGGAGGGCGGCCCCCGCTCCTGCGCGGCCCGCTGGGCGCGCGGCTAGCCCCCACCGGAACTCCAGGCCCACCGCCGCGGCGACGAACACGCAGAGGACCAGGACGGCGAGCAGACCTCCCGAGCGCACGCCCGCCCCGGCCGCCGCCACGCCCGCCATCACGGCCGCCGCCCCAGGGGCGGCGAGCCGGCGGGCCAGCTCGTCGCCACGACCACCCCGCCACGGAAGCAGCGGCCCGGCGGCCATGAGGAGGAGCAGCAGGGCGATCACCGGCGCCATGGTCATCGTGAAGTACGGCGGGCCGACGGCGACGCGGTCCCCCGTCAGAAGCTCAGCGAGGATGGGAAAGATGGTGCCGGCCAGGACCACGAACGCGCCGACCACGAGGAGGACGTTGTTCGCCAGCAGCGCGGCCTCGCGGCTGAGCACCGAGTCCAGCGGGCTCTCGATCGGCTGTCCGGCCTCCGCCGCGCCGTCTGGCTCCACGTCCGCCCGGGCGTCGCGGCGGAGCTCGGGGAGGCGCCGGAGGAGCAGGGCGAATCCCGCCGCCATGGCGAGGACGAGGAAGCCGAGCAGGTACGGACCGATGGAGGCGTTCGCGAAGGCGTGCACGGAGCTGAGCAGGCCGCTGCGCGTCAGGAACGTGCCGAAGAGGGCCAGAGAGAAGGAGAGGATCATCAGCGCGATGGTCCAGCCCGTCAGCATTCCCCGCCGCTCCTGCGCCTGGATGGAGTGGAGCACGGCCGTCGCCGTGAGCCACGGCATGAGCGCCGCGTTCTCCACCGGATCCCACGCCCAGTACCCGCCCCACCCCAGCACGACGTAGGACCACTTCGCGCCGAAGAGCAGTCCGGCGGTGAGCCACAGCCACGCCGCGAGGACCCAGCGCCGCGCAGCGCGGATCCACCGTGCTGGGGGGACGCGGCCGGCCAGGGCGGCCACCGCCAGCGCGTACGGCACCGTCATCCCCACGAACCCCAGGTAGAGCGCCGGCGGATGCACGGCCATCCAGGGATTCCGCAGCAGCGGGTTCAACCCGCGGCCGTCGGGCGGCGGCACCGCGAGCGTGGCGAAGGGGCTGCTCCCGAAGGCGAGCGCGGCGCTGAAGAAGGCGCCGGTCCCGAGCATGACCAGCGTGACGTACGGCGCGAGCTCCCGGTCCCCGCGCACCGTCCGCTGGGCCGCGAGCGCGTAGGCGGCCAGCACGACCGCCCAGAGCAGCAGCGACCCCGCGTGCCCGCCCCAGAACGCCGCCACCGCATAGAGGAGCGGCAGGTCTGCGCTGGTCACCTCGGCGACGAAACGGAGATGAAACTGGCGCGTGACGAGCGCGCCCACCAGCGCGGATGCGGCAAGCGCGATGAACGCCGCGTACGCGTGGACGGCGCGCGAGGCGGCGACGCGGAAGCGGTCGTCCGCCCGGCGGAGACCCAGCACGGCCGCGACGGCGCCGAACAGCGCCGCGGCAAGCGAGGCGAGGATGGCGAAACTCCCGAGCTCAGCCATAGCCTCAGCGCCGCGGCCGCTCCTGATACTCCGTGGGATGCGTGGTGATCACCCGCGTCGCCTGCAGCGCGGCGCCGCCGGAGCGGCCTTCCACGAGCACCTCCCGGCCCTCGCCGAACAGGTCGGGGAGCGGGCCGTCGTAGTCCACGTCGAGCCGCGTCGTGCCGTCGCCGATCGCAAAGCCCACGATGCGGCCCTCCTGCGTCCGGACGGACCCCGGGAGCACGGTTCCGGCCAGACGCACGTGAGCCCCGCGCAGGTCCGGGCGCGAAGCGAACTCCGCGGGCGTGAGATAGTAGACGGTCGCCGAACGGATGCCGGCGTAGGCGGCCGCGGTGATCGCGGCCACGATCACCGCGAGCCCGGCGGCGAGCTTGCGGGAGGCCCGCATTACCCGCCGCCCGCCCGCCGGCGCAGCTCGCGCTGGCGGGCCCACAGCGTCCAGATGTAGGCCGCGAGGACGGCAATGGTGATCAGATAGGCGGCGGCGACGTAACTCATCCGGCCTCCTCGATCGCGCCCAGGCGCGCTCGCTGATCCTCCTGAGCGAGCCGGACCCGCAGCAGCGCCAGGTATGTCAGCAGGAAGGCGGCCATGTTGAACAGCAGGATGGCCAGCATGGAGCCCGGCATCGCCGGATCGGGACGGAAGACGGCGGGCCTGGGATGGAGCGTGCGCAGGAGCACCGCCGACCAGTGGATGAGCGGGATGTCCAGGAAGCCGATCACCGCCACGACCGCGGACGCCACCGCGCCGGCGGGCCCGGCCCACGCCCGCAGCATGAGGTAGCCGGCAAAGATGAACCAGAGAATGAGGGCGGTGGTCAGCCGCGCGTCCCACGTCCACCAGGCGCCCCAGACCGGCTTCCCCCAGATCGGTCCGGTGAGCAGCACCAGCGTGAGGAAAACCTGCCCCACTTCCGCCGACGCCCCGGCCAGCCGGTCGTAGCGCGCGGCACGGCGGAGCAGGTAGAGGACACTGGCCACGAAGGCCACGGTGAAGCCCGCGTACGCCGCCACGACGCTGGGGACGTGGATATACAGGATCCGGTACGGTTCCCCCTGGAACGCCTCCACCGGCGCGACGACGAGCGCCAGGACGATCCCGACCGGCAGGGCGATGGCGGCAAGCACGGTCCACAGCATCTGATGCGCAACCCCCCGGCTACTTCGGGTTCGCCGCCCCGGATAAGCGGGCCTTCCCGCTCACTCCTCGATGACGTACTCGAACATCAGCAGGCCGGCGGCGATGAAAAGCGCGAGAAACGCGGCGAGCAGCAGCACTTCGCCCGTCACGGGCTCCCCACCCTCCAGGAGCTTCACCGTCCCCCCGGATGCGGCCATCACGGCGGGCGCGGTGAGCGGCAGGAGGAGCAGCGGCATCAGCGCCTCGCGCGTCTTCGCCACCGCCAGGACGGCCCCGAGCAGGGTTCCCGCGCTCACCACGGCCGCCGCGCCGAGGGCGAGCACCACGGCCAGCGTCGCGGGCCGGCCTCCCAGGGGCAGATCGAGGAACACCACGGCCGCCCCCAGGATCAGCGCCTCGACCGCCAGCACCACCACGACGTTCGCGGCCGCCTTCCCAAGGTAGATCCAGGCCGGATCCACCGGCGCCAGGCGCAGGCCGTGGAGCTGCTCCTGGTCGACCTCCGCGGCGAAGCTGCGCGTGAGGCCGAGGGCGGAGGAGACGACGACGGCGAGCCATACCACGACGGCGCCGTCCAGGCCGCGCAGCCCGGCCGACCCGCTGAGCGCCAGCAACAGGAGCGCCACCAGCGTCATCGCCGGGATGAGGTCGCGCGACCGGCCTTCGACGGTGAGGTCCTTGCGCAGGATCGCCAGCAGCGGACGCATCTTACCTGTGCGCCGCGCCCGCGTACAGGCCGGCGAGATCGGACCGGGCGAGCGCGCCCGCCGCCGTGCGGAGGGCGACGCGGCCCCCGAGCAGGACGACGGCCTCGTCGGCCACCTCGCGGGCGGCGTCCCACTCGTGTGTGGCCAGCACGACCGTGCGGCCGTCCTCGCGGAGGCGCCTGATGGCCGCCCCCAGCGCCTCGGCGGTGGAGGCATCCAGGCCCGTGAACGGCTCGTCGAGCAGCACGATCCGCGGATCGTGCAGCAGCGCGCGGGCCAGGCTCAGGCGCTGCGCCAGCCCGCGGGAGAGCTCGCCGGCGCGCCGGCGCCGGACGGCCGTGAGGGCGAAGCGCTCCAGCGCGGCGTCCACGCCTGCGGCGGGAATGCCGTAGAGGTCGGCGTAGAACCGGAGGTTTTCCTCCGCCGTCAGGGCCCCATAGAGAAAGGTGCGGTGTCCCGCGAAGCCGATGAGCCGGCGGATCCCGTCGCGCCCCGGGTGGTGCCCTTCTACCTCCACGGTGCCGCGCGTAGGACGGGTCAGGCCCGAGGCGATCCGCAGCACCGTGCTCTTGCCGGCGCCGTTGGGGCCGAGCAGCGCAAGCGTATGCCCGGCAAGCGCGGTGAGGGAGACGTCACGGAGCGCCGCCGTGGCCCCGTAGAGCTTCCAGACGCCGCGGAGCGCGAGGCCTCTCTCCGCCGGACGACCCCCGTCAGAGACGTGGCTCATCGCCCCAGATCCGGTCCACCAGGGCGTCCACCGCCGCCGGCGGGAAGAAGCAGAACGGATAGCCGCGGTGCGTGGCCGCCGCCGACGCTTCGCCGATCTCCGCCAGCGCCACGAGGCGCTGCTCGATGGACGCGCGCTCCGCCGCCAGGTCGCGGGAGAGCTGCTCGTTGATCGCGCGGATCCGCCGCGTCGCCGCGCGCCGCTCGCTCCGGCCCAGGGCCGGATCGTCCAGGCGGCGGATGAGCGCCCACTTCTCCTCGATCCACCGCCGCTGCTCGGGTCCCGGCGCGGACAGCGCGCGCTCCGGATTATGGCGCAGAGCCAGCAGGCGGCGCTGCAGCGTCTCGCGCTCCTCACTGGGGTCGAACTCGCTGAGCGGCAGGTGCAGCGTGCTCGTCACCACGGCGTACGCAGGCGGCTCGAGATGGAAGAACTCGCGCACCACGGCATCGGTAACCCGATCGTAGCGCGCGCCGCCCACTCCGTGCACGAACAGATCCACCACACAGATCCGCTTGAACGCGGTGAGCGCCAGCGCCTTCGGGCGGATCTCGATCTCGTCCAGGCCTGAGGGCTCTCCCCGCGCCGGTACGGCCGCCACGGCCTCGCCGCCGGCGAACACCGAGACCCGGCCGGCCCCGCGCTCGGCAAACAGCGGCCGCCGGCGCCCGCTCCGGATGATCCAGAACGGGAGCTCGATCCGCGGGCCGTCGCGCGACAGGTTGGGAAACGGCTGGGCCGCGGTGCGCACGTTGTGCCGCTCGCGGTAGCCGTCCAGGTGCCGGTTGTAGGCGTCGGCGAACCGCTCCGCATCGCGCAAGATGTGGATGACGAACAGCCTGAACTCCGGCATCGTCGTCAGCCGCGACACCGGCAGCTCCGCATACGGCCGCGGCCCCTCGTGGAGGCGGCGGGCCAGCGTGAGGAACCCTCCCAGATCGGGCGCCGCCAGCTCCGCCGTGCGCCGGCTGAACCCCGAGAAGACCTCGTGCACGCCGTGATGGGGCAGCGTCTGCAATCTGGCGTCTACTCGGTCCAGGAACGCCCGCCTCTCCGGCGCCGCCGGCGCGGCCAGGGCCTCGTACGGCACGTCCGGCTCGGCCCGGAGCAGCGTCTCCCGCACGATGCGCAGCCCCCCCGCCAGCGCGGGCACGTCCGCGCCCACATCCTCCGCCGTGTCGCAGTCGACGGCCATGGAGAGGGCGGGGAGGTGCGCGCCGAGCCGGCCGATCAACAGGTGCTTGGTCCAGATCCCCGGATGAAACAGGAACGGCTGGTGCCCCGTGCCGATGAGCGGGCCGGTGCCGGGCCAGGGCCGCGGCAGCGCCAAGCCGAGCGCCTCGGCAAACGAGGCGGCCGCCGATGTGACCCGCGTCCGCATCTCCGCCCGCAACTCGGCCAGGCCAGTCCCGGCTACCTCCACGTCTGCCGCGTCAAGGCGGGCGGCGTTCTCCGCGGCCAGGGCCGCGAACGTCCGCGCCGCCGGGAGACAGACCACATCTCCGGACTGCTGGGGCACCTCCACGTCCATGGCGGACCACGGGCGGGTCACCGTCACACGTACTGCTCCAGTCCCCGCAGTCCGATCTCCTCGCGGGAGACGAACGGTTCGCCGTAGGCCGTGCCGATGAGTGATCCGTAGTATGCGTTCCACTTCCGGATCTCGTCCAGCAGCCCCTCATTCCCCCGCTCGGGACCGAACTGCGACGCGTAGGCCGCGACGGCCGCCATCTTGGTCTCGATGTGCTCCGTGATGTCGATGATGAACGACGGCCGGACGTGCAACCGGTAGTGCGTCGAGAGGAAGTGGATGACACGGCGGGGGTAGAACGGCTCTCCGGCGATGCTCGTCTTCGTCAGCTTGGCGTAGAAGCGGGCCGCCTCGCCGAGCGCCGCCGCCGCGACGTGGTCCGGGTGGGCGTCCTCCCAGTACGGCACGAAGAGCAGATCCGGCCGCACGTCGCGGATCACCTCGGCCACGCGGTTGCGCGCCTCCACGGTGTCCTCCAGGTAGCGGTTGGGAAACTCCAGCGTGACGCGCGCGACGCCCAGCAGCGACGCGGCGGCGAGCGCCTCCCGGGCGCGGCGCTCGGGCGTGCCGATCGGCGTGGGTTCGCCGTTGGTCAGGTCGCAGAACGTGACGGCGTGGCCGGCGGCGCGCAGGACGAGCGCGGTGCCGCCCATGCCGATCTCCACGTCGTCGGGGTGCGGACCAAGGGCGAGGATGTTCATCGTCTCACCTGCAGCAGCTCCAGCTTCTCCGGCATCCACCGGGAGACCTCGGCCCAGAGCACCCGGTGGTAGTAGGCCCGCCGCGCGCTCGCGTCGTCCAGCCCTCCCCAGAACGCGCGGGCCGGGTTCTTGTAGATCCGGGCCACCGGCAGCTCGCGGATCTCCAGCCCCAGGACCGCGGCCTGGATCCACACCTGCAGCGGCATGCCGTAGCTGGGCTCGTCCAATCTCAGCCGGCGGAGCGCCACCGTCCGGTACGCCTTGAAACCGCACCAGGCATCGGTGATGGCGTACCCGGTCAGGTCCCGCAGGAGCGAGGCGAACTCCCGGTTGAGTTCCCGCCGGTCCGCCGGGGCGGGGTCTCCCGGCATGGCGGGATCGAGGTACCGGCTGCCCGAGACGATGTCCGCCGCCGTGATCGCCTCCAGGAAGTCCGGGATGCGGGACGGCTCGTGCTGCTCGTCGCAGTCGATGGTCACCGCCACGTCGTACCCGCGCTCAGCCGCATGGTGGAAGCCGGTGATCAGCGACGCGCCGTAGCCCGCGTTGTCGGGGTGGCGCACGGTGCGGACGTCGCGCCGGGCCGCCAGGAGGGCAGGCGAGGCGTCGGTGGACCCATCGTCCACCACGAGCACGTCGGCGGCGGGAGCCGACGCATGTACGCCGTCGATGACGCGTTCCACGGTGGCGGCTTCATTGAACAGCGGGATGATGATGAGCGTGCGGGCCATCACTTGTGCAACAGGGGCCTGCGGCGGGCTTATTCCCCTCCGGCGCGGTCGAACGCCCGCATCATCCCTAGCAGCACGCCGTTCAGGAAGGTGTCGATGCGGCGGAGCGACCGGACCTTGCCGTCCGGCGGCAGCGGGAGGCGTGTGCTCACGGCGTCGGTGACGATGTGCTTGAAGAAGAGGAAGGCTTCGGTCGCATCCACGGCCGAGAGGCCGAGCGACGCCACGCGCCCGCCGAGCTCGGCGCCCGCGCGCTCGCCCGCCCGGAGATACTCGCGCTGCCGCGCCCCGCCCGGGAGGTACCCGGCCAGCGCATCCATCAGCTGCTGGCAGATCGCTCCGATCGCCTTCGCCGTCTGCGCGTCCATGGCGTTGTACCAGCGCTGCGCCCGGATCTGGTCGATCGCCCCCGGCACCAGCCGGTCGGCATGCGGGCCGATCATGTCGGCGAGCTTCTCAGACGTCTTCCGCCCCTCCTCGAGGAACTGCTCCAGCGCGGCGCGCGAGAACCGGCGGTGCCCGCCGGGTGTCCGGAACGCCGGGACGCGGCCGGCATCCGCCCAGGCGCGGAGCGTGGACTCGTCCACCCCAAGGAAGCGGCTGGCCTCGCCGAGGGTCAGCCATCCGCCGCCGGGTGTGGCCGGTGAGTGGTTCACGCGCCCGCCCCCTGCGCGGCTTCCCGCGCCGGCGCGCCCGCCGTGGCCAGGAGGAATCCGCTGAACATGAGCGCGGCCGCCAGCACCTCGCCGAGATGGAGGACGTCTCCCAGCCCGAGCCGTGTCAGCGTACCCGCGGAGGCGATGGCCAGGGCCCCGGCGGCGATGAGCAGGTTGCCCGCGACGCGCTGCGGCGCGATCTCCCTGCGCCGGAGCAGCCACGCCGAGTACACCGCCCCGCCGGCCAGCGTGAGCGTGCCGTAGATATTGAACACCGGGGTCAGCCGCCTGACCGGCGCCTGCGGGGGGAGGATCCGGCGGTACTGCGCGCTGAGCGGACGCCCTGGATCGAACCCTGACGCATCCAGCGGCAGGGTGAAGACGAGATAGGCCGCCACCGCGCTCCCCGCCAGCAGAATCCAGGTCAGCGTCGAGGCAAGGCGGCGGGGGGCCCAGCGCCGGACCACCGTCCGGTGAAACAGTCCGGCGAAGATCACGCCGTGAAACGCGATGAGGGCCACGGCGAGGCCCGACCCCTGCCCGAGAATGCGGGCCGCCCCCAGAAAGAGCGCCGCCGCCGCGGCGTACCCGAGGACGAGCGCGGTGAGCAGGTTCGGGAGCCGGACGCCGGCGAGCAGATAGACCGTGCCCTGGCCGATCCACGCGGCGCTGAGCACCGCGCCGGCGAGGTACCAGAGGCGGAAGACGAGTGGCGACCAGGCCGCCGTCGAGTACGCTTCCGCGGCCGAGGCCAGCCCGTAGAGCAGCAACCCGATGCCCCAGATGAGCAGATGCGGCCCGCGCTGGACCGCGAAGCGCCGGAGGACCAGGACGGCGAAGGTGAGGATGATCGCCGCTGCCAGCAGGAGGAGGGCCTGGGGGCTGTTCACGGCTGACGCGGACCTGGCTGAACCACCCGCAGCGCATTCACGGCGTGCCGCGCCGCGCGCATGCCCTGGGCGATGCAGTCCGGGAGCCCCACCCCGCGGTAGGGGGCTCCCGCCGTCACCAGTCCGGGCGTCGCGGCCAGGGCGGCCTCCATGGCGGCCAGGCGGTCGAGATGTCCGACCTCATACTGGGGCATCGCGTCGCGCCACCGGTACACGCGCGTCAGCACGGGCATCCCCGTGATCCCGAGCAGCGGGCGCAGTTCCGCGATGACCGCGGCCGCGAGGTCGCCGTCATCCATGGCCAGCGCGTCCTGGGCACCGTCGCGGCCCACGAAGCAGCGCAGCAGCGCCATCCCCTCCGGCGCGCGATCGGGCCACTTCGAGCTGACCCAGGTGCAGGCCGTATGCGCGGAGGGCTCTCGATGCGAGCCGACGTATCCGTGCCCGCTCAGGCTGTGCCGCACGTGATCGCGGCGGAAGCCCAGGGCGATCACCGCGGTGGAGACCGATCGGATCGAGCCGGCGACCGCCGCGGCGGGACCGTTCACCTCCATCAGCAACTCCGCGGCCGCCTCGGCCGGGACGGCGAGGATCACCGCGTCCGCCTCCAGCTGCTCCCCGCCGGCAAGATCGAGGACGTAGCCGCCGCGCCGCCGCCGGAGACCCTCGACCGCGGTGCGCGTCCGTACGGTGACGTGCCGCAGCGATGACGCCGCCCGGACGATCAACTCCTCCAACCCGCCGCGCACCGTCATGAACGCGGGCAGCGGTCCTCCCGTCGCGTCTCCCTCGGGAGCCTCGCCTGCCCGGCGCCGCCCGGCACGGCGGCGGGCCAGCACGGCGCGCGTGAGGCTCCCGTAGCGGCGCTCGGCGTCCGCAAGCTGCGGGAAGGTCGCGCGCAGGCTGAGACGGTCGACATCTCCCGCGTGGATCCCGGCCAGCAGTGGAGCGGCCAGACGGTCCACGGCCGCATCACCAAGCCTGCGGCGGACGAAGCCTCCCAGCGACTCGTCCGCGCCGTTGATCGCCGGCCGGATGAAGGGTTCCAGCCCGAACCTCGCCTTCTCGCCCAGGCTGAACAGCGGGCTGCGCAGGAACGGCTCGAGCCGCTGAGGGATGAGCCCGGTGAGCCCGTCGGGAAGCGGCAGCAGGCGGCCGCCGCGGCGGATGAAGACGCGGCGGGGCTCGAGCGTGCCCACCAGCCGATCTCGCAGCCCCAGCTCATGCGCGAACTGCACCGCCTGCGGCTTCAGCGTGATGAACGAATCGGGACCTCCCTCGATGAGGAAGCCGTCGGCGCGCTCCGTGAGCACTCTCCCGCCCAGACGCGGGCCCGCCTCCAGGAGGACGGCGCCCTCGAGCCCGCCCTGTGCCACGGCGCGGTCGAGCGCGTGGGCTGCGGCGAGTCCCGTGATCCCGCCGCCGATGACGGCCACACGCCTCATGACCGCCCCTCCCCGTCCAGCAGCTCCGCGGCCAGCGCGGCCAGTACGGCCAGGAAGTCGTCCCCGTCGTTGAGGGAGGGCGCGCGGTGGAGATCGACGCCGAGCGACGCGGCGAGCTCGGCCGCCTCGACGTCGATGTCGTAGAGCACCTCCAGGTGATCCGCGACGAAGCCCACCGGGCACACCACCACCTCGCGCACGCCGGACGCCGCGAGCTCCCGCAGGACGTCGAGGAGATCGGGCCCGAGCCACCGTTCGCCCGTGGACGAGGCGGACTGGAACGCGAACCGCCACCGGGCGCAGCCGGCTGAGTCCGCGACGAGGGCGCTTGTCGTCTGCAGCTGCGTGGGGTACGGATCGCCCCAGGACAGGATGCGCTCGGGCAGGCTGTGCGCGGTGAAGACGGTCACCGCCTCACCCGGCGCGCGCACGCCGCCCAGCGCCGTCCGCACGCGGGCGGCGAGGGCGGCGATGAGCCCGGGATGCGCGTGGTACGACTCGCGGGCCCGGACGCTCAGGCCGTGGGCCGCGGCGGCGTCCGCGGCGGCGGTGAAGTACGACGCGATGCTGACCTTCGAGTAGTGCGGCGCGAGCGCCAGGGCGCCGATCCGCCGGGCTCCGCCGCGGGCGAGCTCCTCGACCGCGTCGGCGATGAAGGGCGGTGCGTGCTTCATGCCCACCGCCACGGGCACGTCGCGCCCACGGGCGCGGAGCACGCGCCGGAGTCCCGCGGCCTGCGCGTCCGTGACCGCCCGCAGGGGCGAAGTACCGCCGATCCGCCGGTAGCGCCCGCGGAGCTTCTCCACGGCCTCCACGGATGCGGGGCGGCCGCCCCGGATGTGCGCGAAGTACGCGGGCACGTCGTCCAGCGAGGCCGGCGACCCGTACGCCATGAGAAGGACCGCCTCCTCGCTCACCGCGGAACCTCGTAGGCGTGGACGAACTCCACGAGCCTGCGCAGGTGATCCTGGCTCGTCTCGGGCAGTACGCCGTGGCCGAGGTTGAAGATGTGTCCGGGCCGTCCGGCCGCCTGCGCCAGGATGCCGGCGGCCCGCGCCTCGATCAGGGCGGGCTCCGCAAGCAGCACGGCCGGGTCGAGATTCCCCTGGATCCCGCGCCCGGGCCCGATCCGCGTCCAGGCGTCTCCGAGCCCGATCCGCCAGTCCACCCCGATGACATCTCCGCCGGCGGAGGCCATCAGCGGGAGTAGCCCCGCGGTATTGGTCCCGAAGTGGATGACCGGCACGCCCAGCGGCGCAACGGCCTCCAGGACCGCGCGGGTGAACGGCGCCGCGAACGCCTCATAGTCCGCGGGACTGAGACATCCCACCCAGCTATCAAAAAGCTGCAGGGCCGCGGCGCCCGCCGCGACCTGGAGACGCAGGTACGCCGCGGTCATCGCGGCGAGACGGTCGAGCAGCCCGCGCCACAGATCCGGCCGTTCGTGCATGAGAGCCTTCGTCCGGAGGAAGTCCCGGGACGGACCGCCTTCGACCAGATAGCTCGCGACGGTGAACGGCGCGCCCGCGAACCCGATCACGGGAACGCGAGAGGCCGCGGCGATGAGCCTGATGCCGCCCACCACGCCCTCGACCGTCGGCGTGGGGGCAAAGCGGTGGAGCGCGTCGATCTGCCTGTGATCGCGGATGGGCTCGTGGATGCGCGGCCCCCTGCCCTCTTCGAGATCAAACGCGACGCCGATGCCCTCCACCGGCACCATGATGTCGGCGAACAGCACCGCCGCGTCCACGCCGAGCTGCTCCACCGGGCGCAGGGTGACCTCCGCCACGAGGTCGGGATGCCGGCAGATCTCAAGCAGATTGTACCGGCGCCGCAGCTCGCGGTACTCGGGCTGAGACCGCCCCGCCTGCCGCATGAACCAGACCGGCGTGCGGTCCACCGGCTGCCGGCGGCAGGCCCGGAGGAACCGGTCGGCGCCCACCGCCACCGTCACGGCTGATAGGCGCACAGCGGGTCGCTGCCGAGGTAGTCGCCGCTGTGCGCGAAGGCACGGGCCCGGGAGCCGCCGCAGGGCGCGCGATACTCGCACCGGCCGCACTTCCCGCGGAGCCGGGCAGGATCACGCAGCGCGGTGAACACCTCGTGCCCGCGGTAGAGCTCCACCAGGGAATGGCTGCGCACGTTGCCCGTCACCACCGGCAGGAACCCGGCCGGCGTCACCTCCCCGTGGTGCGACACGAACATGACGCCGTTGCCGTCCCGGATGCCGAAGCCGCGGCCGATCGAGCCGCGGCGCACCGCGCCGCCGGAGTCGCCCGAAGACTGCGCGCGCTGCAGCGCCACGCGCCTGAAGTGCGGGGCCTCGGTGGCGGCGATGGCGAACGGCGCCGCCGCGGCGCGCTCCGCCATCCACGTCATCACGGTCTCCGCCTCCTCCGCCGTGATCTCCGGCAGCGCCCGGCCCCGGCCCACCGGGATGAGAAAGAACAGGCTCCACCGCATCACGCCCAGCCCCTCCGCCAGCGCGTAGAGGGCCTCGAGATCGTCCACCGTGTCGGCGGTGACCAGGGTGTTGAGCTGCAGGGGGATCCCCAGCTCGCCCACCCACCGCGCGGCCCGCAGGGTTGTCTCAAAGCATCCGGGGACCCCGCGGAAGGCGTCGTGGCGGACGGCGGTGGAGCCGTCGAGCGACAGCGACATGCTCTGCATCCCCGCCTCACGCAGCGCGCGGATGGTCTCGAAGGTGAGGTTCGCGGTGGCGCTGGGGGCCAGGGACATCCCGAGCCCGACCGCGGTGCCGTAGGCGATGACCTCCCGCACATCGGGGCGCTTCAGCGGGTCGCCGCCCGTGCACACGACGTGCGGGCGCGGCTCGCCGAACGCCACCACCTGCTCCAGCATGGCCCGCGCCTCGGCGGTGGTCAGCTCGAAGGGGTCGCGGGCGGGAATGGCTTCCGCCCGGCAGTGGCGGCAGGCCAGGTCGCAGGCGCGCGTCATCTCCCAGTAGATCATGCGCGGCGCGCGGCTGAAGACGTATCCCGCGTCGGCGACCACGGCCGGGGTGATCACGGATGACATGGCACGCTCCTCAGGTCAGCAGCCGGACGAGCTCGTCCGGCGTGTGATGGATCGCCGTCAGGATCGGCTGGTCGCGCAGCGTGTACCGCCGCGCCTCGGTCTCGCGCAGGGCGGTGACGAGGTCCTGGAAGGCGACGAGGTCGTCGGTTTCGTAGGCGACGATGAACTCCTGGTCGTCCAGGCCCGTCGAGTACGCCAGCAGCTGGCGGACCTGCGGGAAGTCGTGGCCGACGCGGATGTGCTCGTTCATCATCCCCTGCCGGGCCTCGCGGCTCAGGCGGTACCAGTCCGCCGTCTTCGTGAAGGGATAGACGATCAGATACGCGCCGCGGTCGCCGCTGATCAGCGCCTGCTCCTGCGCGGACGGCTTGCGCACATACCGCGAGGGCCGGATCAGCCCGGTGAAGACGTAGGGCGCCGTCATCCACCGGCCCAGCCCGGCGCGCAGCACCCCGGCCGCAGACGTCTGCAGGGTCTCCAGGGCCTGCGCCACGCGGACCAGCACGACGTCGACGTCGGCGCGGAGGCCCACCGTCGCGTAGGCCAGCGTCGTCAGCCCGGTCCCCTCCTGGAGGGCCCGGCGGAACGCCGTCGCGTCCGCCGCACGGTCCGCGCCGGGCTGCCGCCGCCAGGCGGGATCCAGCCGCAGCCCCAGGATCTGGAAGAACGTGCGGTCGTCTACGTCCGCGCCAGCCACCCGGCCGCCTCCTTCGCGTGGTACGTGAGGATGAGATCCGCGCCGGCGCGCTTGATTCCCGTGAGGATCTCCATCACCGTGCGCTCCTCCTCGAGCCAGCCCATCCGCGCGGCCGCCTTCACCATGGCGTACTCGCCGCTGACGTTGTAGGCGGCCAGGGGCACCGGGACCTGGGGCCGCACCCGCCGCAGGATGTCGAGGTACGCCAGCGCGGGCTTGACCATGACGAGATCCGCGCCCTGCGCGAGGTCGAGGGCGATCTCACGCTCGGCCTCCCGGGCGTTGGCGGGGTCCATCTGATAGGACCGGCGGTCCCCGAACTGCGGCGTGGAGTCCGCCGCCTCGCGGAAGGGTCCGTAGAAGGCGGACGCATACTTGGCCGAATAGGCCATGATCGCCGTCCCGGCGCAGCCGGCCTCGTCGAGCGCCGCCCGGATGGCGGCGACCTGGCCGTCCATCATCCCGCTGGGGGCGACGACGTCGGCGCCGGCCAGCGCGTGGGACACCGCGGTCCGCGCCAGCAGCGGAAGCGTCGCGTCGTTGTCGACGGCGCCGTCGCGCACAACGCCGCAGTGCCCGTGCGAGGTGTACTCGCACAGGCAGACGTCGGTCAGGATCAGCAGGTCGGCGTGCGCAGCCCGCAGCGCGCGCACCGCCCGCTGCACGATGCCGCCATCGTCGTAGGCCCCGGTGGCCTGCGGGTCTTTCGCCTCAGGCAGGCCGAAGAGGAGGATGCCGGCGATCCCGCGCGCCATCACAGCGTCGGCTTCCTCCGCCAGGAGATCGACCGTCAGGCGATCCTGCCCCGGCATGGAGGGGATCGGCTCACGGACGCCCCGGCCGGGCCGGACAAAGATGGGGTAGATGAAGTCACCGGGATCCAGCACGGTCTCTCTGACCGCGCGGCGCAGCGTCTCCGTCCTCCGCAGCCGGCGCGGGCGGGCGGTCTGCTCAGGCGTGGTGGACACGCGCAGCATCGGGTACGCCCTCCTCCCTTGCGGCCAAACCGACCACGGCGGCCACAATCCCCTGCACGCTGTGCTCCCCGGCGACCGCGGCGGGGGACAGGCCGTGCTCGGCGAGCGCGCCGGCCGTCACCGGCCCGATGGCCACCAGGCTCACAGCCTGCAGCTGCGCCAGGGCGCCCGCCGCTTCCGCCAGCGCCAGAAACCCTCGGACCGTGGAGGCGCTGGTGAAGATCACGCCGTCCACACCGCCGGCGAGCGCGGCCCTGAGCGCCGCCAGTGATGAGGCGGGCGCGGTCCGGGTGCGGTACGCGACCACGTCGGTCACCTCGACCCCGCGGGCGCGCAGCCCCTCGCTGGGCGCCGCAGAGGCCTGCTCGGCCCGGACGCGCAGCACGCGCTCACCAGGGGCGGCGGGCATCTCCTGCGCCACGGCCTCTCCCAGGAAGCGGGACGGGATCCACACCTTTGCGATGCCGCGCCGCCGCAACGCCTCCGCGGTTCCGGAGCCGATGGCGGCCCACCGCAGCCCCGGCGGCCAGGCCATATGCGCGCCGGCGCGGTCGAACAACGCATCCACGCCGCTGCGGCTGGTGAGCAGGAGCCAGTCATACGCGTGAATCCTCCCCAGCGCCTCGTCAAGCGCTTCCCACGACGCCGGAGGCTCGACCGCCACCGCCGGGATCTCGACCGGCTCAACCCCCGCGGCCCTGAGCGCCTCCGACAGTCCGGCCGCGTGCTCCACGGGCCGCGTGACCACGTACCGCCGGGCCGTCACCGGGGCGCTCCTTCCAGCAGCATCGCCCCGGCCCCGCGGCGGAGGAGCTCATCGGCCAGCTCGCGGCCCAGGTCCGCAGCCTGAGAGGAGTGCCCCGTCCGCGTCCCGCGTACGGCACCGCTGCCGTCGGGGGCCACGACGGCGGCGTCTACCCTGAGGGTAGCGCCGTCGAGAACCGCGAGCGCTCCGACAGGCAGCCGGCATCCGCCTTGGAGGCGATGCAGCACGGCCCGCTCGGCCTCGACCGCCGCCCGGGTGGGGGCGTGATCGAGGATCGCCACGAGCTCCGCGACCTCCTCTCCATCCCGGACCTGGACCCCCAGCGCGCCCTGCCCCGCTGCGGGAAGCATCACGTCCGTGCGCAGGATCTCACTCACGCGCGACTCGAGATCAATGCGGCGCAGGCCGGCCCAGGCCAGGCAGAGGGCGTCGAGGTCGCCGGCATCGAGCTTGCGCAGCCGCGTCTCGACGTTGCCGCGGACCGGGACGACCTCGAGGTCGCGCCGCGCGGCGCGCAGGAATGCCGCGCGGCGCGGGCTGCCCGTGCCTACACGGGCCCCCCGGCGCAGGCTTTCCAGACCCCGGCCTTCGCGCACCACCAGCACGTCATACGGGTCCTCGCGCTCCGGCACCGCGGCGATGAGCAGCCCGGCGACGTCGCCGGCGGGCAAGTCCTTCATGCTGTGCACGGCGACGTCGATCCGCTGCTCAAGCAACGCCGTCTCCAGCTCCTTGACGAAGAACCCGATGCCCGGCAGCCGGTCGAAGCCCTCGTCGGGGAGCTTGTCCGCGGTGGTGCGAATGGTCTCGATGGTCACCTCGATCTCCGGCCGGACCCGGCGCAGGGCGACGATCACGGCTTCGGTCTGCCTCCTGGCCAGCCGGCTTCCTCGTGTCCCCACGATGAGGCGCCGCCGCACCGCCATCAGGCCGCCTCCCGGAAGGCTTCTGACGCCGCGGCGACCGTGCGCGAGATGTCGTCCGGTTCGTGCGCCACGGAGACGAACCAGGCTTCAAACTGCGACGGCGGGATGAGGATGCCGCGGCGGAGCATCGCACGGAAGAACCGTCCAAAGCGCTCGGTATCGGCGCGCTCCGCGGCGGCCAGATCCTGAGGGACCTCCGGCGTGAAAAAGACCGTCAGCATCGAGGATGCGCGGACGACGCGGCAGATGGCACCCGCCTCCGCCGCCGCCCGGATGAGCCCTGCTTCCAGAAGAGCCGCGCGCGCCTCCAGGAGCGCGTACACTTCACCGGTCTGGAGCCGGCGGAGGGTGGCCGTTCCCGCGGCGACGGCCACCGGATTCCCGGACAGCGTACCGGCCTGGTAGACGGGCCCCTCCGGGGCAAGCGCTCCCATCAGATCGGCGCGTCCGCCGTAGACGGCCAGCGGCAGGCCGCCCCCGGCGATCTTCCCCAGGCAGGTGAGATCCGGGCGGATGCCGGTGAGGCCCTGGACGCCGCCGAAGGCGATGCGGAATCCCGTGATCACCTCGTCGAAGATGAGCAGGCTCCCTGCCTCCCGCGTGACGGCGCGGAGGCCTTCCAGGAACCCCGGCCGGGGTGAGACCACGCCCATGTTCGCGGCGACGGGCTCCACGATCACCGCGGCGATTGTGGGGCCGTGGTCGGCAAACGCCTTCCGGACGGCCGTGAGGTCGTTGTACGGAAGCACGACGGTGTCGGCCGCGGCCCCGGGAGTGACGCCTGCGCTGCCCGGCAGGCCCAGCGTGGTCACGCCCGATCCGGCGCGGGCCAGCAGGGCGTCGCTGTGGCCGTGGTAGCATCCGGCGAACTTCACGATGCGCGGCCGGCCGGTCGCGCCCCGGGCCAGGCGCATCGCACTCATCGCCGCCTCGGTGCCGGAGCTGACGAAGCGCATCCGCTCTATCGACGGGAAGGCTGACTGGATGAGCCCGGCCAGTTGCGGCTCCGCCGCGGTGGGCATCCCGAACGACATCCCGCGCTGGGCGGCGGCGCTGACGGCCGCGACCACGTCGGCCGGGGCGTGTCCGAGGATCAGCGCTCCCCACGATCCGATGAAGTCGAGGTAAGTATCTCCCCGAACATCCGTCACCGTGGCCCCGCGGCCGGAGGTAAGGATGAGTGGCCGGCCGCCCACGGCGCGAAAGGCGCGGACCGGACTGTTCACCCCGCCGGGGAACAGCCGGAGGCTCTCCTCCCAGAGGGGGTCGGCGGCGGGCGATGCCCGGACCGGGCGGGCCGTCATGAGGCCTCGTCCTCCGGGGCTGTCCCGTCGAGGTCAAACAACTCGCGGGCGAGATCGAGGACGCGGGTGTCATCGCCGCGTGCACGCAGCCGCACGAACGGCGCGTGCAGCAGCTTGCGCAATGCGCCTTCCACGACGCCCCGCACGGCCAGCCGCTGATGCTCGTCGAGTCCCCGCAGCCGGCCGCGGGCGCGGAACAGCTCCTCGTCAACGATGGTCTCGGCGCGCCGGTGGAGCTGCGCGATCACCGGCACCGCGGCGCGCGATCCCAGCCAGCGGATGAACGCCTCGTACGTCTCGTCGACGATCGCCTGCGCCGCGGCCAGATCCTCCGCTGCGGGAGCCTGCCCGGTGAACGGGGCCAGGCCGTCGAGATCATAGAGGGTCACCGCCGGCAGCCGCACCGCTCCGGGATCGACGCCCCGGGGAACGCCGATGTCGATGACCAGCAGGGGGCGGACGAGCGCGGCGAGGTCGGCCATGGAGAGCAGCGGAGCCTCCGAGCCGACGGAGATCAGAACGGCGTCGACCTCGGCCATGGCCCCGCGGATCTCGGCGAGGCCGATCACGCGGGCGCCGTACCGCGCGGCCAGAGGCGCGGCGTGCCCGGCGGTCCGGTTGGCGATCGCGGCGACGGATCCCCCCGCTGAGACGAACGCCTTGGCTAGCAATCCTGCCATCTCACCGGCGCCGATGATGATCGCGCGCCGGCCGGCCGCCGTTCCCCAGTGCGCGCGGCAGCAGGAGACCGCGGCGTGGGGAACGGACGCGCCGTGGCCGCCCAGCGCGGTCTGGGACCGCACGCGGCGTCCGGAGGCGATGGCCAGCTGCATGAGGCGGTTGAGGACAAGACCCGTGGTGCCGGCGTCCCGGGCGGCGGCGTACGCCCGCCGCACCTGCCCCAGAACCTGAGGTTCGCCGACCACCATCGACTCAAGCCCGGCCGCCACGCGCAGGAGGTGGCGGGCGGCCTCTTCACTCCGCCAGACGGTCAGATATGGCGCGAACGCCTCGGGGGCAATGCCGCGCATTTCCCCCAGGGTTGAGGCCACCGCTTCCACGGGCACGCGGCCGTCGCATACCAGATACGCCTCGGTCCGGTGGCAGGTGGACAGCAGCAGGGTCTCGCGGACGCCCTCCAGCGCACGCAGAGCCGGAAGCGCGGCGGGAAGCTCGGCCTCCGCGAACGCGAGGGGTTCCCGCACCGAAAGAGGCGCTGTCTTGTGATTCAGGCCGATCGCCGAGAGCATCGCACCGGAGGACCGGAATCTAGGGAAATCTTCTGAATTATTCCCCTCCTGCGGAAAGCTTCCTCTAGCCCGGGCCAGCATACCAGGCGCGCGGAGACGGCGGGTATCAGGCGCCAGGCGGATTCGCAATCAGGCGCCTGGCGTATTGTCCCCGGGCGCGGACGCGCGCCTAATGAGATAGGGTGCCCTAATGTCGAGCGTGAGGGTTCCTTTAAGCAGCCTGCGGCCGGGCAGCAGGGCCGTGGTCGCGGCGCTGCCGCCCGACGCCGCCACCGCGGACGAACTGGCCGCGCTGCGCGTCCTGCCCGGGGAAGAGATCGAGGTCACGCAAGTCATTGCGCTCGGCGGGCCCGTGCTCATCCGTGGTGCCGGAGGGTTCTACGCCATCGGGCGGGGACTCGCCGAACTGCTCTTGGTGGAGCCGTGAGCGCCCTCACCTGCCATGTCGCGCCCGCGGCGGCGGACGCAACCTGTCCGAGAATCGTCCTCGTCGGCAATCCTAACGTCGGGAAGTCGACGCTGTTCAACGGGCTCACCGGCCTGCGGGCATTGACGACCAACTATCCGGGCGCGACCGTCGATGTCGCCGTCGGGATCGCCGCAGACGGCGGAATGAGGGTTCAGATCGTCGACCTTCCCGGGACGTACGGGCTCACCGGCGCAGACGGCGATCAACGCACGGCCTGGGAGTCGATCCTCCGGGATCCGCCCCACGCCGTGGTGGCCGTCGTGGACGGCATGAACCTGGCACGCAACCTCTACCTCGTCCTGCAGCTCATCGATCTCGGCTTCCGTGTGGTCGTGGCTCTGAACATGGCCGACGAGATGCAGCGCGAGGGGATCCGGATCGACGCCGCGCGGCTGGGGGCGCTGCTGGGCGTGCCGGTCCACTCCACGGTGGCGACGAAACGCACGGGATTGCGGGAGGTGCTCCGCGCGGCCGTCTCGTCCCGGGCGACGCCCGCGCGCATCCACCGGTACGCGCCCGAGATCGAGCGCGCCGTGGAGGCAATCGCCGCCGAGTCGTCCGTGCCCGAGGCGTTTCTGCTCCTCGAGGGGATGGGCGGGCGCCGAGGAGGCGAGGCTCCGCAGCTCAGTCCTCGCGCGAGCACAGCCCTCGCGCGCCTCGAGGACGCGTCGGGTGGCCGCGGTTCGATCGCCGTGGCCGCCGGCCGCCACAGCGCCGCGGAGCGGATCGCGAAGGCCGTGTGTGCGGGCACAGCCGACCTGCGCCGGCGCGCGGCCTGGCGGGCGGCCACGCACCCGTGGACCGGGCTGCCCATCCTGGCCGGAGTACTGGGCACGATCTTCGCCGTGCTCTTCTGGGGAGGCACGTTCCTGTCGGCGCTGACCGACCGGCTGTGGGCCGCGGCCGTCTCGCCGCTGATCCGCGCCGCGGTCGCGGCCGTGGCGGGCGCAGGCCCCCTCGGCCGGACCATCTTGTGGGCCGCGGACGCGGGCGTGAACGCGCTGGTCTCGATCGGCCTTCCCTACGTGCTGGTATTCTACGTGATCCTCGCCGTCCTGGAGGACACCGGGTACATGAACGCGGCCGCGGTCCTCCTCGACCGGCCGCTGAGCCGGATCGGGCTGACCGGACGGGCGGCCATCCCACTGGTGGCCGGCGCGGGATGCAACGTGCCCGCCATCCTCGGATTGCGCACCCTCCGCACGGAACGGGAGCGGGTGATCGCCGGCACGCTGATCACGCTCGTGCCCTGCAGCGCCCGCACGGCCGTCATCGTCGGCGCCGTCGCGGCGCTGGCGGGGCCGGGCTGGGCGGTGGCCCTGTACCTCGTCGTCGCGCTCATCATCAGCGCGGCGGGATGGGGCCTGAACCGGCTCCTGCCCGGCGGCCGCCCCACATTGCTCATGGAGGTGTTCACGTTCCGGGTGCCCGCCGTGCGCACGGTGCTGGCCAAGACCTGGATGAGGGTGCGGGAGTTCGTCGTGCAGGCCGCGCCGATCGTGCTGGCGGGCAGCCTGGTTCTCGGCATCCTCTACGAGACCGGCGCCATCCGCCTGGCCACGCGGCCGCTTGCGCCGGTGGTGGAGGGCTGGCTGGGTCTGCCCGCCGTGGCCGGCCTGACGCTCGTCTTCGCCGTCCTGCGCAAAGAGCTGGCCCTGCAGCTGCTGCTGGCCCTCGCCGTCGTGGAGTACGGGCGCGGCGCGGGGTCGCTGCTCGCGTTCATGACCCCGGCGCAGATCTTCACCTACGCGCTGGTGAACACGATCTACATCCCGTGCGCAGCGACGATGGCCATCCTCGGGAAGGCGTTGGGGTGGCGCCGCGCCGCGGCCATCTCGGCCGGCACGGTCGCCCTGGCCGTCGCCGCGGGCGGCGTGGCGGCGCGGGTGCTCGCCCTACTCGCCCGGTGAGGGCGGTCTAGAGGAGCTTCGCGCCGTTGATCTGCAGCTTGAACTCGCAGCTCAGCAACTGCGCGGCGCGGCGGCACATCACCATGCGTGTGAGGAAGATCTCGAAGTACTCCATGACCTGCGAGAGCGTCGTGTCGATGGTGAGCTCGAGCGAGATCGTCTTGCTCTTCTCGTCCACGCGCAGGAAGGAGTGCTCCACCGCGGAGTTCACGCGGTCGTGGATGTCGAAGGTCGTGGGGTCGGGATTGCGCACGCGGGAGCGGTGCACGTCGGACTTGTCGGCGAGGATGACGGCGGCGCCCACCGGGCTGACCGGCTCGCCCCCCTTCTCCTCGTGGTTCCCGATGGCGCCCATGATGATGCCGCGCTCCACGGCGTCCATCCCCAGCCGGATCAGGATGGTGTTCGCCAGCACGGCCCCGGTGTGCTCATGGTTGATGCGGCCCACCATGTTGCCGATATCGTGAAGGTACGCCGCCATGGCCGCCAGCTGCGCGTCGCGTTCCTGATAGGCCAGCCGCTTCAGGGTGTTGTAGGCGATGCTCGCGGTGAGGTTGGCGTGCCGGGCGCCGTGCTCGGTGTAGCCGATCGCCCCGGTGTACTCGTTCGCCTTCGTGATATAGGCGTCGACCTCGGGATCCTTCTTCAGATCCTCCAGCGTGACCGGACGCCCTGCGGCGACCTCTGCCTGTTCGACCATGGACCGATGATGCTCCTCGACGGGTGGGGATTACGGGCGGGGCGGGCCGGCCTCGCTGACCGGCGAGGCCGCCGGGGCCTCGCTCTTCCGGCCGCGGACGTAGGAGACCGCGCCGCGGTCGGCCTTCACGCGCAGGTTGGGCGCCAGCTCCAGCGTGAGCTGATCGTCGTCCATGTCGTGCACGGTGGCGTGCAGCCCGCCCATGGTGACGACGCGGTCGCCCTTCTTCAGCTTTGCCAGCATCTCCCGGCGCTTGCGCTGCTGCGTCTGCTGCGGGCGGATGAGCAGCAGGTAGAAGACGACGAGCAGCAGCACGTAGAAGACGATCACGCTCGGGAATCGCGTGCCTGCCTGCAGGAAGATCACCGGTGCACCCCCGCGCCGACGTTCACGTTCCGGCCAGAGTTTTATTGTAGCACAGTCCCCACGACCCACCGCCGGCAGGAACGCGCACGGTGCGCTCACCAGGACGTGGCGTACGCGTCCAGCACGCCGCGGCGCCATCCCTCGAAGCGGTCCGCCGCGATGGCCTCGCGCGCCTCGCCCATCAGCGCGGCGAGGAACGCCAGGTTGTGGTAGGTGGCCAGCCGCGGGCCGAGCATCTCGTCGGCGTGGAAGAGATGCCGCACGTACGCCCGCGTGTACCTCGCGCACACGGCGCACCGGCAGTCCGGATCCGGCGGCGTGTGGTCGTCGCGGTAGCGCGCGTTCCGCACGTTCACTCGGCCGGTGCGCGTGAAGATGGTCCCGGTGCGCGCGACCCGCGTGGGCAGGACGCAGTCGAACATGTCCACGCCGCGGGCGGCGGCCTCCAGCAGGTCCGGCGGGCCGCCCACGCCCATGAGATACCGCGGCGCGTCCGCCGGGAGCCGCGCCGTGACGGCCTCCAGCAGCGCGTAGGCGAGCGCGCGCGGCTCGCCGACGCTCAAGCCCCCGACGGCATAGCCCGGGAAGCCGAGCGCCACCATCCGGTCCGCCGCCTCCGCGCGCAGCGCCGCGCTGAACCCGCCCTGGACGATGCCGAAGAGCATCTGCTCCTCCGCCCCACCCACGGCGCGCGAGCGCTGCGCCCACAACGCGGTGATGCGGAGCGCCTCCGCCGCGTCCGCGTCGGCGGCGGGATACCCCAGGCAGACGTCGAGCGGCATGATGAGGTCGCTGCCCAGACCGCGCTGGATCTCCATGACGCGCTCGGGCGTCCAGGCGTGCTCCCCGCCGTCGAGCGGCGAGCGGAACACCACTCCCTCGTCGCTCACCCGGCGGAGCTTGGCCAGGCTGAAGACCTGGAAGCCCCCGCTGTCCGTGAGCACCGGCCCGTCCCAGCCCATGAAGCGGTGGAGCCCGCCCGCCCGGCGGATCACCTCCACCCCGGGGCGCAGGTAGAGATGGAAGGTGTTGGCCAGGACGATCTCGGCGCCCAGCGCGCGGACGTCATCGAAGGTGAGCGCCTTCACCGTCGCGTTCGTGCCCACCGGCATGAATGCCGGGGTGTGAACGATGCCGCGCGGCGTGCGCAGTTCGCCCAGACGCGCGCCGCCGGGCGCGGTGTGCCGGAGCGTGAAGTGAAACCCGGGCATCGCAGCGTGAGTATAGCAGGCCGCGAAGGAGGCGGATTTGGCACCGCAGAATTCCGCACGCTAGCCCTGACGGGACGGAGGATCTCATGCCTGAACCCACCATCGAAGCGCTGCTCGCCGAAGGGCGCCGGTTCGATCCCCCGGCGGGATTCGCCGCCGCTGCGACGGTCCGCGACCGGTCGCTCTATGAGGAGGCGGCCAAGGACCCGGACGCGTTCTGGGGCCGCATCGCCGGCGAGCTGCACTGGTTTGCGCCCTGGACCCGCGTGCTGGAGTGGACGCCGCCGTACGCGCGGTGGTTCGCGGGCGGGCGGACGAATCTCTCGTACAACTGCCTGGACCGGCATGTGGCGGGGGGCCGGCGGACCAAGGCGGCGATCATCTGGGAGGGCGAGCCCGGCGACGAGCGCGTCCTGACCTACGGCGACCTCCTGCGGGAGGTGGGCCGCTTCGCCAACGTGCTCAAGGGGCTCGGCGTCCGGCGGGGAGACCGCGTGGCCCTCTACCTGCCGATGATCCCCGAACTGGCCATCGCCATGCTGGCCTGCGCCCGCATCGGCGCGGCGCACACGGTGATCTTCGGGGGCTTCAGCGCGGAGGCGCTGCGGGACCGGATCAACGACGCCCAGGCGACGGTGCTGGTCACCGCGGACGGCGGATGGCGGCGCGGGAACATCGTCCCCCTCAAACGCAACGCCGACGAGGCCGTGGCGGCGACGCCCAGCATCCGGCACGTCGTGGTCGTCCGGCGCATCGGCGAGGCCGCGCCGATTCATATCCAGGAGGGCCGCGACCACTGGTGGCACCGGCTCATGGCCGACGCGCCCGCGCGGTGCGAGCCGGAGGCGATGGACAGCGAGGACCTGCTCTACATCCTCTACACCAGCGGGACGACCGGCAAGCCGAAGGGGATCGTGCACACCACGGGCGGCTATATGGTCGGCACGTACGCGACCACGAAGTGGATCTTCGACCTCAAAGGCGACGACATCTTCTGGTGCACGGCCGACATCGGGTGGGTGACCGGGCATTCCTACGTCGTCTACGGGCCGCTGGCCACCGGGGCCAGCGTGGTCATGTACGAAGGGACCCCCGACTACCCGGACAAGGACCGGTTCTGGGCCATCGTGGAGAAGCACGGCGTGAGCGTGCTGTACACCGCCCCCACGGCGATCCGCACGTTCATGAAATGGGGACCCGGCTACCCCGCGCGGCGCGACCTCTCCTCCCTCCGGTTGCTCGGCACCGTGGGCGAGCCGATCAACCCCGAGGCGTGGGTGTGGTACCACCGGTACATCGGGGGCGACCGGTGCCCGGTCGTGGACACGTGGTGGCAGACCGAGACGGGCATGATCCTCATCTCCCCCCTGCCCGGTGTGACATCGCTCAAGCCGGGGTCGGCCACCCACCCGCTCCCGGGCATCTCCGCGGAGGTGGTGGACGAAGCGGGGAACCCGGTGGGCGCGGACGCCGGCGGCTATCTCGTGCTCACGCGGCCCTGGCCGGCCATGCTCCGCGGCATCTACGGCGACCCGGAGCGCTACCAGCGGCAATACTGGGACCGGTTTCCGGGGCGCTACTTCACCGGCGACGGCGCGAAGCGCGACCGGGACGGGTATTTCTGGCTGCTCGGCCGCGTCGACGATGTGATCAATGTCGCCGGACATCGCATCGGGACGATGGAGGTGGAATCGGCGCTCGTGGACCACCCCACCGTGGCCGAGGCGGCGGTGATCGGCGTGACGCACGACATCAAAGGCCAGGCCATCGCCGCCTTCGTCACCCTCAAGGAAGGTCACCCACCGTCCACCGCGGCGGTGGACACACTCAAGGACCACGTGGTGCAGAAGATCGGGGCCATCGCCCGGCCCGACCAGATCCTGTTCACGGCGGAGCTCCCCAAGACGCGCAGCGGGAAGATCATGCGGCGGCTGCTGCGCGACGTGGCGGAGGGACGCATCCTCGGGGACACGACCACCCTGGCCGACCCGAGCGTGGTGGAGGCGTTGAAGGAGAAGTACGAGGAAGAGACCGGCGCGTGATCACGCGGCCCGCCGGGGACCTACGGCAGCGGAAGGGTCAGGCTCCCGTGGCGGATCCACTCCCATAGCAGGCCGCCGAACCCGGCCCGGGACGGCCGCCCCATGCCGACATCGCCGGCGGTGAGGATGACCTCGATGTGCAGGGCCTCCAGGCCGCCGCCGGGAGCCGCCAGGCCGTCCGCCCTGATGAGGTCGTCGGCCCGGATGGCGTCCGCGGTGGTCCGCCGCCCCGCGATCCGCGTGTGCGGAGAGACGAGGACCCTGACCGTGCGCGACTGGCGGGGGGCGGGAAGGGCAACCTGATCGACGACGAGGACCTGCTCGGAGCGGGACAGCACAATCCCCTTGACGCGCGGGGCAAGCGGCGCGGGCGGGGCACCCTCAGCAGGCGGGTTGAGGAGGAGGAAGCCGAGGGCCGCGGTCAGAGCCACAGCGGTCCCCGAATGACGCATTATCGTCTTTCTCTTCCCGCCAGGAGGGCGGAATAGTCGGGACGAACACCATGCTCCGGTGAGTGCACGCCATGGATGAACAGCCCAAGAGCCGGGAAGAGATCCTCGCCGCCATCAAGGCCAAGGCGGACGCCATCCGTGCGCAGCGCGCCGCCACGCAGGCCAGGCCCGAGGGCGCCGCGGGCCCCGCCCAGCCCGCCGGCGTGGAGACCTTTGTCTCGTCGCTCAACGCCGCGGGCCGCCCCGCCGGGGCGCCGACCAACCCGCAATTGCGCGCGTACGGCAGCGTGAACTTCGCCGTGGAGATCGTCGGGGATAAGTCCGAGGAAGAGAACCTGCGCAAGCTGCTGGGAGGCATCGGCGCCTACCAGAATCCGCTGCGCGGCGGCGCCTTCACGGTCGATTACCGCTACTACGCGGAAGCCAGATCCCGCCTGGAACGCAGCGGCTACACCATCAGCGAGGACCAGTTCGGCCCGGTGCGGCCCGCCGACTGGCGGCCGCGGGCGGGCGGGTGGAGCCTCATCGACGACGGGCAGAAGTCGTAAGGCGCGCCCTCACAGGATCAGCATCGCGTCCCCGAAGCTGTAGAACCGGTAGCCGGCCCGGATCGCCTCGGCGTACGCCCGGAGGATGGTCTCCCGCCCCGCCAGGGCGCTGACCAGCAGGAGCAAAGTGGTCTTGGGCAGGTGGAAGTTGGTGATCAGGGCGTCGATGGTCCGAAAGCGGTACCCGGGGTAGATGAACCTCTCGCTCCATCCCTCGCCTGCCCGGAGCCGGCCCTCGTCGTCGGCGGCCGTCTCCAGGGCGCGGACGACGGACGTTCCTACGGCGACGATCCGGCCCCCCGCGGCCCGGCGGGTGTTGATGCGGTCCGCCGAGTCCGGCGCCAGCCGGAACCATTCCGCATCCATCCGGTGCGCGCGCACATCGGGCGCGGTCACGGGGCGGAAGGTTCCGAGCCCAATGTGCATCGTGAGTCGGACGACGGCCACCCCCCTGCCCTCGACTTCCTCGAGCAGCGCGGGCGTGAAGTGCAGGCCCGCCGTGGGGGCGGCGACGGCGCCTTCCACGGTGGCGTACACGGTCTGATACTCTTCCGGATCACCCAGGGGCGCATGGATATACGGCGGGAGCGGCGTGGCGCCGACCTCTTGCGCCGCGGCCAGGACGCCCCGGGGCGACGTGAAGGCGATGACCCGGACCCCGTCGGGCCGGCTCTCGAGCACCGTCCCGCGGAGCCCCGGGGCGAACCGGACCTCCGTTCCTCGCCCCACGCGGCGGCCCGGCCGGACCAGCGTCTCCCAGCGCTCGGCTTCCACCGGGTCCTGGTTCCCGGAGATGCGCGCCCCAGGAGCGGGCGGCGCCGGGCGTGCGGCGCCCGGACCACCCACGCCACCCACGGCAGGCCGCAGGAGCAGCACCTCGACCGCGCCGCCTGAGGCCTTCCGCCCGCGCAGCCTCGCCGGGATGACGCGCGTGTCGTTCAGCACCAGCACGTCGCGCGGCGTGAGGTACTCCGGGAGATCCCGGAAGATGCGGTGATCCAGCCGCCCGTCGCTCCGGTGGAGCACGAGCATCCGGGCACTGTCCCGTGGATGGGCCGGATGCTGGGCGATGAGCCCCGGGGGGAGCGCATAGTCGAACTCGGACAGCGCCAGGGGCCTAGCGCGCCTCGAGGGTGACACCCGTGTAGTAGTACCGGAGGATCTCGGCATACCCGCGTCCGACCAGGGCCTGCCCGCGGGCTCCCCACTGGCTCATCCCGACGCCGTGGCCCGACCCGCGGCCGGCGAACTCGACCGACGGCAGTTCCCCGGGCAGCATCCGCGCCGTGAACAGCGTGCTCTTCATCGCCTCGGCGCCCAGGATGGTCCGCAGCTCCGTCCCGCGTACGATGAGCGCCCCGGCGCCGGTGGCGATCCGCACGTATGCGGCGCGGCCGGAAGAGGTCACCTCGGCCACGTCCACCGCGGACACCCCGCTGGCCCCGCGGCCGGCGCGGTGCAGCCGCTCCTCGAGCGCCGACAGCGGCAGCCGCAGCGTCCAGACCTGCGCCACGGTGTACGGATCGGCCACGGGACGCAGGTACGCGTAGCGTCCGCCCCACACCAGCTCGCTCGCCTCGGTGTGTCCCCCGGAGTCGGAGTGGTAGGCGGCGAAGATCGGCCGGCCCTCGAAGACGAGGACCTGGCCGCGGGTCGCCTCCACCGCCGCGGTCGTGCGCGGATCCTCGGCGCTCACCCCGCCGTACACCTGGGACTCGGTCGTTGCCCGCACATCGTATCCTTCTGCGGCGAAGCGGCCGAGGCTGTACAGCGCCAGCGTGCGGGCGGCCACGGCCTGCGCGCGCAGCGCATCGGGCGGCCAGCGGGGGTCGACCTCCATCCGCAGCACGCCGTAGAGGTATTCCTCGAGGTCCAGCTCATTGATCACGGTAATCCGGCCCGCCGGCGTGCGGCGGAGCTCGAGGATGCCTCGATACGGCCGGATGGCGACATGGAGCCGGGCGCCCCCGGTGGGCGCGAGCCGGACCGGCGCGTCCACGCGGCCCGCGCCGGTGATCTCGATCCCGGAGGGAGAGGCGATGACTTCATAGGCCGCCGGATCGAGGACGAACCGGCCGGAGGGAGCGCTCACCTCGATCGCGCGGTCGCTCACGATCACCACGCGTTCCTGCTCCCGCAGGATCCCGGCCCGGATGACGGTGGACGTCCCGCGCGCGGGCGGAGGCCCGGCGACGGCGAGCGCCGAGAGGGCCAGGAACGCGGCCGTCCCGGCGAGGAGCGCGGCCGCTGCGCCCGGGCGTCGCGCGGCGCTCACCGCCGGACCAGCAGGCTCAGCACGACGCTGAGCACCAGGCTGAGCACGATGCCCGTGGCGATCGGGATGTAGATGGTGACGGTGTCGCGCTTGATCAGGATGTCCCCGGGCAGGCGCAGGCCGCGGCCGAGCAGGATCAGCAGCCCGCCGGCCACTATCAGTGCGACGCCGGCCAGGACGATCAAGCGTCCGAAGGAGCCCAGGTCGGTCATCGTCAGAACAGCTGGCTCTGCCCGCGGGCGGGGGGGCGCTCCGGAAGCGCCAGGCCGAGGTGGTCGCAGGCCGCGGGGGTGATCCGCCGTCCCGCAGGCGTCCGGGTCAGGAAGCCGATCTTGAGGAGGTAGGGCTCGACAACCTCTTCCAGCGTCTGCGCCTCCTCGTTGAGGGTGGCCGCCAGGGCCTCGATGCCCACCGGCCCGCCCGCGTAGACCGTTACGATCGTGCGCAGCAGCTCGCGGTCCAGCGCGTCCAGCCCGCGGGCATCCACACCCTCGAAGGCCAGCGCCTCGCGCGCGATCTCGGGTGTGATGCGTCCGTCGCCGCGCACCTGCGCGTAGTCCCGCACCCGCCGGAGCAGCCGGTTCGCGATGCGCGGCGTGCCCCGCGCCCGGTCGGCGATCGCCGCCGATCCCGGGTCGGTGATCGGGATGCCGAGGATCGAGGCCGAGCGTTTCACGACCAGCCCGAGCTCGTCGGGACCGAAGAAATCCAGGTGGTGGAAGATGCCGAACCGCTCGCGCAGCGGCGAGCTGAGCAGCCCCGCGCGCGTGGTCGCGCCCACGAGGGTGAACGCCCGGAGCTGGTAGCGCAGCGTCCGGGCGTGGGCCCCCTTCTCGATGACGAAGTTGACGCAGAAGTCCTCCATGGCCGGATAGAGGAACTCCTCCACGGCCCGGCTCAGCCGGTGGATCTCATCGATGAACAGCACGTCGTGCCCCTGGAGGTTGGTGAGGATGCCCATGAGATCGCCGCCGCGCTCCAGGGCGGGTCCGGAGGTCGTGACGATGTTGGCCTCCATCTCCCGGGCGATGACGTTGGCCAGCGTGGTCTTGCCCAGCCCCGGGGGCCCGTGCAGCAGCACGTGATCAAGCGGCTCCCCCCGCTCGCGCGCCGCGCGGATGCTGATGCGCAGCCCCTCGACGACCTTGGCCTGCCCGATGCATTCGTCGAGGGTCTGCGGGCGGAGGCTGCGGATGAACTGCTCATCCGCGACCGCGTCACCCGCCGGGATCGTGGGGCCACTCATGCCGGCGCCTCAGCGCCCTTCTCGATCCGGTACACTTCCTGGAACAGCTCCTCCGCGGTGGCGATCGAGCTGCGCCGGCGCAGCGCCTCCTCGACCATCTGGCGCGCCTCCGCCGGCCGGTGTCCCAACTGCTTCGTCAGCACGTCCAGCACTTCCGCCTTGAAGTCGCCCGCCTCGGCGGGCGGCTGCTCCTCCGGACCGCGCAGCAGGGCATACTTCCCCATCTTCCCGTGCAGGGAGGCGACGATCTTCTCCGCCGTCCGCTCGCCGATCCCGGGGAGCCGCCGCAGGAAGGCCACGTCTTTGCGCTCGATGGCGTCCGCGATGGTGTGGATGGGATGGACGATCGCCTTCATCGCCTTGGTCGGCCCGAGCCCGTCCACGGTGATGAAGCGCTCGAAGAACTCCTGCTCAATCTCGTGTAGGAAGCCGATCAGCAGCGGCTTCGGCTGGTTCTGCGTGGCGTGGAACGAGATGAAGAGCTCGACTTCAAGCCGCTGATCCTCCCGCCCGGGAGGCAGCGCGCGGGCCGTGACGCCGGGGAGATGCACCTCATAGCCCACCCCGCCGGCCTCCACGACCACCGCCTCCTCGCTCCGGCGCAGCACAGGGCCCCGCAGGAAGGCGATCATCCTCGGGCCGCCGGCTCACGGGCCGGTCGCATGGCCGGGGCGTGCAGCGCGATCCCTGCGCGGGAAAGCGCGGTCAAGGCCATGGCCATCGCGTCCGCGGCGTGCGGGCTGATCGCCCCCGGCACGCGCAAGAGATGCCGCACGGACCGCTGGACCTGGCTCTTGCTTGCCCCGCCGAATCCCGAGACAGCCTGTTTGATGGCCGCCGGCGGGAGCGGCGAGACCTCGACGCCTTCCTCGGCGGCCGCCAGGCATACCACGCCGCGGACATGGCCCATGAGGATCGCCGTGCGGGGGAAGCGTTGGGCGGCATAGATGTCCTCGACGGCCATCTGGGCGGGCCGGGTCCGGATGAGCACGCGGCTCAGGGCGGCGTGGATCTCCTGCAGCCGGCACGCCAGCGGCGCCCCGTCCGCGGTCTGGATCACCCCGTGCTCGATGAGGCGCACACCGCGGACGCCGCCTTCCACGACAGCGAAACCGGTGGCCCGCAGGCCGGGGTCAACGCCGAGGATCAGCATGGCCGAACCTGTGTTCGATGACAGGCGCTAGCCGACCTGCTGGAGGATCTCGTCGGGGATATCGAAGTTCGCGTACACCCGCTGCACGTCGTCCTGATCCTCCAGGGCGTCCATGAGGGCCAGCACCTGCTTGGCGCCCTTCCCCTCCACGCGCACCGTGGACCGCGGGACCATGGTGACGTCCGCGGCCTGCAGCGGGATGGCTCCCGCCTCGAGGGCCTGCTTCACCTTGAAGAAAGCCTCCACCGGGGTGACGATCTCGTAGGCGTCGCCCGTGGACCGCACGTCGTCGGCGCCGGCCTCGAGGGCCACGAGGAGGAGATCGTCCTCCTTGACGGCGCGCTTGTCCACCGTGATGAGCCCCTGGCGATCGAACATCCAGGCCACGGAGCCGGCGGTGCCCAGCGACCCACCGTGTTTGGTGAAGGTGCTGCGGATGTCGCTGGCCGTGCGGTTGCGGTTGTCCGTGAGCACCTCGACCAGGATGGCCACGCCGCCGGGCGCATATCCCTCGTAGATGATGGACTCGTAGGTCGCGCCCTCGCCCCCGCCCGTGCCGCGCTGGATGGCGCGCTGGACGTTGTCGTTGGGCATCCCGGCCTCGCGGGCGCGCTCGATGGCCGTGCGCAGCCGCGCGTTCCCGGCCGGATCTCCCCCGCCCTCTTTCGCGGCCACGGCGATCTCGCGGGCGAGCTTGCTGAACAGCTTCCCGCGCACGAGATCCACCTTCTGCTTGCGGATCTTGATGTTATGCCACTTGGAGTGACCGGACACGAGGACGCCTCGTCAGCTCGAGCTTGACTCAATTCTAACAGGAAACGCTCCGCCGGGGACGGCGCGCTGCGCCTGCAGACGAGCGGGCAGCCGGCCCAAAGGGGTCCCCGTGAGTAGTGCCGGGGAAAGGCCCGGCTGCCCGCTCGTCTTGTGACTCACTGCTCGGTGACCGTGAGCGTGGCCGTCGACTGCTGCCCGTCGGAGGCCACGGCCCGCACGGTAATGATGTACTTGACGCCGCTCACTTTGACGGAGGGCCGGAAGATGTAGCTGAAGCGGCCGTCCGCGGTCACCGGCGGCTGCGCCTCCGCCGCCTGCACCCGCAGGAACCCGGCCTCCGCCATGACGCTCACCGTGACGGCGGCGCCGGGGACCGTCACTCCCTCGATGGCGAACGGCGACGAGACGCCTCCGCCGGCGGGCGAGACGAGCTGCAGCGGCACGCTGCCGGTGACCGTCTGCCCGTCGGTCCCGTCGGGCGGGACGCTGCGGTCGTACTCGGTGGGCTCCGTGCCGCGGACGAACACCTCGTTGCGGGGATTGGGGCAGGCCGCCGTGGCCAGAAGCCCGGAGGCGCCGCAGACGCGGACCGTCACCACCAGCTCCGGCCTGGCCCAGTCCTCGGATGCGACGTCTTTCAATGCGGTCTTCATGAACGACGCCCAGATGCGCGCCGGGACCGTCCCGCCGGTGACGCGGCGCATGGTCGCATTGTCATCGTTGCCCACCCACACCGACGCCACGAGCTGCGGGGTGAACCCGATGAACCAGGCGTTGCGGTAGTCGTCGGTCGTGCCGGTCTTTCCGGCCGCGGGCCGGCCGATCGCCGCGGCCCGGCCCGTCCCCCGGGTGATTACACCCTTCATCAGGTCCACCATCACGTAGGCCACGTCCGCGCTGAGCGCGAGCTCCCGGCGCGGCAGGTTGTCCTCCAGCACCTGGCCGCTGCGGGTGAGCACCTTGCGCACGGCGATGGGCTCGGCGCGCACGCCCAGGGCGGCCAGGGTGCCGTAGGCGGAGGCCATCTCCAGCGGGGTGACCTCGTTGGTCCCCAGGGCCAGCGACAGGTGCGGCTGCAGCGGGCTGCGGATGCCCATGCGCTGCGCGGTGTGGATCACGGCCTCCGGCCCCACCTCCGCCAGCGTCTTCACGGCGGGGATGTTGATGGACCGCTCCAATGCGGTGCGCATCGTCACCGGCCCGCTGTGGGTCCGGTCGTAGTTCTTGGGCTTCCAGACGCGCTCGCGGGTCCCGGGGATCTCGTAGGTGACCGGCTCGTCCACGATGATCTTCGAGGGGCTGGCGCCCGTGCCCAGCGCCGTGGTGTAGATGAAGGGCTTGAACGCCGAGCCGGGCTGCCGCCGGGCCTGCCAGGCGCGGTTGAACTGGCTGCGGGAGAAGTCGTACCCGCCGATCATCGCCCGGATGTAGCCCGTGACCGGATCGATCGCCACCAGGGCGCCCTGCTCGATCCGCAGCCGCTGCTCCCGGGCGGCGTCCAGCCCCTTGCGCACGGCCTTCTCCGCGGCGCGCTGGAGATCGAGATCCAGCGTGGTGTACACGCGCAGGCCGCCGCTGTAGACGAAGTCTTCCCCGTAGCGCTCCAGCAGGTACGGCAGGATGTAGCTGACAAAGTAGGGCGCGCGGATCCCGATCAGCCCGGCGTTGCCCTCCTCGACGAGCGGCACCGGCTCTTCCACGGCCTGAGCCGCCTGGGTGCGCGTGATGTAGCGCAACTGGACCATGCGCTGCAGCACGGTCCGCTGCCGGGTCTTCGCCAGCACGGGATTCTGATAGGGCGAGGAGATGGACGGGCCCCGGATCAGCCCGGCCAGCATCGCGCTCTGCGCGAGGTTCAGGTCCCGGGCGTGACGCCCGAAGTAGACGTTCGCGGCCATCTCGATGCCGTAGGCGCCCTGGCCGAAGTACACCTGGTTGAGGTAGCGTTCGAGGATCTCATCCTTGGTCAGCCGCCGCTCGATCTCCACGGCCAGCATCATCTCGGCGATCTTGCGGCTCACCTCGCGTTTCTGCGTCAGGAAGATGGTGCGGGCAAGCTGCTGGGTGATGGTGCTGCCGCCCTCGCGCACCTCACGGGCCAGCAGGTTGCGCCACATCGCCCGGGTGAATCCCCGCAGGTCCACGCCCCGGTGCTGGTAGAACCGCTCGTCCTCGATGGCGACCACGGCCTGCCGCATGACCGTGGGGATGTCGCTGAGCGGGGTGAACTCGCGGTTTTCGCGGTACAGGCTGGCGATGAGCTCGCCGTTGCTGGCGTAGATGCGCGTAGCTTCGCTCGGCGGGGCGTAGAGCGCGGAGACGTCCGGGAGCTTGTGGGCGAAGGCCAAGCCCATCCCGGCGACCAGCCCGGCGCCGATGAGCAGCAGGACGAGCGCGGCGGTGATGACGCCCACGGTACCGCGCCACCACCACCGGCGGTACCACGGCCGCGGCCGCGCCCGGCCGCCGCGCGCCGCCCCCACCCGCCGTGTCGTATCGCCCCTGGTCGTCGCCACCGTGCGCACCTCGCCTCCTACTCTAGCACGCAGAGGGGGGGCGCCCGAGGGGGGACGCTGCGCGTGCGTCCCCCCTCGTTTTGCGCAGTGTGATTCTTGCGTCCCGGTCCAGACCCTCCGTATAATACGATGCGGACCTTAGGGGGACGCACGCGCGGCGTCCTCCTGAGATCCTCCGCGCGCGGATGTTCGTGGGGACGTAGCTCAGTTGGGAGAGCGCCTCGTTCGCAACGAGGAGGTCGGCGGTTCGAATCCGCTCGTCTCCACCACTGCCCCGCCGTCCGGAAATGCAGAAAGGCCCGCCCGGGGCCTCTCTGTATCCGGCGGAGACGGGCGAACGTGTCTCGTGTGTCCTTGGCGAGAGTCGCAGCCCGGAACGGGGGTCCGCTTGGTCCGGTTCCGGTTTGTCCCCGCCGGCATCATCACAGTGCCCTCAGAGTCTCCATCGTAGTCACTCGTAGCGCAGCGCCTCGACGGGATCCAGCTTCGCGGCGCGCCACGCCGGGTAGACGCCGAAGATGACGCCGACCGCCGCGGAGAACGTGAAGGCGAGGGCGACGATGGGGATGATCGAGGCCACCGTCGGCGTGACCTGGAACAGCCGCGACGACAGCACCCACGACCCGGTCAGACCCAGCGTCATCCCCAGGAACCCGCCCACCAGGCTGATCGTCACGGCCTCGATGAGAAACTGGGTGAGGATGGTGGCCGAGCGGGCGCCGATCGCCTTGCGGATGCCGATCTCGCGCGTGCGCTCCGTCACCGAGACGAGCATGATGTTCATGATGCCGATCCCGCCGACGACCAGCGAGATGCCCGCGATGCTGGACAGGGCGACGGTGAGGATGCGCAGGATGGCGTCGAGCGAGCTCAGCAGCTGGCTCTGGGTGAGCACCGTGAAGTCCTCCTCCCCGTGGTGCTGCCGCAGGAGGATGCGCTCAGTCTCCCGCTTCGCCCGCGGGACCGTCGCCGGGTCGGCGGCCTTGACGAAGAAGAACGTCGCGTAGTTCAGGTTGAAGATCTGCTGCGCCGTGGTGAACGGGATGTAGGCGCGGTCATCGAGATCCAGCCCAAGGATCGCGCCCTCAGGCGCCAGGACGCCCACGACTTCGAACGCCCGCCCGCTGAGGACGAATCGCCGCCCGACGGCGGCGGCCGGGCTGCGGGAGACCGCCCTGGCCAGCGACGCGCCGAGGACGGCCACGCGCTTCCGGCGGGCCAGGTCGCTGGCCGTGAGGAAGCGTCCGCTCTGCACGCGGAGCGTGCGGACGTCACGCAGGTCGGGCGTGGTGCCGACGATCGTCGTCGTGTACTTCCGGGCGGCGGCCGTGATCTGGATCTGCGTCTGCAGCACCGGCGCCACGCCGGCGAGGAGGCGCGCGCCCGCGGCCAGGGCGTGGGCATCCTCATAGGTCAGCGACAGGCGGCCTTCCTCGGCCGAGCCGAACGAGGAGCCCTCCTTGGCCTTCCCCGGCAGCACCCAGAGCAGGTCGGGACCCAGGCTGGCGAACTCGCCCACCACGCTGCTGCGCGCGGTTTGTCCCACCGAGACGAGGGCGATGACCGCGGCAACGCCGATGATCACGCCCAGCGTGGTGAGCACCGTGCGGAGCCGGTTCCCGCGCAGGGCGTCGAGCGCGATGGCCAGCACCTCGCCGCCGCCCAGGACGGTCCGCCACATCCCCCTATCCTGCGCCGGTCCGGCCGCGGCGGCGGTCGTCCACGGGTTCGTCGCTCACCAGACGGCCGTCGCGCAGCGTGACGATCCGCCCCCCGTGGCCGGCGACCTCTCGGTCGTGCGTCACCATCACCACGGTCATCCCGGAGGCATTGAGGTCCTGCACGGCGCCCAGGATCTCGGCTCCCGACCGGCTGTCGAGGTTGCCGGTCGGCTCGTCCGCGAGCAGGATGGCCGGGCGGTTCACGAGCGCGCGGGCGATGGCCACCCGCTGCTGCTCCCCGCCGGAGAGCTCGGCGGGGGCATGCGGCATGCGGTGCGCCAGGCCCACGTGGGCCAGCGCCGCCGCCGCCCGCTCGCGCCGCGCGGCCCGGGGCACACCCGCGTAGATCATGGGCATCTCGACATTCTTCAGCGCGCTCAGCCGCGGCAGCAGGTTGAACGTCTGGAAGACGAACCCGACCTCGCCGTTGCGGACATCGGCCAGCTCGTCGTCCGTCATCCGGCTGACGTCCCGGCCGTTGAGACGGTACGTGCCCCCGGTCGGCCGGTCGAGGCACCCGATGATGTTCATCAGCGTGGACTTGCCCGACCCGGATGGCCCCATGATGACGACGAACTCGCCCGGATCGACGGAGAAACTCACTCCGCGCAGCGCCGGCACCTCCACCGCCCCGATGCGGTAGGTGCGGCTGACGTCCCGCAGCTCGAGCAGCGGGGTCACGGCAGGACCCGGACGGTCACCCGCCGTCCCTCCGCCAGGACCGCGGGATCTCCTACGGCCACAAGGTCGCCCTCCTGCACGCCGTGACGCACGACAACGAACTCGTCGCCGCGGGGGCCGAGCTCAACGGCGCGCCGCCGCAGGACCCCCTGCAGGACGACGTAGACATAGGCGCCCGCGCCGTTGTCCTGCTGGAGCGCATCGAGCGGCACGAGCAGGGCTCCGGTCACGGCCTCCTGGATGACGTCGACGTCCACACTCGTCCCGGCCCGCAGCGCCGGGCGCCCGTCGAGGTCCACCCGCACTCTGACCGTGCGGGTCCCCAGGCGCACGTCTACCTGCCGGCCGATCCGCGTGACCCGGCCCGTGATGGCAGTCCCCGGGTAGGCATCCGCCGTGACGCGCGCCCGCTGTCCGACGGCCACCCGCCCGATATCGGCCTCATCCACGTCCGCCGTGATCCATCCCGCCTCGGTGACCATGGAGAGGACCGGGACGCCGGGCGCGATGGGCGCGCCGGGGTTCAGGTACACGCGGCTGACGACACCGTCGAACGGCGCCCGCACCTGGGCGCGGGACGCACGGAAGCGCGCCGACCGCGCCGCGGCCGCCGCCTGCTCGGCGTTCGCCGCGGCCGATGCCTCCACGGCCTGCGCCTGGCGGATGTTCACCTGCGCCGCCCGGGCGGCCGCCTCGGCCTGGCGGACCTGCTCAGATGCCACCGTGATCGTCTGTTCCGGAGCTCCGGCTCTGAGCGCTTCACGGCGCGCCAGTGCCTGCTCGTACTGCGCCCGCGCCGTCTCGAACTGCACGCGGGCCGCATCCACCTGGACACCGGACACCGCCCCCTGCCGGTAGAGCTGTTCCTGCACGGCCAGCAGACGCCTCGCCTCCTCCATCGCCAGCCGCGCCGCCTCGACCGCCGCGTCGGCCTGGCGCACGTCGGGATCACGGGGACCGGCCTGCACACCGGAGAGGTGCGCCCGCGCCGCCCGCAGGGCCGCGTTCGCGACGGCCGCCTGCTCACGCGCCGCATCCACCGCGGCCCGGGCGCGCGCGGCATCGCTGCGCGCCGCCGCCGCCGCGGCCTCCGCCTGCTCGGCGACCGCGCGGAGGTCGGAGGCCTGCAGGGAGGCGAGCGGCGCTCCGCGCGCCACCGCCGTCCCCTCGGTGACGTGCACGTCGGCGAGACGGCCGGGGATCTCGAACGCCAGGTCCACTCCGCTGGTCTCGAACACGCCGGTCGCCGGCAGCGTGACCTCGAGGTCGCCGAGCCGGACCGGCGCGGCGTCGACGACCGGTCCTCCCCGGAACGCGCCGCCGGCGATCAGGGCAAGCACCACGGCAACGGCGAGCACCGCCGGCCCGACGATGACAACGGTCCGTCTGCGCATGCCTTCCCATGATAGCGCGTGGCACCGCCGCGCGGCAGGGCGCCGCTGCGGGAGGTGGAGCCATGCTCATCACGAACGTGACCGCGTCGACAGACAGGCGGTGCGCATGCGGATCGCGGTCGTGGGAGCCGGCGGGGTCGGAGGATATTACGGAGCGCTGCTGCACCGGGGCGGGCATGACGTCACCTTCATCGCCCGCGGACGGCATCTGGAGGCCATGCAAGGCGCCGGGCTGCGCATCGAGTCGCCCCCCAGCGACCCCGTCGTCCTGCCCGTCCGGGCCACCGCCTCGCCGGCTGAGGCCGGTCCCGTGGATCTGGTGCTCTTCACGGTGAAGTCCTACGACAGCGCCGCCGCGGCCGCCGGCCTCGGGCCGCTGCTCGCGCCCAAGTCCGCCGTCTTGACCCTCCAGAACGGCGTGGACAACGTCGAGATCCTTGCCGCGGCCATCGGGCGCGACCGCGTCCTGGGCGGACTGTGCCAGATCTTCTGCCACATCGCATCTCCCGGTGTGGTCAGACACACCGGCGGCCCGCGCCGTGTCGTGCTGGGCGAACTCGACGGCAGGGTGACCGCGCGCGCGGAGGCCACGCATGCGGCATTCGCCGGGGTGGGGGTGCCGGTCGACCTCTCCCGCCGGATCCTCGTCGACATGTGGGAGAAGTACCTCTTCATCAGCGCGCAGGGAGGAATGACGGCGCTCACCCGGGTGCCGATCGGCGTCATCCGGTCGAATCCTGCCACCTTCGAGATGTATCTGCAGGTGGCCGAGGAGGTCGCCGCGGTCGGACGCGCGCACGGTGTGCCGGTCCCTCCCGGCGTGCGTGAGCGGGTCCGCACGTTTGCCGAGGCGCTGCCCGCCGACGCCTACTCCTCCCTCTACACCGATCTGGCGGCGGGACGGCGGATGGAGCTGGACGCCCTGGCGGGCACGGCCATCCGGCTCGGCGAACGCTACGGTGTGCCCACTCCAAACTGCCGCGCCATCTACGCCGCCCTCCTGCCGCATGACCGGGCGGCTCGCGAACGGTAGGATACTGATCCGCCGCGGCCCGAAGCGGGCGGGGCCGCCCCCTACACTTTGGTCGCCCGGAAGATCGCGGCCTCGGCCTCGATGCCGTACGGCTGCCCGTCCATTCCGCCGAACACGGCGTCGACCCGCAGGCCGGCCCGCGCGAAGAGCGCCGCCATCTCCACGACGGTGTAGGCCCGGATGCTGTGCCACCATGACTCGCGGCGGCCGTCGGGAAAGAACGCGGTGTTCGTCCAGTTCAGGCGGCCGCGCAGGTGGTCGAACTCCCACTCCTCGACCTCCACGACCTCTCCCGTGCGCTCCACCTGGTACCGGTCGAAGTAGCGGATCTCGTACTCGCGGTTCCAGAACTCCATCAGGAACCTGCCTCCGGGCCGCAGGGCGCGGGCGATCCCGGCCAGCATGGCCACGTGCTCCTCGTCGGTCTCGAAGTACCCGAAGGAGAGAAACAGGTTCACGGCCGCGTCGAACTCGCTCTCGAACTCCAACCCCCGGGCGTCCTGCAGGCGGTAGTCCACCGTCACGCCGGCCGACGCCGCCTTCTCGCGGGCCCGCGCCAGCTGCGTCTCCGCGGCGTCCACGCCCGTGACGGCGAATCCGCGCCGGGCGAGCTCCACGGAGTGCCGGCCGTAGCCGCAGGGGACGTCGAGGATGCGCGCGGGCGGGGCGAGATCCAGCAGGGCCAGCGCCTGCGAGACTTCGCGGACGGCCTTCTTCGTGTCTTCGGCTTCATAGAGCTCGAAGTACAGCGGTGTCTCGAAGAGGCGCTGCCACCAGTTGCCTCGCGCGTGTGGTCGCGTCGTTGCGTCGCTCCTCCGCGGCGGCTAGGTCACAAACGACGGGCGGTCCCGCAGCAGCGGCGGGGACGGCTCGATCAGCGCGCCCGTCTCGACGGACGCGACCGGCGACGCCTCCTCGAACCACGAGGCCGGAGGCACGTGCCCCCAGAAAGTGGCGCGGCGTGGATCGTTGATGCTCCAGCGGATGGGCTGCCAGTCCGGATCGGCGATGAAGTAGTCCCCCGTGTACAGTTCGATCCGGTTGCCGTCCGGATCGCGCACGTAGACGAACAGGGCGTTGCTCAGGCCGTGGCGCCCCGGCCCGCGCTCGATCGCCGACTGATGCCCGGCGCCGGCCAGGATGTCGCAGGCGCGCAGCACCGCCAGCGCATCCGGCACCCAGAAGCCGGCGTGGTGGACCCGCGGCCCGGTGCCGGTCATGAGCGCGATGTCATGCACGTTCTGCTTGCGGTGGAGCCACGCCGCCCACAGGCGCGGCGGGACGTCCTCCGTCTCGGTGTACTCGGAGCACCGGAATCCCCAGCGCCCCATGTACCAGTCCACCGCGGTCTGCACGTCGGGCACCTGGACGTTCACGTGATCGATCCGCATGACGGGCGGGCCGCGGTAGAGGTCAAACCGCTGCAGCCGCCGCTCCACCGTCGCCATCTCGTGGTAGAACTCCACCGGCAGGCCGGCCGGATCCTGGAGGCGCAGGCCGCGCCCCTGCCCTTCCTCCGCGCCCGCCTCCACCCACCGGAGGGCCAGTCCGCGGGCGGCGCCAGAGGCGTGCAGCCGGTCCAGGTCGTCCGGGGCGGCCACGCGGAACGCGATGTGCGAGACCCCCGGGCGCTCGTCCCGGTGGAGGATGAGGCTGTGGTGCTCCCGCTCCTCCAGCCCGCGCAGGAAGAGCCGGTCGCGATCCCGCGATGTCTCGACGAAGCCGAGGAGATCGACGTAGAACGCGCGCGCCCGGGCCAGGTCCGTGACGCGGAACTCCACGTGCCCCAGGCGCACGATGTCCGCGGCGTCGCTCATCGGGCCAGGAAGCGGCGCACGCGGTCCATGACCGGCTGCCGGTCGTAGGAGGCGTAGGTGGCCATCTGCATCCGCACCGGATCGCCGAAGAAGAACCGTTCGTAGAGGACCTGCCGCGAGCCGAAGGAGGAGAGGGCCAGATCCCAGGCCAGGCGAAACAGGGCGATCCGCTCCAGGGCGGGCAGGCGCGCCGCCTGATGGTACTTCTCGATCAACGGGCGGAGCTCGTCGTGGTCCAGGTCGGCCTGCGTGGGCCGGCCCATCAGGCCGCTGGCCCCGAGTAGCTGGACGATCTCCACCATCTTCGGATACATCCGGGGAAACAGGTTGCGCGCGGCGTCCAGCGGCGGCCAGCTCGGCGTCATCACGCCCCAGCGGTTGGGGGCGGCATCGGCCTCGCTGGCGCGGGCGAACGCCTTCATGGATTCCACGACGTAGATGATCTCCGCGATCTTCCCCTGCACGTGCTGGAACTGCTCGACGGCGATCGCGTCCACCATGAGGGAGGCGACCCCGAGGATGAACTCGGCCTTGGCGATGTTCTTCGTCACGACCTGGTGGGCCATGTGCGCCACCGCTCCTGTCGCGCTGAACGCCTTGTTGCAGCGCTCGACGTCGCCCAGGAGGAAGACCCGGTCCCAGGGGACGATGACGTCGTCGAAGACGACCACGGCGTCCATCTCCTCGAACCGGCCGGACAGAGGGTAGTCGAAGGTCGACCCGCGGCCCTCGGCGGCGGGATCGAACGTCTCGCGGCAGAGGAACTTCAACCCCGCCGTGTCGCAGGGGATGGCGAAGGCGAACGCGTAGGGCCGGTCCTCGTCGGTGCCGCGGAGCAGCGTCGAGGGGAACACCATGATCTCGTCGGCCACCGGCAGGGTGGCCAGCATGCGGGCTCCGCGGATGACGATCCCGTCCGCCGTCTGCCGGACGACGCCCGCGGCCAGGTACGGCTCGGGCTGGGCCGCCGGTCCGCCCGCGCGGTTAGCCTGGGGATTGATGAGCGTGTGCGTGAGGCAGAGATCGCGCTCGCGGACGTACTCGTAGTACGCCGTGATGTTGGCCCCGAAGCGTGGATCGTTCTCCGCGCAGTAGCCGGACGCGGACGCATACGCCATGAGCGCCCGGTTCAAGTAGTCGGGCGACCGCCCGAGCATCCCGCCGGAGAAGTCGGCCCAGACCTTCATCATCCGGCGCACGCGGGCCAGATCCTCCGGCGTCTGCGGGGGGAGGAAGGAGAGCCCCACACGGTCGCCGCTGGACGGAGAGACGTAGGTCATCTCTTCGCGGTGCGCGGGGTCGTGCTGCAGGTCGTAGAGGGCGGCGACGCTCCGGACGACGTTCCGGAAGGCGGGATGGGTGGCGAGGTCGTCCACGCGCTCGCCGCGGATCCACACCGCGCGGCGCCGGCCGCGCAGCCCCTCGATGAACTGCGCCCCCGTCCGCGCGGCCATGCTCCTCGTTCCCGGCGCGCCTAGCCCGTGACCGCCCGGTCGGAGCGGGCGGGGAGCAACTCGTAGGCGCCCATGACCTGGCGCAGCTGCGCGAGCGACGCCTCCGCCATCGGCGCCAGCGGCAGGCGCACCTCGGGGTCGATCTTGCCCATCAGCCCCAGCGCCGTCTTCACCGGCACGGGGTTGGTCTCGAGGAACAACGCGTCGTTCATCGGCAGGAGATGATAGTGGAGGTCCCTGGCCTCGTCCCAGCGGCCCGCGGCGGCCAGGTCGTACAGCCGGGCCACCTCCCGCGGGAGAACGTTCCCGGTGGCGCTGACGTGGCCCGCTCCGCCTATGGCCAGCATGGGGAAGCACAGCAGCTCGATGCCCGAGTACACGAGGAATCCCCGGCCGCAGCGGTGCAGCACGCGGTTGATGTGCTCGAAGTCCTTGTTGGCCTCCTTGACCCCGATGATGTTCCGGCAGTCGCGGGCCAGGCGGGCGATGGTGGCCGGGTCCATGTTCGCGGCGGTCCGGCCCGGGATGTTGTAGATGATGAGGGGCAGATCCACCTCGTCGGCGATCGAGCGGAAGTAGCGGTACAACCCCTCCTGTCCGGGACGGATGTAGTATGGCACGACGACGAGGACCGCGTCGGCGCCGGCGCGCCGGGCAAACTGGGTGAGCTCGAGCGTCTCCGCGTGGTTGTTCGTCCCGGTGGCGGCGACGACGGGCACCCGGCGGCGGACGGCGGCCACCGCGGCCTCGATCACGTGCCGCCGCTCGCCAGGCGTCAGCGCGCTCGGCTCGCCGGTCGTCCCGGTGATGACGAGCCCGTGGCTGCCGCTGTCGATCTGCCACTCGATGAGGTCCCGGAACGCGCGCTCGTCGAAGGCGCCGTGCCGGAACGGCGTCACCAGCGGGACCAGGGATCCTCTCATCGCCGGGGCTTCTCGACCGCGGCCGGCGGATCGGCCAGACGGCGGACGGCGTCCTTCGAGAGCAGCACCTGGACCTGCGTCCCTTCCCCGATCTTCCCGGCCTCGGTGTGCGCCTCGACCGCGCAGATGATGCGGTTGCCCCGCACTTCGAGCAGCCGGGCGCGCGCGGTGACCCGGTCGCCGGCGCGGCTGGGGCCGAGGTGCGTCACCGAGATGCTGTGGCCCACGGCGTCCTCGCCGGGTTCGAGATACGGCAGGATGATCTTGCGGCAGGCCAGCTCCATGTGGCGGACCATCGACCACGTCGCGTAGAGGGGGTGGACGGCGCCCAGCTCCTCGAACGTGGCCAGCATGTCGGGAGTGACCGTGACCGAGACGGAGGCTTCCGCGCCGGGACGGAGACCGGGCTTCATCGCACGTACGGCTCTTCGCCCGCGTATTCTGGACCCCCTGCCTCCCCTTTCACAGGAGAGAATGCGCGCCGCGCTGAAAGCCCTGACGGTGTGACCCACGATCTGGCGCTGATCGGCGGATCCGTCGCCGATCTCTCCGCGGGGACCGTCCGCCGCTCGGCCCTGGGCATCCGCGGGGCCCATATCAGCGCTCTGGCCCCCGACCATGTGCTCCGCGGCCAGGCCCGCCGCGTCTATGACGTCGCCGGGGGCGTGCTCGTCCCCGGCTACATCGAGCCCCACACGCACATCATGCTGGCCGCCCCCTGGGAGTTTGCCTCCGCCGTCCTCCCGCACGGGACGACCACGGCGGTCGTCGACGCGCTGCCGCTGATGAGCCTGGGCCGCCCGGCGCGGGTGCCGGATCTGCTCGAGCGTCTCGCCGCGCTGCCGATGCGCATCCGCTGGCTCATCAGGCTCGGTCCGCAGGCATTCGGCGACACCGATCACTTCCGGCTCCCCTGGCTCCGGCGCCTCTGGCGCCTGCCGTCCGCCGCCGCTGTGGGGGAGGTCACGCGGTGGATGGACGTGCTGCTCGGCGATCCCGACCTGCGGGATAAGATGTCCGCGGCCGCGGCCGACGGCAAACGCATCGAGGGACACGCGCCGGGAGCCTCATTCGAGCGGCTGGTCGCGCTGCGGCAGGCAGGGTTCACCTCCTGCCATGAGGCGATCACCGCGTCCGAGGTCGGAGACCGCCAGCGCGCCGGCCTGCGCGTCATGCTCCGGCACAGCTCGATCCGTCCGGACCTGCCCGCGCTGCTTGCCGCCCTGGACGACCATCCGGACTGGCAGGATACGGTCATGCTGACCGTTGATGGTCCCACGCCGCGCTTCCTCGCCGAGCATGGGTACCTGGACCACCTGATGCGCATCGCGCTCGATCGCGGGCTTCCGCCCATGGCGGTGCTCCGCATGGTCACCCGCACCCCCGCGGAGTACTTCGGCTTTCACGACCTCGGCGTGCTGGCCGCCGGAGCGCGGGCGGATATCAACGTGCTGGAATCCCTCGAGGCGCCGACGCCCCGGGCGGTGATCGCCGGAGGCCGGATCGTGGCGGAGGGCGGCCATCTGGTGGAAAGGATCCCGCCCGTCGACCTGGGGGATGCGCTCCCCCGGCCGCCCCTGCCCCGCCTGCCCGCGGCGGTCCTGCGGCGCCACGGCCGGAGCGCCCCGGGCCTCCATCTCGTCAACGCGGTCATCACGGAACTCCTCCCACCGGATGCGGCTCCTGCCGCGAGCATCGGCGTGGCGCTCGTGGACCGCCTCGGGCGCTGGATCACGCGCAGCCGGCTCACGGGGTTCGCCGCGCGGCTGGGGGGACTCGCCACCTCGTTTACCAGCGGGTTCGACATCGCCGTGCTGGGCCAGGACGCCGCCGACATGGAGGCGGCCATGGCGCTGCTCGCCGATGACGGCGGCGGCATCGTCATGGTCGAGCGCGGGGAGGTCCTCTTCCGCCTGCCGTTCGACCTCACCGCCTGGTCCTCGCTGCCGTGGGACGCCCTCGTCGACGCAGACCGCCGGCTTGCGGCCCTGCTGGAGGATCGAGGGTACGGCTTCGGCGACCCCATCTACACCCTGCTCTTCCTGACCTTCGATTCCTTGCCGTGGATCAGGGTGACGGCGCGCGGCATCTGGGACGTCCGCGCCCGGCGCGTCCTGGAACCGGCGGAACCTCTCTAGCGCAGGAACCGGCGGGAGGGAAGAGAAGGTTACCGGACTTCCAAGGGGGGATGACCATGCAGGAACCTACCACGGGTTGGGCGCTGCTGCTCTCCGATCACGATCATCGGCGGCGGACGGTCGAAGAGAAGATCGCGGCCATCAGGCGGCTGCACCTGCCGTCCGCGAAGATCGTCGAGGTCATCGGCCCGCTGCAGCAGGTGTTTGGGCGCCAGGGCTATCATCTCATCCTCAAGCTGGAGGCCGGGAGCGAGGATGGGATGCTCGAGGCGTTTGAGGCCCTGGAGAACTCGTTCTCTCACGTGGACGGCTTCATCTAGGCCGCCAACCAGGCGTCGGCCCAGGGCATGCGTTGTCCTCATCCAGGGGCCGGCTGTTTGCTGCCGGACCGGAGGCTCAGGGCGTCGGTGATGACCTCTTCGAGCGGGGCCGCGCGGGCGGCATCCCACAACCGTAGGAAAGCGCTCTCCATGGCGGTCCGGAGCGCGTCCAGGTGCTGGGTGTATTCGGCGATGTCCGAGGGCGGCAGGGGCAGCCCGAGGTCTTCGCGCAGCTTCGACGCCGCGCCAAGGAACCGGATCGCGGCAGCCGGCGCCGGCGCCAGGCGCGCCAGGCGCTCCAGGCATCGGACGATGCCGGCCTTGTCCCCCAGGGTCACGCGCAGCTGCAGACTCTCCTGAAGGAACGTCGTGGCGCTGGGGTCGTCGCCGGCGCGATAGGCCGCCAGCCCGAGATTGCTCAGGGACTCAGCGACACCTGCCGCGTGCCCCAGTTCCCGGCGCAGCGCCAGGCTCTCGCCGTAGAGGGCCTGCGCCGTCGTGAAGTCTTCCCGGGCGAGCGCCACGCTGGCCAGACTGTTGAGGCCCGCGGCGATGCCGCGCTTATCGCCCATCTGCCGGTGGATGGCCAGGCTCTCCTGAAAACGCTCCTCCGCCTGCGCAGAGTCTCCCTGATCAGCCGCGAGCACGCCCAGCAGGTTGAGCGCGCCCGCGGCGCCGCGCATTTCCCCCTCCCGGTGAAATATCTGCAGGCTCTCGCGGCATAGGGCCGTGGCCCGATCGAACTCCCCCTGATGATCGGCCACAATGGCCAGATTGAGCAGGGCGGCGGCGGACTCGTAGGCGGCACCGGTGGCGCGCGCCTCGGTCAGGCTCTCTGAGTGAAGAGCCCAGGCCGCGGCGTAATCGCCGCGCTGGTAGGCGATGTTCCCCAACGCCGCCAGACACCTCGCGATGCCCTGATGGTCGGCCAGGGCCCGGTACAGGTCGAGCCCCTGCGCGCCGTATGCCGCGGCATGGTCGTAGTCGCCCTGGCTGTAGCTCAGCTGCGCGAGCGTCGCCAGCCCGCGCGCCCGCAGCGCCTCCGGCGCCCCGCCGCCGCCCTTCAGGCCGGCCTCCAGCCACTGGCGCCCCTCGGACGCATATCCCCGGATGAGCCAGAATCGCTCCAGGGCGCCGGCGAGCTCGAGGAGGCGCTCGCCGTACCCGGCGCTCTGGGCCCGCTCCAGTGCCGCGCTCAGGTTGTCGTGCTCGAGCTCGAGACGGTCGAGCCAGCGTTGCTCCTGGAGACCGCGCATCTCACGGGCGGCCTGCTGCGCCATGCTCAGAAAGAACAGCAGATGCCGGTCGAGCACCGCCGGCCACTCGCCGGCCTCATCGGCTTTGGCCTGTCCGTACTGCCGGATGATGTCCAGCAGGCGGTACCGGGAGGCGTCGGCGTGCACGTCGGCGAGCAGGAGCGACTTCTCTACGAGGGCCCAGAGGATCTCGGGCACGCCGGGTTCCGTCAATCCCTCCCCGCAGACGGCCGCGGCGGCCTCCAGCGCGAACCCGCCGCGAAAGACAGCCGCCCGGCGGAGCACGATGCGTTCCGCGTCCGACAGCAGCCCGTGGCTCCAATCGATCGCCGCCTTCAGCGTCTGGTGACGCGGGACGGCCGTCCTGGCGCCTCCGGTCAGCAGCCGCAAGGCGTCGTCCAGGCGCGTCGACACTTCCGTGATCGAGAGGCTCTTGACCCGGGCGGCGGCCAGCTCGATGGCCAGGGGGATACCGCCCAGCCGTTGCGCGATACCCACGATGGCGGACCCATTCTCCGGAGTGAGCCTGAGCTCGGGACGGGCCATGGCGGCGCGTTCCATGAACAGCCGCACCGCCTCAAAATCGGTCAGCCGGTCCAACGGGACCCGAAGACCGTCCGGAAGCGACAGCGGCGAGACCGGCCTGACGATCTCGCCCGTGATCCCGAGCGGCTCGCGGCTGGTGGCGAGAATGCGCACCGACGCGGCCTGCCGCAGGATCGTGTACGCGAGGCGCGCGGAGGCCTGGATCACGTGCTCGCAGTTGTCCAGGACCAGCAGCAGCGTGCGCGATCGAAGGAAGGCCAACAGGGTCTCGGCGAGATTCCGTCCGGACTCTTCGCGCACGCCCATCGCGCTTGCCACGGCCTGCGGCACCAGGGCGTCGTCGGAGAGCGCGTCCAGTTCCACGAGCCACACGCCGTCCGGAAAGCGTTCCAGCACGTCGGCCGCAACCTGCAGCGCCAGGCGGGTCTTGCCCACGCCTCCGAACCCCACCAGGGTGACGAGCCGGTGGGCGGACAGGTCGCGCTCGATGGTCCCCATCTCCCGCTCGCGGCCGATGAAGCTGGTCAACTGGATGGGAAGGTTGTTCGGCCGGGCGCTCAGCGATCGCGGCGGGCTGAATCCCTGCGGGAGATCCGGATGGATCACCTGGTAGAGGTGCTCGGCCTCCTGCAGATCCTTCAGCCGGTGCTGTCCCAGGTCAAGCAGGCTCACGTCTGGTGGGAGGGATTGGCTGAGGAGGGCCCGCGTCGCGTGAGACAGCAGCACCTGTCCTCCCCACGCCGCCGCGCTGATCCGCGCGGCCCGGTGCACGTCCATGCCCACGTACCCCGTCCCGGTGGCGATAGGCTCACCGGTATGCATACCGACGCGGACCTTGAGCATCGCGCCCGGTGGCCATCGGTGCGTCCGGAAGGCGGCCTGCATGGCGATCGCCGCCTGGACGGCGTCCGTCGCCCGGGCAAAGGCGGCGAAGTAGCCGTCTCCCTCCGTATCCACTTCATGCCCGTGGTGCGCGTCGACGGCGCGGCGGCATGCCTGCTGGTACTCCCGGAGCACGCCGGCGTAGCCCTCGTCGCCCAGGCGTTGCACGAGATCCGTGGACCCTTCGACATCTGCAAAGAGAAAGGTGATGGTTCCGGAAGGCAGGCCGGACATGGGCAGCACACCCCGGACGGACGGGTTTCGGCCGACGCCGGGGGCACTCCTTTTTCCGCGGCAACGGGAACCCCAGCGGGTCCGCAGGCCCGCGTGCCTGCCAGGACGGTTCAGGCCTGGAGCGAATGGTGGTGTGGACCCCCACCCAAGACCGACCGAGGTGCATGGCATGACTGAGAGACCGGAGCCGATTCAAGCGTTGCGGGACCAGCTGGCCGTCATCTCCGACCTGCGCGCGGCGGCGTCCGTGCTGCAGTGGGATCAACAGACGTACATGCCGCCGGGCGGGGGTGGAGGCCGCGCGCTGCAGCTGGCCACCCTGACCCGGCTCGCGCACGAGGCGTTCATCGCGCCGCGTACCGCGGAGCTGCTCGACGCCTGCGAGCGCCTCGCGGCCACGCTCGATCCCGACTCCGACGACGCGGCCATCGTGCGCATGACCCGGCGCGACTACGACCGGCTCACCCGGCTCCCCGCCGACTTCGTGGCGGAGCGCGCCCGCGAGGCGTCGCTGAGCACAGAGGTGTGGAAGGAGGCGCGGAAGCGGAACGACTTCGCCGCCTACCGGCCCTCGCTGGAGAAGATGGCGGACTTCGCGCGCAGGACGGCCGAGTACCTCGGGTACCGGGAGCACGCATACGACGCCCTCCTCGACCTCTACGAGCCGGACATGACGGCCCGCGAGGTCGACGTCGTGTTCGCGCGGCTGCGGGAGGTCACCGTGCCGTTCGTGCAGGCGATCGCCACGCGCGGGCGGCCCGTGGACGACGCGGTCCTGCACCAGGACTTCCCCGAGGACGCGCAGGCCGCGTTCGGCCTGGCCGTGGCGCAGGCCTTCGGCTACGACCTCAGCCGGGGCCGGCTGGATGTGAGCGCCCATCCATTCGCCAGCGGCTTTGGCACGGGGGACGTCCGCATCACCACGCGGTATACGCGGGGCAATCTGACCGAAGCCGTCTTCGGCATCTTCCACGAGGCCGGCCATGCCATGTACGAGCAGGGGGTGGCCCCGGAGCTAGACCGCACGCTCCTGGCGCGCGGGGCGTCATACGCACTGCACGAGTCGCAATCCCGGATGTGGGAGAATGTCGTCGGCCGCAGCCGGCCCTTCTGGGAGCACTATCTGCCCGCCCTGCGCGCGCACTTCCCCGAGCAGCTCGCCGGTGTCGGCGTCGACACGTTCTACCGGGCGGTGAACAAGGTCCTGCCGTCGCTCATCCGCACCTCTGCGGATGAGGTCACCTACAACCTCCACATCATGCTGCGCTTCGACCTGGAGAAAGCGCTCCTGGAGGGGACGGTGCGGCCCGCGGAGCTGCCGGAGGCGTGGAACGCGAAGATGGAGGAGTATCTGGGCGTGAGACCGCCCACGGACGCCGACGGCGTGCTGCAGGACATCCACTGGTCCGGCGGCGCGCTCGGCTACTTCCCGACCTACACCCTGGGGAACGTGATCTCGGTGCAGTTGTACGAGGCGGCCACGGCCGCACATCCCGCGATTCCGGAGGAGATCGGCCGGGGAGAGTTCTCCACCCTGCTGGGCTGGCTGCGGCAGCATGTCCACCGCCACGGCCGGAAGTTCCTCCCCCGCGAGATCCTGCAGCGGGCGACGGGCCAGGCCCTCACACCCGAGCCCTACCTGGGCTACCTGCAGCGGAAGTTCGGTGAGATCTACGGCCTGTCGGGCACCGGCGCCGTCAGGACAGCGGCCGCGCCCTAAGCCGTTGGCCCGCTGGGGAGCAGGTCTGCTGCTGCGCGGAGCGGGCATAGCACGAACAAGAGCCCGGATCCTGGGCCTCCGGGAGGGATACGAAGATGAAGTGGCTGTTCTGGATCGGTGTGCTCGTCGCGGTCGGCTGGGGGATCGGTCAGGTCATCCAGCGGTTCCTGATGGCCAACCCCGCGCCCACGCTCTGAGCGCCCGCCACCACTCCGCGCGGGGGCCGCGTCACATGGCGGCGGCCCTGGCCTTGGCCAGATCGCTGGCGCCGATGACCAGCCGCGTTCCCGTCGCGAGATAGACAAGCGTGATATTGGTGCCCGCGTCGGCGATCTTTCGCGCCGCCGCTCCGAGCGCGCCGGGCCGGTCCTGAAGGTTCAGCACCAGGACGTCCTGCTCTCCCACGACCGACAGCCCCGCCTCCTGCAGCGCCTGCTTGGCTGCTGCGACATCCTCGACGAGGATGTGCGCCACCGCCGTGCCCCCTGCCGGGATGCCGCAGATGCCCTCGATGTTGACCCCCGCCTTCCCAAGGGCCTCCCCCAGCGCCGCCAGCGTGCCGGGCCGGTCGGCCAGCTCCACTGCCAGATCCTTGGCCATGTCTCCACCCCCTTGAGTTGAAGGAGGATTCTCAGGCGGGTCCCCCGCTCCTGCCGTGACTCAAACGCGAACGCGCTCGCCGAAGCGGGCCCGTTCGAATGCTCAAGGTCGGCGCGGCTCAGGGTTTGAGCGTGAAGGTGAGCGTGCCGGAGTTACGCCCGTTCAGCGTCGTCCGCAGCTTCCACTGCCCCGGCATCTCGCTGATCGGCTTGACACCGACCTCGATGACGCTGAAGCGGAACCGGGGATTCCGCTCGACGATGTCTTTGGCCGCCGCCGTGACAGGAAGCACCAGGTACGCGTAGAGCGTCCAGGCGTAGTACTGGTTGGGCGGCTCGGCGCGGAGTTGCCCCTTCTCGTAGACCTGATCGCCCGGGTCGACCAGCTGCCAGCCCAGCGTCGTGGGGACGTCGAGGTCCTCGATCAGCATCCACAGCACGACGTAGGGAACGGACGTGGCGAACTCGCGGCCGCATGACACGGGCGTGGGATGGACTCCCTGGCCGGTGTCTCTGAACGCGAGACTCTGGCAGGCCGACAAGCTCAGTCGCGCCGCTGCCGGGGCACTCGGCGGGGAAATGAGACCAAACAGGAGAAGCAGCGCCACCATACATGCAGCTTTCATCCGTGTGCACTCCCGATGCTGCGCGCATCCACCTCCGGCTGCGGTAGGCACATCGGGTCGGCGTCAGCCCTGTGATGGACTTGGACGAACTCCGCTTATCATCAAACGCTGAACTTCATTTGGCAGGGCCGTCTTTCCTTCCGGAGATCCCGTCAGCGTGCCGATGACAAAGCCGACCCCACTTGGAGATCGAGCACGCTGTCCAGACCCCGGTGGACGCCGACGAGGCTCGACACCTTCCGAATCGCAAGGAGTGCCCCATCCACATAGGGCCGAGCGCTGCACCTGCATCGTGGCGGATGGTCAACCTCTGATCTGGCAGTCCGAATATGATCTCGGCACTGATCACGTATGAGCGTAGTCGATGATCTCCCACTGCGGAATGAGCCTGGCGGCGGGACATCGCAGGGATTCGCGAGCGCCTCCTTGGCTGAAGGGTAGACGGGGCACGTAAGCCCCTCCTCCCCCAGTACGTCCCCCAGTAGGCGGCCTGCGTGCCTGCGCGAGACAGCAGCAACGATGGCAACATCCCTAGCCTTGGCAATCGAGCTCGCAGGTTCCGAGCCAGCCCAGCCTGTTGCACCTGCCAAGCATACCCTGATCAGCCTTCGAGCTACCCGGCCGATCTCTTGGCATGGCGCCCCGGCGAGACTCTCCGGAGCTACTTACGCCTGCTTGGTGCCACACCACGCGCTCACCGCCCTTCCTCAGGTGTGCCGAGCCTACACGCCGGCAGCAGCAGAAGAGTCAATACGAACGCCTGGCTGGCGCAAAAAAGGGACGCGGTTTGGAAGTCCTGAGCGCAGATCTGCTGGTGGTGGGCCCTCGTGGACTCGAACCACGGACCTCACCCTTATCAGGGGTGCGCTCTCACCACCTGAGCTAAGGGCCCACGGCAATCGAGGACACCGCCAGTATAGCAGTCCGTCCGACGGGGTCAAAGCCCCGGCCAACACCCCGGGCGCGGGGGATCTGCTGAAGGGACGCCGCCCGGCTCTCAGAACTTGTATGCCAACTTGCCGCAGAGACTGATGCTGAGACCACCGTCCGGCCTGGCCGCCATCCTCCTCACCGCAGGGATCCTGCTGCTCTCGGCCGTCCCGAGGCTCGGCGCCGCTCCCCCACCTTCGATCCGGGCCGCCGTCCTGCTGGTCGTTCTGCGCAACCCCGGGACCGGCGAATACCAGCCCATCGGCACGGCGTTCCACATCGGCGGCGGCTGGTATCGCAGCGCCGCGCACGTGGTCACGGCCAGGCTCCCGCGGCGGTTCGCGGGGAAGGGCCTCGAGCAGTGGAGTCTCATCGACGCGGACGAGTTCGGCAATCCGTGGCGCGTCGTGGGGCCCTTCGAGACCGTCTGCGTGGATGCCCGCTGGAAGGGACGAGACGATGGCGGCGTCTTCCCGCACGACTCCGCCCTCATCCGGCAGATGGGCGGGATCATCCCAGCGACGGCGCTGCTCTCCGCCGACCGCCGCCCCACGGCCGGAGAGACGGTCAGCGTCTGGGGCTTCCCCGAAGGCCGCGTGCTCTTCGAGTCCCGGTCAGCGATCCTCGAGCTCTCTTCGCAGTGGGTGGTCATCCAGAACGAGAGCGGCCGCCCCACCATCGCCGGCCACTCGGGCTCGCCCGTCCTGGACCGGCGGGAGGCCGTCGTCGGCATCCTGGCCGGGGGCGGACCGGGGATCGTGGCCCGCCAGCGCGCCGTGACGATCTGGGACGCAGAAATGGGATGTCCTCGACCCAACTAGCCGGGCCCAAGATAGGGGCTTGTCCCGATGCCGCCTCCGTCGATGCATAGTAGTCTGACAGCCATGAGGCGGTCGAGGTCCGCGCCACGCGCCGCAATCGCCCGGCTCTGGCTCTGCGCGCTCGCGGCCGTGCTGCTCCCCGCGGCGGAGGCCGCAACTCCCGCGGTCATCCGCGTGGAGATGCGCGAGTTCGCCTTCCAGCCCGCGACACTCAGGGTTCCGGCGGGGCGGCCCGTGAGGCTGGTGCTCGTGAACCGCGGACAGATCGCCCATCAGATCGAGGCACCGGCGCTCCGCACGATCCCCGCAACGGTCGTCAGTGGCGCGGTCTACGTCGAGTCGCCCGGATTGGAGATCGTCCGCGTTCAGCCGGGGGGCAGCGCGACGGTCCACATCCTCTTGCGCCGCCCCGGGCGATTCCCGTTCGCCTGTACCATCGAAGGCCACACGGAAGCCGGGATGACCGGCATCCTCGACGTCCGCTGAAGAAGACTCCTTAGGGAATGGGCTGGCTCGCCGGCGCGGATGAGGCCACCTCGAGGCGCGCCGCCTCCGCGATCGCCTCCATGCGGGTCCGCACGCCGAGCTTGCGTAGGATCGAGGAGACGTGGTGTTCGACAGTCTTGCCCGAGAGGAACAACTGGTGGGCGATGTCTGCGTTTCCCCGGCCTTGCCGCAGCAAGGCGAGCACCTCTGACTCCCGGGCCGTGAGCCCCACGGGGTTGTCGCGCGTGGATGCCCGCGGGCCGCGGGGGAGTCCCCGGATCCCCATCTGCCTGAGCCTCCGGGCGATCAGCGCCGCGGCGGGACGCGCGCCGAGGCCCTGGAGGATCTGCAACCCCTGCCGCAATGCGTCCTCCTCATCGCCGTCCGCCAGGGCCAGGGCGGCTTCGTACGGACAGCCGATCTGCGTCCATCGGTCGGCGGCCGCCTTCCACAGGCCGGCCGTCTGAAGCGCATACGGCTCGGCGGCGCGGAGAGGCCCGGGATCTGTGCGGCCGGCGCGCCACCGCCAAAAGGCGCACTCACCCGCCACCCACGGGTCGCCGACCGCAAACGCCCGCTCGGCCACATCCTCGGTCTCGCGGAGCACCGCATCGAGGCGGCCCTCAAGCCACGCGGCCTCCGCACGAGCGAGCGCCACCGGCGCCATCCGCTGCAGCTCCTCCCTCGATCCGGCCACGGCAAGCGCCCGCGCCTCATCGAGCAGCGCCCAGTGCCCACCCTCGCCGCTGCGCGCGCGGAGGAGACCGAGCACGACCAATCCCAGGATGCGCAGGAGCTGCGCGTCACGGTGGTGGTTGAGCACATGCGTCGCCGAGCGCCGGGCCTCATCCCACCGGCCCTGGTCGAGCTCCATCCGGGCCCGGTACGCAATGAGGTAGATTCGCCACGCCTCCAGCCCACGCTCGTTGCAGAACTCGATCCCGTCCTCGATGCGCTCGGGAGCGGAGAAGGTGCGGGTGCGCATGAACCCCCACGCCAGGTGGATGAGCGCCCGGCCGGCATGTTCGTCGAAGCCCCCGTCCCGGGCCAGCGTGAAGCTGCGCTCCAGCTTCTCGCGGCCCCCGGAAACGCCGGAGAGGAACTCGATCGTGCCCAGGTTGTTGAGTGAATGGACGATCACTTCGGTATCGCCCAGCCGCTCGGCCAGCTCGAGAGCCAGCCGGCCCCATCGCGCCGTGCCCTCCGCGTCCTCGGCGTTCATGCAGATCGAGGCCATGTTGCTGTAGGCCATGGCCAGTTCATGCCCGGGGGGAAGCTGTTCCAGCAGCGCGACGGCCTGCCGGCCGGCCTCGGCCGCGTCGGCGATGCGGCCGGTGCACCAGTGGACCCGGGAGAGCATCCGCAGAGCGTCTCCCTCGCGCGGCCGGTCGCCAAGCGCGCGATGGAACGCGAGCGCCCGGCGCAGCTCGCCCGCGGCCGACTCGAATCGCTCCGTGAGGAAGCACTCGTAGCTATAGCGCTGGATCAGATCGGCGTGCGCCGGCGGCGCTAGGCGCTCGGCGACCCTCAGCGCCCGCGCGTACTGGGCGGAGGCTTCGCGGTGCGCGCCGAGCACCGAGGCGCGCGCGGCGGCGGCAGGGGCGAAGCGCAGCACAGCGCCGGCGTCTCCCGCCGCCTCGGCGTGATGAGCCAGGCGGGCGGGGTCGGCGTGAGGCTGCCCCGCGAGGATTCGCAGCGCCGTGGCGTGCAGTTCGGCGCGCCGCGGGGCCGGAACAGCCTCCTCGATCGCCAGCCGCGCCAGCTCGTGCCGGAACCCGATGGCTCCGTCATTCGCCTGAAGCATCCCCGAGGCCAGGCCCTCTCCCGCCGCCGGGTAGGCCTCGCCGGCCATCGCCTGGAGTACGATCGTCTCGACGCGCGTGGCGACGGTGGCCACGCACTCCAACACGACCTGCGCGTGAGGACTGAGCCGGGCGAAGCGGGCAAGCACGGCGTCGCGCACGGTGGCTGGAACGCCCGGGGTCTCAGAGTTCAGCACCTCTGTGACGTAGAACGGATTGCCCCCGGTGAGCCTGTACAGCGCCGCCGGGTCGATCTCGCGCCCCTGCGCCAGCGTCCGTACGGCGGACTCCGAGAGGGGCGGGAGCGTGAGCCGGCGGACCCCCTCGGCCGTGGCCAGGTCCCCCAGCAGGACGCGCAGAGGATGCTTGGGTCTGGCTTCGTCGTCCCTGTAGCTCGCGATGACCAGGCTCTTCGTGTCCGCGATGCGGCGGCCGAGGAAGCGGAGGAGGTCATACGAGGCCTCATCGGCCCAGTGAACGTCCTCGAACACCACGATCGTAGGCCGGACGCGCAGCAGCTCAAGGAGACCGCGGAACGCCTGTTGACGGTGGACCCCGTCGGCGAGCAGCTGAACGTCGAGTCCGACGGCGTCGGCGATATCGAACAGCGGACCCAGCGCCCGCGGCGTAGAGAGCGGCTCGCAGATTCCCCAGGCCACCCGGGCCGCGGTGCCCGCGATCTCGCAGAACTTCCGGGCCAGGGTCGTCTTCCCTACCCCCTCATCCCCGCCGACGAAGACGAGCGAGCCGCGCCCGTGCCGGGCCGCCGCCCACCAGCCGGCGAGTTCTTGCAGATAGATCCCGCGCTCGAGCACTCCAGGCATGCCCAGCCTCCGATGTGAATGAGGAAGATTCTGCCGGCGGCCAGCGAACCCTCCAGGAAATGCCTACCGCAACCACCCGGGACGCCGGCGAGGCGGACAGCGTGTCGCCTGGGGCCCCCTGGCGACTGGCGAGCCTGGGACGGTGGCTCGCGCACATCGCGGAGGCGGGCGGCCGGCCCGCCGATACCGCCGACGAGCGCCTCGCCCGGTTGCTGCTAGTTTACACCGTCGCCCTCATCAGCGTGCTATCCATCTGGTGGGTGGCGGCGTATTCGGTCCTTGGGGTGCCCAGGGCAGCCGCGATCCCGTTCGCGTACCAGCTCCTCTCGGTGGCCGGACTTGCCTACTACGCGCGGACGCGGGATTTCCCGACGTTCCGCCGCAGCCAGTTCACGGCGATGCTGCTGCTTCCCGTGGCGCTCCAGTGGTCGCTGGGCGGATTCGTGAACTCCAGCGCCGTGATGCTCTGGTCGTTCATCGCGCCGCTGGGTGTGCTGCTCCTCCAGGGGCCGCGGGCCGCCGGAGGGTGGTTTGTCGCCTACGTGACATTGATCGCCCTCTCGGGTGCGGCGGATCCCTGGCTCACGCCGTCCACCCCCTCCCTCCCCTCATGGTTCGTGCGGACGAATTTCGTCATGAACATCGGCGCGATCAGTCTGGTCGCGTTCCTCATGTTGCGCTACATGACGCTCAAGCGAGAGGAAGCCGCCTCGGCACTGCGGCAGGAGCACCGCCTCCTGCAGGAGGAACAGGCCACCTCCGAGCGGCTCCTCCTGAACATCCTCCCGCGCCCGATCGCCGACCGGCTCAAGCGCCGGCCCGGTGTCATCGCCGACGGGTTTCTGGACGCCACGGTGCTCTTCGCGGATATCGTGGACTTCACGCGGCTCTCCGCGGACCTGCCGCCTGAGCGCCTGGTGGCCTGGCTGAATGATCTGTTCTCCACGTTCGACCGTCTCTCGGACGAGTACGGCCTGGAGAAGATCAAGACCGTGGGCGACGCGTACATGGCCGTGGCCGGCCTGCCCGCGCCGCGGGAGGATCATGCCCGCGCGGCCGCGGAGATGGCGCTGGCCATGCAGGAGGAGGTCGCCCGCCGCACGGCCCCCAACGGCGAACCCCTGCGGATGCGGATCGGGCTGCACAGCGGACCCGTCGTGGCCGGCGTGATCGGCGTCCGGAAGTTCATCTACGACCTCTGGGGCGACACCGTGAACACGGCCAGCCGGATGGAGTCCCACGGGCTGGCCGGCGCCATTCAGGTGACGGAAGCGGCACACCGCCGGCTGCGGGGCGCGTATGCATTCGAGGATCGCGGCCTCGTGCAGGTGAAGGGCAAGGGCGAGCTGCGCACGTACCTGCTCACGGGCCGGCCGACCGCCCCGGTCCGCCGGCGTGAGCCGGAGCGCCCGGACACGCAGGTAGTAGAATAAGGGTACATGGTCCGAGACAGCCTGCGGGGGTGATCGCGATGATCATCAGATCTCCGGCCCAGATCCGCGAGGTCCTGCCGCCCGGAACGGCCGTCCTGGTCAGCGGGGCCTTCGATCCCCTCCACTACGGCCATATCCGGTACCTCCGGGCCGCGGCCCAGCACGCCGACGCACACCAGCTCCCCCTGGTGGCCGCCATCGCCCCTGACGAGTATGTGCAGCGCCGCCATCCGCTCCTCCAGCGGATCGAGGAGCGGATGGAGATGATGGACGCCATCCGCGGCGTGGCCTTCGTCGTCCCCCAGGAGAGCGAGAGCCTTGCCCAGACCATCCGGCGGCTCCAGCCGCGGTATGTCGTCAAAGGGACGGACTGGAGGGCACACGGCCTCCCGCCGGACGAGGTGGCGGCCATCGAGGAAGTCGGCGCCGAGCTGGTCTGGACGGAGATCAGCCCCGACGTCAGCAGCAGCGGTCTGCTCCACGCCGCGTTCTGGCGGTTCGCCGACGAGTGGGTCGGCCGGACATAGGCAGGCAGGGGATATGCAGGCAGGGGATGCGTCAGCATCCCCTGCCCGGACTCACGCCATTCGTTGAACCTGTGTCTGTGATTTAGCTCCTGAGCTCCGCCCGGGCCTCCTCAAGGACTGCGGGATCGGTCAGGAGCTCCAGCCCGGTAAGGGCCATCGCCCTGGCGGCCGTGAGCATGGCGGTGAATCCCCGATCCGTGAGCGCGGCCTCGCGGAACTCCACGGTGTGTCCCTCGATCTCGTCCCCGATCTTCAGGTACGGATGGATCGCCGGGACGACCTGGCTGACGTCGCCCATGTCGGTGGAGCCCATCCGCTGCCGCTCCGGGAGCGGATCCACCGGCCAGTCCAGCCCCGCGAGCTGACGCTCGAATGCCGCCGCCAGCCGGCGGTTGGGCTTCATCGCCTCATAACCCTTCTTCACGTCGAGCTCCACGCGGGCTCCCGTCGCGGTGGCCGCGGCGCGCCCGCAATTCAGCACCCGTTCGAGCGTCTCGGCCGCGGTGGGGCCGTCGGCCGCCCGCACGCTGAACGACGCCTCCGCACGGTCCGGGATGATGTTCGGGGCCGCCCCGCCGTACGTGATGATCCCGTGGATCCGGACATCCTCCCGAAGCTGCTGGCGCAGCAGGCCGATGTTCACGAACATCTGGACGAGCGCGTCCAGCGCGTTGATGCCCTCGTCCGGCGCGGCCGCGGCGTGCGCGGCCCGGCCGAGGAACTTGACCTTCAGCCGCCAGGATGCCAGCGATGGCCGGGCGGTGAGGGTGTAGTCCGCCGGATGGAACATCATCGCCGCATCGATGCCGGCGAACGCGCCCCGCTCGAGCATGAGGACCTTCCCGCCGCCCCCTTCCTCGGCGGGCGTGCCCAGGACGACGACCTTTCCCGGGATCTTCGACGCCACGGCGGCCAGCCCGATGCCGGCCCCCAGCGCCGCCGTGCAGATGAGGTTGTGGCCGCAGGCATGGCCGATCTCCGGCAGCGCGTCATATTCGGCAAGGAAGGCGACCGCGGGGCCGGCGCCTGCGCCGGCCACCTCGGCGCGGAACGCCGTCGGCAGGTCGGCGACGCCCCGGCGGACCGTGAAACCGCGGGTTTCGAGGGTCTGCGCGAGCCATGTGGAGGCCTGCACTTCCTGGAACGCAACTTCCGGAGTGGCGTGGATCCGCCTGGCCAGCGCGATCAGTTCGCCCGCGGCGGCGTCAATGGCCCGGATGACCTCGTCGCGCATCGACCGTCCTCCTCCTTCGGAAGCGCCCTCTAGCTGAGACGGATACGGGCGTAGCGCCGCCGGCCCACGCGGAGCACGAGCCCGTCTGCGACCGTGACCTCGGCCTCGGGCCGGGTGATCCGCTCCCCGTCCAGAGTGACCCCGCCCTGGGTGATGAGGCGGCGAGCTTCGGTCTTCGACGGGGCCAGCCCGGCGCGCACCAGCAGGTCCACCACCTTGAGCTTCCGTCCGGCCAGATCCGCCCGGTGGATCTGCGCGTCGGGGATCTCCTCCGGCAGCTCGCCGGCCTTGAACTGACGCTCGAACGCCCGTTCCGCGTCTGCCGCGGCGGTGGGGCCGTGCCACATCGCGACGATCTCCCGCGCCAGACGCGCCTTGGCGTCCCGGGGATGGAGCGAGCCCTCGGCCAGCCCGCGCACCGCGGCCCGCACCTCCTCCATCGGCATGTCGGTGGCGAACTCCAAGTAGTGCGCGATGAGGCTGTCCGGCAGCGACATCGTCTTCCCGTACATCTCGCCGGGCGGATCGGTAATGCCGATGGCGTTGCCGAGGCTCTTGCTCATCTTCTCCACGCCGTCCAGGCCGACCAGCAGCGGGGTGAGCAGCACGACCTGCGGCTCCTGGCCGAACTCGCGCTGGAGATCCCGCCCCATGAGGTTGTTGAACTTCTGATCCGTCCCGCCGAGCTCGACATCCGCTTCGAGCCTTACCGAGTCCATGGCCTGGCAGAGCGGGTAGAGCAGCTCGTGCATGAAGATCGGCGTGCCGCTGCGAAAGCGCGTGGCGAAGTCGTCGCGCTCCATCACCCGGGCCACGGTCGTCTTCGCCGCCAGCTGGATGACGGCCTCGAAGCCCATCGGCCGCAGCCACTGGCTATTGAAGACGACACGCGTCTTCGCCGGGTCCAGGATCTTCCCGTACTGCTCGCGGTACGTGGCCACGTTCCGCTCGATGTCCTCCCGGCTGAGCATGGGCCGGGTCTTCTTCCGCTCCGATGGATCGCCGATGAGCGCGGTGAAGTCTCCCACGACGAGGATCGCCTCATGGCCGAGCTCCTGGAACTGCCGGAGCTTGCGCAGCACGATGGCGATGCCGAGATGGATGTCCGGGGCGCTCGGGTCCACGCCCAGCTTGACCCGCAGCGGGTCCCCCCGGCGCAGCTTGGCCAGGAGATCCTCCTCCGAGATGATCTCGACGCTCCCGCGCCGGAGCGCGTCGAGCTGGTCCTCGGGAGACCGTTTCCGCATCACGTCACGTCGAGTTCGACAACCGTGGCCCCGCTCTCCCCCTCCCCCCGCTCCCCCAGGCGGAATGAGCGCACGTGCGGGTGATGACTGAGGAACTCGTGCACGGCGCGGCGCAGCGCGCCCGTCCCCTTGCCATGCACGACGGTCACGTGCCGGTAGCGGGCCACGAACGCATCGTCCAGGTACTTGTCCAGGCTGATCAGGGCCTCATCGACCCGCAGCCCGCGGAGGCTGAGGGACAGCGGCACCGGCTCGCCGGCGTCGATCTCACGTCCTCCCCGCGGGCGCTCCGCCGCTTCCACGGACGCGTCCGGCGCCGCGGCGCGGAGCCCGTCGAGACCGACCTTCACGCGCATCCCGCCCGTCTCCACCTCGATGTCCCCCCGCGCCTCAGGCACGGCTACGACGGTCCCGGTGCGCCTGAGCGAGCGGATGAATACCCGCTGCCCCGGGTGGACGGCCTCCAGCGCCTCCCCGGGCTCGGGGGCCGGCGCGTCCTCCTCCGGCTCCGGGGCCGTGAGCGACTCGGCGAGGGCGCGCAGCCGTCCTCGGGCCTCCCGCGCCGCGTCGTGCGCCGACGCCGACTTGAGCGCATCAATGATGGCCTCGATCTCGCGGCGGGCCCGTCCCAGCAGGGTCTCGGCTTCGTCGCGCAACCGCCCGACGATCTTCTGGCGTTCCGCGCGCAGCCGGGCCAGCTCGGAATCGAGCCGCGCCCGCGTCGCCTCGGCCTCGGCGCGGGCGCGCGCCGCCTCGCCCAGCTCGACCTCGTACGCGCGGCGGTCCGCCTCGATGTCGCTGAGCACACGGTCGATCTCCACCGCCTGCGTGCCCACGAAGCCCCGCGCCTGCTCGACGACGGCCGGATCCAACCCAAGCCGGGCGGCGATGGTCAGCGCATTGCTCCGGCCGGGCAGGCCGATGAGGAGGCGGTAGGTCGGGCGCAGCGTCTCGGTGTCGAACTCGACCGAGGCGTTCTGGATGCCGGGATGCGTATAGGCCAGCGTCTTCAGCTCGCTGTAGTGCGTCGTGACCACCGTCCGCGCCCCGCGGTGGTGCAGGTGCTCGATGAGGGCGCGGGCCAGCGCCACCCCCTCCGTGGGATCGGTGCCGGCGCCGATCTCGTCGAGCAGCACGAGCGCGGAGCCGCGCAGCTGGCGGAGGATGCCGACGATCGCGCCCATGTGGGAAGAGAACGTGGACAGCGACTGCTCGATGCTCTGCTCGTCGCCGATGTCCGCGAACACCTGCGCGAACACCGCGGCCTCCGATCCCGCCGCCGCGGGCAGGTAGAGGCCCGATTGCGCCATGAGCGTCAGCAGGCCGACCGTCTTGAGGGTGACGGTCTTCCCGCCGGTGTTCGGGCCGGTGATCACCAGCGACGTGAATTCGCCCCCCAACCACACGTCGATGGGGACCACCTCGCCGCTGAGCAACGGATGCCGGGCCTCCATGAAGCGCAGCGCTCCGTCGGCGCGGATCGCCGGGGGGACCCCGCGCATCGAGGCGGCCAGCAGCGCTTTGGCCACGGCAAAGTCGATCCGTCCCAGGGCCTCATAGGCCCACCGGATCGGATCGGCCTGGGCCCCCGCCTGGGCGCTGAGGGCGGCCAGCAGACGCTGGACCTCGTCCCGCTCCTCGATCTGCAGCTCCCGCAGCCGGTTGCCCAGCGGGATGACGGCGAGCGGCTCCATGAACGCCGTCGCTCCGCTGCTGGACTGGTCGTGAAGTACCCCGGGGAAGTGGCCCTTGTGCTCCGCGCGGACGGGAACGACGTAGCGATCCCCGCGGGTGGTGATGAGCGGATCCTGGAGCATGCGGGCCTGCGGCCCGCGCAGCAGATCCTCCAGCTTCTCCCGCACGCGCGACTGCATGGCCCGCTGCTCTCTCCGGATGCGGGCCAGCTCCCGGCTGGCGCCGTCGGGAATCGAGCCGTCGCCGGCGATGACCTGCCCGATGGCCTCTTCCAGCGGCTCGAAGGTGGCCATCGTCCGGGCCAGCTCCCCCAGGCCCGGCACCCGGTCGCGCCGCGTGTGCACATACCCCTTGCAGCGCCGGATCGCGGCCAGCGTGTCGCGGAGACCGAGCAACTCTTCAGGGCCGAGGACCGACCCGATGAACGCCCGCTGCACCATGTCCCGCACGTCGTGCGTGCCGCGCAGAGGCACCTCGCCGTCGCGGGTCAGCTCCTCTGCCTCCACGGTCTCGGCCAGCGCCGCCCGGACCGTCTCGACGTCGCCGGACGGCAGGAGGGCCTCGGCGAGCTCCCGGCCGGCGCGCGTCACCGTCCGCGACGCGATCCGCTCCCGGATCTTCGCGAACTCCAGGATGCGGAGCGTACGCTCATCCATGGACCGGCGCTCCGGCCAGCCACCGGCAGATCGCCGGCGTGACGTCCGTGATCGCGGTCAGCTCGGCGCCGACGGCCTCCCGGCCGTCACCGACCAGCAGCGCGGGCACGGGATTGCGGGTGTGGCCAGCCTGCCGCGTATCTTCCACGTTCCCATGATCGCTCACCAGCAGCACGAGCAGCTCGCGCGGGTCGGCGCGCGCCACCACCCCCGCCAGCAGCCCGTCGAGGGACTCGACGACCAGCCGCGGATCGAGGGCAATCCGGCCGTGGGCGGCGAGATCCGTGAGAAAGAACTCGAAGACGGTCAGCTCGTGCGCCATCGCCAGACCGGCCAGATTCACGCCGGCGTCACCGGGCGTGATCAACGGCAGATCATAGCCCCACGCCCGCGGCCGGTCGTTGGTCAGATCGTGGAACAGGGCCCGCCCGGCGCGCAGGTCGTCCACGGTCCGCAGCGCCACGGCCGCGCTGAGGGCGGCGTAGGTGATCGCGGCGTGACGCAGCCGTCCGGCGTCCACGGCCCGGAAGTACTCCGGCGTGTAGGCATTCGCCAGCGTGACGCGCCGCCCCAGCCCCAGGCCCTTGGCGAACAGGTTGTGCTCGGCGAGCAGCGCCCGCAGCTGTGCGGTCGGGTAGGCGGTGACGTGCCGCCCCACGGCCTGGGCGGCATTGATCCCCGTGAGCAGCGCCGTCTGGCCGGTGGCGCTCTGCGGGAGTCCCGCCACGCCCAGCGTCGCATCGAGCGGGACCAACAGCCCCCGCGGGCCGTGCACGGGCGCCGCCACCTGCGTCAGCCGCCGGCCCAGGAGGGCGTCGAGGGCCGGCGTGCGCGCCGCGGCAAACGGGTTCACGGCGGGGTCGTCAGGACCGAGCCCGACGCCGTCGACGAACAGGAGCAGCACGCGCCGGGTCATCGGGAGACGAACGGGCTGTCCTTGACGTAGAAGCGCCATGGCCGCTGCGTCGCCACCGAGACGCCGACCCGCGGCCCGGTGGCCACGGCCACCGGGCGGGTGCGGCCGCGCGCCAGGTACAGCGGCGGGCGGGTGAAGTCGGCTCCATTGTGTTCGCGGGCGATCCCCATGGCCTGGGTGAGCCGTCCCGGGCCGGCGCAAAGCCGCCGGTCGTCGGTCACCCTGCGGTTCGCCCGCATCACCTCGAGCCCTGCCAGCGGTTCCAGCGCGCGGAACAGCACGGCTCCCGCCGTCCCGTCGGACTCGGTGACCACGTTCACGCAGAAGTGATGCCCGTAGGTGAAGTACACGTACGCCGTTCCGGGGAGGCCCCACATGATCCGGCTGCGCGGCGTCATCCGGTAGGCGTGGCTGGCCGGGTCGCGCGGACCGCGGTAGGCTTCGACCTCGACGATGCGGCCGACGAGCGTGCCCTGCGGGGTCTCGTGCACCATGAGATGACCCAGCAGCGCCCGGGCCACGCGGAGGGTGGACCGCGCGAAGAAGGCGCGCGGCAGCGGACGCAGGGCCGGCGCCCTCATGCCAGGGAAGCCTGCAGGTCCTGCAGGGACAAGGTGTTCAGCACGTGGCGGGGTTCGACCCAGGCCCGCCGGGCCACGCCGATCCCGTACGCCATGAACCGCAGTTCATAGCGGCTGTGGGCGTCCGTGCTGATCACCAGTCGCACCCCGCGCTCCCGGGCCAGGCGGGCGTGCGCGTCGCTGAGATCGAGACGGTCCGGCGAGGCGTTGATCTCCAGCGCCGTCCCCGTCCGGGCGGCGGCCTCCACGAGCCGCTCCATGTCCACCTCGTACGCATCGCGCTGGCCGAGCAGCCGGCCCGTCGGGTGGCCGATGATGTCCACGTGCGGGTGTTCCATCGCCCTGATCAACCGCGCGGTCATCTCGTCCCGCGGCATCTTGAAGCGCGTGTGCACCGAGGCCACGACGACGTCCAACCCCGCCAGGACGTCGTCGGGATAGTCCAGGCGGCCGTCGGGCAGGATGTCGCACTCGGTCCCCATGAGCACTGCGATTCCCAGCCTGTCCGTCAGCCGCCGGCAGGTCTTCGCGTTCGCCCGCAGCTCGTCCACCGGCACGCCGCCGACGAACTTCAGGGACTGGGAGTGGTCGGTGATGGCGATATATTCGTAGCCGCGCTCCTTGGCCGCCCGGGCCATCCGCTCTGCCGGTTCGGTGCCGTCGCTCCACCGCGTATGCATCTGCAGATCCCCGCGAATGTCCTCCAGCGCGATGAGCCGGGGGAGCGCCCCTTTCTCCGCCAGCTCCACCTCGCCCTGATCCTCACGGATCTCGGGCGGGATCCAGGGCAGCCCCACCGCCTGATAGACCTCGTCCTCGGTACGGCCGGCGAGCCGCCTGTCGTCTTTCACGCGGAAGACGCCGTACTCATTGACCTTCAGGCCGCGGCGGACGGCGCGTTCACGGACCTTGACGTTGTGATCCTTGCTCCCCGTGAAGTACTGGAGGGCGGCGCCGAAGGAGGCCGGCTCGACGACGCGGACGTCGGCCTGGATCCCGCTGTCCAGCAGGACGCTGCTCTTGGTCGGTCCTTTCGCCAGGACCTGCTTGACCCGGGGAAGGGCGACGAACGTCTCCATGACCCGCTCCGGCGCCACGCTGGTGACGACGATGTCGATGTCGCCGATCGTCTCCCGCATCCGGCGGAGGCTGCCGGCCAGGGAGAGCTCCTTGACCTCCTTGAGCGCGCGCAGCGCGTCGACGATCTCCTGGGCCAGCGGCAGGACCCGGCCGATGGGCTGGCGCTCCTTCGTCCGGCGGATGAGCGCGATGCCGCGGAGGATGTTCTCCTCCGTCTTCGCGCCCATGCGGGGCAGCGTGCGCACCTGCCCGCCTTTCGCGGCCTGCTCCAGCTGTTCGATCGTGCCGATCCCGAGCTTCTCGTGCAGCAGGAGCGCGGTCTTCGGCCCGATCTCCGGGATGGACATGAGCGTCGTGAGGCCCGCGGGCAGCGACGTGCGCAGCTCCTCGTAGTAGGCGCACGTGCCCCGCTCGAGGAACTCCAGGATCTTCTCCGCCGTGCCCTTCCCGATCCCCGGGATCTTCAGCAGGTCCTTCATCCCCCGGGCGGCCACGGCGCCGATGTCCTCCCCCATCTCTTCCAGGGCGCGGGCGGCGCGCCGGTAGGCCGTGATCCGGAACGGGGACTCGCCTTTGATCTCCAACATGTCGGCGATGTCGTTGAACATCGCCGCGATGGCCTGGTTCTGCATGGCGCCGGTCAGAAGGACATGTCGTCGATCCCGAACGGCCGCAGCGACGGCGGGAGGACGACGCTCAGCGCGCGCAGGCCCTCCCGGTAGGCCGTGACCGCATGGGGGGCGATGACCGAGCGGTCCACGTCGCGCCGCACGGGGTCGGACGGCGGCGAGGCGAGGGCGACGATAAGCAGCGCGGTGGCCAGGGTCATCCCGCGCAGCGCCCCCACGGCCAGGCCGAGCGCCCGCGAGGGCGCGGGCACGTTGTCCGGTGAGGTCCGGAGCGTCAGGAGCAGGCTGACCAGCTCGACGGCAACGAGCAGCAGCGCGAGGAAGGCGATGGTGGCCGCCCAGCTCTCGGACAACGGGAGATAACCGCGCACGGCCTCGGCCACCGGACGGTACCACACGGACGCCGCGAAGTACGCTCCCAGCACGGCCAGGACCCCGATCAGCGCGGGCCACAGACCCCGCCGCACGCCCTGCAACGCCGCGAAGAGCGCGAAGGCGGCCATGACCCAATCGATCCAGGTCACGGCTTCGATTCTATCATTCGCGAATTTTCGCCCGCAACCGCGCCCGGAGCGCCTCGTGGATCGCCCGCATCCGCGTCTCCACCTCCTCGGCCGCGAGCGTCCGCTCCGCGGCGCGGAAGGTCAGCGCGTACGCCAGGCTGCGCCGGCCCGGCGGGACCGGGGCGCCTTCGTAGACGTCGAAGAGGTCGATGCGCTCGAGCCACTCCCCCCCGGCCTCACGGATGACCGCCTCGATCCGGGCCGAGGGGACGTTCCTGTCCACCACGGCGGCGACGTCGCGCCGCACGGCCGGGAAGCGGGGCACGGGGCGGAACCGGGGCGCCACCGCCGCGTGCTGGAGCAGCGCGTCTGCGTCGATGTCGGCGAGGTAGACGTCCGCCGGCAGGTCATAGTGGGCCGCCACGTCGGGGTGGAGCGCGCCGAGCGTGCCGATCGTTCGCCCGCCGACCGTCAGCTCGGCCGCCCGGCCGGCGTGCAGCCAGGGCGCCCGCCCCGCCGTGAACGATGCCGCCTCAACGCGCAGCTCGCGCAGCAGCGCCTCCACGACGCCTTTGAGCGCATAGAAGTCGATCCTCACCGCCTCCGCGGGGAGATTCCAGGCGCCCTCATGGGTGGTGCCCGTCATGAGGATCGCCAGGCGGAGGGGCTCGGTCACGCCGCGGGCGTCTCCGGCGAACGTCCGGCCGAGCTCGAACAGCCGGATATCGGTCACGCCGCGGGCGACGTTCGCGCGGGCGGCGTCGAGCAGGCCGGGGAGCAGAGTTGCCCGGAGATGCGTGTGATCCTCCACCATCGGGTTCCGCAGCGGAACCAGGGCGCGCCAGGAATGGTCCGGGGGGAGACGCAGCCCATCCAGGGCCGCCGGGCTGGTCAGCGAGAGCGTCAGCGCTTCGACCAGCCCCGCGCGGACGAGCGCCGTTCGCACCAGCTCGTCGACCCGGAGGGAGGGCGCGACGAACCCCTGCGCCGTCGTCTCCACCGGCATGACGGCCGGAATCCGATCGTAGCCGTAATGGCGGGCGATCTCCTCGATGAGATCCTCTTCCCGCTCGACGTCGCGACGGAAGGTCGGCACGCTCACGCTGAGCACGCCATCGCGGGACTCGACGGCGAACCCCAGACTCGTAAGGATGGCGACGGCCTCAGCGGCCGGCACCTCGATGCCCAGCAGCCGGCGGACCGACGGGAAGCGCAGCTCGACCGCGCGGGTCTGGGAGGGGCGCGGGTAGACGTCGATCACACCGCGGAGGATCCGGCCGCCGGCCAGCTCCTGCATCAAGGTGATGGCCCGATCCTGCACGGCGAGGATTCCCGCCACGTCGATCCCGCGCTCGAACCGGGCGCTGCTCTCGGTGCGCACGCCCAGGCGCCGGCTGGTCCGGCGGATCATCGCCGGATCCCACGACGCGGCCTCGAGCAGCACCCGGGTCGTCCGCTCGCCGATCTCCGTATTGCCGCCGCCGATGATCCCCGCCACGCCCCCGGCCCGCTCGGCATCGGCGACGACCAGGGTCTGAGGATCCAGCGTGCGCTCCACGCCGTCCAGCGTCGTCAGCGGCTCCCCGGGCCGGGCGTGGCGGACCACGAGCCGGCCCCCGCGGAGGAGGTCATAGTCGAAGGCGTGCATCGGCTGACCCATCTCGAGCATGACGTAGTTCGTCACGTCGACGATGTTGTTGATGGCGCGGACGCCCGCGGCCTCCAGGCGCCGGGCCAGCCAGGCCGGGGACGGACCGACGCGCACATCCACGATCATCCGCGCGGTGAACCGCGGGCACAAGGCAGTGTCCTGTACCTCGACGGCGGTGTGCTCGGTGATCGGCTCCGCGGCCTCGGTCAGTCGCGGGACCGGCACGCGGACCGCCGTCCGGCCGGACGCCGCCAGTTCGCGGGCGACCCCCAGCAGGCTCATCAGGTCACCGCGGTTGGCGGCGATCTCCAGGTCGATGACCGCGTCCTCGCCGGACCCCTCGATGCCCTCGATTCCCAGCCCGAGCATCGGCAGACGCTCCCGGAGCTCCTCGAGCGTGTAGGGGACGTCCACGTACTCGCGCAACCAGGAGAGCACGACCCTCATCGCATCCCCCTAAAACTGCTCCAGGAGGCGCAGATCGTTGTCCCAGAGCAACCGGATGTCCGGAATCCCGTAGCGGACCATCACCTGGCGGTCCACGCCCAGGCCGAAGGCAAACGCCGTGTAGCGGCGCGGGTCGAGGCCCGCCAGCTCCAGCACCCGGGGATGGAACATCCCGCATCCCCCCAGCTCCATCCACTGCCCGTTGAAGTGGACGTCCATCTCCGCGCTGGGCTCGGTGAACGGGAAGTAGCCGGGGACGAACTTCGTCCGCGTGGCCGGACCCAGCAGCTGCAGCGCGAAGGAATTGAGCACGCCCTTGAGGTTGGCCATGGTGATGGCCTCTCCGACCATGAAGCCGTCCACCTGGTGGAACACGGGCATGTGCGCCCAGTCCGGGGCGTCCCGCCGGTAGCAGCGCCCCATGGTGAGGATGCGCATGGGGGGCGTGCGGCCGACCATCACGTGCGCATCTACCACGGTCGTATGGGTCCGCAGCAGCAGGTCGTCGCCGAGGTAGAAGGAGTCCTGCGCGTCGCGGGCCGGGTGGTCGCGGCCCATGTTCAGCCGCTCAAAGTTGAACTCATCGGTCTCGACGTCGGGCCCCTCGACGATCTCGAACCCCATGCCCAGGAAGATCCGCTGGACTTCGGTCAGCGTCTGGGAGAGCAGGTGCCGGCGTCCGAGGCGGGGGCGCCGGCCGGGCAAGGTGACGTCGATCGCTTCCGCCGCCTGGCGGGCCTCGCGGTCCGCCGCGCGCACCTCGGCCATGCGCGACGCCACGAGACGCTCGATCCGCCGGCGCAGCTCGTTGAGCACCCTGCCGCGCGCCGGCCGCTCCGCCGGGGCCACCCCGGGCAGGTCGTCGAAGAGCCGGGCCACCTCGCCCTTCCGGCCGAGATAGGTCCGGCGCACCTCATCCACGGCCTCGGGGGTGCGCGCCTCGGCCAGGGCGGCCGCGGCCGCCTCGACGATCCGGCTCATCTCATCCATCGGTCCCTCCAGACATGACGAAACGCCGCTTCGTCCCAAGGACGAAAGCGACGCTTCCGCGGTACCACCCCGGTTCCGCCGGTGTGGACCGGCGGCCCTCGTCTCCCGTCACGGGGGAGCTCCGGGCGCCCTACTGCACGTGCCGGTTCAGGCGCCGGCTCGGGAGCGAACTTCACCGGTCGCGCGCCGGGACGGCTTGCAGTCGGTGGCCGTCCCTCCCTGCCGGCGCCGGGGCCGGGTACTCCTCTCCGTCGTGGCCTAGACGCTATTCAGTTGAGCGAGACCTTCAGCGACGCCTTGCGGAACGCCGCAAAACGCCGGTACACCAAGTAGGCCCAGATGGATCCGGTCGACTCGAACAACTGCCAGAACATCTCGGGAGTCCACACCGTCTGCACCGCAGCATCCCTCCTGCACCGCGGAGCTGGGTTCAGTAACCGCCTGCCCCGAAACCGTTGCGCTGAGTATAGCACACCCATGGAAATGCGGAACAGCGCACTTTGCGCAGGCGGGCCGGCTCACCCCTGGAACAACTTGACATATTCGTCGCGCAGGGGGTGGAAGACGTCGACCACCGTGCACGTGCCCGCGCGGGTCTCGGCCCCGTGGGGGACGCCGGAGGGGATCGTGTAGAGGTCGCCGCGGCCGAGCGTCCGCCGCTCGCCGCCAATCCATAGGTCCAGCTCCCCCTCCAGCACGAACCCGATCTGCTCGTGGGGATGCTGATGCGTGGGCACCGTCGCGTGGGGGTCGAAGCGGACGATGCTGAACATCAGCGCATCCCCGGCCAGGATGCGTAGATAGACCCCCGGCATCATCTGCCGCTCGGGCAGGCCGTCCAGCCTGGCAAACGCCACCGTCATCGTTCCACCTCCGCCGTGCGCGGTGCCCGCCGCGCTTCGTAGAGTAGCAGCGCCGCCGCCATCGCCACGTTGAGGGACTCGGCCTGCCCGTAGATGGGAATGCGCAACGTCCCCGCCGCAGCCGCCCGCCACTGCGGGTCGGGACCGTGGGCCTCGCTGCCCAGCACGAGCGCGACGGGCGGCGTGTAGTCGGCGTCGCTGTAGTCGATACTTCCGTTCCGGTCGGCCACGAGGATCCGCGCGCCACGGGCCCGCAGTGCCTCCAGCAGGGCCGCCCCGTCCATCTCGAAGACGGGCAGGTGGAACAGCGACCCCATCGTGGCCCGCACGGTCTTGGGATGGCGGGGATCCGCGGCCCGGCCGGTGACCGCTACGGCGGTGGCCGCCGCCGCGTCCGCGACGCGCACGATGGTCCCGAGATTTCCCGGATCCTGGATGCCGTCGGCGACGACCAGGAGCAACTCCGGGTGACCGAGCGCAGCCGATGGGACGGGGGCCGGCAGCTCCGCGACGGCGACGATCCCCTGCGAGGTCTCCACCTGGCTCGCCGCCGCGACGACGTGCGGCTCTGCGGGGACCAGCCGCACGCCTCGCCCGCGGAGTGCTGCCAGGAGCTGTGCCAGGCGCGGGGACGCGCGCACGGCCCGCCGGTCGTAGATGCCGACCTCGAGCCGGACATCCGCGGCCAGGGCGTCCTCGATGAGCCGCACGCCGTCCAGAATGACCCGGGCGTCGGCCTCCGGCGTAGCCCGCGCGGCCAGCGCGCGGATGCGTTTGATCAGCGGAGCCTTCGCGCTGGAGAGCAGCCGGGGCTCGGCCACTTCGGCCACTGCTACAGGACGGACTCCAGGCGGGCCAGCCCCTGCTTCTCGCCCACCACCACCAGGACGTCGCCTTCGTGCAACTCGGTCTCCGGCGTCGGCGTGATGAGCAGCTGGCTGTCCCGCTTGATGAGCAGCACGTTCACGCCGAACCGCGTCCGCAGGTCGAGGTCGCTCAGCGAGCGCCCGGAGAGCTTGGGCCCGACGCTGACCTCCTCCACGAGATAGGCCGGCGAGAGCTCGAGCAGGTCCACGACGTTGCGGCTGGCCAGGCTGCGCGCGACGCGCACGGCCATGTCCCGTTCGGGCCGGACGACCAGATCCGCGCCCACCTTCCCCAGCACGCGGGCCTGCAGCTCGTTCACCGCCTTGCTCACGACCTTCTTGACGCCCATCTCCTTGAGGAGCAGGGTGGTGAGGATACTCTCCTGCACGTCGGCGCCGATGGAGACGATGACGGCGTCGAAGTTCGTGATGCCCACGGCCCGCAACGCCTCCGGGTCGGTGGCGTCGATCTGGACGGCATGGGTCGCGTAATCGGTCACGCGGCGCAACGCGTCTTCATCCTTGTCCACGGCCAGCACGTGATGCCCCATCTCGTGCAGCGTCCGCACGACGCTGCTCCCGAACCGCCCCATGCCGATCACCGCGAAATCCATCGCCCCGTCTCCTCGCTTTCCTAGCCCACGAGAATCCGATCTTCAGGATACCGGTAGTTGGCCGGGCTCTGCCGCCGGGTGAGCGCGAACGCGACCGTAAGCAGGCCGACCCGGCCCGTGAAGATCGTGCCGATGATGATCAGGCGGCCGGCCGTCGTCAGCTCCGGGGTGATCCCGGTGGACAGCCCGACGGTCCCAAACGCCGACACCGTCTCAAAGGCGGCCTGGATGAAAGGGACCCGTTCGGTGATCGACAGCAGCACCGCCATCGCGACCACGAACGCCACGCCCAGCAGGGCGATGGTGACGGCTTTGTACACGACCACGGGGTCCAACCGGCGGTGGAAGACCTCCGCGTCCTGGCGCCCCAGGAGCATCGCCTTGATGACCGTGAGCGGGACGATGAACGTCGTTGTCTTGATGCCGCCGCCCGTCCCGCCCGGCGACGCGCCGATGAACATGAGCACGATGAGCAACATCAGCGTGGGCTCGTACAGCCGCGCGATGTCCACCGTGTTGAATCCGGCGGTGCGGGGGGTGACGCCCTGAAAGAACGCCGCCAGGACCTTGTGCGGCAGGCTCAACGGACCCAGCGTGGCGGGATTGGAGGCCTCGATGACGAGCACGAGCACCGTTCCCACCCCGATGAGGATCCCGGTGGCGGCCAGGACGACTTTGGCGTGCAGGTTGAGGCGCCGGGGGGAGCCCAGGTCCATCAGGACGATGAAGCCCAACCCACCCAGGATGATGAGCCCGGCGACGATCAGCGAGACCGACGGATCTCTGACGAACGGCGTGAGGCTGCGGTATCCGCCGAAGAGGTCGAAGCCGGCGTTGTTGAACGCCGAGACCGCGTGGAACACGGCATAGTAGAGCCCGCGGCCGGGTCCGAACTGAGGGATCCACCGGATGGCCAGCAAGATCGCGCCCACCGCCTCGATGGCCAGCGTGAGCCGCAGGATGGCGCGGGTGAACCGGACGATGCCCCCGATGGTGTAGAGGTTGTGGGATTCCTGCAGGGCGACGCGCTCGCGGAGCCCGATCCGGCGACCGAGCAGCAGCGCCAGCAGCGTGGCCACCGCCATGTACCCCAGGCCTCCGATCTGGATGAGGACGAGGATCACCAGTTCCCCGAACAGTGACCAGGTGTCGGCGGTATCCACGACGACGAGGCCCGTCACGCAGACCGACGACGTGGCCGTGAACAACGCCGTGAGAAACGGGGCAGGCGTACCCGACTCCGTGGCCGCCGGCAGTGACAGGAGCAGCGCGCCCATGAGGATGATGCCGGCAAATCCGGCGAGAATCGTCTGCGCCGGATTGAGCGTCCGCCGGAGGAAGGGCGACGGCTTATCGAGCGTGACCGCGCGGGCCATGCCCGGTCAGGACTTCAGGCTCTCCTTAGCCTTGGCCACGAGGGCATTGAACGCCTCGGCGTCCCGCGCGGCGAGGTCGGCCAGCAGTTTCCGGTTGACGGTGATCCCGGCGCGGCGCAACCCGTTCACGAGCCGACTGTAGGAGAGCCCCCCTTCGCGGGCGGCCGCGTTGATCCGGGCGATCCACAGCTTGCGGAAGTCGCGCTTGCGCACACGCCGGCCCTCATACGCCTGCGCGAGTGCGCGCACCACATACTGGTTGGCCAGTTTGTACCAGCGGCTCTTCGCCCCGTAGTAGCCGCGAGCGAGCTTGAGAATCTTCTTGTGGCGGCGGTGGCTGGCCAGCCCCCGCTTCACCCGTGCCATCTGCGTCCCTCCTAGCGGTTGGGCAGCATCCCTTCGATCTTCCGGCGGTCGCGCGCCGAGACGGCGGCTTCCCGCTTCAGCGCCCGGAGCCGGCGGGGGCGCTTGGTCACCTTGAGGTGCCCCGCCATCTGCCGCCCGCGCCGCAGCTTGCCGCTGCCGGTGACCCCGATCCGCTTTGCCGTGCCTTGGTGCGTCTTCGCCTTGCCCATGAAAGCCCTCTCCTCGCTACTTCTTCGGCGTCATGATCATGATCATGTTGCGGCCTTCAAACAGCGGCGGACGTTCCACCGTGCCCACATCCGCCACCGCCTCGGCCAGCCGTTGCAGGAGCCTGTGTCCTGCCTGCGGGTACGCCATCTCCCGGCCGCGGAACCACACGGACACGCGCACCTTGTTGCCGTCCTTGAGGAACTCGTGCACGCGCCGCATCTTCGTCTGGAAGTCGTGCTCGCCGATCTTCGGCGAGAAGCGCATCCCCTTCAGGTCGCCGCCGCGGTGATGCGTCCCCCGACTCTTCTTGCTCTGCTCGTACTAGTACTTGCCGTAATCCATGATCCGGCACACGGGCGGTTGGGACGTCGGCGCCACCTCGACCAGATCGAGCGCCGCCTCCTGCGCCCGCAGGAGGGCGTCCCGCACATTCATGACCCCGAGCTGCTCGCCGTTGGGGCCAATCACCCGGATCTCACGTGCGCGGATCCGGTCGTTCACGCGTGGTTCAGGTGCGATACGTCTGCCTCCTCTCAGGCATCAAAAAACCGGGCACGGCCATGGACGCCATCCCCGGCAGGATCTATTGGCTGTCGGCAACCGGCGCGGGCGGCCTTCCCCGGCCGGTGAGAAGCGGATGGCTTCTGCTTCGGCCCTTCACAACAGCGTGGAGTATAGCACAGCCCCCCGCCGATTGCCACATGTGGCGCGATGCAGGAGTCTCAGTCAACCAGCGTGATGCGCTCCAGCCGGACGACCTCCAGGAGCCGGCGCACCAGCTTAGAGGGGCGGATGGTCAGCGGGGCCTCGCGCGAGGCGTCCTCGAGGATGCGCAGGCCGCGGCCGTCCATGAAGTCCACCTGCGTGAGGTCAATGACGACAGGCCGGTCCGTCCGTGCGGCGGCGGCGCGCACCGCCCTGGCGAACTCCGGCGCGGTGACGAGATCGACGTCACCACGGACATGCAGCACCAGTGCGCCGGCTGTCTCCTTCAGCCACCAATCAATGCCTGCGATCGGACACCCGTTTCACCCAGCCACCCGGGAGGTTTCTCCAGGGCTTCGGCCCGGCGGGGCGAGGTCCTGCTGTTTAGTCGGGATGTCCTTCCCCGAGGTCTTCGCGGAGGATCTCCAGCGTCGCCTGAAGGGTCTTGATGCGCAGCTTGCGGTCGCTGACCAGGGTCTCCTTGTCGTCCGCGGCGTGGTAGCGCTCCATGATGGCGAGATCGTCCAGATCGGCCGCGAGCGGCTCGGCCTTGCCGAGCATCAGGGCCAGGTCGCGCTGGTAGCGGTCGATGGCCCGGCGAATATGGCCGATGCTCCGGAACGGGCGGGCCGCGACCTTCCAGGGCATGCCCTCCTGGACGCGAGAGTTGGATGACCGGGTCATCCGGACGAGCGTGCCCATCGGACTGCTTTGGCACTCGACCGTGTCCATCAGGCTGCGGATGAGATGCATGCCCCGGCCCCTGTCGTTCGCCGGATCGTAGTACAGGTCGAGGATCGCGGTATCGAACCCCCGCCCGTCATCCTCGACCTCGATGGTCATCCCGCCGGGCTCCAGGGCAAAGCGGAGGGTGACCCAGGTGGTTCCGGCGTGCTGGATGACGTTGGTGTAGGCCTCCGACATGGCCACGGCCATCTCCGTGGCCTGCTGCTCATCGAAATCCCCGTGAAGGGCCAGCGCCCGCAGGACCGTGCGGGCCAGAGCCACGTTGCCGGGCGCCGCCGGCAGCAGGAGCTCGAGGAATCCGCTCTCGTCGCGCGCCGGGTGTCGGCGCATGCCACGCCGCCTCTCGCAAGCCGGTCCGCCGCCCTATCTTCACCCCTCCGGCGGAAATCCCTCCGGCCCTCCCCTCAGGCTGCCAGGACCCTTCGGAAGGAGGCCACGGCACCGTCGACCATCGCCGGCGTGATGTGCCGGTGAGTAACCAGCCGGAACGCGGCCGGCCCGATCACGGACACGAGGACCCCCTCGCCCCGCAGCCGGTCCGCTACCTCCCCGGCAGAGAGCGGCGGCCGCAGCTCGACGACAACCATGTTGGTCCGTACCTGCTCCGGGTCCACGCGCAGGCCCGGGAGTGCGGCCAGCCTCTCGCCGAGCCGTCTGGCATTCTCGTGGTCCTCAGCCAGCCGGTCCACCATCGTCCGGAGCGCGACGATTCCGGCCGCGGCGATGATCCCCGCCTGCCGCATGCCGCCGCCCACCATCTTCCGGAAGCGGCGGGCCCGCTCCACGAAGGGCCGGCTCCCGCACACGAGGGAGCCGACGGGAGCCGAAAGCGCCTTGCTCACGCAGAACATGACCGAATCGACGCCCCGCGTCAGCGCGTCCGCCCGGACGCCGCAGGCGACGGCGGCGTTGAAGATGCGCGCCCCGTCGAGGTGAACCGCCAGCCCCAGCTCCCGCGCCGCGGCCGTCGCCGCGTCCATCTCGTCCGGGCCGAACGGCGTCCCTCCCGAGCGGTTGTGGGTGTTCTCCAGGCACAGCAACCGGGCGGGGGCGATATGGATGTTGGGACCGCGCACCGCCCCGCGCAGCCTCCCCGGGGTGATGTAGCCGCGCACCCCCTCGACCGGGACCGGCAGCACGCCCGCCACCGCGGCCACGCCGCCGACCTCGAACCGGTACGTATGCGACTCCGCCTCGAGGATGACCGCGTCGCCCTTCTGCGTGTGGGCCATGATGGCGATGAGGTTTCCCATCGTCCCGCTGGGCACGAATACGGCGGCCTCCTTACCCACCATCTCCGCGGCGAGCGCCTCGAGCGCGTTGATCGTGGGGTCCTCGCCGAAGACGTCGTCGCCCACCGGCGCCGCAGCCATCGCCGCGCGCATCTCGTCCGTCGGCTGCGTGACCGTGTCGCTGCGCAGGTCGATGAGCCCCATCCCGCCTACTCCTCCAGGTGCCGCGCCGCGGCGTAGAGGGCGATGCCCTTGTTGGCGATGGCCGAGGCGGCGATGCCCATCACCAGCAGCAGCCCGGCCTTGAACATGAGCGTCACCGGCAGGTTGAACATGCGCTGGAAGATCGAGCCGTCGCCGGCGGCGATGAGATCCCCGTAGGCGATCAGGAACACCGCGACCAGCATGCCCACGCCGATCAAGAAGACCACGATTCCCAACAAGCGGCCCGCGGGATCCGCCGCTCCCCGCCGCGCCGGCATCGTCTCCGCCATCGACTCGCTCACCCCACTCGGGCGTGCTGCAGGGCGGTGGCACACACGCAGTCCCGCTCCGCCGGAATGAGCGGCAGGATCCGCGTGATGAGTTCCCGCAGCCGCGCCGTGTTCTCTTTGAACCGCACCATGACGTCCTGCGCCGTCACCGGCTCCACGCTCGGGTCGCCCTCGACGCCGGCGTCGTAGTCGGTGCTCAGCGAGATGTTCACGTAGCACATCTCCAGCTCCCGGGCCAGCGCGCACTCCGGGTACTGGGTCATGTTCACGACGGCCCACCCGGCGGCGCGGAACCAGCGGCTCTCCGCGGCCGTGGAAAAGCGGGGCCCCTGGATCACCACCACCGTCCCGCGCTCATGCACCCGCCACTGCATCGCCCGCGCGGCGGCCAGCGCAGTGGCCCGCAGCGTCGGGCAGTACGGCTCCGCCATGCTCACATGCGTCACGATCGGCCCGTCGTAGTATGTGTCCCTGCGCGAGCGGGTCCGATCCACGAACTGGTCGCAGATGACCAGGTCGCCCGGACGGATCTCCGGCTGCAGGCTGCCCACGGCGCAGGGCCCGAGTACCCGCGTGCACCCCACCGACTTCAGCGCCCAGAGGTTCGCGCGGTAGTTGATCCCGTGCGGCGGCAGTTCGTGCCGCCGCCCGTGCCGGGGGAGGAAGGCGACGCGGCGACCGGCCAGCTCGCCGATCGTGATGACGTCGCTCGGGGCGCCGTAGGGCGTATCCACCCAGCGCTCTTCCGCACTCTCAAGCAACGCATAGAACCCGCTGCCGCCGATGACGCCGATCTCTGCCTGGGACATGTATTCCCCTTGGAGGAGATGTCCGGGTGGAGCCGAGCGGGACAACGCTGTGGGTAGTTCGGCGCTACGGGGAAGGCTCCCTCTCCTCGGCCGCGGCGACGGCCGCGACCAGGTCCGGAAGAACCTGTCCCGCCCGTCCCCGGATGAGGACATCGGCCGCGGGGTCCATCGCGGTGGGGCCATCGTTGACGATAAGGATGGCCGCCCCCTGTGCGCGCGCGAGATCCGGCAGCCAGGCCGCGGGGGTCACCTGCAGGGACGAGCCAACGACGAGCACTACCTCGGCGGAGCGCACAAAGTGTTCGGCCTCCCGGTAGGCATCCGGCGGCAGGAGCTCCTCGAAGAGCACTATGTTGGGCTTCGGGCGGCTGCCGCACGCCGGACACCGGGGTAGAGTCCCTCGATCGAGCGCTTCGACGATCAGCGCGATCGGCCCCCGCCACCCGCACGCGGGACAGGCCGCCTCACGCAGGCTGCCGTGCAGCTCGATGACCCGGCGGCTGCCGGCAAGCTGGTGGAGCCCGTCCACATTCTGGGTGATCACCGCGGCGAGCCCGTGCGGCTCCAGGTCGACGAGGGCCCGGTGCGCCGCATTGGGGCGGGCGCCGGCGAGATGCGCCAGCCGGGTGTGGTAGAAGCGGTAGAAGCCCTCAGGATGGCGGCGAAATGCGGTGAGGCTGGCCACCTCCATCGGATCGACCCCAGCCCACAGGCCGCCGCCGGAGCGGAAGTCCGGGAGGCCGGATTCCGTGCTGATCCCGGCACCGGTCAACGCCACCGTCCGGCGGCTGCGCGCGAGATACCTCGCCGCCTGCCGCAGCAGGTCCATCCGGGCTACCGGGGCAGATCCAGGAGCGTACCGTCGTCCGCGAACCGCAAGGGTAAGGCCGGACCGATCGCCATGCCCGGCCGGCCCGCCACCTCGGACAGCAGCGGGGGCGAGACCCAGACCTCGTCGAGGTGGAGGGTGTTGCGGATGCGGGCGATCCGCGCCTGCGACGGATCGGAGATGGGAAGGCTGGCGAGAGCCGTTTCAATAGCCTCACGGTCCGAGGGGAGCGTGATGGGGATGAACGCCCGCTCGACGAAGGTACTCGTAATCGCGTTCATGTACGTCGCCGCGGGATCGATGGCGTCCACGAGACGCCGTGTGACGAAATCCGCCAACCCGACGCCTTGGGCGTTCCCTTCCGACTCCGGGGAGAGCCGGAGCGCCACGATGCGTTTCACTCGAGGCGTCTCGGGTTCCGGCATGCCCGGCAGGCGCCAGCGACCGATGACGTTGACATCCATCCCGGAGCCGCTGTAGTTCTTTCCGATCTCATCGACGATCAGGACGTCGAGTTCCTCCACGGGGAGCCGAGGCATCAGGGCTTTCGCTTCGCGAAAGAGCTCCCGCTCTTTCGCGATCATCTCGTCCGGCCGGACCGCCACGATCTTGACAATCTCGTCGTGGGCATCCTCGATGATGGCAATTCCTCCGATGACCTTGCCGCTATCGAGAAAGATGCGCGCGATGGCCTCGATGGCCTCGGCCATCTGCGAGGGTCCCTGCCGGTGGATCTGGCTGGCCCCAGGAACCTTGCCCAGTCCGACCGCCAGCATCTTGAGCAGCCCGCTGCCGAAGGGCTCGGCAAATCCCGTGTGGGGCTTGATCCGGTTGACTACCAGAATCCCATCCGACTCGGCTGCGTTCCGGTCACAGTAGGCCGTCAGACCGGACGGCGTCCGGCCGAGCTCCACGACGTCCATATCAGTGAGGACGGGGACACCCATGGTCTCCTCGGTGATTCCGAGGTGGGCAAGGAGGCTGCGCTGCCCCTCGGAGGTCGCTCCCCCATGACTCCCCATTGAGC
>Ga0073934_10000475_pt1 | contig 115409 bp, 108 predicted proteins | sample LarsenN4metaG_FD_76834 | JGI IMG/M metagenome (GOLD analysis project Ga0073934, IMG submission 76834) | Hot spring sediment bacterial and archeal communities from British Columbia, Canada, to study Microbial Dark Matter (Phase II) - Larsen... ...
AAATCTTATTAGCACTTAATGATATTAAATACAAATACAGTAGAATCGGAGGAAGACGTGTTAATATCATTTTTGTTTATGGACCCCCAGGAACTGGAAAAACTCAATTGGCTCAATCTGTTGCTGGTTTCTTAGCTAAACAAGGAAAACCACCTGTTTACATTCAAGTTACTGCTTCTAACATTATTGGACCTTTTGTTGGAGAATCTGCTTTCAAAATGCAAGCCTTATTCGAAGAAATGAGATACGAAGCAGCAAGAGGAAGACCAGTGATTTTGTTCTTTGATGAATTCGATGGTCTTATTGGTGAATCTAATGGACAAAAAGATAATTCTTTAATTTCCGTATTCAAAAACCAAGCAGACAATGCTGAAGTTCCTCCTGAAGTAAACTCAAACATTTTAATTATCGCTGCAAGTAATAATCCTTACTTGATTCCTCGAGATACTTTCTCTCGAGTTTCTACAAAATACTTTATTGGATTACCTGGATTCAAAGAAATTCGATTTGTTCTTAATCGACAAATGAAAAATATTGGTTGGGATTCAATAAACTTGATTGATCTTAGAACTACTTTCCGTAACGGTAATACTCTTTTGGGTTACAAAGAAGAAGAACTTTTATCTCTTCGAGTTCAACGATGGGACGAAAGCAGACGTGAAGAATTTCCTCCTTCTTGGGATGCGGCTTTAAAAGATCCAGTTCAATGGAATAAGTATTATCAACAAGCCGGTGCTTTTGCAAATCCAGATCAAGCTTTATTATTGGCTAGATATATCATTCTTTCCTTGATTTTACCTGCTGATTTAAAAAAGATTGAATACTTGAAACAATTCAACGATGATCTCCGTAAATTAATATCCAACACTAAAGTTGCTGAGTCGAGTGGAACCGATCTTACTACCATAAATTCTTCTTTTACTTCAGCCAATTTGGATAATCTTCAACAAAGTAATCCTTCAGATAATATAAAGTTATTAGCAAATGCAATTAATACATCTACAACTCTTTTAACCGATTTTGTAAATAACTTTTTTGAATTCAATTGGGATGATAAAGAAACATTCCAAGAAAAAGCCAAAGAACAACTTGGAATTAAAGGAGGTGTTGTTGATCTTCTTTATAATGTTTTAAAAACAATGGGATTGACAATGGATGTACTCGATGTTATGTCTCTTAGATTTAGAGCTCAATTCTTTTCTATTCGAGAAATCGGAATTGTATTTACTAACATGCTGAAATATGCTCTTGATAGAAGCAATTCTTTCCGATCATTTGAAATTGATTCATCTAAAACTCATTTTAATAAATGGTTAATCACAAGAAGAATCTCATCCAACAAAACTTACACAAAAGACGGATGTAAAGAAGAACAATTCCCAATTACACGATTGATTCCTTTAAATCGATCTACGTTTAAAGACATGGATAATGGAGCTCAAAAAAAATCCATGGGTAAACTCGCCAAAAATGTTGAAATCAAAGTAGACGAGTTTGCTGAATTTGATAAGTTGGAAAAGAGATTATTGGATGCTACCGATCAATATACACCTAAAGATTCAAATAGTAAAGAACCTATTACTTTAAGATATGGTCTTCCATTTGGATTGAAATTCGATAGTGTTAAGGCTAAAACTAGAGTTTCTTGCAAAGTTTCTACAGATCCTGACATGCCTTCTCAAAAGTTTTCCAAGATCTTAGTTACTCAAAGATATACCAACTATCGAAAGAGCGTCAAAAACGAAATTATAACATCAAAGGATTCGGCTGAGATCTACACAAGAACTGTTCGAGAGTTTAAATTACCCGTTGACTCTAAAAAATACGATAAAAAGACATCTGAAGCCTTTGAGAAAGTTAAACCTCTTATAGAAGACCTCAATAAAGTTGACAATAATTCATCTCTTACAATTAAGAAGATTATTGACGTCATGGATACAGCTTTTCCAACTATGCCAATTATTTCAAATACAGATGGTGTTGTTGTAGAAACCTCTAATCTTGTTGAACTTATAGCCCCGGCTCAAATCACTTATAATGATTTCTTTAGAGCCTATGCTGAAGTTCGTCCTACTTTGATGGATAATGCAAAGGAAACCATCGCTTGGGCAGGTGGAGTTGATAAAATTGTCACCTTACAAGCTCCTTATTTTGAAGGAACTCTTCCCTCTTCTGTTCAAGACTTAGTCATTGCAGAAGGCAACCAAAAGAAATAACCTTTTTTTTTCATTCTTTAGATTCAAAATAAATCAATTTTAAAAACGCAAATTCGAACTTTCTTTTATAAGTGATTTATTCAAAAGGTGATGAATGGTAAGATCATTCTATTAGACTCGAATCTATGGATCTATGATATTGGAAAATACCTAAGTTGGAAAGATATTCTTTATTTACGATTGAGTTGTAAGAGTATCTATAATCGATTAAAAGACATTAAAGAAACATGGAGTAAATGGAAAAAGATTGTTTCAAGAGTTCCAAAAGACAAGATTAAAGAGTATTTTAAAACTTTATACAAAAGAAGCAGATATTTTTATTGGAAATATAATAATGAAATTTACGAAATATTTACTAGCCATGCGAAAGGTGTAGTCTCTTTTGTAATGGCTAATCCTATAAATAAATGCCAAAGAATATTTCATCTTGATGATGATGATTTTCTGAGTTTGATTCAACAAGGAATTCTTGTAAGCAAACACGATAAATTAACAATTAATGATTATTCGACTTTTAAAAGAATAGCTTACTATGATTCATTTGGTTATGGATTTGTGGTTGCTGATGTTTATTTTAACGATTTTTTATACAATTGTTGCTTTAGAGTTTGTGATGTAGGAATATCCTATATTTACATGTTACTTCAAGAACATTTACCCAAAGTCTCTGGTAACAAAAAAACAAAGCATCTAATTGCAACATTAACGAATGGAAAGATAACATTAGAGAAATTATTACATTCTTCATACATCCATCATTTCTCAAAGTACAACTTTTAATCATCTTGTAAACCATTTTTTATTTTTGAATCAATAAAACCAAAGATTCACAAAGAGTAAGTTGTTTATTTAACAAAAAAAGAAAAGATGAATGTTGAAAAGCTTAAAGAGTTGATTGAGATAATCAAGTCTATTCAAGATAAAGAATGTATCGAAGAAAATGATGAACCTATCAGTTATTTGATCAAAAAACCAATACTTTCGTTAGTAGAAATCTATACGATGAAAACGGACGAATATTTACAAGTTTATTACTCTTCATTAATGAAAAAAGTAGAGGAGATAAAAAACGAAATAGATGAACATCAAGAAGAAAAATGGTTAGAGGATTGGAAGCTATTCGAAGTAGAAATCAACAAATGGTTTGATTATTTCTCTAAAAGAACCAAACCTTCCTTTTTGGGAAAATCATTAGTATTTACATCTAGCGTGATTGGAATTTTTGGAATAGCTACACATAATGAAACAATCAAACTAGGTTGTAAAATTGGCGTTATAGGCGGTTTATCTTACTTATTATGGAATGGTATCAAGTTTCGTCCATCCGATGAAAAAGAATTAGAAGACTATTGGCTTAATCTCTCTCTAGCGGCTCTAGAACGAATACTTATTTACATTCAAAAATAACGAAATAAAAAAATATTTGATTACATAAAACCAATTTTTTGAAATTAAACGTTTAGAGTTGTTACTTTGTTCTAGTTTTCTTTTTTTAACGTGATTGAGAGACTTGTTGTACCAAGTTTGATTGGTAGTGTTTTAGAAAAACTTTTTCCTTTTAAAGAAACAGAAGGAAAAAAGAGTTTAGATTGATACATCGAATGGATCAAAAAAAAGAAGAGCCGAACATTCATTCTTCAAAAGAAAGCAACTTATGTTTAAACTCTTTTTATTACAAAAACAAGGCAATCTTCGAGAAGGAAAAGAAAGCAATATTCGAGAAAGAATGGCAATTGCTTTGTTTAGAAGCAGAGTTGCCCGAGCTAGGATCATTTCTCGTGCAAGAAATTGTTGGCAAACCTGTACTTGTCGTTAAAACAAAAGATGGATTTTTCGCTTACTTAAACGTTTGTAGACATCGAGGAAACAGTTTAGTACAAGAACATCAAGGAAAATTGAAATCAAGCGATTTTATTAATTGTAAATATCATGCTTGGACTTTTAAGACAAAAGATGGTTCTCTTTATACAGCTCCAAAGTTTGACGAAACCATGATTTCTAAAAAAGATTTATCTTTAAACTCTGTTCGATTAGAAACATGGTTAGGCATCATTTTTGTAAACATAGACGGAAACGCTCCACCACTTAAAGAATGGCTTGGTGATATTCCTCATCTTGTTGAAAAGTATGATATGAGTCGTTTTGATAAATATGATTTAAAAAACTATCCTTTAAAAGCAAATTGGAAAGCATTTATTGATGGATATCAAGAATGTTATCATTGTGCCATTGTACATCCTAATTTGAGAAAGATTTATAACCTCGAAAGATATATTGTTGAAAATTTTCAAGATTCTTATTCTTTACACCATTGTGAACGAAAACATGAGGATGGAGCGGAAAAGATAGCCGAAGATCTTATGGGAGGAAATCAAAACGATTTAGGAGTTTGGATTTGGAAATATCCAAACATTACTATTTCCTGTTATCCTTATGGTTGTTTTATAATGAGCGCAGACCCATTAAAAACAAATCAAACTAACTTGCGATCTTACTTTCGTTTTACAAACTCGATTACTCAAGAACAAAGAAAGAAGTTTCAAGAATACATAGATACAAACGTTAAAGAAGACGCAAACATTACTGAAGAAATTCAAAAGAACATCGATTGTGAAGCCTTTATTCAAGGACCTTTACATCCTAAAAGAGAAAATGGTGTTATCTTTTTTCATTCGCTAGTTAGAAAGTCTTTGTCTTCTTATCATTCTACTAATGTTCCTCTTACTCCTGTTGAATTTGAACAAACCTCTTGTTTTTTGAACTCTAATAAACTCGACTTTTAATCATACTTATTAAACTCATCTTTCTTTTGTCTTATTTTTATTATGCTTATAGTAAGAATAATCGGACACTTTCGTCTTGGAAAGTAATAAATTGTATCTTAACTAACCATGTTTATACCTTGAAACCATACTCTCTACATCTTGTCGACACCATTACTACCATATTTCGGTCATCTTTAAACCATAATTTTATGTACTCTCTATGACTTGTCGAGGTAATTAATACCATACTTTAGGTGATGAACTGACTATGTTTCACCTACATTCTATGTTTTACTTGTGTCGATAATTAGAAAATAAAAACAAAAGCAATTGAAAGTAATCAATTGATTGAATCGATTAACAAAAAAAAGTTTTTGAAAACAAAAGAGAAGAGGACCTCAATTGATGAAGGTCCTTGAGGTCTTTAAACTTTTTTTTAAACGATTGAAGCAATCAATGAAAGGATTCATTCAATTGCTTGTAATCATTCGCTTAAAGCCTCTTAATCGCTCTTAAGACCTCTTAATTAAGTGTAGTCGTTTATTCAAAACAATGTAGAGAACATAATGAAGTAAGCGATTTAAGTTACAATAGATTAGCTTTTAAACAAAAAGAAAATAAAGAGACTAGATTCTATCGAGCTTAGAAAGACTTTATTAATGTACAAGTTGTTTGTAATAAAAACCATTAATCTCTTTGCTTTCTATAAAACGATCGTTTTGTCTCGTTTAAAATCATCGGTTGAATGTTTAACACATTGAAAAAAACTAAGTAGACGTAAAAGTAGGTATTTCATTTATTGAAACTAATCAAACTCGAGAGTGTAAAAGTATTAGTTACAAAGTTAAATGAAATTCAAAATAGCATTTAGAACTCCAAACAGCTATTTTAGAACAGGAGATTATATTCCGCATCCTGATAAGTCCCGGTATCTTAAGTGTCATATAAAGAATTATAGAACTTTACTTTGGTGAGAAATACATTATGGCGATCTTATATATTGTTTATGTCATGAACATTTGGGACAAGTCTATAAAAAGCTGTATGCAAAGTACGAAAATGAATGTGTAGAATGATTTATTTTATTCGATAAAAAGAAATAAAGGTTATTTAGTATCGGAAGAAAGTATAGAGCTAAGATCATTATCATCAAGTGCTTTTGAGGAAACAGTTTCTTGAGTCTGAGTAGTTTCTGCTTCTTTTTCAACAAGAGATTGGTCATTTTCTTCTTCTGGAACTTCTTCTACTTCTTGGTTTTCACCATTTTTATCTTCATTATCTACGTCTTCTTCAAAAGGAGAGGAAGATACTTCTTCAGAAGGGCTAATTTCTCCCAAGTCGAGAATATTAGATTTTGATTTTACGGATAATGCTTCTCTAGCAGCCTTTTTACTTCTTGTGTTTTCTATAGAGTAACGACTTTTAAGACGAAACTCCCAAGGAAGGACTTCTTGAAGAAGAACAAACTTTTTACCAACATAAACTTGAAAAAGAAGATAGCCTTGAATCTTTTCGTTTTCTTTTGTTCCAGCAAGGTCATTTAAGTGACGAATGGTTTGTGTAGCGTTTTTATAAGGTTGGTTGTTTATTTGAAAAGAAACGCTAATCTTTTCATTTTTCATACTCAAAACAGCATATTGGTTAATAACTCTTCCATCGTCTTTAGAAAACCAAACTTTACCCTTGTAGTAAATTGGAATCATGTAATTGTAAGGTCGAAAAGTTTCTAATAAATCTAAACAATGTTGTCGTGTTGCTATAGACCTACATTTTTCACCTTCCCATCTATGATACTTTTCTAATTCCTTTTTATCCCAAACTCTACATTTAACTTCTTTAATAGCGTTTTCATCTATCGATTTTGAACTATCATTTAATAAACTATCATTTAATTCATTGTTTGTTGGTTGAATGATTTCTTGTTTTTGATCTTCTTTCGATCCCAAAAGTAGAGTGTTAACTTTTTTAGAAACTTTCGGTGTAGAATTATCTACAGCTCTAGTTTTCATAGATCCATTTGGAAGTAATTCGACTTCATCCGTATTATTTGGTTTTTCAGTAGACGAAACTTTTTCTTCTTGTACGTTTGTTGGTATTACTGTTTTGGGTTTTTTAGAAGAAGATCTTGGTTGAGCTATCTTTTTTGAGTTTATAACATTCGATGATGTAAACTCTAATAATCTCTTTTTAGGAAATGATATATCTAACTCTGAAATATAAAGAGCTCCATCTTTCATCCAACAGTTTAATTTTGCTTCATGAAATCCTAATGCATTTGCTGGTTTAGACTCTAAAACCCGAAAAAAGTCTGCTATCTTTTTTTCGCTCATCCTGCTGTCTCTGTTTTTCTTTAAAAACTACTTTTTAATTCTTGAAATCTCTTTGCTACTTTATTTATCAATTCCTATTTGCTGTTAAAGTTCTTTGTCTTTCTCTCACCAACGCAACCTTTTCACAAACTAAGAAAAAAGAAGAAAACTAAACTTGATAATCCAAATACATAGAATGTTTTGTTTATTCTTTGTAATCTTTTTTTAAAATAAAAAAAATTATTAAAGGACGAAAGTAAAAAGAATAAAGTTTAACTTTTGATTTGATTTTGTTTTCTAAGTTCTCTAGACTTTGTTCGTCGTAAGTTGTAATTGCTCTCAACTCTTTTAACTTGTTTTTTTTGAGTTTCTTCCTTGAGCTCTTTGATTTCTTGTGCGGTAATAACTGTGGGTTCAGGTGTTTGTTCTACGCTTAAGATTATTTCTGGCGTAACATTTTCTTTTTTCATAGGTTCATAATCAAGTCCAAATATTCTTCCTAACGATGCTCTTCTAAGCCATTCCATGGTTATTAACTTGGTTTTTTTGATCGTTTTCTCTTGTTCACTACAAACACTTTTTGAAAACAATTAATCAAATAATAAACCAACTTTGTTATTTTAAAACCAAAAATCAATCAGTAGAATCGGATATTTTAAGAATGGCAGATAGAGAAATTATAGAAGAATATGGTGAACGTTTATGCTATGAATATGATCCAGACGAAGATGGAGAGAATATTACTTTAGAAGGATTAGTAAACGAAATCATACATGGATTTGCAAAATGTATAAAAGAAGAACATAAAATAGTTTCTACGTTTTCTATAAGTATCGAGTCTTTGGCTAAAGATATTACCATCTTAGCAAAAGAGAAAGAAGAGGCTTATATTCGACATTTGATTCAAGAAAAACTCAATCTTAGATTGGATCCTTATTTTCGTGCTTATCTTGGTGAAAAGAATATTTACATATCTTACAAAGATCCTGGTGAATAGGATCGTACTAAATCTTACCTTTTGTTCGTAAAAGAAGGTTAGTAATAAAAGAACATTTCATTTAACGAAAACTCTTTCTTTCATTGTGAAAATTAACAAGAAAAACAACAAGAAGAAGCAAAAGAAACCAAATGGAATCCGATAAAGTCACTTCTATTATTAAAAACTATGCAGCCTTTTTAAGCGAAAATCCAGATAAAGTGAAAGAAGCCCAAAAACGAGACTCTGACTCAGAACTTGTAAACATATTGGCTACCCAAGTTCTTGAAAAGTTTGCTATAAAGATTAAAAATGGTGGTGAAACCGAAAGCGAAAGCGACAGCGACTCTGATGACGAAGACAAAGAATCAAAAGTTGTAGTGACATTCTACATACGTTATGTCTATTCAAGCAGAGACGTAAAAGAGATGTTAGAAGGTGGTTCATACATCACTACTCTTTTACAAGAAAGATTGAACAAAAAACTCATGCCGACCTTCCGACCCTTTGTTACCCCACGAGGAGTAGTTATCAAGGTCCAAAATGTTGCTGAATCAAAAGAAAACAAATCTTAAAGTGATTTGTAAGAAGGCAAAAAGCAATAATAAAAGCATGCTTAAAAAAACTAGAATTTTATTTAGACTTTCCATGAACAAGATAAATGATTAAAGGAAGTACCGCGTCTACAGCTCTTTCTATAGCAATCATTGAAATAACTTTTACTCGATCATAGTCTTGAAGAGAATTTAAGTTTTTAGGAACCAAAACTATAGATCGAGAAATGTAAGAAGTAGCGTTACTAGTTTTAGATAAACCATTTGTATCTTGTTTAACTAAAACTTCTGATTTTCCAGAATTTTCGGTAGTAGATTTATCATTTTCTTCTGATTCGGGTTCATTAGGTAATAAGTTATCTATAATAAATTGACCAAAGATCCAATGTTTAAGAGCATTCGAAAGTTTTTGAGTAAACTTTGTCTTTTGTATAATCTTTTTAACTACAAAAGCCGCAATAAGCGTTCCTACGATAGTCCAAATATCCATTTATGTTTTCTACTTCAACCAATATACAAAAATAAACTAGCTTTTAGCTTGGAATCAAGTCTCAGTTATAAAAAATTTTCTATGTCTCTTCTTTAGTTAGATCAAGACTAAGAGAAAGAGGAAAAAAAACTTTATTCTCGAAATTAGTTTCTGTTAATAACAAAAAGAGAAAAAAAATAATGGACGATAAAATTGCAAAGGCTTTTGAAAAAGCTGGAATTCAAATGGTTACAGGGGATACTTATCAAGACTTTACAAAGTCTAGAATCGCAATGATCATGATGTTTGCAGAATGGTGTCCTCATTGTGTTGCTGCTAAACCTATTTATTTAAAGTTTGCTACAATGGTCGAAAAATACAATAAACAACAAAAAAAGAAGGAAAATATGATTCGACTTGGAGCTATAGATTATGATTTGAAAGATAACGCTCCTTTTAAAGAAAGGTTTGATGTTTATTCAGTTCCTATCTTTATAATGTTTTCTTCTACTGACTCTACACAACCATACTCTGGAAGTAGAACTCCAGAAGACTTGTATCAAAAGCTATTAGCTTTCGAATCAGAAGAAAGAAAAAAGTTTGGAATCAGTTACAAAATAGTACCAAATCTAAAGTAACTCATCTAACGATTAAATAAAACAACTTTAAAATGGTTGAAAAAATGAATTCTCTTTTTTATTTGTTTAATAAGGGTCGATTCCAAAAAACTGCTGCATTTCTTGTACGTTCTTTGTTGAAACTTTCTTTGTAGTAATAGAAGTTCTAGTTTTAACGGGATTAGGTTGTGCGGTAGGGAAATTTTCAATAGCAAGAGCTTTATTTGATTCTAAATTCTTTGTAGAAACTTTGTTCTTTGTTTTCGAAATAAGAGTAGGCTTTAAAGTTGTTTCTCTCGATTGTAAAAATTCTTTTTTGAATTGAATAAAACTTTTCTTTGGATCTTTAATGAGTGTATTCATTTGTGGTTGCGGTTTTGGTTGTTGTTCTTCTTTCTTTGGTTCAATAGGAGTATTTTCTAACGGAATAGAGTTTTTTAAAGCAAACTCTTTCAATTGAGGATCATCCGAATTTACTATAGTAACTACAACTTTTGGCTTTTGTTTTTCAGATGGAATAACTTTCTCTTCTATCGGATTTTTGAAAATGAAAATTGGTTCTTCTTTTGGTTTTGTTTCATTCGATTGATCAATTGATTTTGTTTGATTTGGTTGACTAATCGTTTTTATTGGTTGTTGTGGATTCCAATTTGCTACTTTTTTACCACCATAAATTCCAGAAGGAGGCTTTACGGATGGAGGAGTAGGTAAAGTAATAGAATTCTTATTAGCGTTACAAGGACAAGGCATGATTTGTTAATTTTTTTGATCTTACTTTGGACTAAAAACAAACATACATTTTTTTATTAATACACACTTTAATCATCAAAACACAAACACTTATTTTTCTGATTGTTTAATTCTTTATTATGTTTTTTTTGTAATAATTTATGGCGGATCTTTGTGTTACATACTTGTGGTACTCAACTAATTGATTAGGGATTACGATAGAACAACTTTTACATACAAAAAACAAAAGATATTTACATGCAATTTCAAAAAGAATTTGTTAGTTACAAAGACGATAAAGAAACGACTTTGTTTTTTCGAATAAAGATTCTATTTCACTTATATTCTTGGCTTCTTCGAGTAAAGGAAATATTTCACTGAACGAATCATCAATTGGTTTATATCCAGTTGATTTTAAAGTAAAGTTCTTAATCTGTTTCAATCTTTGAATGTATTGTTCTTGCGATTCTGAATTCAAACAAGGTATTAAATATCTTCCAGTGAAAATCCAATACATGGTAGATATTATCCCCCATAAATCTTTCTTTTTACAACTGAATTCATCAGAAATCATAGGTTGATGTATAGATGATAACGAAGAAGGAGGAACCCAAAAAATACTTCCTTTAAAGTAATCAGGATTCGAATCATTTTCTTTAAAGTTTTTACAAAACTCAAAGTCAATCCAATAAGTCGATAATAACGAAGGAGAAAATAAAATGTTTCCAGGTTTAATGTCTCCATGACTCCATCCTTTTAACCATAGAGTTTCGAGTTGTTGTAAAATCATTTGACATAATAAAAGTTTTGGTTTCCATTTTTTTAATTCTTCTATTTCTTGTTCGTTTGTATTGATCAAACAATCTCCTTGTTGTGATGTTGTTTTGTCTAGAGCCTTTTTTAACCAAAGAGAAGTCCATAAAGGATTTTGAAAGTATTTTTCAAGTTGTGTATAGTTTTTTAAATCAAATCCTTTAATATATTCGATTTCTTGAACAAGAACATACTTTGAAAGCTGTTTATCACAGATTGTGGATAACGTTTGTAAATCTAATGGTACTGGTGATTTTGATTCTTCATTAATTTCGATAGAATAGTGTTTTGGAATAAATGGTAATGATTCAATCTCTTTTAAACACTTGATTTGTTTCTTTAATCCGATGAGTGAGTTTTTTGATAAAACAGATAACTTCCATAGTGAATTGTTATAGATGAAAACCTTTCTCTTGTTATCTTTTTTTAGATGATTGATCTTTTGATTACAGATCGATGGTTTAAATATTAAACCCTTTTTATGATCCAATTCTACTTTATTTTCGTTTACAAACTCGATAGTAGAACATACTTTATATCCTTCGTGTATAGTTTTTTGTCTCTTTGCTTCCATTCCTATTTACTTGCTTTTGTTACAGAAATAATACAAAACTTTCTGTTTTTTTGGTTCGTATTAATTTGGAATTTATTAAGAAACTCGTATTTGTTATACAAATTTTATACGTCTTGATAGAAAAATTTTCCAAGTTTTTCTATTCAGTCTTGATTAATGTCTTTTGATAATTCTCTATAACTAATAACAAGCATTTAATGTCGCCAAAAACTAAAATCGTTTTTTTAACTAACCTTTTACCTTTTCATCGTCCGTTAGTAAAAAAAAATCTATTTTTAAAATTAAACGTTTTTATTGTTATAAAATAAAAAGATTCATACGAACGAGTCTTTTAAAGAGAAGGAACTAGTAAGGTTAAGTAATTGTTTTTCCAATCAACGTAAAACTGAAGAACCTTTTTGAATTCTGTTTTGTCTGATTCTGTATTGCAAAGAAGAATAGCTTTTTCCTTTAAACGATTAAACAAATAAAACCACATTTTCTTTGGATCATCATTAAATTCCGATAACTTTGAAACTAATGGTTCTAAACTTGAACTTGGTAATGTTTTTGATTGCCATCGTAGATTTATAGGATTTAAATCAAACGAGTATTTTGGGTTACTTTGTATTGAATCTTTAAAGTCAAATAAAATGATTTCTTTTAAATATTCTATAGCTTGTTTCTTCCATTCAGGAAATGAATCTACATAATAATTCCAAAGCTCCCAATCGATTAAACTTGATGATTCCATTTCTTTATTGGGTTCGCATTGTTCTGAATTACTTTGAGTTAAAGGCGAATAAATTTCAGTTTCCATAATCTCGTTCACTATAACTCTTTTACTCTCTTCTATTTCGGCTCTTATAAGAAAGTTATTAGTCTTTCCAGCTGATGAAAAAACAAAGTTGTTTGTAAACACCTTATTAACAATAAACTCCATGATGACTCTCTTTATTAAGTAAACATAAACTTTTTTCATCGGAAAAAAAAGAAAAGACAACAAGGTTAATTGGATAGGATGGACAAAAGATCATTTCTTGTAGATTTGACGTTCCAGTATTTTCGAATGTAAGAGTTTTCAAATTGTTCTAATACTTTTGTAATTTGAGGATAAATGGGTTCAAAGATTTTAACAACATTCTTTGATATTTGATTCTTCAAATACCACATAATGTCTAATTGTTTGTTTTGTTGTTTCGCATAGCTTGGTTCTTCTATCTTTTCAACGGCTTTCTTCTTTTGTTTTAAATCTCCAACATCTATGTAAACGTATTTTACTCTCTCTCCAGATTTTGCTTCTTTTCCTGGTGTTCTATTTCTAATCTTGTTATTCAGATCTACATGAGGTTGAAGAGTAGAAGAAGTGTAAGATTCTTTAGCCAACGATTTAAAGATAACAAATTCATCCCAATCAAACTTTCCTTCGATCAAAGCTCCTAACTTGTTACGAACAACATCTACAGCCTTTTCAACATCACGTTCTTTAAACAAGACATTGACTGATTCTTTACACATTTTGCTTACAAAAGCACAACAATCTCTTTTTGAAAAAGATAAACCTTTGATGTCGATTTTCATTGGATGTTCTTTTCCTTCACGCTTATCAATAATGTAGGTTTTAGCTCCATAAAACACTCCAGATCTTGCAGACTTTTCATGAACAATCTTCATAATGGATCCCGGGAATTGGAAAAGTTTGGTAATCTCTTCTGCTACGATTTTACAGAAATCAAAGCTATCTTTGAATCCTTGATCCGTATTTGGAATGATGCTTTCAGGGAATAAAACAAAGATACTGTCTGTATCACCATAAACAATAACAGCATTGTATTTTCTTTTCACCAATCCTTGTGAAGCAATAATTGTCTTTCTTCCGATAAAGGTAACAGCAGCAGGAACAGGAATAATAGTAAACATTCCCCGACGTTCAATAGTTCCGTTTTTATCATAGGATAAAGAACCACCAGCTCCTTGAGCACCAAAAGCAGAGTTTGCTGCTAACTTGAGAGAGTTTTGTTTTGAATTAGCTATGGATTCTCCAGATTGAAAGGATTTATAAAAATCAAAGATCACTTGTGAGTTCTTAACTTTAGGTTGTTCAATTTCCATCGATTTAGAATCTGAGTATACATGATATTTGGAAAAGATCTTAAACATTGAAACAAGAGAGGAAGAAACATTTTCAATGTGTTCTCTTTTCGATGTATCTACAAGTAAAGACCATTCGGTAAACTTGGAAAGAACAAACTTTCCAATTTCGTTAGCTGTAAAATAGGCTTTATCTACTTTGGTTTCATCTTCGAATAATTGAACATGATCAGCATTTGAAATGAATTCATAACCTTTCCATTTTATGTCTTTCAAAAGAGTAAGTAGGTTATTGTATTCTTGTTTTATCAATCCATGAGCAATAGACTTCCAATAAATCTTTTCTTCAAAGAATTTAAGGTTTGATTTATAAAGAGTCCAATCATCTAGTTTTTCATCCTTGTTTAACAAAATTGGATTTTCTTCTGCTGGTTCACATTTACGACCATAAACACCAGCTAATTTCCCCGTTAAGAACATACGGTTCATAAACCTCTTTTGTATCTCCTTTGTAATAGCTCGACTGTCTAAAAGGTTTTTTACATGTTTGTTCATAACACCTATTGAGTTTTGAGCAAATCTAACTTGTCGATCCTTATTGAATGCAATATCCAAGTATTGAACATCTTTACAGTTTGCAAATCTTTTATCAAGAACAATGTTATCAGATGCAAGTTTGTAAGAAATCATAATCGATGGATATAAACTGTTAAAATCAAAACAACAAATATTATAAAACATTCCCAAAATAGGATCAATAACATAGCCTCCTGAGAAACCCTTTTCCTTTCCATGTTTGTTTTTATTCACTGCCGATTTCAGAGCTTTATTTATGTCCAAGTTTTGTCCTTCTAATAAGATTTGTTTGTGTATCGATTTCAGTTTCATAATCTTTTGTCGATTATTCTTCTTATGTAGGATTTCATCTACATTTCGTTTCTTCTTTGCTTGTTTGTCTGTATACTTTGATTCAAGAAATCCATAACGACTAAGTTCCTTCCCTGCATCCTTTTCGGCATTTACTTCTACTCCATACGTTTTTACGGTTTCACTCTTTAAAAATGTTGTAGAAGCATTCACTTGAATGTCTTTTTCCTCTGAGTTTTTTACATGAATAACCTTTTTATCCATGGTAGTTTGTTTATCATTATTATTATCGGTTTTCATGGACGTTGAATCGCTTTGTTGTTGCGATTGTTCAGTAAGTTCTTGATCAATGTTCATCCATTCAATTCCTTGGCCTTTAATTTCTATCTGCATACCATCCATCTTTTTCGCAAGATTGTCTGCAATGTCTCCAACATCCATAACTTCCTCCTCTTCTTCTTTTGTTCTCATAAAGTCTACATCGTCCAAAATATTTGAATGTGATTGTCCTTCAGAAACGATTTCTTCTTTTCCTTCATCAGCTCCAATCGGATTATCTAAGATAGGATGATAATGAGGTCTCCAAACAATGTATCCTTCGTCTTTTGCAACTTTATGAAATCCACCAAACATTTTTTGTTGTTGACCATAAGCACAGATAAAGTTCATTGGAATTCGACCAATTCTACAATCATTTACTGCATGGAGTAAATAAGTAAATAGTTGTCGAGTAATGTCTACATCTTTTAAATTGTATCTTAACAACTTTGCTCTTTCTTCAGGTGTTCCACAAAATAGTTTTTTGAGTTCGGAATAATGAACATCATCTTTTTGTATTTTTAACTTTTCTTTTGCTACTGTATTTAACTTAAAGTCGTGAGGTTTGAAGGTTGGATCCTTTTTGTAGAATAAAAGCAAATCCCATGAAACTTCTCCGGCCAAAGGTGTAATAAGTTTAAGTTCTTGAGCTTGGAGAGCACTGCTTTCTAATTTTTTAGGATCTGTTTTGATTTTACATTTTCCAATTCTTTGAAAACATTTTGTAGATTCTTCAATTCCTTCAAGAAAGTACATTCTTTGTATAATAACATCGTTATCATACTTGTAATTATTCCAACCATACCAAATATCTGGATGAAACTTTTTTCTCCATTTAGCCCAGCCATTTAGCATAGCAGCTTCCGTTTTATAGATTTTAAAAACGGTTCTTTGTGGAAATAATGGATTTCCTTTTTCGTCTTTCGCATCCCTTGCGACTCTTCCTCCCCAAGAAAAGATGTAAAAGATAGGTTCCCAACTTTCATCACTGATTTCTAAACAATGTGTTATGGAAGCAATCGCATCCTTTGGGTTTGTATAATCTGGGAAAGCATCTTGTTCATCCCATCGAAGTTGTTCAACATCAAAACAATCTTTAATCATTGGAGCTATTTCTTGTCTAAGTGGTTCATGTTGTAAAACACTTGCTTCGAAAACATACAAAGAAGCAATATCTTCTTTATCGTAATATCTATAAGTTCCTTTTGGTAACTTTACCCAACCACACCATTGAATTCCTATAGCATTTGCCATTTTAACATGATCTGCTACATCTTCTTCCCCCATCACCCAGTCATTTTGATATGTATTGTTCTCAATCTCATGTTTTTTAGGAGGCGGAAACTTTCTTCTTATCCATCCGATAAATCTTTTACATGCATACTTTGTATGAAATTCAAATAATATGAATGGTTTCTTCTCTCCGTTTCGAAAACCAACTACAGGCAAAGTATACTCTAATCCATACTTTTTAACTTGAGCCCACGGAAGTGATGAATCTCTTCTCATTTCAGAAATTAAAGACATTGCAGTCTTTTGATCTTGAACATCATTTCTCGGAACACTTTCAGGTATTGATAAATAAAAAAAGGGTTTATAGTTTGTATATTTAACACAAACACTTTGTCCGTCTTCAGCAATTCCATGAATGTATACTTGTGTACTTCCTTTTGCTTCATTTATGTTATAGTTTTTAGAAGAACTATTGTATTCTTCATCTGGTAAATAAGTTGTAACATCATCTGTTTCAAACATGTCTCTTAAAAAAGTAGCATCGTTGATTTGATAATAGAAATCTTCTTCCTCTGTGTTTATCACCTTTGTCAAAGATCGATCTCTTTGAGGAATCATAATATCATCTTCGATGTATTCATAATCCAAGTTTTCTTTATGTCCGGTAATTTGTAACTGTACTTTTTTCAGAACAAATGGCTTATTTGTTTCCTTCTTTTTTAGAGCTTTTGCAAACTCTTCAATCTCCATCTCTTGTCCCTCTCTTATCTTGACTTAATCTGGTCTGTTTATTTTTAACACAAGAAAACGGAAAAAACAGTGTAATGAAATCTATTTTTAAAATAGAATGAATTATGTATTTAAGTCTTTTTTTTGACTGAAAAGAGTTTTTATATTAAAGATCAAAAAAAGAGAGATTATTTGCGATAGAAACTCAACTTATTTCTTAAAGCTAGATAATCTAGAGCCTATAGAATCTGTAACATACGTGAAATCTTGAATCAAGTAAAGGATTAGTTTTTGAGTTTCGAAAAAAGAAAAATAACAATGAGTGAAAATAAAGAGTCAGAAGGAAAAGAAGAATGGAAAGATAGTTATTATGAATCATCGGGCGATAAAAATGTTTGGATAGAACCAAACGAAAGAGATTTGAATGGAAAGTCTAGAATACCCGAAAAATCAAAAGCAGATGAAAAATTGTTACAATCGAATCCAAATACTTCACAACTTTCATTTCGAGAAATGCAACTTCGATTAAATTTTAAAGAAGATTGGTGGGATGACTGTATAAATAGAAATCAATTATACGCAGCCGTAACTACTTTTGGACCAGAAAAAGGGAAATACCATATGTATTATCCTGTTCCTGCTTTTAAACTTTGGGCTTCTGCGGATAACCCAAAATATTTAGTTCAATATATGGAAAACATTGTAAAACCAAAGAATCCGTACGTTTGTTTTTTGGGTTACATTATTAAAACGACTACTGGAATCATTCAATTACCTGCTCTAACTTCAGGTTCAAGTGTAGAAGACAAAGTAAATAAGGGATTATCCGAATATTTAGAAAAACATTTATCAGAACAATTAAAAGATTTTTCTGCTGTAGAATCTGCAAAACAAAGAGCTATTGCAGAGTCTGGAAGAAAAAAGAAGGCTATAACTCAATTCAATAAAGATTTGATTGACCATAGATCAAATATTCTCGATAACGCAGAATATCACAAAAATTGGTTTTTTCAAAATATTCCAGAAGCAAAACCAAGAGAGCCTTTAGAATGGGCAGAACTCGATGTTTTAGCAAACTATAGAGGATTTGAAACTGAAAAATTTGTTCCAAAAATGAATACATTAACTTTTACTCAATTACCCGAATACTTTAAGAAAGAAGAAATCACAGATGCAAAAGTTCCAAGTAACATCAAATTTGATTATGCTAGACGTCTTTTACCCGATGGCCGATGGCTTTTGGTTAGAATTACTAAAGTAGCCAAAACTTAATTGTTTGTCTTTTTTTTCAAGTTTTTGAACGTTAGTAATAAAAGAAACAACTTTGTTTAAACAAAACAATTTATTATTAAGAAGACTTGTTAGAATGAGTGTTAAAAAGCCAATTCTTATCAAAACTCATGTCATCTATACCTATGAGAGTATAGGACAAGACGAATGTTGGTTTGATCTTCCAAATAATTTAAACGAAGAAGAATTTTTGAGAACCATTTTACAAGATCATACAGCGAAAGAGACGAAAGATCTGATCAAAATTAGTTCTTGTCAATACGATGTTAGTAAAAAAGATTCTATTCAATGGTTATTGGATTCTGATGGAAAGTTATACTTTAATCCTCATGTAAACGACGATGTACAAACTATGAGATTCTACAACATGAAGAAAAAGATTGAAAAAGAAAAGCAAAAGTCAGAGAATTAATCATTGTTTTATTGATGTGTTTTCGAAATAAATCGATAAGAATTATATAATAGTTTTAACAAGTTATCATCTTCATCCGATGAATAAAAAGAATAAGATTCTTCTTCTTTATGCTTTTGTTCAAGATAAACGTTTTTCCAATCGTTAAATGGTAATGTTTGTTCTTTCGATTCTTTCCTTTGAGAAGAACCTTTTCGTTTTGGACTCGAAAATTTCGGAGGAACCCAAAAGCAAAAGATTTCGATCTTGTGTTCTTCTTCTAAAGGTAATTCAAAAGAAGAGAGTTTACAAGTATTATCAAAAGAAGAAATGTTAGTTACTTCATTTTGTTTGTCTTTCATTTGTTCTTTAATGTAATCAAAGAAGAAAACAAAGTTTGAATCCTTTAAACCAATAGAATAAACATGAATGAAATCTTGATCAATCGATTCTCTAAAATTTGTTTCTTCATCAATTGAGATAATGAATCCGATTTTATGAGTAAGATCTTCAAAGTAAACTTCTTTTAATAAAGGCTTATTTCTACAAGATTGTTCGATCCAATTGTTTACAGCTTCTTTAGAATCATAAAAGTATAATCTTATTAAAACTTTGTCTCTAAAAGAAAAAGTATCTACAACGATACGAACATCCAAATCTAAACTACTTAAAGACATATCTAATTAATTAAACTTGTTTATTTGAAAGAAAACAATAATGATTCATAACTTTAACAGATTTTCTAAAGATACATCCTCTTTGATTATTGATTCTACAATATTCAGCGAATCAGAGAGTTTGAGTTGAAGATCAAACAAAAACTCTGTGGAAAAGCCCTTTGGAGTTTTGTCAGGATCAAATTCTTTTTCAATCGATTCTTGTAATGTTGAAAACTTTTCATCAATAGCAATAAGACTATCATAGTTTTTTGATTGAACTTGATCAAATCCTAGCTTCTTTCGAATCTCTTTGAGTTTTTGTTTTTTTAAAGAAGATAGTTCAAAAGAATCTCTTTCTTGTTCGGCATTTTGATTTGTAAGTTGTAAAGGTTGAATAGTTCCATCTTCTTGTAATAAAGATTTTCTCTTCAACGGACTCTTTGTTTTTGACATGAATACTTCTGTATCTTTGTCTAAATGATCTAAAATCTTTTTAATCTTCTCAGAAGGTCCTCTTCTTTGCTTGCTCATTCTTTCTTATTTATCAAGTAAATAAACCTTGAATGACGATGTTTAAGAAGTAAAAGTTTATTAACCTTAGTATACGAAACATATCTATCTTGGTTCGTTTTGTCTTTATACGTTTAATTAATTACTAATCGAATGATAATTCAAGTTGATTAAGCAACATTCTATCATACTAGTAAAAAACACATAGACTTCCAAAGACATTAGTTTTTTGGTTTTTATTTTCGATATATAGAAAACCAAAAACTCATAGGTTCGAAACACACACGTTTTACAACAAACAAAAACAGTACGTAAAGTGGGAAAAGATAGTTAAAAAAAATGGTTAAGACTCAATCGACGAATGATAAAAAGAGTCAAACAAAAAAGAACAAAAAACAAGAGAAAGAAGAAAAACAAGTAGAAAAAGAATCTAAAAAACGAAAGTCTAGCATATCTACAAATACGATAGATTTAAACGAAGAAACTATCTTTGAAGAAAAAGAATTACTCTTCCAATGGCTGGATAGAGTTATTAAGAAAATGGGATATTTGGAAGGATATCATTCCAATAACGAAAAAGTAGCAGAGTTTAAAATATTTAGTATCAAAAACATTTACGAGTTAAACGTCCAAATCAGTTCTATTGATACTGAGCCCGTAGAGAATGATTTCAAGATTTTTTGTCAAAGGCTCGACAAAGCAGTTCAAAACGGAAAACCTATACCTTTATCTCAGTTTAAGAAAATGACTTTTATGAAACTACCTCGATATCCTAAAGAAGAGTATAGTTTGACAGAACCCGACTTTATCGCGAAAAGTCTTGATCTTATTTTTCCTATTCGGATGCTTAATGTTGATAACAAACAAAGGGTAGTTTCCATATCAACCTTTGTTCCGCCAAGATCGACCGTTGTAGAGAAGAAGATAAAAACTACAGAGCCTGTTACTTCAGTTAACCAAAATGTTTCTATAGACGAAGAACCAAAGAACGAATTAGAGCTATGCAAAAAAAAGCTACAATTATTAGCTAATTTAGCCAGCTACGTTATCCAAGCTAACGAAACAACAATTAAAGAGATACAAAAATTTATCGACCCTCAAAACCAAAAATCTGCGGAAATGATAGTTGAATGATTTCATTCCAATATGTTCTTTTTTCTGTGAACAAGAATAAAAATACAAGTGAATACAAAGAATAGACACGCGTTTGTTTCAAAATTTTTTATTATTAGTAAACTATGGAAGAAGTGATAGTAGATCTTAAAGTCGAAGAGTTAAAGTATAAGGAGTTTTCGGGTTTAAAGGTGAAAATCGACGTGAATGATAAATGTTGTAATAAATGGAATCATTTAGCGAATAACCAAGAATATAAGAAAGAGTTCGAAAAACTGTGGTCAGTGTTTCTTCAAGATCCAGACTATAAATGGTGGATTTATTTGTCTTATATGTTTGGATTCCTTTTGAATTGGGTTACCGAAAAAGATAATCATTTTTGGAAAGAGATAGAAAGTTTAGCGAATGTATTGAATGTAAATCCTTTACATCTTTATTACTTTCAATTTTGGATAGAATCAAACTATAATATCTCTTTGTATCATTCGAAAGATGATAAATCTTTATTTTTAATAGATTGGATTTACCGATCCTTTATACCAAATCCAATCATGTTAGAAGTTTACAATTTTGAAGACTTGATGGTTCGAGGATATACGCTTGCTGGGTCTGTAGGTATCTTTCATGGTTATGTAGATGCTGTTTATTATTCGAATATTCAAATCCAAAAACGAATTCCTTTACCTTACTTAATTTCATCAAGAAAGAAAACTTGTTTAACTTACAAACTACGAAAGGCTTTTGAATCTTATACTTGTGTAGAAACTTTTATGATAGCTTTTTACATAGTTTTGATTGGGCTGCCTTTTATTTATATATCTATGATGTTGCGAATAAACAAAAAATCTTAATGGAAAAGAACAATACTCACGAAAAGTCTTTGTTTATTCCAAACATTGAAAGCCTGTATCATTCTGGATACTTTTCAAACTTTAAAATAGGAAACATACTCGATCTACAAACAAACTCTACGAACGAAATTGTAACACAAGAAATCAACAGAGTAAAATCATGGTATAAGTCGGGTCAAACTGAATCTTCTTCTTCCTCTTTATTTTTAAACGCTCATAATAACAAAATAATAAAGCCTACTCTTCTTCTTTCGATTGAAATGGACTTTGTTCAGTTTTCTGAACTTATTCGTGTAATTCAATAAATGCTTTGTTCAAAAAAAGTTAGTTGTGTGTTGTAGGGAAATTAGTAAAGAGTTTTGTTACTGAAATGTCTGCAATAAAAAAAGTTTCAGATAACAAAGATGAACAGCTTTCATATCTTGATGAGAAAGAATTCAAGTTTTTCTTCCAATCAGAAGAGTTTGACTTTCAAGTCTCTGTTGAAAAGAATGAAATCGTTAAAATCAGTTCTAAAAACTATTCATCTCAATTTTCTACAATCAACGGCAGTAGTGAATTATTCAAAGATCAATACCTTGATCCATTTGATTTGAAAGAACCTACAGCTCTTGTTGAATTCTTAATTCAAGTGGCTCAAACATTAAATCTTAAAACTTTAATTTGTAAAGAAGCTATTAAATCCATACATCCAAATTCATCGGTTCTTTTAAGACATGTTTATTTTTTGCTTTACGGAAGATCATGGTTAAAAACACTTAGCTTTGAGAACTCAAAAGAAGGCAATTTTGAAGCAAAGTTGCGAGAGTCAAAAGTTAGAGAGGGTTCGATTTTTGATAGAATAAAATCTTATCAAGAAAAAGAAAATAACGAAGATGTTATATCCAATTTTGAAAAACTTGATCTTGTTAAAACAACTGGAGAAGGAGATATTAATAATCAATCCATCGCTTATGTGATTGAAAATTTATGGAAAAAGAAAGAATGGGATCTGATTCAAAAATTAATAGATTTATTGATTCCTTACATATTCACTTCATTGGAACCTGGTTTTTATGATAAGTTAATAAAGACAAATAAAGTTAAATATAGCTGTGATATAACCGAAAGAATATTCTACGATCCTAAATTTGATAAAATAACGTTATCGAAAATTCAAGAATCAAATCTTTCGCCGCGAGAAAAACTATCAAGCCTTAGTATCTTTCAAAAAGATGGTACGTTCCAACAATGGATTATTCCGATTAGTCAAGAAAATAAAGAGTATGAACTCCCTGTTCTAATTAAGCAATCTACAACAACTTATGAAATAAAATACAAAATTATCGTTTATAGTGATAAACCTACAAGACTTGATGCAAATCCTTTTCGAGATGTTTCAAGAAAAAAACGAGGAGCTTGTGTTGTACAAGATATAACTTTTAATGTGTTAAACGGAAACTTTAATACTGCTTATTTGGCAAGCATTAATAATTATTCAAAATGCGCAAATCCTTACTTACAAACAAAAGGAGGTGGAAAGTTAATGGTAAACTTTATTTTGAACTTTCTTGTAGCTCTTAAAGTTCCATTTACAAAGATTATAGATGCAGCAAGTCCTAAAACTCTAAATTTTGATATAGCTTTGTTTCAACTTGGATTGACGAAAACAGGATTTGCTTACTATGAAAATTTCGGTTTTGTTCCTAATCCCCTGTTTTATACAAATACCATACCTGATGGTTTATTAATAAGAGACGAATCTCTTGGTGGTTTAAATGAATTATTTGAAATTTTAAAAGAACTAAAACGAATTCGAAATGAAATAGATAATCCAAAACCAACTATTTCACCAGCTACAGGAAAGTTTCCCTCTTTTTTTTCCGATCGTCCTGATTCTGATTCAGAGTTTGATTCTGAATCTGTAACTTCTGGAGATAATGATATTAAAGAATTAGAACAGAAGGAGAATGAGTTATTTGTTCAAAGAGATGATGTTATAGCTAAACTTAGTAACTTCGACCAGATACTTATTTGGTTACCATCGTGGAGTAAAATCTTTTTAAACTATCGAAAAGAGTTTGTTAAGGATTTACAAACTAAATCTTTTTTTGATTGGTTAAACGAAAATAATGAAAAGGATCCAAAACGTAAAATCGAAAAGTTATTAAAATGGCCATTAGAAACACCATATGATGATAAAGAAGAACTTGACTTAGAAAGTGATCCTGAATTAGAAACTTTTGGAGATATTTTCACCGAAAATATCGATGAATTGATTAAGAAGCCTTTATCTTTTTGGATTGATACAATCGTTCAACATAATCAAAGTGAAGATGAAAATAGAGCAAAAATCTTTTTAGATTTTATTAATGACGCATTTTACATTAAATCGGGTTATTTGGCTAAAGAAATCATCTATCTTGGAGATAGATTCAGTTTTGATCGCAACAAATTCATTCAAGAAAACAGTTCAACAAACTTTCTTCCTTTAAATACTTTAAATAATGTTTGTGAAAAACGTAAAATCGATTTTATCAAACAAATTAGATTGAAAGGAGGTGTAGCATTTCCAATTAAAGGACGCGGTATAGATTTTTATGCAAGAGCAATCGGAACAAAAAACCAAAAACTTGATATTTATGGATTCTTATCTTTTGATCTTTACAACAAAGAAGTTTTAGTTGATTTTAATTCTAGAATTCCTCCTTTTGCTTTTTCAGATCGAGAAAGTGAAGAGATAGGAAGAGATAATTTATCAGCGATTGCAATATCGATTATAAAAGATATCGCTCAATGTCTTGATTTTAAAGAGATTAAAATTGAAAATTTAATCTCAAAAAACAACTTACCAATAAACGAATATCTTAGGTTATTAAGAAAGGGTATTTCTGAATTTGAAGAAGCAGGTGCCATCATCGATCCTTGTTCAATAAAATCATACCCACAGGGATTCTTCAATAACAATCTTTCTATAGAACTTTATCTTCAATACCAAAAAAATGGAGATAAAGATGTTCAGAAACAATTAAATGAATCGATGAAAAAACTTGTCGAAACAGTGACCATCGAAGACATTCTAGATGATAAACCCACTATTGTTAATAACACAACATGGTCAAAGTTTATTAACATAAAAGAATTTAAAGACGCTATTGAAAACTTGAAAAGAAATAATATCGAACAAAAAACTCTTAAACAATTAGCAGATGTTTTAGAAAAAGAAGATAATAGTGAAATATTTGCAATCATAATGGATAAGATCTTTTATTTTGCGACGAAAAGAGATTACATTCTTCGTTTTGAGAGACCAAAAACTAATCTAATTATCCAAAATAAAATAAAGTTTATTGTACCCTTATTCAATTAATAAAAATATCTAAAGAATATGAATTGAGATTTGAAAGTGATACAAATAATCCGGAACTTCCTTTACATTCTTCGACTATTCAATTATTTGTTCCTTTAGTTGATTAACAACTTCAAAATAAAACAAGTCAGACTCCTATCTAATTTTTTAGTTTGAGTTGATGTAGATCATCATCCATCTTTTTTTTTTTCATAAGGATTAATAACAAGGAATACTATATATGCAGGAAGAAGATATCTTTCATTCAGAATCATTAATAAGCCAAGGAACTGTAGATAAAATAGTAGATGAACTTTCGGCAGATCCAGAATTGGTTTTCGTTTCGAAAAAAAGAAAGAAACCAACTAAGAAAAAGAACAATGTGTTAAAGAGCTCCCTTTTTGAAGAACAAGACATTCAAGAAGATGATGATAACAATAACTTATCAAAAAAGAAGAAAACAACAAAAAAACAAAACAAAGAAGAAGATTCTATATTTGAATCTGAATCAACTCAAGTCGCAAAAGATAAAGAACAAAAAAAAAAGAGAGTTAGAAAGAACATAAAAGAAAAGTTAGAATGGGATCACTTCAAAGTACCAAATCATTGTCAATTAATACAAAATGAAAACTATTTATTATATATAACTGAACATGGAATTTCGGGAGATTGTGATATAATTGGAATTGACGTAGGTTATACACATTTGGCTTTGGTAGCAATAAAACTATTTAAAACAGAATGGAGAATCACACATATCGCAATGTTAACGGTTCCTAAAGATGATAAAGGAATACATTTTTGTCTTGACAAAATGATCCATCTTTTTCTTTTGGATAAAAACTTTTCTTGGATTCTTAAAGCGAATAAAATAAACATCGAACAACAAATGCAAACAAATCCATCAGCTCGTTGTTTATCTTTTGGTTTAAGAGGATTCTTTCATACATTATTGCTTTTGACGAAAAGACAGTTTGATGTTTTTTTTGTTTCTGCAATTGCAAAGTATAAAGTTGCAGCAACGAATTGTAAACATTGCTTAGATAATCCTCTTCGTCAAGTAAAACTTAAAGGAGATAAAGGTCGTAAACAAAGAAAACAAATTTCTACAGAAGACTTTATTTGTTGGTCTAAAACACACAACTTTGAATCTATTTCTTCCTTTTTATCTTTTGGCATAGAAAATGGTCATCAAGTTCATGATTTTGCTGATGCTTTCTTTATCGCTTTGTACAGAGAGTTCTTTTCTCAAAAATAAACAAAAAACTTTAATCATTTTAATTGCCTTTATTCATTCATCGAATGATCGATTCCATTGATTTCTAAAAACAATTGAATAAGCTGATGAAGTTTGATTCCTTAAAACCTTTGATTTTTGAAACTGATTCAATAAAAAATAACAGGCTCCTTTGAGTCGTTTCCATCGAGTTTTTCTGAGACAATTATTGTTTCTGTGGCAGAGTGTGATTCAAGCTAATTTTTTCGTCAAATCGATAAAAAACAGAGTGTAAATCCATCTAGGTTATTTATAGAGCAACAGTAAATCCATATGACGATGAAAACCGAATATCAATTCCTATTTGCTCTATAAATAACCTAGATCGATTCCTAGTTGCTCTTTTTTTCAAAAAAACAATCGTTTTTCGAACAATTAATTAAGAGGTCTTAAGAGCGTTAAGAGAATGGTGTACTGCGATCGAATGCAGTACACCATCAATGAGTTTCAATTTTTAAAAAAAAGTTGAAGGACCTTCGAAGAGCTTCATCGATTGAGTCCTTCTCTTTTTTGTTTTTTAAAAATAATCAATCGATTGAAGCAATCAATCAATGCATTCAATTGCTTTTAAAGTTGTTGTCATGAGATGTCATGGTCTTGTCATGAACATGTCGACAGTTGGTTTAGAAGAATGCTTCTAAAGATGCATACAAGATAATATAGAAGACGACTATGTAAACGACTTGAGAGTATGAATGCTTTCAAGTAATTGTTTAAAAAAGAAGTAAAGAGTTATAAATGCTTTTATTTTTCGGATTGGATGAGGAAAAGAAACAAAGTAGATTGTAAGTAAGATTGTTAACATAAACGATGAATCTAAAAAAAACAAAAATGAGATTTAGATTAGAAAGAGTAATGGATTCTTTTCATTTTGGTAGATCGAATAATAAGAGTATATCAACAAGACAAAAGAAAGGAAAAGGAGATTTAGATAAAAAAGAAGTTATTTCTAGTCCTAAAAAAACGAATAGAGTGAGTTTTACTTCTTCTGATTTTTCTGATCCCAACCCTTATCCTATAATATTATCTCCTTCTGGAATTTCGTTAACAGAAGACATAAACTTACATAGCTCAAGTGTAGAGAACATGTCTACTTTAATTGAACCATCGATTGAACCTTTACAAAAGAAAGAGAGTAAAGTTTCTAGTGGAAAACAAGAAACAGAAGATGTAATTCCAGTCGATAAGTTCTTGATAGAATTACAAAACTTTTATTCAAAATTCGTAAACTCAAATGATAAAAAGGATTTACTAAAGTTTCGATTGGAAGATATGAGAGATAAAGCGATAGCTAAACTAACAGAGTTGTTTAATGGAACGATTCAAAGTCAAAAGGAGTACATAGAAAAAAAGAAGAGACATTTTGAAAAACAATATGAAAAACAACTAACTATGGAAATTCCTATAACTTCGATTAAAATCTGTTCTTTATGTAATCGATCAGAAATATTTCACTCTTTATTCTTTCCGAAAGAATGTAATCATCCTATTTGTTATAAATGTGTTTTACCTTTAGTATCATTTCAAGTACAATCGTTTATACCAATTAACGATGGTGAAAAAACAAAACAAAAGAACCCTCAATACATTTGTCCTGTTACGACTTGTAAAAAAGTTATTCCTTTTCCTCTAGGTTCTTCGAAATAAAGAAACCAATTACTCAAACACATCACTTTTCTTTCGTTTTAACACTTGATTAAAGAATGGATCAAGAACTTACCTTTGATCAACTCTTAGAAAGAATAACTTGTGCTCCTTGTTATAAAACTAGAAGCGAAAGAGCAAAAGAAGACATCCAAAACTGTATCCGATTGTTAAATGAAGCAAAACAACTTATAAGACCATTGAATTGAATCGATTACTAATGTACGATCGTTTATTGTTAAACGAACAAAAATAAAGAATAGTTTGTTTTTTAGACCAAGTTATCATTCATACTTTTGAGCATAAGTTGACTAGATTTTTTAAGATGTTTTATAACATGGTTATAATCATGACGTTTCCAACCAGGTCTATAATGTCGAATATCTATAAACATGGGTTCAATCAAAGGATAGCCAGAAAGAGAATCTCCTTTGTTAATTCGCTTACACATGGAATAATACAAGTCATAAAAATCATAAGAATCAAAAGGAACGCCTTTTAGGTTTTTGATAATTGCGAATTCAATCATCAAATAAATATTTCCAAGTTCGTCAATTGCATAAGGATAAGGTACGTCAGAATTTCCAACTCTTGAATAATACTCAACTATGGGGTACAATGGTTTAAACTCATAGATTCTATTTCCTATGTAAATCCATGATTTATCGTTTTTCTGAACTAAAAATGAATTTCCTAAAACATTTGGATTTGATGATTCGCTACCACCAATAAACACTTTTAATTGAGGGTTTGTTGGAGTTTGATTATGAAACGCAGAAGGTTCGGCTGATAAACGTAACACCAATTTTTCGTATACTGGATTGTCTGCTTCTATACTCTTTTTTGGAGTTTCTAACAATTCTTCTCCATCGTTTTCTTCCATTTCACGAAAATCCTCTTTCCAGAATCCCAATGATTGTTCATACTTTTCTTGGCTTATTTCGCCAATCTTTGGATACTTTACTTTGTATACTTTTAAATCCAAAAACTTTTCATCGATATCGACTCGAAACGGTCTCCCTCCATTATCATGAGTAAAGAAAGAGTTTGTATTTGTTTCCATGCTTCTTGATTTTCTACAAAGTGGTAAACTGCTTCTAAGTAAAACTTTTATTTTCGTTTTTAACAATCAAAAATAATAAAGAAAGAACATTTAAAACTTGAATGCTTTCCAGACAAGAGATTCTTCAGAGACAATAGAAAATGATTCTATCAAGCTAATCATTTCGTTTTTTGTTGTTTCTTGTCTGATAAATTTGATCATAGACAAATTGATGAATGCATTTGTTTTATCATCGACATAATATGGCTCCTTAGGATTTGGTCTTGAACCATCTATGATTTTCCAAAAATTACGTAGCTTTTCCCTTTCTTGGTTTGAAAGATGTTGGTAAATATCCATCCTTTCTTCATTCGAAATAGACTTGATAACCTCGTATAAACTACTCATGTTGGTCGTTTTTTGAAGTTGGGGAGCTATTTTGAGTTTAAGAGGCGAAAAAAAGTTTTCTTCAGTAAGAATGTTCGTATCAAAGTTTGGTTTACTAACTCTGGTTTTTTATTATTGTTCGTAAAAGTGATACAAATACAAGTTTGGTTCAAATAGAATTTTCTTTTCGCATTTGAAGCATGATTTTAGTTACTTTTTCAATACATGCGATTACAATATTTGGATCTTTATCTTTTTGAATAGGACTTATACAAACGATTTTACCAAAAAGAGGTTCTACAGATGGATAACCATAAAGTGATTCCTTTTTGTAATTTTTTGATTTCATTTGATAATAAAGTTTGTAAGGATCTTCTATCTTTTCTTTAATATTCTTAAGAATAACATTTTCGATCATAAGATAATAATTTCCTAAATCATCAATAGCATAAGGATAAGCAACATTTGAATTGAAAATGGGTGATTTGTAATCTACAATAGTCGATAAAGGTTCAAACTCGAATATTCTATAACCAATCCAAATCCATCTTGTTTCATTTTTTTGAAACAAAAACGAATTTCCAAAGAAGAGAGGATTAGAACTTTCGCTACCTCCAATAAATACTTTTAGTTTATCGTTTTGTTTTGTGATATGTAAAACTAAATCTTCATAAACTGGATCTTCGGATTCTATTTTTCTTTTAGGTCCTTTCGCTAATTCTTCACCGTCTTCATCGCTATCTTCGTGATAATGTTCTTTCCATTTGTTAAACTTTTTTTCATAACTTTCTTGATCAATAAATCCGATTATCGGATATTTCATTTTGTAAACTTTTAAATCTGAAAATTCTTGATCGATTATAACTCGAAAAGGCTTTTCAAAGTTATCTTGTACATAAAAACAATTGTCGTTTGGATCCATTGTGTTTCTTTTAACAAATGATGTGTTTACAATAACTTGTCGTTTGAAAATAAAGATTTTTTTAATGAACTGGGTTTATAGTTGTTTGTAAGAAACAAAGATGGAGGATTTATTCAAAATAAAATCGAATGTTATAAATTTTGGAGAATCTATAGGAGAAGTATGTAGTATTGAGATACGGCCTACGGATAAATTGTTTTCTATTTATCATAACTACGAAGAGGAACTTGTTGAAAGAAAACAACAATATAAAAGTCAAAAACTTTATAGACAAATCCTAAATCGAATCAGAGATGTAATAAGAAACTATTCTGAGCTTGATTGCGATTTTCCAACGGACGAAAGAAGCGGATTTGCTTGGATTTATTTTGATAAAAAGTACGAGGATAGATACATGTTCTTGATCAAAAAATCATTAGAAGAAATGGTTTACTCATGGAAATAAAAAAAGAACAAGTAATTATGGAATGATTAATAAAGTTTATTCGAAAATCTTAAATGTCTCTCTTTTTTGATTCGTAAAGACACTTGAAGGAAGGAAATCGTAAAGATGGTTTACCCGTTTTATCATAAGAATATTCCATAAAACTAACAGTTATATCCTTTCCAATGATTTCTTCAGGATGTTCAAAGTAACGTTCTTTTTCGGCTAAAGAAAAGCCAGTACCGACATCTACGGTATTTCCTTCTCCAATATCTACAGTAATACTTCCTATAACATTTACTTCTACTTGTTTCCCATCTCTTTTAATCGTCATAGAAGATTTGTTTACTTTTAAACAAATAAACTCTTTCTCTTGAAACTTTTTCACTTTTAACATGTTATTTGATCTTTTTCCTTCGTAATAAGCATTCTTTCTAAGAATAAGACCTTCCCACCCTAAAGAGTGAGCTTGGTGAGCAAAATTCATAAGCTCTTCTTCCGAAGAAACTCTAGATTGTTTTACAACCGAAAAGTAATTGGAAAAGCTCAAGTTTTTTGAAGAACAAGTTAAAAAGTGGTTTTTCAAGACTTCCAATCGATCCGTTAAAAGAGTAGAAGAACGTTTAGACCAAAATTCTTCTATAGAAATCATATCAAACATATAGTATTTTGGAGATGGAATAGTATGACCCTTTTGTTTAATATCAGAAACTATTCGAATAAAGTTTTCTAATCCTTGATCCATTACACAAACTTCACCATCGATTACATAGCCTTTTGGCCATGAAACTTCTTTTAAATGATTTTCCAAAACCTTAAGCGTAAAGAATGAGTTTCCTTGTCTTGATCGAAACTCTATGGTTCCATTTGATTGAATAAAAGTTAACAATCGTACACCGTCATATTTTCTAGACCAAAACCAATCTTCGTTTTTAAAGTCAATATTTTTACCCTTTTCTTCGTAACGTTCTGCTAATGCTACGGGAAAGAAAGGGATCAAATCCGTAAAAACACTATTAATTGTTTTCACATTACAATGTATTTTAAGGTCTTTATCTAACATTTCTAAAATCAAGTTTTTGTATTCCATATTCGATTTTATAAACGAAATAACCATATCAATAGCATCGTTTCCAGTAACTCTTCTTTCATCCAAATAATCCATTAATTCATAAATATCCGAAGGAACAGTTAGGTAATTTCCTTCTCTATCAACCCATTGAGTTCTCGGATTTTTCGAAAGATGAGTTCCTAGTAAATTTCGAATATGTCCGATAGTAACTTGATAATGTTTATAAGGATGATAAACAGCTAATAAACCTTTTACGCATTCTGGATGCTTTGATAAAATACGTTTTTTATTCTTTGTAGATGTCGTATCTTTTAATTCATTATAAAGGTTCTTTAATTCCGCAAAACTAGTTTTATGTTCGAGAAATGGTTTCCACACAGAATCATCTACTTTAAAGTTTTCTCTTTGTGTAGTTTTTTTAGCTTTCTTTGTATCAACTTTTTGTTCTTTCGAGTCAATAGGTTCTATTTCAAAAATCAATGAATCTTCCTTCTTTCTTTTTAATGAATCTTCAGTTGCTTCATGTTCAAATATCGAGTCTTCCATCTTTGGATTTTCTAACCTTTGATTGATACTAACTCTTTCTTTTTTAATTTATAAAAACCAAAGTTGTTTTTTACCGCGAGTTAATAAGTGTTTTGAGTGAAAACAATGGCCGAGTTTGTTATAAACAAAAGCAGAGAAGAAGCAAAAGAATATATTTGGAAGAGCCAATCTATTATCGATTGTCCAGAGTATTATAAAAAGCTCTATCCTCCTTCTATTACAGACTCTGATTTCGAAGAGATTTTAAAATCACACGAAAAGTTTTTTGAAGACAAAGACGGAAAAAGGATTGAAGAATTAATATCAAAAGATGCTGATTTAAAAGTTTATTTTGAACATGATGTTACAAAAGCAAAACAAGGAAGCGCTGAATCTTGTAAAATTATAGCCGCTTATCTTTACAAAAACAAAAGATATGAATCTTGTTTGAATTGGCTTTCTATTGCTTTTGAAAGAGGAGCAAGCGAAGTGATCGTAACAATCAATGATGTTAAACAATTAATAAAAACTTTGGTTTAATCGTTTAATAATAGAACTCGTTTTCTTTTGGCAGGACCTTGACAAGGTTTATAGCTTTTACGATGAAAAGGACTAGGTCCAAACTTTTCTAAACCTCTTTTATGAATAATACTCGATCCATAACCCATATTCGATCGTAAGTTGTATCGTTCATCTAAACAAGGATACATATCACATAACTTTTCTATGTGGCGATCTCCTGCTACCTTTGCCAAAATAGAAGCAGCAGAAATTTCAAAGACTTTATCATCTCCACCAACAAGACATTCATGATCGACATCTTTGTAAGGTTCAAAATAAATACCATCAATGTAGATTTTCTTCACCGGAAACTTTAATTCATCCAAACATTCATGCCAAGCCTTTACGGTTGCTTTTGAAACATTCAACTTTTCGATATCATCTTCAGAACAGAATCGAATTACATATTGTTTTGCATTCTTTTGAATCCATTCAAAGGCTTTATCTTTTGCCTTTTTGGACATTTTTTTAGAATCCATGATTTTAATGTCTTTAGGAACATTCTTTTTCGTTTCTTCGTCAAATATTGTACAACCAACATACAGAGGACCAACAAGACATCCTCTATGACTCTCGTCTAAACCCACAACATAACTAGAACTTTCATCCATTGTTTGATAATCTCTTTTATTTGAAAAGAAAAAAAACCTTATTATTGATTACGTTCAAAATATTTATTAATAAACTAATAGAAACAAGATAAAATGGATCCTAGACGATTTGGTCTCAAGACCCTAGATTTTGGTCGTAAAGAAAGAGATGAAAAAAGAGATAAAGAAACAAAAGATAGACAAAAGAAAGCAAGAGATGATTTCTTCAAAAAGAAACGTATTCCAAGAGATATAGAATATCTTTCAACTTTTACGACGGTAGATGAATATATTGATCGTGTTGTACAATGCACTAAAGAAAGTGGAGAAAAGGGAATACTTTACTTAGCTTTAGGTCTTGTTTATGCTTTTAATGATTTAAATAGAGTTATATATAACTTGAAACTTTATTATTGTATAAATGTTAATGGATCTATTAAATTCGTTGCTAATTTAAATCAAGATGACCAAAAAGTAATTGAAGTTGAAGCATTTAAACTTTTTATGACTGAAGAATACGTTGAAATTATTCGTGTAGAACTAAAACATATACTTGATTCGAAAAATGCTTTAAGAGTAAAATATTTATTAGAAATCAACTCCAATGACTTGGTTATTAAATTTACTAAAAGAGAGAAAAGTCCTAAAGAAATCAAATGTATTGAGTCAATATTTCCTGAAATAGAAAACTTTAATATCGAAGAAATACGATACATACCTACAGAAAAACTATTTAGTGAATGGGTTGATAAAGTAGTTATTTGTTCATTAGAAAACTCTCAAGAGTATAAATACTATTTAGCTTTTGGATTGATTGTAGCTCAATTTTTTAATGCTTTTTATTCAATCAAGATAGAAGGAAAAATCTATTTTCAACGCTTAGCTAATACATCAGATGAACCACTTATGACACCTACCATGTTCAAAAATAATTTTGACACTAAAACTTACTATCCACCATATTGGCTTCCCGCTATTGAAGCAAAAAAGATTTTACAGAATCCCAAGTATAAACCAAACAGATTCAATGAATGGTTTTTTAATTTGTCTTTTGATCCTATTGATGTTTTGCCTAACCAACTTTCATGTGTCGAATCATTAGATCAAAACCCTGATGAATCTTTATCAATTAAAAGCCTTGATGAAATTTGAGATGATATTTTGAATGTCATAATACAATAAAACTTTTAAACTACCTATTCTTTGTTTCAATTAGTTTTATATTCTTGAATGATTAAATAGAAAGGGAAAAACAAAAATGGAAGCTCAACGATTTAATATTAAGACGTTGGATTTTGGTCGAAAAGAAAAAGAAGAGAAGAGAGATAAAGAAAGACAAGAGAGACAAAAGAAAGCAAGAGAAGACTTTTTTGCTAAGAAAAGACAGTTTATTTTAGAATACTTTAATGATTTTGACATTTTGAATGATTGGATAGATAAAGTTGCGCAATGTATAAAAACATTTGGTGAACCACAAAAACTTTATCTGGCTTTTGGTCTTTTTTCTGAGTTCAATACCGATAAACCATCAGCAAGATATAAACTAAGTCTTTATTATTGTATAAAGTTAAATGGTTTGATTAAATTTATCTATCAAGCTGAAACCGAAGAACAAACTGTTTTAAGTATCGAACAAGTTAAAAAGTTTATTGTAAGTGAATATCTTTATACACAAAATACTAATTTTAAATATCTTCTTCCATCGAAATATGCTGACAAGGTTGCTCGTTTATTATCAAAATCAACAGATGATTTAGAATCATTTCTCGATTTTATTAAATTTGAGAAAATCACTATTTTACCTTTAAATGTTAAATGCGTAGATACTTTTATTGACGAAGATAAAACTATTACTGTCCCTCAAATTCAATTTATACCTACAGAAGAACTATTCACTCAATGGGTTAAAAAAGTAGTTTCTTGTGCATTGGAAAACTCTCAAGAAAACAAGTTTTATCTAGCTTTCGGAGTTATTGAAAAAGGATTCTTGTTTCTTGTTTATTCAATTAAAATACAAGGAAAGATTTATTTTGGAAACCCAAAAAGCGGAAGAGGTAGAAGATATTCTTCACCAGCTCTGATCATATCCGAATTTAAACGTCGTACTTCCACAGTTTATTGGATTCCTTCCTTTGAAGTGAAAAACATTCTAATGAATCCAAATCTTAAAGAACCTTTGAAAGGAGTTTCCTATGATCCTTTAGAAACTGTTCCACAAGAACTTTCTTGTTTCGAATCTTTGGAAGAAAATCCAAACGAAGATCTTGTTTTACAAAAGCAGATAACCCTTCCTGTAAAATATCAAAACATAGATTGAAACAATAAAGATTTATAAAACAAGTTATTATTGTTTATTGATTTGGCAAGTTATTACTCATTTCAAAGAAAAAGTTTTCACCAACAAAAATGTCACCAATATCTACCGGTTCTGCATTAATAGACATACTACCCGATTGACTCATATCCATGGATTGTTCATTTACTGGTTGACTTACATAAGTTTCAAAACTTTGTTCATTTTCTTTTGGAGTAAGTTCCTTTTTTGCTTCTTCTTGAAGCAATTGTAAAGATTGATTATAAACTGTTTTATCCTTTTTCTTATAAGCTCTTTTCGTTTTAACACCATCAGATTCAGATTCTTTCTTTTTCGTCATAACCGACATTTTTTCATTCCAAGCAGGTGGATTCTTTTTAAGAATGGTTTTTGAGACATTATGAAGGCCAAGAATGTTTAAAAAGTTACACCAAAGGGTAGGATGTACTCCAGACGTTATCGTCGTTAAATTGATCGCTGATTCAGCTAATAACTTTATAACCATTTTAGAAGAAGAATCTAGTTCCGATATCTCGTTAAAATCTTGTTCACCCTTCTTTAATCGTTCTTTCATTTCTTGGACAATAAAGTCGACTAGTCGAGAATAAATATAGGCCAATTGTTCGCTCTTCTTTTTTGCGTTAATAACGATTAATTCTTCTTCCAATGAGCGTAAAGTTCTTTTTTCCCATTCATCATATTCTTTCTTTTTAAATCCTTGTAATTCCTCATCGTTTTTAACTTCTTGATTCTCTTCGTTCATCATTTCTTCCCTTATTTAATGTTCCTTGTTTAAAACTTTGGTTTTAAGCAAGTCAAAAAAAACAAACGTTTAATGTATTTATAAATTTATTTACGAAAATGTAGTTAATAACCAAGCAGCATGATCTATAATCTCAAACTTTTTTAACGATTCCAAGGATTGTGAATCTAAACCACTAATATCAATTTCATTTTTAACTAGTTGTGGAACTTGCTTTTCTTCTTTGTCTACAATAACTTCCTTTGCAATAGATTTTGTAAGTTTTAATCCTTTTGAAGAAAGATGAAATATATTTGAATAAATGTCTTGAGAGTAATATGAGTTTTGTTTGTAATATTTGATCCGAATTAACAAACAATAGATGTTCGATTTAGCTTTATGGGACATCATCAAAGATAATTGAAAATCTTGTCTTCCATAAAGACAAAATGATTTTAATCCACCCAAATAATCATCTTCTGTAATTACTTTCTTATCATGATCCGCTTTAAAAAAAAAGTTAATAAAACGTATTTTAAATGAAAAATAAATACCTAAAAAGACGTTTACAGAGATTCCACAGAGAGAAGAATTAGGTTTCTTTAATCCGACAACAATAGGATTTGGAAGAAGATAACGATGTTCATTTGCATAACACTTTCTTTGCCAGACGTTGAGGTTCTGTTTGATTTCGAAATCATCTCCTTGTAAAAACGGTTTATCTGAAGGGTTTTTCAGGATAGAATTAAAATTATTCAAAGTCAACCAATCATCCATAGCTAATAACTTGAAGTCAATAAAAAGCTCTGTAAAAGAATAAGTCCAAAACAGTTTGAATGAAAAAAAACAAGAAAGGTTTTAGTGTTTGGTTTATCTTTTTCATAAAAGGTAAACCAAAGTTTCATCATCGGTCGTTTTGAACAAGAAAGAGTAAAAAAGAAACAGACTTTACAAAAAGAGATAAAGTATGGAGATACAAGACAAAAAGAAACAAAAAAGAAAGAATCATGACCATGTTATCAACGAAGATGATATATTGTTAGGAGAAGATATGACTATTGAAGTTTTAAAACTCGGAAAAACAAGAAAGAAGGTCAAACAAGACAAACAAATATCTGAATCAAGTTATGAATATATAGCATTACACGTTGCATTGGGTATACACATTCACAACTGCAAAACTGGAAAAAACCTTATTTTTAATGAAATAACTATAATGAAACTTTCTGTAGTAAATCGTGAACTCAATCAACTTATCAAAGATTTTAAAGCTTTTGGAACGTATAGAATATATCCAAGAACATTTGGACATCCTTTTCTTCCTTCAATTTGGAAAGCTCCTTACTTTGACGATGAATCATTACTCGAGAGGTCTAAAAGATCTTACATTGACTTGATAAAAGATGATACATTGGGTAAAGACATAGATTTATGGGGGTTGATACAATGGTCTCAAGAATGGAACTTGCCAGCAAAGAAATTAACTAGATTAAACATAAATAGAACAATAACTTTGTATTCTCCGATAGAAGAAACTGAATCTTTAGAATATTACATCTTTTTAATTTGTAAATCATGGAATACTCAAGCCTATCATAACCTTTTGTTTCCAAATCCAAAAGTAAAGGAAAAGTTTCCATCGAAAGAAAGTGAATCCAAAAAAGCAAACTATTTGATCTTTTCATGTTGTTTATCTATGGGCATTTATCTTGCTGTAAAATTTGAACTTGATTCAAATAAGGGTAGAAAAACCATAAACGTTCATTGGGAAACATGTATGAAGTTAATGAGACATGCCTATGGATTTATACCTAAAAAAGAGGAAACAACAAGACTTTATTACTTGACTACTTCTCCTCTTTTACCACTCTTACTTACTATTGCTAAAATGAAAGATGTCGGATTCATTCAAATGGCATTTGAATGTTATAAAAAACTTACATTCTTATGTGCTTTATCGTTGAGATTTGATCACTCTGTGTTCAAAATAGATCAAGCAGATAAAATGCAACAAACACGAATATCGATTCCCATTAAAAACAAACAACTAGTGATCATGAATTCTACAAACAAGCAAATTCTTTCCATAAAACATCCAAAACGTCTTATACACTTTTTAGATCATAATTATGATGAACGTAATTACGTTGATAGCGACGATTCATCTGAAGACATTAAAGATGTAAAAGAAATCATAGATTCAATAACCTTTATAACCATCGAACAAACAATTTTAGATAAACTTCAAGGATCATTATCTTGTTCTAATGATTTGTATTACTTTTGGATCTCCTTTTTACAAAACCCTGATTACTCACAAGAATTACAATCAGAGATAACAAAGATTATAAAGAAACCCAATTTTAAAATTGAATCGGCAAAATACATGACTAGCTACATACTTGTAGGTTTTTATTCATCTCCAAACTTATGGACTTTGGATAATGTAAAAGAGATACAAGACTTTTATTCTATAAATCCCGAACATGAGATTGTTCTTTTGTCTTACAAAGACGAAAGAATCCTATCTTTTATGAATTGTGATGGAAACTTAAGTTCTAAAGAAACTTGGAGAAGAATATGTTTATTCCGATTAAAACAAACAAACAACTTGGAAAAAGTGATTGAAGAATGTAAAGAAAACATAATATTTCAAGGTTGTATAAATCATTGTCAATACAATCGACATGTAAAACTGATTCAAGATTATCTGCTTTGGTATTCATGGATTAGAATTCACAGAAAAGAAGTAAAACCTTATGATTTATGGAATTTGTGGTTATTACCTGCTTGTAAAACACCTATAGAAGTTCCTGATTACTTTTGGTTAAATTGCTACACTGACGATTCTACCAAAAACTTACAAAAATCATCTTCTAGCTTTTTCAAGTTTTATTGTAAAGATGCTAATGCTTTTGAAAAAGTCTTTACCAAAGAAGAATCATGTTTACTTCAGAGATTAGTTTTACCTTTTAGCTCTCTTAATTCAAAACACATTATGGATCATGTTACCCTTTGTCAGATATGGTTAAAAAACTTAGAAGAGAAATATACAGAATCTCTTTTTAGAATCGTTATAGAAGACTTAAACTATTATGGAGCGTTTCGTTTATTAAATCACTTAGAACCCATGAGTTTAAGCGTAAAACATGCTTTATTATCATTTTTTAAGTTTGTTCAAGTAACAAACTTTGGGCGTGTTATGATTGATACACAAACTATACATGTACATCACGAACATACACAACCTTCTTGTTCTTATTGTTCTTTAGAATCAAAGAACTTAACGATCAAACAGATTAACAGTGTAGCTGTAATGATTTATTTTTGTTCTAGACAAAGATACGAAATGCCAATATTAGAAGAGTTCGAAATAGATTATTGGGAAAAGATTGTAGACGAAAAGTCATTGATCTTCTTATTTTACATTTGTAGACCTTATTTTGGTAAATTTTGGACCATTTATGGCGATAGATTCCTTCCTCCAACCATATTGGTTTCGATGGTTAAGAAATATCCTATTTCACAAAATGAATGGATAGAGCTTTTATATCATTGCTATCACGAATCCTCTAAAGAAGGAATCAATGCTATTCATAACAGGACTTTAAAGAGACTTTTACCAGAGTTTGATCATATGCTTTATTTATCCGTATTAAGTTCTACCAAACAAAAACAAATTCAATCTAAACAATTGAATCTTTTGTTCAATTTTGTTCAATCATTTTCTTCTTTAGAAAATTATCTACATCAAGAACTCTTATGTTCTGGATTCTATAATATAGATGACCTATATAGTATCCTATCTTATGCGATTGAATATTCAAATCCAACAAACTATTTTGGATTCAAACTATTAAAGTTTCTTTCACTTCATAACGTTGAAAATCCAAAGATAGAAAAACGTTCTAATTTCTTAATTCAATCGTTTCGACACAGAGCAATGACTAAACTCAAACGCTTTTCCCATTTACCTGAATTTAAACAAAACAAAGCCAGATACTATAAAAATGCCATTAAAAAGATTAAACCAAAGCCTACAATACAAACAACCTATGATCCTAACTATGTTTTCTTTGATTAAATTGATAATAAAAAGGAGTCTTCTTTATATGTGTTTAATGTAACTTTATTAAAAAGTTTTTAAGGAGCGATTTCTCGTGTTAAGATGAACTGAGAGTCTTGAGCTCGTGGAGAGTTTGAGTCTATGGTGATTGCAGGAAATATTACATTCGAATTGAATCTACAAGAATCTGTACAAACTCTAGCATAAGAGCCTTGTTTTATAGCAACAACAGCCGATGTATTGGATAAAGGTCTTATTGTTTCAAAAATAAAGTCTCCAGAAAAATCAGTTGGTGGTGTTGTTGAAGAACAAATAATAAGTCTTTGATCTAAATCTGAAAATCTTTGACTCTTCCAATAATAACCTGTTTCTTCGTAATCTCCAAAAACTCTAAAAGCTCCACTAGTTACAGTAGACGTAGATAATTGAACTGTAAAACTTCCAGTTGCAGCAACTCCTATTGGACAATTTTGTCCGTAACAACTTCCACAAAATGTTAATGTTCCACTTGAACTAACAGGACGAATTGTATAACTTCCATCCGTAACTTTGAAATTTGTAACAGGTGGTAAAAACAATAAATAAACAATCGTAAACGCAACAACAAAAACAACCGCAATAACTACAAACAATACAAGGCTTGCAACTAAACCTTTTGTTTGACTACTTAATCCAGTTTTAGTTTCTGTAGTTGATACAATGTTTGTTTCTCCGCTAGTTGACATTTTTTTGACTACTTTGTCTTCTTACTACTTTTCTTTATACGCGAAAAAAAAGCTCTATGTATCTCTTTCTCTCACTTAAACGACAAGACTAAATTTGTAAATGCTTGGATAGGTTTTTTTATTATTATTGGAAAGACGTCAATGAATACAATCAAGTTTAATGTAAAGAAGATGTTTATTGTAGTAGAAATAAAAGCTAGAGGGAAAAAGGTCATTCGGAGCCTATGAGTTTAAGTATGGATAAGAAGGAGGATTTTAGTATTGGATGGTTTTTGAAGAGCACAGATAAAAACAGCCATTTCATGAATTCTGGGTTTGGATAAGAGATATAACATTGTTCGTATAAAGAGAATGTTCCTCCGGTTTTATTAAACTTATTGTATAAACCCTCTAATTTCTCGCTAAAAAGCGACTTGTTTAAAGATGTAAGATACCATAAATGTAATATCTTGATTTGCGATAGATTAACTATATAAGTATTGAAAAAGGATAAAAGTTTATCCTTTACTATTTTGTTATTTTCCCATTTGGTTATTTCAATCCACATAGATTCAAATGTTTCATAGTCTTTAAACATTAACTCTAACATGCTTACAGTCCATAGTTCTAAACAAACCAAAGCAAATGGCTCGCAAGATGTTTCCATAGAAAAACAAATACATTCTTTTAATTCTTCCAACTCAATGTTTTGGTCGATTGATTTATCAATCATAAAGTTGTTAAAACGCTCTATTGTTTTTTTCGAATAAACTTCAAGGTTCAAAGTCAAAGTTTCAGGCAGTTGATTTCCTGATTGAACAAAAAAGTTGAGTTTTAATGTTGAATAATCAGGACAAAAGGACTTAAAAGCCAAAAACGAGATTGTTGTTTGTTCTTTTTCTTTTGTTAGTAACGAGATGTTGTAAGGTTTAAAAATTTGTTTTGAATAGTTTTCTTTTACTTTTCGTTCTATATCAAATAAAACGGGAGAGATATAGTAAATATTGTGTACAGGAATATCTTTGACCCATTGAGTTGGTATACAAATAATTCTTTCGTATATATCATTCCACCAAACAGGTTGTTTTGGTAATACATCGTCTTTATCACGACACTTTATACGTGCAATAAAATTTTGTAAATCTCGTTTTATGTAGATTATTTCATCGTTTTGAACAATCACTGGAATATCTAAAGCAACAGTATTTCCGACTACGATTCTGTAAGTTATACCAGAATCGCTTTTTGACCAAATAATTGATCCCGGAATATCTGAAAATCCTTGATCAAAACAAAACTCTTCTTTTCTTTGTGGGTTGTTGGTGATTATGTTTTTCGACCAGTCTATCTTCCAAGGTCCATAAAACAATAACAAAAAGTATTGAAAACTAGTTAATGTTTTCAATGCATAGAATTGATTTAGTTCTTTGACCGAGTTTATAGACAATTTCTTAATTGTTCCATTAATCCAAGTTATCCAAGATGAAACAATCTCATTCAAAAGAGTTTCTGACTCTTCGAAACAACAAATAAAACTATCTTTACATTCAACTGCCTGTTTTTTCGCATTCTTTCTAGGTTTATAGGTTCTACTTACTACTTGGCTCATTTCTCTCGTTCTTTAGATAATAGAACAACGACCAAACTAAATAAGTTCTCTTTTTGGTTTTAAAAAATGTGTAACAACTTTTTATTGCTTTCAGAAAAAAAAGTTATGAAATAACTTATTGTTTGTGTACTTAATTGCGTTGTTTTTTTTATTCTTTTGATTAAAAACTAATTAACGTTTTGATTCTACAATAATTTCAAGGCTCTTGATCAAGTTCTTCTTCTACTTCGGATGATCCTGATTCATAATCAAAAGAGAATTCATCATCTTCTAAGTAGTTACACGTTGGTTTTTCTTGTGGAAAGTTATACCAGAGTGTAATAAACTCTTGGTTTAAATCATCAATATTCTTTTCCAAAAAGATTTGAAAAGAAAGTTTATCTTTAGGTTCAGCGATCGAAGGATGATAATAAATAGATTTTACAAGAAACGTTGGATCTGTGACTTTGTTGAGAGCTAAAGTCATGGGTCTCATTTTCTTTATCCATTCCGAAGGAAACTGTTTTAAATCATAGCCTGTTCCAAGATAATCATAGAGGTTTTCTTTAGACGAATGTAATGTATTATGGACTGATAATGATTCAAAAAAGCGTTTAGGTAACGGCTTATAATGTTTGATAATGGTAGGAATAAAATCACGAACAATTCCTAGACTTTCCAACAAATCAAAAGAATAAGTTTCTTTCGATAAGAAGAATTCCATTTGAGCTTTACAAAGAGTTCCTTTACTCATTATATACATTAATAAAACACCATCAGATTGTCTTTTCGTAAAGAAGGACTCTCTATGTTTCTCAAATGTAGAGTAAATTATATTAGCTTCTTTTTCAGTTTCTGTAATAACTTGTTTTAATGTCTTATCGGGAATATCAATTAAGAGTTTTATCAATCCCCTAACAAAAGTTCTTATAGAAGGAAAGATTTTATTATCAGGAAGTCCTTTAAATTTTAGTGGATTTCGAATATATGCTTTATCATATTTTCCTTTTAAATTGGATTCAACAGACTTTCTTTCTTGTCTGACTACATTTATAATCGTATCCATACAATTCCTTCTATCAAACCATCCAAAGTATCCTTTAGCTTCATCTGGATTATTCCATAACATACCAAAAGTGTAAATCGTTGCAAATTGTTGTTCTAATAATTTTGGTTTTACTGCGATTTTTACATAGCTTGGTAAGTTCAAAAAGAATCCACTTTCTATTCTTTCCAAAACAAACACCCAAGATCTTTTGACCCAATAATTTGATACATTTCCTTCTAGATAGTATTTCCAATCCTTAGATAATCTTCTAAGGCTTAACACCTCAAACAGGTTAAGATTATCGAAACATATACATAATGTATCACGACCTAACAACAACAAAGGATCACTCATAGCCACATAAAATAATTGTTTTTAAAAGAAAAAGTTTTTATTATTAAAAAAATAAACAAAGTTTACGAATCCGATAATTCTGCTTCTTCATCATCTTCAATGTCTGAACATTCAATAGAAGGTAATGAAAAATTATCTTCTTCGAGATAAAAAGGAACATCTTCTTGTGTATTTTGATTAAGAGCTTTTATAAGCTCTGAAGAAATCAAATCTTGATTCTGTTCAATAAATAAATCAAACAATAACTTTGTATCCACATTTCGCATCATTGAATGGTATTTGATAACGTTTTTTAAAAATGAAATCTTTGTCTTATTATTTTGAACGATAACAAAGATGTTCATCTTTTCAATCCATTCAGGGGGAAAATCTTCAAGATTAAAGTGTTTTGCAATCAAATCATAATGATTTTTCTCACTATCGTCAAATACTGATTTATCTAATTTTCCATAAGATTTAACCGATTCATCCATTTGTTTTTTAACTTCAGACTTGAAAAAATAAGATACTGGTAATTCGTCCGAGTAGTATAGTACCATCATATCAACTATCCTTACATCGATAGCAAAAGTTTCAAGAAGTTTATAAGGATATACCTTTCTTCTTAAACCATCTACTAAAATGTTTCTCCATAAAATTCCTATATCACGTTTGAATAGTAAAAACATAGCTAAAGCGACTTGTTCATGTCGATTTCTGTAGTTTGTTTTTTCAGATAATTCAAAGAATCCAAGAATCATCCAAAATACATCAAGAATAGCGACCAAACGATCAATTAAAAACTTGTCTTTTATCTGATAAATTATCTCGCTAATTCCAATAAATAAGTTTATCAATTCATCTTGATCAATATCAATCATCAAATCATCTAAAACAACTAGCCAAAATCCAACGGTTCCTGTTACGTACTCTTTCTTATTATATACTAAAGAACTCTTTCTATTTGATTTAGTCTTAATCTCCAAAGCACAAGTAATCTGGTCTACTTTAGTTTTAATCGCTTCAGATATCCAGTAATAGTTTACAGATTCTTTAGGAGGTAGATAACATTCTATGTTTGTTTTTGATTCAAGACAACCAAATGTATAAACCGTTGTACTTAAACAATAATCTAACTTTGGTTTTAAAACATCTCTCAAATAACTAGGTAATCGAAAGAAGTTTCCTTTATGTATCATGTTTTTCAAGTAATCCCAATAAAACTTAATCCACGGAGCATCTGGACTAAATATAAAGTTTTTCCAATCTTTGTTCAACAAAGACAAGTAAATGATTTCTTTAAGTTTAAGAAATAACAAAACATTCCATATCGTATCTCGATTAAGTATAGATAGTAAACTTGTTTCTTTTTCAACTATCTCCATTGAATCAACATCCTTTGGTTCCATTTGTCTTTCTTATTTTTCTAATCTGAAAACGAAAAGTTTATGAGGTTAGTAGTTTAGTTTTTTTACATACTTTAATAACGATTAAGAAATAAAGATAGCTGAATGAAATGGATAGATAACTATGCCAACGATTTTCAATCAAGAAGTTTGATCTCTATCCAAACAAAAAACGTTCTAATTATTCAAAAACGATACTAAAGTTTATTAAGCGTGTGATTTTTGGGAGAACAAAGAATTAGTAAGTGTATGATTCACGATTAAAGTGAAACAAGTTAGAATGGCATTAGGTACAAAGTTTTTAGATGTAAACCTTATTCGGGTTTGTATACATCCTCTTTCGTCTGTTTTGGATGACTTAGATTTTTGTATGTTACGAATGACTTGTAAAGGATTAAAAGATTTTAAAAAGCAGAATACCAAGGGGAAAGTGATGACTTGTGTTTTAGCAGTACAAAGATGTTACGTAAATCTAAGTTGTTGGATGTTTGAAAAGAATTTTCCATTTTCTGACTATAAAATCTGTCAAACTAAGAATCCTAAATGGAAAATAGATAGATTTATTGGAAATGATTCTTTACAAGGTGTACATTCTGATTATCTTGATACATCGTTAGCCATGTGTTTAGGAGCTTACGGAACTCTAGATTTTATTGATGAATGTCGAAAAACTGGTTTAAATCGATTGTATTATTCTTTGGTTCTAGAAGGAGCAGCAGAAGCAGGAAGAGAAGATATTATTAACTATTACATGAGAAATTTGTTCATTCGGATTGATATGATTCATTTATTGTATAAAATAGCTTCCGGAGGAAACTTTCAACTCTTTCAGACAATAGCTAAAAAAACATCGTCTTTTAAATATGAACATTATTCAACTTGCATTTTAAAAGCTCTCCAAAATGAGCAGTTTGAATTCCTCGAAGAATTTAAAACCTTTTTTTCTTTGTCTTATCTTTCTTGGGAGATTGTTGAATTAAAAACTACAAAATCATTAGATTGGATTAAAGCGAATTATCCAAATTTTGTAATTAGCGTTTCCATTCATAGAGCTTGTGAGATAGGAAACATTGTTTTTTTAGATTGGGCTTTGGAAAACTATAAACACTATGAATATAATGAATACTATTTGCAAGTTTTAGCTACAAAACATAGACATGTTGATATTTTAAAGTGGTTTATATCCAAAGGATTTAAGTTGGACCCATACATTTATCAAATTGCAATAGAACATTCGAGTTTTGAAATACTTGATTACTTATATACAACTGACTTAGCTTTTACAGATAACTTATGTACGTTTGCTTGTAAGCAAAACAATCTTGCAGCCGTAAAATGGTTAATTGAAAGAAATTATCCTTGTGATATAAAGGAGTGTTTAAAGGCTACAAAGGATCAACAAATTATAGGGTTTATAAACTCTATTCACTTTTCAAAGAAACTCAAGACCTAATATTGTCATTTTCAAATTGCTAGTATAATAAAGAAATTTCATGTATACTAAGGTTCGTAACATTCTAAAAAAACACAAGAAAACAAAAAGTTTAAAAAACGAAAAAAGCTATGAACAAGAGAAAAAAAACAGAAGAAGAAACGATAGAATGGAAACAAGACTTTTTAAACGTCTTTCATGATCCAAACCTTCTATCTGAGATATTCCATTATATAAACCCAACGGTTTCATGGTTGTTAAAAACAAAAAGACTTTATCTTTTAAAAGACGAAACTTTTACATTCGATAAAGACGTATGGTCTACTTTACGAAAGCTAAACGACTCGACGTCATGGAAAATCTTGTTTGAATATTTTCCAAAAAAATTTATTTCAAACGAAGGATTAATCTACGCAACCGAAATCGATTCTATCGAACTTTTAGAAGTAATATCCAAAAGTCCTCATTTTATTCAAGAGAATTGCGGTTTTATCTTTTGGAACTTTGTTTTTATTAGCGCTGTAAAACATTCGAGCATCAAAGTTTTAGATTGGTTTAAAGCGCTTCCTTTTCAAAATAGTCTCGGTGGCTCGTTAATTGCCACGACTTGCGAATGTTTACACATATCTATTAAAAACAACCGAAAAGAAGTCGTTAGCTGGATTTTAGAAAATACATACGTAAAGCCCTGCGAAGAATGTTGGAAAACATCCGAAAAATATCCGGACATAGAGGAATTATTGGCTAAGAAATTTTGTAGAACCTTTGACGATGTACCAGGCTCACCCATTATTTATAACCTAATAAATTCGAATTACTAACTTATTTACCATTGTAAATACGTTTTTCGTTTTTTCTAAAAGTTTTTAAAAAACAAGAAACAAGGATAGATAAAAGAGTTCTTAAGAGCGTTAGAAGTTAGAATGGAGAGTAATAAGAAGCAAAAGATCTTCTCATTAGAAGTTCAATCATTTATTAATGAAAACTTTCTAAACATTGCTTCTTTTGAGTCGTTTTTAAAGAATGGAGAAAAACAAGTTCAAAATTATTCAAAGTTGGAGTTGATACCAAATGACGATTTATTCTGTGAAGAATACTTTGTTTATTGGGAACAAATTTTAGATTCTACCAAGTTGGTAGAAAAAGGATGTATAGACTTGTTAGTTAGAACATTAGCTTCTACGCAATACTTTGATTTGTTTTATAAATACCATCCAAATTGGTTTACTAAAAAAGCATTAAAGCCGATTTTTGAAAAGCCTTCCTTTTTACACATTCAATGGCTTTACGAAAAAGGATTTTCTTTTGAAATAACAAATCAAGATGATTATTTACCATTCGACGTAATCGCAAAATATGGAGACATTTCTATTATTAAATGGTTCGATTCTAAACAAATTCCGTGGTCTGATGCTGCTTATACTAACTCTATAGAAAGCGATAACTTGTATGTCTTTTCTTGGTTAATGATGAAAAGAAAATACTCGTTTATAGAAAGTTTATTGGAAAAAGCTGTACAAAACTTATCAGCTAGAGTGATTTGGTGGATTATTTCAAAGAATCCAGAACATTACAACAAAAAGCAACTTAAAGAATCACTTTCTTTGGTTATCGAGTCTGAAAGATTAAAAGCAAAAGACTTATCGTCAAAAGAAAGAGCAAAACTAGAAGAAAGAATAGCTTCTTTGCCAACTTTAACTGATTAACAAATTTTTTTTTATTTCAATTACAAAATAAACATTTCTTTATCTCACATTGTTTAAAGTTTTTTCAACGTATCGATCTTTTAACGTTGATTTAAAACAATAGAAAGAAAACAAAAAACTTTTCGCTCTCAAAAACCAGTATTCACTTGAAAAGTCAAGAAATGGATAACAAAGTGTTCAAGGTTGAATCTATTGAATCGGATAAAGAGTTTCAAGAAAAAGTTACTAACGAAAAACTCTCACATTTGGTTGTTGTTGACTTTTTTGCCAAGTGGTGTGGTCCTTGTAAACAAATAGCACCAACGATAGATTTATGTGCTAAACAGTACCAAGATGTTCGATTTTATAAAGTGGATGTAGAAAACGATAACTGTTCTGAAAGTTCAAAAGGAGTTAGATCTTTTCCTACTTTTCGATTCTATAAACAAGGCAAACTGCTTGTTACAGTTGGTAATGACATTGACGGTATCTTGGATGCAATCAACAAGTATAGATAACTTTGTTTTGTCTTTTTCTAAAAAAAGCGGTTGTGAAACAAGTTAAAATAAAGAATAGTTAGACAATTGAATTTAAATTTCTATAAGATTTAGTTAAATGAATAAAGATGACGAACACCATTACTTACTACCCGGAGAGGCTCTAAATCTCGTAAGAAAAGATCTCATAAAAGAAAAAGTAAAGAGACTTTGTTTTTACTCGTTTATTATGTTTTTGTCAATAAGTTCTGGAGTAATTACAAACTTGAGTTATGTTGGAATGATAAAAAGAATGAATGAGTACAAGTATACTGTCTTCTACTTGTATTTTACACAAATCATTTATTCGTTCATTTATGGAATGGTTGTTTTTATTCGATCAAGAGATAAATTAAAGCTATATTATTGGAAATGGTACTTGTCAATGGGTTTATTGGTTGGAATAGGTAGAATAATGATACAGCTTTCAAAACCGTACATAGACAAAAACATACAAACTCTTTTCACTTTTATTGTCTTACCTGTTACGGCTATTGGAAATCATTTGTTTTTAAAAAGAAAACAATCGATTATAAAAATCATTGCGATAACAATTGTTTTGTTAGGACAAGTTTTTATTGTAATTCCGTCGATTGTTAAAAATTCTACTCAAACAAGTTTGATTGCATCGATTGTTTTTGCAATAGGAATTTTGTTGAATGGATCCACAATTGATGTAATTCAACAAAAAGTTTTTTCTTATCCATATGAAATCGATCTTTGTGTTCAACTGTTTTTTATTTCTATCACAAGTACATTGCTTAGCCTCTTTACATTTTTCTTACCAATGGTTTCGTTTTTGAACAATGAAAATTTAGAACAAGTTTTTGCAACTCAAAAAGATTCGTGGAAATGCTTCTTACAAATAGAACCTTTACCCGATGATTGTGAAAGATTTGTAGGAGTTTGGATGCTAGTTTTTATTGTATCTTCAACGATTTATTATTACATGCAATGTTATTTGATCAAAATGGAGGATTCTGTATTTCAAAGAGTTATTTTATCTATCATTAGTCCGATTTCTTGTTTTATGTTTCTGATACCATTTTTTGGCGATGAAATGGTTAATGTTTATGTATTTATCAGTTTCATTATGATCATAGTAGGAATTCTACTATTCAAGGGTTCGAAATGAATCTATTTATTTTAAACACTTGTGTTCGTGTACAATACATAATTCTTCATAATAAAAATTTTCTAACGCCTTTAACGTTTCATAAAAATGGAGTCTTGGAAGAATACGATAAAGATAATTTCCGTTTATTCTTAACTTTTGTTTTTTCATTAATGGATGTCTTAAGAGTTCAAAGATCCAAGTCTTTCCTTTCTTAATTTCATAAGTTATATCAAAATCTATATGACATGTTAACTTTGGAAGAATGGATAAACAAATGTCTAGTGATTCAAATTGAAGAAATAGATCTTGTATTGTTCCTTGATGATTTTTATTTTTATGATCCATCAACTTTTGGATCAATCTTGGATCATGAATAAGATCCCAGTTAAAAGTGATCAAACATTCAGGAAACTTTTCAATAAACAAAAGAATAAAGTTATTATCACAATGGATTATATCGAATTCTTCTATCGTTTCTTGAGATAGTATAAACTTTTGAAAGTCTAGATCTTTTGATAGCCTTTGGTCTGGTTTCAAAACTTTTGTTAAAAATTGTTCATATGTAATGACTTTTTCATCATAAAGAAACTTTAGCTTTTCGAATTCTATATTCATTTCGTTTATGTCTTCAAATATCGATCTAGATAAACTCAAAGGCTTCCAGCTATTGAGTCTTTTAATCCATTCAACGGATAAGTCTAGAATGGAATAACTATACATAGTAGTATATTCGATTGGTTTTCTTTCAGTTATGATTTTTGTTAAGATTTTAAAGTGATTAGCTTCCAAAGCATGATCAAACAAATAGTGTAATTCAAGTAAATGAGAAAACTTTAACATTGTTTCTTCATCGTTTTCAAAATAGTTTCTTTTAGCTATTCGTTGTTCAAACCAATTTGGAGCATTTTTTTCGATAAATGCTGACATTGGTTTCGAATAGTTATTAGGAATGTGATATTCTTCAAACGTTACTTTGTTTTCAACAAACCATTCTACTATTTTAACGTTTTCACATTGAAAGATTTTAGATTTATGAGAATCATTGATACAAATGGGCCAACGATAATAAAGAATTTTCCTTAGATGTTCTAAAGCCTCCAAGTTTTCTAGCTCAATCGCTCGTCTTATACAGTCACTTTCATTTTTGATATAACAAGGATCTTTCAATGTTGATGAAATTAACAATGAACTTCCTGTCTTTAATGCAAGCTCAAATCCAAAAGATTGTTTTGGAAATAAACTCTTTAACATCTCTTTATAAGCATCTATATCATCGCTTTTATAAACAGAAAAAAGCGCTATAGAGTATTCATTATCTAGTTTGTTAAATATCCTAATATCATTTGGCGAAACAAAGTATTTTACAATCTTCCAATAGCCTTTCTTCATGGCAAGTATTCTTATTCGTTTCGCTTTGTCGTACGACTTTAATGGAGGATACAGTTTATCAAAATAAGTTTTGTAACGACTACATGTTAACTTTAAACAACTAATATCTATCGCATCTAAATGAACGGAAAAGAAAGTTCCAAATGCATTGTAATCTATCAAACGATCCATGTCTTCTAAACTACTTTTTTTTGTTGTTGAACAAGATTTATTAATTCAATAAACCAAAACTTTTTATCAACTAAGGAAGCAGATGATTTTAGTTTATGGATTGAAACTCTTCTAGTGCTTTATAGGTTTGGTAATAATGATTTTCACAAAGACTTTCTTTCAAAGTAGATTTCCAAAAAAACAAGTTATGTTTCTTTGTCAACGGATGTTTCAAAAGTTCAAAAATCCATGTTTTTCCTTTAGCGATTTCATCTGTTATACTCTTTTGGATACTCTTTTCTAAAAATGGAAGAATCGCTAAACAAATCTCTAATGATTCGAATTGAAGAAACAAGCTTTCTAAAGATCCTCTTTGATTTTTGTTTTTATGATTGGTTAACGCTACAACCAACTTTGGATCACGAACAAGTTTCCAATCAAAAGAAATCAGACATTTAGGAAACTTTTCAATCAATAAAAGCGAGAATTTAGAATCACATGAATCGATGTTAAACCATTCTAATGTTTGTTTAGATAGAATAAACTTTTGATAAGTTGGATCTTTTGCTAAAAATTTATCTGGTTTTGTTAATTTCTTTAAAAACTGTTTGGAGGTTATAATGTTTTCATCATTAAGAAACTTTAGTTTCTCAAAACTCATTTGATAATCAAAATCATCTGAAGTTAAACATGAAAAGACTTTGAATTGATTCCAATTGTGTAACTTTTTTATCCATTCGAGAGGTAAATCTAAAACGCAGTCATTAATAATTATATGACTATTAGTCCAATCGTATTCTTCTATAATCTTTGTCAATACTTTATAATGTTTAGCTTTTAAAGCCTCATCAAATAAAAACCTTAATGACATTTTGTTGGCAAAATTGAGCATGATTTCTTCATCATTAACAAAATAAATTAGCTTCTTAATACGTTTTTCAAACCAACCAGGAAATCTTTCCTGTATGAATGTTCTAGCTGCTTGATGATAATTATCAGGAATATCCGATTCACTAAACTCAATTCCATGTTCGACAGCCCAATTTAACATTTTAATGCTATTACAGAAGAACATTATAGTTTTATGTTCATTTGTTATATACATTGGCCAGTAAAGATAAAGTAGTCTGTTCAATTCTTCTAAGATATCTATGCTTCCAATTTCAATTGTCTTACTTATACAAATATCTAAACGTTCAAGTGTATGTAACTTTGATAAAATCAACAACGGATTTTCCGAATTTAAAACCAATCCTAAGTCAAAGCTTTGTTTTGGAAACAAAGTTTTAAAGACAAACTCTTGATCTTTTAAATCTTCCTGTTTATAAACAGGATACTTCTTTACAAAACGCACACAACACAAATTCTGATTATAAGGTATCTCATTTTTTGTTACATCAAGAAACCATTTTGTTATTTTCCAATAACCTTTTTCCATAGCAACTATGACAATCCATTTTGCTTTATCATACGATTTCAATGGAGGATATAATTTATCAAGACTAACTTTCAAAGTCTTAGAACAACACTTTAAAACAAATATATCGACTGAATCCAATCTTAAAGATAAAAAGGTTTTTAATGCATTTGGTTGTATCCAATGCTCTAATGGAGAAAGACCATTTATATTCATCTGCTTTTTGATTAATAGAATGTTTTCAAACTTTTATTGATTTGAGAAAACCAATCTTATTTGATGACTGTATTGGAATAAACGTTTTATTGAATGATTAATAAAAAAGAAAAATGTCCTATCAATATTCGAATAATGCTTTTAATGTTTCGTGATACGAGTTTGCAGAAAGCTCCTTTCTTAATATTCTGCTATCAAAATAAAGATAATGTTCTTTTTTAACCAAAGGATCTTTCAAAAGATCAAAAATCCAAGTCTTTCCTTTAGCAATTTCTAGTGTTATATCCATTGATATTCTTTCGTTCAAAGTAGGAAGAAGACTTAAACAAATCTCTAATGATATAAAGGATGCAAATATGCCCTTTTCGCTAAAATGACTAAGTTTGTACTTGTGATTTTGTAATGCTTTTAAGACTTTTACATCTTGAATATTAACATAGGAAAAGCTGATCCAACATTCTGGAAACTTTTCAAGAAACTTTAAACAAAAATCTGTTTGATCCAAATATAAAGTAAAAGTAGTGATTTTATCTTTGTTTAAGATGTATTGTTGAAACTTTCGATCTCTCCCAAATTTAGTTTCTAGAAAACTACTTATAAGGAGTTCTAGCTTATAATTTTGTATCAGACCTTCTTGTTCAAAGATTAATAGCTTTTCAAAGTCGTCTATCAAATAAAATTTTTTCATTAAATACAAGTATTCAAGTGGTTTCCATTTATGTAAGTCTCTGATTAACGATAAAGGTAGATCCAATACTTCGAGAGGATAATAATCTTCAGGAAATTCATCAGGTTTAAATGTTTCAATTGCTTTCTTTATAACAAGTAAATGTTTTGATCTGATTGCTTCTGATAAACATTCTTTACCGTAATGTTCAAACTTTAATAAAGCAGTGTATTCGTCATTTATAGGATAAATGAAATCAAAAACCCCAGGAAAATTGTCTTCAATAAAATTTAGTAATATAGGTGAATAACCCTCATGAACATCAGTCAGATAAAACTTGATTCCATTCAATAATGCCCATTCAAAAGTTTGAATGTTTTTACAATAAAAAAACTGTTTTCTATGTTCATAATCGATATATTTAGGCCATTGAAATGAATATTTTTTTTTAATATATTTCAATCCTTCTAAGCTCTCACACTTGATTATACCCAATATACAATTTTTGATATCGACAATTGGCCATTTATTAACATCCGTAGTTAAAAACCCAAACCATCCTTTCTTTGGAATCTTTGATTCGATGATGATTGGGTTACCGGATTCACAAGCAAGATCAAAAGTAAAGGTTTGATTTGGTAAAAAGTATCCAAACATTAATTCTTGGGACTTTGTTTCTTCTTTTGCGTACAAAGGATATGATTTAATAAAGTTAGCCGGATCACTGATTTTATACATAGCAGGTATTTTTGCTTCCAATTCTCGAGAAAAGTAATATGCTATGTTCCAATAACCTTTCCTCATAGCCATTATTACAATCCATGTTGCTCTATCATATGACTTTAACGGAGGATATAGTTTATCAAAATAAGTTTTGTAACGACGACAAGTTAGTTTTAAACAAGCAATATCTATAGCATCTAAATGAGCGGAAAAGAAGGTTCCAAATGCATTCTGGTCTACTAAGCAATTCATTTCATAAACAAACTTAGAAAAATGAATTTTTATTTTCAAAAACTAAACTTTAATAATAGATCATAAAGGTGATAGTAACATTGGTCTTTTAAACTTGTTAAAAGTTTTTGTTTATCATGAATTTTGAGTTTATCCGCCATAGGGTTCGTTGGATCAAGAATATAGGTTAATAACCAACTTTTTCCTTCTTTCAAGGCTTTGTTAACATAAACTACTGGTTCTGCATCTTGTATCTTTTGTCCAAAATATCTTGTACTTTGTTCGTCTTTAAAATGACGAAAGATCTCTATGTAATGGGTCCGATTTAAACGATTCGCTTTGTCATAGGCTATCAAAACTTCTGTATCAAGAGTATAAAACTTCCAAGAAATAAGAATATATTCAGGAAAAGATTCGATCAAGAATACTTGAAAAGAAGAATTTCCTTTTGGTGCAAAGTATTTTGTAAGTTTTTGACTCTTTAGCCATTTTCTAAACTCTAAATCATCTGATAAAGATATATTAATCGAATCAAAACAAAATGTATTCTCTAATGATAATAAACCAAGTTCAATTCCTCGTTTCAAGGTTTTGAAAGAAGCATAGCGATATGCTAAATAAATTTCGATAGAATTATTGGTCGAATAAGAAATAACCTTATCAAACAAATCTATGTCGTCGATCGAATAGAAGCATGGAACAAACTCGTAAGTGAAAAATGTATTTTTGAGGAATAATCGTTTTATCAATCTTTTGAATAAAACTTGATCATTGTCGTAAATAATCTTCCACCAACGATTCCGATCACAGTATTGAAGATGATATTGAAAGTGTTTCTCAATATAATATGGGTTTTCAATTATATAAAAGTAATCATGATCCACAATATGAGATTTATCTGGATATAACTTGCAGAATTCTTCATATCGATTGTTTTCGATAAATTGATACAGTAACCAATCATTGTCCAAGTCTCTTTCTATAGTTTTTAATACATAAGATAAAAGATCCCAGAACAAAACAGGAACTTCTGACCGTCTGTTTTTTTTGTCATAAACAAATAAAGCAATCTCATTTTCCATAACAAAATCTAATACTTCTTGACTTTTAATATGGTTAACATCTACTCGAATATCAACCAGATCAGTTTTATAATGGATCCAAAGGTAGCGAGCCATGTTTAGATCAGAATGGAAAAAAGAACTATGAAACCACCCTTTGGGTTCCTTGGTCTTCCAATCGCTGTCTTGATTGGCATTAAAATAAATGTGCTTTAGTCGTATATAACCACATATATTATCAAGATTCAAATCTTCCTTTCCATAGTATGTCGATAATAAATAATTTACAACTTCTTTATAATAATATTCATCTTTTTTATCTCGTAATAAAGGTATTCGAAAGTCATTAAATCTGTATCCATAAGATTTAATAAACCTTAATCTACTCAAAAGATCATAAGCTACTTTCCAACGACCCAAGTAACAAGCCTCCAAAACTATCCAGTTTACTTTTTCAAAATTCTTAGGAAAAGGATATATAGTTTCTAAATCCAATCGTATTCGTTTACAAGTAAGTTTCAAACAAACAACATCAACAATATCCAAAAAGGGTTTAAGAAAGGTCTGGAACCAATTTTGCATAACAATCGAATCCATTTCTTTTACAAAAACTTACTCTTGAAGTTAATGAAGATTTTATTGTTTGCGTTTTATTAAAACAAAAAATAAACGAATGTGATTTTGAAGAACAAAGTAGAGAGAAGAATGGAACTTGTAAAAGTAGAAGAAACCTTGAGTACATTAAGTTTAAAAGATTCGTTAAAATGGAATCCAAAAGAATGTTTTCCAATGGGTCCTTCTGTATTAAGAATTAAAGATCTCAAAATCAATGATACTTTGGATCAAGTAAAAGAATTATTACAAAAACAAAACAAAGCCGAAGACTTGAAATGGATCAAAGATAGATCGTTTTTAATGGAACGAGCAGTAGAATACATAGAATCAAACTTTTTACAATCGAATGATAATGTTTTTCAAAACTTAAATTCGAGCGTTTTACAAGGTCTTTATTCTATTTTATCAACAAAACAAGTAGATTCAAGTGCAGAAGCTACTATTCTTCATACGAAACTAGCTAGCGCAAAAATAGTTTCTATAGGTGAAAAAAGTAGAACTATTGAATCCATAGAAACTCTAGTTAGCAAGAAAACAGGATGGAGAATTCGAGGAACCGCAATACAATATCCATCGAATGGAATCAAATTAACAAAAGAACAAGAAACCGTGTTTTACAAGTTACAAATCATGATAGAATTAGGAAATAAAAACTCCACGAATAGTGAAGAAACTGCAAAAGCAATAAATAGTTACATCTTAACCAACGCAAAGCACTTTGCTCCTATTTATTACATTCCAACCTCACCCGATGTAATTGATACAAAGATGAACAAGTTGTTTGAAACATGGAAAACTATGGTTTCAATGATTGGAAAAGAATCAAATGTTCAAAAACAAAAAGTTGTGTATTTTGCTTCTTATTTTCATCAATACTTTGTTCTTGTAAGACCTTTTCCAGTTTGTAATGGAAAGATTGCTAGAATTCTTACAAACTGTTTATTGGTTCGTTTTGGTTTACCTGCTTTTTGGTTTAAAATCATAGGAGAAATCGGACTTTATGATCATAGTGTAATCAAGTCTGTAAAAGCTAGAGAAACCGACTTTATAAAACCATTGTACAGAAGATTTTGTAAAGCCCTTAACATGAAAAACGAAAAGAAACAAGTAAAAGAAGAGATGAAAGATTTGGAATACAAGTTTTTATGAAAAATAAACTCTTTGAACATATTCAACCGTTGTTTTACAAATAGGACATTGATCGTTATTATTAAGACATAGTTCAAAACAATTTAAGCCTAAGCAGATATGACCACAAGGAACTAAAGCAATGTTTGCTAGTTCGTTTTTACAAATAATACAATCTGTAGGACAATGTGTTGATACATATTTTTGTAGTTGTTTAAGTTTTTTATCAACTTTGTTTACTTTATTTCGTGATTCAGTAAATAATTCATCACATCGAACAATAAACTTTTTTAATTGTTGATCCTTTTGATTTAGCTTATTACGAGCTACTTTCATTTGAAATAGTATCTTTTTGTTTCTTTGTTTTAAGATTCTATTCATCTTTTTTGCTTTATCTAGATTCATTTTCAATAACTTAATCTTCTTTGTCTTTGTCATGATTAGTTTATTTTGAAATTTTAAACGCTCGTAATCATTCTGATTTAAAGAAATCTAAAAAATCAATAAAGAGACAAACTTGTTTGACTAGGTTTTTTTAAAATAAACCTTTTATTCTAATTGACTTTTTCAATCTTATAAATATAAAGTTGATTATCTATCAAGTTTGAAATGAATGTAATGAAGCGACAGAGAATTGAAAAACTTATACTAGATTTACCTTTTGAATTAATCGATTATATGTTAGAGTTTTTAGATTTGTATCAAATCGGAAAATGTTGTATACTCTCAAAATCGTGGAATGAAATGATCCGTTCATTCATGAATGAAAAGAAAGCAAGATTGTTTGGTTTAAAATTAGATTATTATTCAAAAGAATACTTTCCGGTTGGAGGAAAACTATTAAGCTGGATTATTGATAACAATAGATTTCACTTGATTAATTCAATCAAAATCACTATACATGGAAGTTTCAAATCCATGGATAATGTTCATTATCAATTCTTTTTAACCAATCAAATAACAAAATTTCCACACTTGAAAAAACTATCTATTTCTTCTCCATCGGAACCTTTGTATGAAACTACATTTATTTCGAAATTAACCAAGTTACAAAGTCTAAAGTTAAACTTGTCTCACATTCCCGATACTATTCATTGTACATTTCCTACAAGCCTGAAAGCTTTAACTCTTTCTCAAAAGTTTATCAGCTTACCTTATTGTGATTTATCAAACATAAAAACGTTAAAAGTATTAACTCTGCGATGGAAAGAATCAAGTGTTTTTCCCACAAAAAACATTCCTTATCAAACATTAAAAAAGTTGAACATTTCTTGTCCCGCTGATATTTATGAACAAATGATTGAAAAATATACACCCATTTCTAGAATTGTAGATACCAAACTAGAGTTTAAGTTTACGTAAAATAAAGTTATTCTTTCATTGTTAGAAAAGAGTGTAAAAATGGATAAGAAACTCAGTTTCAATACAACTGGTTTTCTTCATAAAACAAATACATTAAAACGAAAGATTCCGATCTCAAAGAATTCAGATGAAGACAAAGACTTACAACCAAAAAAGGAAATAAAACCAATAAAACTTGAATCTTTATTTCATTCCATTCGACCCAATAAACAAGTTTCCGTTGAACCTATATCTTTACTTGAAACCAAACAAGAACAAGTCTTCGAAGAAGTCAAAGTAATAACAACAAAAGAAGAAGAAAGCAAAATTCCAAAGCATTATTACTGTATAAATCTTGATCGAAGAGAAGACCGATGGAAGGAATTTCAAAATAGAAAACCAAAAAGCATTTTTGTTGAACGATTTTCTGCAATAGACGGAAAGAATTTATTAAAGTATAATCTTGACGAAATAGAAAAAAGAGTACCCTTGAAAGAAAATGGAAGTCGTTTTGGAAATGGTGTTGTAGGTTGTTTTCTATCGCATTATCGTCTTTGGAAATCAATAGCTTCTAACGATAAAATTAAAGAAAATGATATTATTGTTATTTTTGAAGATGATTGTCATTTTGTTGAAAATTGGGAAGAACAGTTTCAATCAAGGATCACAGAAATAAAAGATCATGATTGGGATTTTTGTTATATTGGAGGTAGATTTTGGCCAAACTTTAGACCTTCTCAAGAAGCGCTTAAAAAACACTTTAAAAAGGTTACTGAAAGAGTTTATCAGTTTGTGGATCTTGAATTAAACCCAAATCTTCATAGAACAACACACGCTTACGCAATAAAAAAGAAAGGAGCAATCAAAGGAATTAAAGAAATTCAAAATTTATTACTAAATCACGTTAAAAGATTTGGGCCTATTGATGAATTTCTAAACGATAGACATACGGATCCTTTTGTTGGATACGATTTGGTTCCTCATCTTTGTTGGTCTCCAATGGATTATCTCACCGACGTTCAAGGCTTTTAAGAACAATTGTATTCTTTAAAACTCATTTGTACTAATAAAAACTTTCTTTTACTAACCTACGAACCCACTTTTTTCGTTTTGGTTAATTCATTTTAAGACAAGAAACCTTAAAGAAAAAAAATCACATGAGCAATCCTAAGCAAGAAGTTTTTAGATACTTTGGAGGATTTCCACAAGATCCAAGGTTAAAATTAGTTACCAATGAAATATCAAATGATGTTCCTTCTGAACCGACAAATTTTTATGATGTTCTCGAAAAAGTGAGGAGAAAACAAACCCTTAAATCTTATACGGAAGAAGAATTAGAAAATGAACTTAATGAAAGACGATCGAAAAAACAAAAAGCAGAGGAAGATGGAGAAATTATGTTTCTTCCAAGTGCTATGAATACTTTAGGCGCAAAAGTAGATTCCAATCATTTTATTCTTTTTGAAGAACAAAACCCCGAAAATATCGTAGGAAAGATAGATAAAAAGCAGCTCGCCGATCTTTGTAGTAGTATAGAAATTAAAGAGGAATTGAAAAATCGATCTTTTAAAAGGGAAAAAGAAACAAAAGAAAGGTAAAAAATATTCTAATACCGTTTGATTTTTTTTTTTACTTCAAAAGAGAAACAGTAAAAGTGGACGATTTGGTTTATGTGTATAATATCAATCCGAAAACCACTGTGCAGTCATTTAGAAGTTTTTTGACCCAACAAAATATCCGTTTTAAGCATGCCTATATCAAATATTATCATAATGGACAGAGTAAAGGTTATGGATTTATTCATTGCAATGGACCAAAAGAACAAGATGAAATTATAAAAACCCTAAATGGAAAAGAGTTCGAAGGAAACACTCTTAAAGCTAGGATGGGTGAAATTAAACCATTCCACTCCACCAAAAAATACGAATAAAACTTTTATTATTATTCTTTAATGAAGATTAAAAGCGTTTATTTTTGTTAATTCATTTCGCAATAGATCACAAAAAAATCAATAGAAGTAGAAACATGAATTCACTATTGTTTAAAGATGTCGATCCAACAAACTTGTTAAACAAAGAGTTTGGAGATCCTATTGATTTTACAAACGAAGATGGAAAAAAGTGTTTAAAATGGAAAACACCTTATGGCGTATCATTTGTCGATTCTGGAATGAAGAAAATGGATTTGTTCAGCTTTTATTATGACGACGACTTGTTTATGAAAGGAAAAGTAGATTTTGGAGTTTGTTCTGGAGCGGATGTAGAACAAGCGCTTAAGATGTTGAAAAAGAATCCAAACTTGCTTAAAGTTATGCCAAAAGGAATGCAGATCTTGAAAGATAAAGGGTTAAACGTTACAAGACATATGTTACATTTGGGACAATGGCATGCTCATAACGAAAAATGTTCAGTTATTAACAATCCCCTTGGTGTTTCTTTGGGTTATACTTTTTCCGAAGATGAATACGAACTTATGATCTTTTCGAATGAAAAAGTTTACGAGCGTTTGACCTTGGAAGGAGTTCTTCAAAAGATAAAACATTTGTTATAACTTGTATTCTTTCAATAAACTACTAACACATTATTCTTACCTTCGAACCTTGTTTTACTAACTTTGTAAGAAAAAAAACCATTCGTTTTGTAAAGTGTTTAAAAAAACCAAAGTTTGTTTCTACAAAGCCCCCAACTAACACGAGCCGTTAGAAAGAAAATGTTAGAAGGGTCTCAACAAAATAACAAAAGAAAGAAATTTGGTTTCGACCTTGATGTCTTACCTTCAAACAATACTCCATCAATTGAAAAACCATTATCCATCCTTAACGCAAAAGTCGAGTCTGAAAAGTTTGTTTTTTTTGAAGAGAACAATCCCTCGATTACCGTTGGATCCATAGAAAAGAATAAGATTTTGTCCCTATATACCTATGAAGAGCTTAAAATTTTATGGAAAGAAAGAAAGCTTAAGAACGAAAACATCATACCCGAATCAAAGTAATTGTTGTTTTTTATTTATAATTGATCGAAAAAAAAAGATCTCCATCTGAAACATTTCTAGTGGTGTTTGGTCTTGCTTGGCATGTTACAAACGAAATGTTTCTAGACTTTCTAGATTACCAAGGAATTAAATATAAATCTGCTTATGTTGTTTTCAAAAAAGATGGCGGAAGTAGAGGATATGGCTTTATTGACTGCATAAACAATGATGAACAAAAACGAGCACTTAAAGTTTTGGATAGATTGTATCTAGAGGATAGATATTTATCAGTCAAAATTGCCATGAAACAAGATAAATGATTTTATTACACTTGTTTTTTATTTAAATAAAAAGTTTACTCATCTTTTGTTCGATAGTTATTGATTCTTCTTGTTATAGTTGTTTAGAAATTCAACGCCTTAGAAAAAAAAGATGAATTCATCAAGTTTGAAAGTTCCTACGATAGGAGATGTGATTAAAGTCAATCAAGAAATTGCCGAACATAAAAACTCAAAGTTTTTGTTTCATTTCAAAGATTCAAAAACAACCTTTTCTTTTGAAGGAGTTGAATGGGAGCTTCGAATGTTTTCTTTTTACTTAGTAAACGAAAAAGAGGGCTCTATTCGATTTTATGATTACGTGAATTCAAAACATGATCTTTCAAAAGAACTTACTTTGGCTGTCATTCCTTCTGGATTACCTATTTACTTTTGGGCTGTGAATGATTCGGAATCTTACATTAATTTGTCTTTACGACCAATAAATTAAAAAAGTTATTATAACAACATCTTTTTATTCTTTCGATAATCTAAAGAATCTTGATGGATTATTATTTACAGTTTGATTCGATTGGAATTGAGGATTAACAAATGTAAGTAAGGTTCCACAAGGTGTAGCAAAAGAAGTCGAAGATTGAGTAAGAGGTCCATAACTGAAAGTTGCAGTATACACAGTATCAGCAGTAACGGTAACAGGAATAGTAATTGAATTTGTATTTGCTTGACCGTTTGCAGTAATAGTTACTGTAAGAGTAGCACTTCCTTGAGCAACTCCTCTTACTACATAAAATGTAGTTCCTCCAGATTGTACTGTAACAACATTTGTATCTGATGAAACAATGTTTAAGGTTTCAAAGTTTGGAAAAATATCTTGACCGCAGCTATTGATCAAAGCTCTATTTTAAAAGTTAATTCAATGATGTTTTTGTTTTTTCATACGTCAAGTTAATACAGACTTTCTGACATGATGTAAGCGTAATTGTTGGCAAAACTTGAGCCATAAGATCTTAGATCTAGAAAACTTTTTGAAACGGCAGTTTTTTTAAAAACAGAATAAAAGCTATTTGTTAACTATCTAAATTATTCGTAATAAAGAAAGGATTTTAGAATACTACAAACAAACTCAATATATTAAAGTTTTATTGTTATGTTCGTCTAATAGTTTCAAAAATTTTGATGGCTTTTTTACGAAGAGGATTTACATAAGTTAATCTATTAAAGTTATAAGTTTTTAAGAAGAAATTAAATCTTACAGTGTTCCGCAAGATGGATTAAAAGATCCAGAATTTACAATTGGATTTGCATATGAAAATTGTGCTATGTATTCTAAAGGATCACAAGAAGATGAAATGGATGATGAAGCTATAGATGAAGAGCTAATACTCGAAGAAAAAGTTTCTGATGATGTTTGACTTGAAGATGAAATAGGAATAGAAGAAGAGTTTTCAACAATTTTTGTTGATAAAACTGTTGCTACTATGATTCCAGTGACTAAAACAAATAAAGCCAAAACAATTCCAAAGATTTGTATTGAATTAGGCGTTGTAAACCTAGCTCTACGTGTTATATTGTTAGACTCCATCTATTTTTTTTTTGAAAATAGTTTGCCCCAAGCCTCAGATCTATAAAAGAGGGACATATTTGAATCGTTAGAGAAAGTTTTTTTTTAATAAATCGAAAGGACACAGATATCGCTTCGACTTTTTTTTATGAAAAGGCTATGTTATCCTAAAACATAAATCAATAAAAGACAATCATCTATAGCTAGGTTGTTTTCTTTGTTTAAGAGTCAAAAAAAAAGTTTAGTCTTGTTTATTGAGAAAGAAAACCAAAATAAGAGGTTGAATAAGTAAGTGATGAATGATGATAGAATAGAAATGAATCAAGCTGAAAAATTTCGAACTATGTTTAAATCTTGTTTGGATAAATTACCTGATAATATACTAACTAATGAATCGGATCCTGATGTTATTAAAATGGTTTCCTCATTAATGAAGATCCAAAGTAAAGCAGGAAAGAATGTTGAAAAAACTTATTCTTGGTTTCGATCTAGAGGTTGGAAAGTGAAAAGAGTTAGAATCAAAAAATCAACTAAGAAAACACAACAAACAACAAATCAATTTTCAGATATGCCTCCTTTAGAAGATCATAATCAATCGATTAAGAAAGAAACATTATAACGTATTTATTATTCTCATAAAACAACAAGTTTATTCGAAACGTAAAAAGAAAAATACAAGAACATTAAAGTTTGTTTTTAGTTTTTTTGTATTGTTTTAATCTTTTTACATTTGTACCTTGAATTACATCGTATTTGAAATCTATTAGAGAGTATAGTTTGTTGTTTTAGTGTTTGAGTTCTTGGATCTTTATACGCAATATTTGCTTGTAAGTAAAATTCGTCAAGTGGATGATAAGTAGTAACACTCAATCTAGTTACTGAAACACCTTGAATGATTTGTGGATTAATATCTCCCTTAAGATATTCGGTTTGATCGGTAAAGAATTCCTTTTTTTTGATTTTCGTAACTTGAATTAAGCTAAACTGTACATGGCCTTGATTGACTAAAATAGAAGGATCTATTGTATCTTTTTCGGAAAATATGATTTCCTTTTGAATAATCCTAATGGGACTAGGGCTTATAGCTCTGTTTTCTTTTTCGTAGCATTTTCTTTGTCCTTCATCTAACATGTCTTGAAAAACAAATCCTTCAATACACGGTAATAAAGGATTCTCTTTTCTGATTTGAGTTTCTTGAATATCCGCTTTTTCATCTTGATTATTTGGTTGAGGCTCTTGGATCCTTTTGTCCAATATGTTTTCTTCTTCAAAAATTGAAAATAACTCAGGGCCTTGTTCCGATAGACTTAAAGGAACATAAGCTGCATCAAGCTCAGTAGCATTAAATTCTAATTCTCTCTTTTGTTTTTTATTCTGTGGAATAGACTCAAGATCTTTCAAGTTTCCAAAATCGCCAAAATCAGACATCGTAGTTAATATTTTAATAGAATTTTCTTGACAAAACTTCCTATTAATTAGATCAATATGATGACCTTGAATTGGGAATAATAAACTATTATTTTTTTCGTTTACGTTACTTTTTTGCTCAAGTATACTAGGGTTAATAAAATCTAGTAACCTAAAAGGTTTCAATCTATTTTTATTCTGCTTTCTATTCTTCTTCTTTTCTAATCTCGATTTCACATAAGAATCGACTCTTTCTTTCTCATTTCGAAATAATAGTGATCTTATAAACTTATCCTCCAAATGTTTATTATTCAACATTCATGTAACTTTTTGTTTTCTCTACTTTCCTTTCTCTGAAAAACCTTGTTGCTTTGAATACAATTTTTATTACGCTTAACAAAATAAAAAAGTTTAATATACAAGCTACTTTCAACCAATCGATTTAAAAAGAATCCACTACTAAATACATTTTCATCACTTGCATTACATTCTCTTTTTACCTTGTTCTGAAGAAACGATTACACTTAATTAAGAGGTCTTAAGAGCAATTAAGCGAAAGGTTACATGCAATCGATTGCAGTACACCATTGATTGGTTCAATCGTTTTAAAAAAAGTTGAAGGACTTTTGAAAAGCTCATCGATTGAGTCCTTCTCTCTTTTGTTTTTTTTAAAAACAAACAATCGATTGATTGCTTCAATCAATGCATTCAATCGCTTTAAAAGTTGTTGTCATGAGATGTCATGGTCTTGTCATGGACATGTCGTCAGAAGTTTTAAAGAATAGGTTTAAGATTATCGTAAAGATACAATAAAGAGGATGGTTAATAGAACATATGGAGCGTAAGGAGAGTAAGACATAGTTTATTTTGAATGAAAGAATATAACAAGTAATAAAAAGACGATGTTTATTGTGTGTATAAAAATCAAGAGGATTTGTCTCTTTGATTAATAAACGATTTCCTTCTTATTCGAGTTTATTAATCATTCTTTTTAGTAAATTAAAATTAAACTAGTCTTCAAGCTGAAAGAAGATGGAAAACAAAGTAAAGAACTATGATACTATTAAAAAATGTTTCTTTTGTGGTGCTAAACATTCTCCTACGTGGAGGAGAGGATATTCTAAAGTACGACTTTGTAATAAATGTTCTATGAGAGCAAAAAAGTATCCTTCTTTTGTGTTAAAAGAAGATCCAGAAGATCCATTAACGATAAGAACAAAAATCTTCTTATACTATGGATTCTTAGCATTCCAAAAAGAAGAAAAGAAAAGTCTTGGATCTAAAAACATTAATCATTTGTTTATCCAATTCTTTATAAAAATAAACATTTTTAATATCCTCCGAGCGGTGTTTTCAGAGAACGGTTTTTCTTTGTTATCTTTTTGTTCTTGATGTTTTTTGATGATTTCTTTTTTACGACTTTGATCGTTTTCTTTTTCTTGGCTACAACTTTCTTCTTTTTTGGCGACGCTTTCTTCTTTGGTGAAGTCTTCTTTTTCTTTGCAGAAGTCTTCGCTTTCTTTGGTTTCTTTTTGGTTGGTGAATTGATTTTTCTTTTCTTTCCGACATTCTGTTTCTTGATAGAAGGCTTTTTCTTCAACTTTAATAATTTGATGAGTTCTGCTTTTTTAAGTTTCTTCTTTTCGGCAGGAAGTTTCTTGAAATCAGCCAACTTTTTGATATCGGCTAGTTTAATATCATTCATCTTTTGTATTAATAAATTTAATCTTGATCTTTTGGTTCCCTAAAAGAAACGAATAAGTATTTTTACTATTTACCTTGTTAAAATCCAACAGTAGTTCGAAATCTCTTCTTCATCGTAAGTGTATGCTTTTTTGGTTTTTTTCTTGAGAAAAGGCTGTTTTTTTAATGTAAGCGTTTTTGATGGTCAATAAAGAAAAAGGCTTTTGAAACGCAAAGCAAAAGAAGAAGAAAAAGAAGAATGGTTGATTTGGGTGTTTTGATTCGTAAGTTAGATGGGGAATATAGGATTTGGATTCCTTATTTGTTTTGGTTTTGTATGGGTAGTTCTTTTACCATTTTTGATGAAATACACATCTACTTTGGAATTATGGATCATTCGAATAATATTGTTCATCAACTGTTTCCACCATGGTTTTCTCCTAATTACGGAGTAGGAGGATTGTTATTCTACTTCTTTCATAGTTTGTATTTTCCAAAAAAGAGATTGAGTATAGCCGGAGGAAATGAGTTTCCTTTATCGCTTTTGATAAAACAAATAGTTTTGGGTATTTTTGTTTATCTCTTATCTGGATTGCTTTGCGGAAGAGGCTTAGAAAATACTATATGGCCTTTTGTTTGTGGAGTATCGTTGATTATCATTGCAGGATTAAATTCCAATATTTTTCTTCCACCTGTTTTATGGTTTACTATCATTTCTTGCTCTATCGGTGTAGGATTCGAATGGTTTATGAGCTATCAATCCTTTGGATTTAAACATGGCGTTTGTCCTTCTTTATCGTGTCTTGGAACTAATGTTTCCATGTCTTGGCTTCCTGCTATTTACTCTGTAGCTTGTTCTTTTATGCATCGTATCATTCTTGGAGAATGAAAATCAAATTTAAAAATAAAGTAATAAATAAATCTTGTTCTTTTGTCAATTTCATAATGCTAGAAAGATAAACAAAGAAAGAAAAAAAGAATGAACCAAGATAAAAAACAGTTAAACAAGAAACCTTACAAGATCGATACTGTAGGAATTGTTTTTCTATCGTTATTTCTTGTATTTTGTTTGATCATTATCTTAGCTTTCATTGTTAAAGCATGTCAAAGATCCGTTCTTAGCGTTTCTTTTTCAAAGACAAAACCTACATCTCCAACTTTAAACGATCGAAAATGGCCTATTATATTTGAGAATGATTTATTTTTTGATCGTTATGTTCGTTCTCAAGCACATGCTTTTCTTATTGACGATGATGGAAGGCCTTGGTATAAAGTGATTTCGAAAGTGAAAACAGCTTCTAATGTTTTGTTTTCTACCGACAAAAGTAAAACAGAAGGATGGAAGCCGTTATTTTGGGAGAACTTTTATAATCGGAAAGTAGATAAATTAATGGTAGATGGAGCAAACTTGATGCTTTGGGACAATAAAGGTTTTGTTCACTATCGAAAAGTTTTGAAAGATAAACGATCTGGAAAAGATGATTTACTCTATGAATTTGTTGATAAAGTTAATAAAACAAACTATTGGTTTCCTGGTTGGTCTTTAACATTGGTTGTATTAGATCATTTATCTTCTCGACTTCAAGTTCCCAAAAACAATCAAGTGGCTATGGCTCACAGAGGTTTTTGGAATTCCTATGTTCAAAACGTAAAAACTGGACAAAAGTACCATGAAGTTAAAGTAGTTGGTGGAAATACAAGTCTTTATCGTTATGATGGTGAATTTGTTTATCTTGCGGACGCTCTATGTCCTGGGACCTATATTAAAAAGTTTCAAGTACCTGAAAAACTTGACCGTGTTAGACTTTGTGGTAGCGCTTCTGTAGTTTGTTTCATGGGTTATCAACCGATAACTGGAATATGGAGAGGCTATTGGAAACTAGTAGATTTAGATACTCTAGGTTTTATGCCTCATGTTAACTTTTATACCAAAGTCGGTACAGAATGGATTACTATTCCTGCGGTTCCTTCGGACGATAAAACGTTAGATATGAAAGGCTGTCTTATTGTAAATAAGGGAAATAATACAAGACAACTAGAAACTTGGTTTACAAGCGACAAGAACAAAAACCTTATTATGAAAGCTGAAATCAAGTTAGAAAGAAATGCAACTTGGAATGTAAAATTAATAGAATAATAAAAAAAAAGTAAACATAGTTGTTTTTGAATTTTGTTGAATAAATTATATTATCTTCATTCATTCTCAATTACAAAAAAGATGTTTATGATGAGATGTTTCCAGACTATTAAAAGATCATTTAATAGGTCTTGGATCTAGACTTGGACATTTTTTTGGATGCAGACTTGACCTTCTTGGTTCGTCGAGCCTTCTTGGGTCCCTTTCGTCTCTTAGTACAGTCGTTGACGAGCTTGTTAATCAAAGTGCTCTTTTTCAATTTGCTGAGTCTTTTTCTCATCTCGACTTTCTTTCCAGATTTTCTGGAGGATCGTTTCATTTTAGCAGGCATTTTTTTGTTTTTTGATTTTTTTAAAAACTGAAAGTTGGTTTTTTTCAAAAATTCCTATCATCAGCCTACAAAATTCTTTCAAACCATCAACTCTTTATCTTTTTTATCCTTTTTATCATTTATCGCTTTTTTTCTCACAAAACCCTCAGAAAAAACATCTTTTCTCTGATAAAAATTGAAATTCTTCTCTTTTCTTAATAAAATTCACTAGTTTTAACTTGCTTAATCGATTTATTCTCTCTGATTATCTCGAAAACAATCTAAATTATTATCTTATATTCTCATACAAACTCGATAATGAACTAATCCCTTTTTGTTTTTGATCTTGTTTTCTTACTATTTATTTTGTAAACTCTAAGTAATAAAAAAAACACAAGTACAAATGAATAATCTGTTTATTATTTATGAATGGATCGTAACTTTACAAATTGACTAAAGTTAAGGATAGGATGGACTATATTAGCTGACTTTATTGGAATAACTGAATTAGAAGAATAAGTAACCTTTTGGATTTCGTTTTCAAATTCATCATCAAATTGGTTTTCTCTGTGAAGTTTAAAGCCTTTTAATTTCAAAAACTCTCGAATCTTTAGTTTGTAGTCATTTCGATAACCATGTTCTATGGTAATAAAGTTGATATGATACTTGGCAAAATTAAACACTTTTAATACTTCTAATTCTGCGCCTTCGATATCGATAGACATATAATCAATAATCAATGGACAGTTATTTAAATCTAACACCTTTTCCAGCGTAGTGGTTTTCACTTTATGTTTATCCTTTTTCTGAAACTGAGAAGAAAAGTAATTATCATTTCCTTCAAGTCCAGAAATTCTAACTAACATATCATTTCCCTCTGGTATTTCGTTAGACTTTGGAAATTCTAATTCTAACATAGTCTCTTTAGACCATAAACATTGATTTACACATATCGAAGATCGATTCTTTTTCAAATCTTCAAAAACAAAAGGATTTGCTTCTATACAAATTCCTTTCCAACCTAAATTCTTTTCTAAAACAAACGTATTACTCAAATTAACTCCATTATGAGCTCCAATGTCTAAAAAGAATCCATTAATTCCATAGTTTATTACGTTTTCAACATAATATTTATCTTGACCAATTTGTGATTTATATTCGATTTTAGAAGAATCAAACTTTGGAGCAATAACAGGTAAATGAATTTTTACAATATGATTGTTTGTTTTGTTTTCTTCAACTACTTTTGGACATTTTGCGTCTTTATAAGTTCCTAACTTTAACTTTTGTCTATACTCGTTTCTTCTGTGATCTAAATCACAGACTGCATAAAAATGGGTAGGTTCCCAAACAAAAGCGCTTTTAGCAACGTTTGGATGAAAGTGGGAAAGACACCACTTTGTAGATTCATTACTCCAACCATAAATTTTATTATCTTTTAAAGAATAAAAGTGTTTATCCATAAAAATCATCGCTAATTGAAAACATTGATGAAGAACTTTTACTTTTGATTCGTCGAGTTCGTTATGTTGAGAAATAGCTTGATTTCCAACAAAATCAAAATAGGTGCCTACTAAATCAACGTTTAATCGTTCAATATTATCTCCTATTCCGTCAACAAAGTAATATCCCTTTCCGTAATTTTTAATGTATTGACCGTTTCCAGAAATACTCATCATCATAATGTGAGGTTTTGTTTTTAAAGCTCCTTTAATAAACTCAGTTAAAGAGTGGGCTGTACCATGTATGTCCACAATTAAAGTATCATTATCTATCAATTTTGAAGCGTATTGAATGTAATCTATAGTTGGATGAAAATACAAAACTCTCGATGCATAAAAAGTATGAGCTTCTACATCTGGATATAACTTTTGAAATACTTTCTGTAAGAAACAACAATCTCGAGTTGCAAATAAAACTCTTTTAATATTCTTTTCTTTCATTTTTGAATAAACTCCATGTGCTCCCATTACAAGAAATGGAATGTTCGTAGACACAAATTCGTTCCAAAGGTTGAATTTAACATCTTCAACTTGTGAGTTTGATAATCTAAGCATTCTAGATAAATTGGCTAGATCGAACATTGAAATTTTTATTAAATCAAGTTCTTTAGTCGTGTATTGTGATGCTTGATAATGGTGTGTTTGTATTCCTTTTGTTTTTGGAGTTTGTACATCCGAATGTAAATTGTCTCCAATGTGATCTGTTACTTGATATCCTTTTTGTTTAACTGTATCCCAAATCCATCCTTGACTTTTTCCTCCCGGTGATACAAAGATCTTGTTTTTGTCGACTTTTCCTAATCCGTTCTTTTCCAACAATTGTTGCATCATTTCAACAGTAATGTACATGTCCGAAACAAAAATATCGTTTGATTTTACTTGTTTACAAATTGGAACAATAGGAAAAGTTTCTTCCAACTCAATATTCCACTCTTTCTCTTTTAAAAAGTTTACAACATGAGGCTTCTCATTTGTAATCTTTGTAAACTGTTCCCAAATAGAATTCCAAGTTCCGTCTGATTGTGACTCTGCTTTCTTTCTTAAATTTTTAAAATCGTTAAACTTTGTTTCTCTTTCAACCCGATCAAAAATAGAATCAGGATGACCGTGAGCTCTTCCAATTAAGGTATCAAAAACATCAAAAGAGGCAACTTTGATCATTTTTGATATCGTAAAAACTTTTATTGGTGAGAATGTCTAACAGTATTCTAGCTAAAAAAAGTAATGATTTTTATTGATGTTTTTTTGTTTTTAATAATAAGAAGCAAAGGTTTTTTCACTGAATTGAGCATAATTCATAGATTCATCCCATCGAGTATGTAAGTAAGGTACGCCTTCTGGTAAATACTTGGGTGATGAAGCATTTAAAACTAAGTCTTTATCAGCTCCTTTTGGTAGGGTCATAGATTCCTCGGGCATTGGACCCATAAAAACAGCCATAGATTCTCTACTTATTCCTTTAGCCTCTATCCCTTTAGGAGCTTTTACACAATGAGGTGTTGCTTGTAGTATTCCCCCAGAATGTATACACGCAGTTTCTCCAATTTGAAAAGCAATACAATCGGAAGGAATATCTACTTTTACAATTGAACCATTTCTTGCTTTTACGTATAACCCACTTTTTGGATCAGGATTTGGAACTTCTTTTCCTTCTTCGTTTAAGTACATAGCAGATATTAAACCCGTTAAAGATCCATGATCATTATGTCATCCACACCTTTTAACTATTAATTAACTGTAATAAACGAATTATAGTTTACCACGAAGAATAATCAGACGATACCTCGTCGTCTTTGGATGGAAAGTAATGAAGTAATCTTGCTTTAGGACAAGTAGATTTTGCAATTGTTTCAAGTAATCGAAAGCTTGGATAGTCTGGATTCTTTGATTTTACATATCTATCACAATGCATCAAAATCATTATTCCAAGAAATATAATACATCTTGAAATAACTTGAAAGTCTGATGCGAAAAATGGTAATTCTTCAGTAGGCCAAATATTTGGATGATAAAATGTAGGATATTTGTTTATCAATTCCATGTCTTTCGTTGGTTGATCGTATAAAGGATTTGCGTAAAAAGATCCTTTCAAAAGGTCGGGTTTATCTTTACTCATTTTCTCTAGAAGATGAATTACTTTGTTTGAAAAAAAATAGATGTTTACCTTTTCCATGGCTCCAACCAAAACTATAATAAGACTCTTTATCTTCGTATTTGCTTTTTACTTGTTCAGGAAAATCAGCGAATCTTAATAAACATGATTAATCATACTATCAATATTTTACTTTTTAGCCATCGGTAAAAAACTTTCTCTAAACTCTTTTGCCCCAGGAGCGTTCTTTATGAGTAAGACTCCTAATCCATCAAATCCAAAAGCAGCTTCAATTTCTTTGAATAAATTATTCGAATTGACTAGATCTGTAAAATCTAATGTAACAACAGGGTTATGTTCTTGTATTGACATGAATAAAGAGTTTTTCTAAAGGTTCTTCAAAGAGAGTTTTGTAAAGAAAAAACTTTTTTTTTCCTAATCGATCAAAGACTGATATATGGAAAACGTAAACGAAAAGAAAAAGTTAAGAGAGTTATTTCGTTTATTACAAGAAAAATCAAACGTTGAAATAATTGAATGGTCTGTGGATGTGATTCCGAACGCAAAAGAATTATTTCATCTGTGTAAAAAAAGCTCTGAATCATCTCGTTTTAAACAAGTACAAGATCTACAAGAATATATAGATCGTTTGCTTTCTGGTGAATCAAATGGATGGGTATTAAGATCAAGAGAAGAAAAAGTTTTAGGTATTTGTATCTTTCGAAAATGGATACCTTTTAGAATTCAAAGAAATCAAATGATAAAACAAGACTTAAAGTCTACTACGAAACAAGAAGCAGAATCGTTTAAAGAAAACTTTCGTTTATTGGATAAACAAAAAAAGTTAAACCAATTTTCTTCATCATCTATTAAAATCAATGACTTTGAAGATAGTTGTTTAGAATTACAACTCATATGTGTTAACGAAAAGGCCAAGAAACAAGATCCAAATCTTTTGAGTTTATTGATCACTAGAACTTTGTTTGAAATCGATCTTTCGATAGTAAAGATAAGAAAGCCTTTTTCTTCAGCATCTCCAGATTCTATAGATTTTGTAGCCATAAAAACTCTAACAAAAGAAGATGAAGAAACTATTAAATCATTAGGATTTCAGCCTATTCAACTTTTCGAAGACAAAGCTCATCAAATACCACTCAAATGGTTTAAACCTTCTATAATCGAAAAGTTAAAACAAATATTATCGAAAAAAGCAATAAAAACCAAAACACCATCCGAAATCTATTTAGAAATCTTTTCTAAAGAACCTCAAGAATTAGAACAATTGTTAAAGTCATCTTCATCCGAAGCATGGAAAGAATTGGTTTATCAAATCAAAAATTTGAAAGGAGAGGATTTTACTTCTGTGGAACAAGACATTATAAGTAACCAAAAGCCTATTATGTATAAAAGTTTTCCATTCTTTTCGCCTTCTTGTATGGAATCTTTAGGATTCAAAGTTCATCAAGAATTAAAAGACTTTCATCATTCTTTACTTGTCGGAACTCAAAATCAAATTGTTTCTCAAAGCTCTTCAAAAGAAATCTTATCTACTCCAGAAAAACTAAAACCTACTAAACCTGAAGTGAAGCAAGAATCAAATGTAAAAAGAATTTCTTTTGTAAGAACACAAGTGGAAGAGATGATAAAGGAGATAAAGCTCGAAGAGAAAGAATTGAACCTAGTTTCAAAGCGAATAAAGGAATGTACGTTTGAAGAAGCAAAAAGGTTAGAGACAGCAATTAATGACGATATTCAAACAAAGGATGTAGAAACATCTGCTATACTTACCGTTTCAACATTGAAAATAGATAGAGTAAAAGTTTATGCTTTTGTAGACTTTATATCTTATCGATATCGTAGTTTGATTGGTAAATATAATGGATTACTACAACAATTACAACGAGATGTTAAAACAGATGAAAATGATGAAAAGATAATAAAATACAAAAAACAAATAGATTCATTAAACAATGGTTTCAAGGCTTCCGAAAGAGTTTTATTAAGGTGGTTAAGACATACAAAAGTAATTGATCACATATATCCTGAAAGTGAATTCTACTTACTTGATTCGTCGTTAAAAGAATCTATTAAAAAGTTGGCCCTAACTAAACTCGATAAGGCATTACAAGAAGAATCACTGTCTGACGATGATGGAAAAGAAAGAGTTTTTGAAACGAATAAAGTAGAAAAAGAAATGGATCAATTAAGCATCGATGCTCGTTATTCTATTATTAAAAACATAATTCTAAATAAACTAAAGTCTTTTCAACATAAGGATTCAAGTGAATTGGTTGAACGTTATATTCAACCTATTAAATCGGGAAAAGAGAAAGTTTTACTAGAACAAAGACAGCAACTTCAAAATGAGTTCATTACCAGACAAAATGATCTTCGACAATATGCTTCATTAAAGCCTTTAATTCATAACCCTTTCTTTATAAAACTCTTTGAACAAACCATTTTACAAAAGACGATGAATTCAATGTTTGAAAAAATGACACAAGTGTTAATAAAAGATTTGTTTGATCTATGGGATTTTGGATGTAAAATAGCATTCAGCTTTCAAACTCGATTTGCTATGGAAGAAAAAACAATTCAAGAGAACCCATTCATAATCGAATCAACATTAACTTTTTTCGTTCATAGATTTCTCTTAAAACAAGAACCTGATTCAATAAATTATTGGTACAAACTTTCTGAGTCGATCAAAGAATTGAAAAACTCAAAGAGAGATTCTATTCGTAATGTTGAATCAAAACAAACATTCATCGTTGATAAAATTGTTTATTGGATTCTTTCTTCTTTATCTGAGCTTGGAATAGAATTAAGTTTCTCTAGGTTTGTGATTACAAACCCAAATAAACCATTTACTGACTTTGTTCAACAATTTAAAAACTCAACGTCATGGAAAAAGGATTTAGAAACAAACTTTTCTTTATTTCTCGAAAATAATACACAATTTTCTTTAAATTACATGGATGCTGATGGTTGGATTCAACAAGTTTCTTCCAATCTATTGAAAAGAATTCCAGAGCCTCGATTTAAGTCTTGGTTCTATCAAGGATGTTCTATTATTACAGAAATCTTAACAACTTATAAATACCTTTTAAAAGAAATTCTTTTAGACTCGTTGGAATTTGAAATACTTTCAAGACTTGATTCTGATTCATTTAAGAATCAATCTCTTCAATACTCTGAAACTCTTTATAAAAAGCTAAAGAAATCTTGGTCTCGTTTCTTTGGTATAAACGTTGAATTACCCAAAGAATTGCTTCATTTATTTGATGATCCTAATCTCTTTAAACAATGGAAACAAAACACAAATCAGTTCTCTTTTGATTCTACTTTTACTTCTCAAATCGAATCAAAGGATAGTTTTCAATCTATTAAAAAGTTGTTCAATCATAAAATCATACCTTCTCCGATGATCACTTGTTCGTTGATTAGAGAACACTCGCTCTCTCAATACTTAAAAACACAAATGAACTTTGAATTTCTTTATCATTGGCCTGAAAGATTAATACGTTCTTTTTATTATTTTGGAAACAAAAGAGAATCTTATGTTATAAAACGAGGTATCCCAGATGCAACATTTGAAGTAGATACGAGCCTTGTTGAATCAGAGGATATGAATCAATTTCCTTTTTGGAATATGATGACGGATTACCAAAACGTTGAAACACGATTGTTTTTTAGAATGCCTCAAGTTACATTCTCTCTGAAAAAGAAACAAGATATAAAAGGAAAAGGATTTTTATGCTTTGAAGATTTAGGTATTCTTGATACCTTGTCAAATAATGAATGTTATTTATCACCAAGAATCACATTATTACTTTCTTCCTTTTTTGATTTAGGATTTAAGAATCCTTTCGATGGAGCAAATATGAAATATGATTCTATTCGATCTTTCTTTGCAGAGTTCTTTCCAGATTTTGATCTTTTGGAAAGCTCTATTCGACGATCATCCAATGATAAAGAAATGAACGATTCTTTTGATTCTTTACAACATTTCTTGTGTCAAAAGTTTGATCAATGGAAACGATTACCTCTTATTTATGAAGAAAATAAAGTGAATACCATCGATTTGATAACCGATTGTTTTACAAACGATGGAACGTTTGTGAGTAATGGAATTCACTACCATCCTGTAAACGAAAAGACGAGTGTAAAATTCTCAAAAGAAAACGAAAACTTTGTCTGGATATTTGGAGATGACTTTTATAGTCGAATTTCTGGTACTAAAACCGATGGATTTCTAGATAAAAAGTTATCCTCTTATCTTGGTTTTGTATCTTACAAATGCGATGTATGGCCGAGAGACCAAAAGAAAAGGACAACATTAAATAAACCTCAATTTTCAAAATCTGGTTTATTAATTGAACCAAAAACAAAAAACTCTTACAATAAAACCTTGTATGATCCTTATCCAAAGGCTGGTCATTTATGGCATCTTGAAATTGAACCAACGCCAAAAGCTAAAAAAGTTTGGTTTAAGCAAGAGAAAAATGGAAAATCATGGAAAGGTTTTATCACTAGTGTAATCGAGTTTGATTCTTTCTTTCAACCAATTTCTACATCTAATACATCTTCTGAATCATTCTCTTCTCAAGCAGAGAATCCGACTTTCTTTTCTGGAAAGATACCCTACTTACCTATTGTTCCAGCCATCTTTAAAACAATCATTGAATCTTTCTTTCAATTAAAAGAAAAGGGCTTTCAATCTTCTACAATATTACTTGTTCGTTTGAATAGAATCAAAAGATTGGGATTACTTCCAGAAAATGTACTCGTTTACATTTTACGAAAATACTTTGACTTTGCTCTTTGTCTTTCTTCAAAAGATCAAGTTTTTACATCTATAAATGATAAACCTTATGAAATTGATATGAACGTAAAGAATCAATGGAGGGTTTATACGACTATACAAAGAAACCAAAACGGAGAGGTAGTGGATATAGATCGTTGGGAAGAAATAGATGATAAAGAACCATTCTTAATTCGACCTATACCATCTTTAGATGAATTCTGGCGTCTGATACAATATTATTTATTTTACTTTTTTGAACACCAAACACGAAACTTTGAAAAAACCAACTTGAATGATATTCCATCTTTATTCGACTTTTTAACTGCTGATAAAGATATAAAACTATCAAATCTAAGCACAGTAGGTCCTGTTCATAATACAGGATTTGATCGATCATTATTCACAAACCAATATTTGGAAAAGTTAAAAGCAGATAAAAATGTTATTCCGAAACATTCAAACCAAACTTTTTTAACAACAAAGCTAAACGTTCATTGTTCTTTAAATGCTTGTGATTTAGAAACTGTAATCTCTTCTTCGAGGAATTCAGCATTATCGCTTCATTCTTGGTTGGACGAAAACTTAGATCCTTGGATTTTATCCAAATACAATCCTACGTTGAAAAAGTTGAAAACTTACTTACCAGAATCATTCCATCCATTTTTTAATCTAGTGTTTTATTCTGATTTTTATCTGGATCAAGATAGTATAAATGATTATAAAACGGATGTCAAGAAAGACACTAAAAAACAAGAGGAAGAGAGTTATTTAAAAGCTGTGTTGATAGGAGCTAAAGAATTTCGACTTTATTCAGAAGAAGAAAAAGAAATGAAGTTTTTTCAATTACCGATATCTTCGGAAAGATCAAACATTTCCATATGGCTGTGGAAAGAACTAAACAAAGTCGAAAAAGTAGAATTAATCCGTCTATCACAAACCTTTGAAAACAAAAACTATAAACAATACCTGATTAAACTGTATAGAAAGTATGATCCCTTGAAACAGAAAATTCATAGACCTTTTAAATCCATTCCGTTTTCAAAAATTACAAACCCAACTGTTATTTCATTTATTTCTATCATCGAACAATATGTTAGAAAACATCCAAGTCTTGTTCCAAACTTTAAAGCATGGGATTCTATGATTTTGAATCATGAAACAAATCCGTTTATCATGGATTCCAAAAGAGTCTTAATGCAGATCGAACAAGGTTGGAAACAAATCGATAAAAGATTTTCAAGCAAGATAACTTTTACAAAAGAACAACAACAATTACAAGATAAAAGTTTGTCACAAATATGTAATTCTATTCTATCCGAATTTGCAAAGTCTCTATTCATTTACATAAACAAAGAACTTGATTGGATTATTCATTCATCTAAAACACAACCTAATCGATTAGATTGGAATGGATCGAAATCTATGCAACAACATCGAAAAACAGTCAGCGAATTACCTTTTCAACAAAGCGATTTTGTTAAAAATTGTGTGTTTTGGCAATCTCTTTACATACTCGACGTTTTATTGATCGATCCATTAATTTCTACTTTATCGTTTAAAGATGCTTTAGATTTCTTAAACAAGATAGCTTGTACCTTCAATTTAGGACAAAGACCAATTGTAATTACTACATTACCTAATCGTCCTATTTTATTCGACATTATTCCTCATAAAGATAAGAAATTATTTTCCAAATACCAAAACGAAAGAACGAATAAACCAAATCTATCTTTGAAAGAACAACACTTAACAGACCTTGGAATCTTTACGAATGAACCAAAAGTAGATAACAACAGAGGAAGAAAGTATGATTCTATAAACCTAGAAGAAATAGACGTAGGATCTTTGGATTCAAATGTAGAAAAAACACAAGTTTTCTATTCGAAAAATAGTAGTTTTTACCGTTTGATTTATTCTGGAACTTGGAGAAAAGATGGTTTCTTTACTAAAAAACAAGAACCAATGAGATTACATTTACAAACAAATTCGGACGTTAATTTAACGAAAAAACAAGCAAAAGAAAAGCTAAGTGAAATATGGAATCAATTAAACTTTGATCCATCAAAAGAATCTCAAATCGAATGTTTGGAAGAAATAAGTGTTCATTTAGAAGATAATTCAAATATCTTACGACAAATGAGGTTTCCCTTTTCGTATAATCCCGAGTATAACAAGCTTTATAAAACTCTACAATTGTTAGAACTTATTGCCTCACAATGAAAAAAAACCACTAGTTAATTACTTTTTTTTAAAATAAAAATTGTTATCGTACCAAATCAATGCTTTTCTTTCTTTTCATGACTCGATAGAATAACAACTTTTTTAAAAAAACAGATACATTTGAGATAAGTGAGAGATGACAGACTTTGAGACTTGGGGGCCTGTGTTTTGGTGGGTTTTGCATTGTATAGCTGCAAATTATGCAAAAACCCCAACCGAAAATGAAAGACAAGATATGGTTACTTTTATGAATAAATTAGCCAATTTTCTACCGTGCCCAACTTGCAGGAATCATTTGAAAGACTATCTATCCAAACACGATATCTATCCTTCTACGGTTTCAAGAGAACAACTTGAAAGATACATATTTGAATTACACGAGGACGTAAACACAAGAAATAGAAAAGCTCAAAAACATACATTTGAAGAAGTACAAAAAGCATTTGAATCGGGAAAACCATGGAAAGAATTTGGCGGTTATCCGATTAAAAACTCTCCAAGATACACAAATGTTGATTCATCTCAATTCTTTGCTCATTTCAACACTTTAGAAAACAACAAAAACGATAACTCAGCAGGTTCTACAAATTTAGTTGGAGAACCTGGTTCAGAAAGCAATAACTCTGTTATGATTGGATTAATCGTAGTAGGAATTGTTTTAGTGTTAGTTGTTGTTGGATTTATAAGTTACGCAGTTATTGTAAACAAAAAGAACAAAACACAAACAAAGAAAGATTCATTTGTTTCTTAAACAAGCTGGTTTTTATTATTATTGTTTTAAAATAAACTCGATTGAAGAATACATTAGTTCACAAGTTTCTTTGTTAAGGAGTTTTGGAAGAAACCAACAGGTAGAATCGTTTGTTTGAAAAGATTTTGTTACGTTTAATGTTTCGTAAGTAGAGAGTTTGTTTTCTTTTGAAAGTTGTAATAAAGGTTTTAAAATCGAACGAGTTTCAATAAACCAATAAGCAACGATTTTAGAATGATTTGCTTTTAAGAACAAGTTCTTTTCTTCTTCGCTACTTGAAACCTTAAATGGAGAAAAGCTTTCATCCCAAGTTTCTGTCTTTGTCTTTGAAATAAAACAAATCACTTCAATGTTTGTAAAGTTTTTTGAAACAAACTCTGCAATCTTTTCACAATAAAGAAAGCCCACATTATTGTTTTCTTTTAAACTTATAGGTTCCGGAAAGAATGGGTTAAAGTTTATCAACCCTTCATTTTCTTCAACACATACATTCAAACAACTTAAAACAAAGTATCTAGTCTCTTCCATCCTGCTTTAAAGACACAAGAAAAAAACGCACTATTATTTTGAGTATGTTGAAAAACCTTTCTTTTATTCAAATAAATAAAACAACCAAGTTATCAAGTCTTGATCATCTTCGCAGGTCTTTCGTCTTGAGGATCTCTGTTAAGATCGAAATTAATTGGCTTAACAATCACAACATCCGTAGAGTTTTTGAACGACTCGATCTCGAGCTTTAAACCTTGTTCATCATAGAAAATCTTGAGAGGGAACTTGACGTTCTTTCTGGCATTTTCAACAAACAAAGTTTTTGTTGTTTCGCAATAATCTAATAAAGGCAAGGTCGAATAACACAAGCGATCACAATCTTTCATGAAATTCGGTCTTGTAAGTCCAGGATCTCCCTTTTTCAGCTTAAACATTTCTATTCCCCATTCACCGGCCATTTCGGAATAATGTTCTAATAAGATTTCGTAAAACTGTTCAAAGAACTCTTGTTCTTCTTTGGTACTATTCTCGGTAGGAGAAAAGGCGTCTACGATTCCTTTCCAGTATGGATCTGTTTCCTCTTTCAGACACTCAAAGATCGAAGTATCATGAGCAAATTCTTTAGCAAAATCTCCAAGATCGAGGCCGTCCAGCTTCGAAACCAATAGAGGCAAAGTAGTATCCTTTTCGATATAATCAACCACAAAAGTGTGGAAAATATCGGCCATAAGAATTCGGAAACACATCTTCTTCCAATACAAGCAAAAGGTCATAATATGTTCGAATTTCTTGGCTTTCCATGCTTCTTCAGAAACTCCACATAAAAAGGTCAGCAATTTATACATTCCTTCATCGCTAACAAGAATCGAAGGATGTAAAGAAAAGGTAGAAGCCATTGGAGAAAGGTAGAGAGAAGGGAGAACTTTGTTGTTGATTTGGTTTTGTTTTTCAAAAAGTGAAAACTTTTCCTTGTCAAAAACCAAAGAACGTTCGTACGAATAGATAAAAAAGTTTTTTTTTCCTTGCTAAGGTTGGAGACGTTTCCAAGTAATTCAACAAGAGAAACAAAGAATGAATAATCCAAAAAAGAGAGAGATTTCAAGTTCATCATGTTTAATGTGCGGAAAAGTAACTAAAGATTTAAATCCTACGTCGAATATGTGTGAAGCTCTATGTCATGTGTTTCAACAAAAGTTTGTAAATCAATCCTTGAAAAAAGCAAAACAAAAAAAGACATTATCTAAATCATCCCCATCGATTATGGTCACAACACATGAAAAGGTTATTGATTCGAATGAACAATTTAAACAAGAAGAAAACCAAGACCATCAGTTATCAATGTTATCATTATCAAAATATCAAGAATATCCGATTTATTCATCAGAAACAGATATTACAGAAAAAAGACACAAGTATTTCGTTTACGATAACTTTCATATATGTAAAGTTGTTGATGGTTTTGACAATTTATTAATGTTTCATAATCATCAATACGAACAAAGGATAGATAATGGTCTAGTTACATTTCATGATCTACCAATTAAAAATACTCGAATCTTTTATTGTTTATCAAAAGATTCAAAGTTTTGCGATAACTGTACAAAGTTTCTAGAGTTACAAACCCATCCAAACATTTCTCATGGTATAAAACCAAAACCTTGCATTCATTACAAAAGACTATAAAGTAAATAGTTTATTATGTTATAATTAAAACAAGGGAACAATAAATTGTACATTAAATCGTTTTATTGGCTTTATCAAAGGTAGTTCGTTTAATAAAAATGGATTAGATTTTATTTGGTCGAATGAAAAAGTCTTTAAAGATTTAGTTGAAAATGCTTTAACTAGTTCAAAGTCTTTAGGAAACACCAACGATGATTGTAAAACACTACTTCCTTCTTCTTTTCCAACATTTGGTTTTTCGAATAAAAAAAGTTTTTGAAATCGATTATTTGTAACATTGTCTTGAGTCAACTTTATCATAGCCAATTGATCAAACAAAAAGGTAGTAGGATTGTATCTGTAAAGATAAATAGAACCCGTAAGAAAAGGCTTTTTCAAATCCCATACGTCAGGAATATCAATAAATCTTTGTATTGTTGGATCAGCATTATTAAATTCTAATGAATCGATAGACCAATTAAAACTTGTCTCTTGATTAACAAAAGTTGTTGCTTTTGAAATAAATACATTTAACCAAAAATCAAAACAAGAACAAGTAATTGGTATCTTTGTTATTGTAGTTCTTTTCGAATTGATGAAATAAACAAACTCTAAAATCGAAAGTGGTAGTTGATCCAACCATTTGAGAAACTCGTTATTGTTTTTAACAGAGTTTATAAAATCGATTGCTTCCTTTATTTCAAAACTCTTTGCCATTTCGACCAAAGTTAAAACTCTTTTGGAAGGAATTTGAGCTCCATTTGCTATCGCTTTTGAAATTCCTTCACAAAATTGATTCTTTAAATACAAAAGTCTTGATTCTTCTATTCCGTAAAATCCAACAACTAGAATTAACTTGGCAGCAAATCTAACTTGTATAGGATCCGAAAAGTTGATTGTTATAATTCTAAAGTCACATTGACCAAATAAAACAGAAATGATTTTAGCCAAGTCTTCTTCTTTATCTTTCAATTCAGAAAACAGATTAACAAAACTTGTTTCTTCTGGTATAAAACTACTCAAGTCAAAAGGAAAAGGCAAGTAAACAGAAATAGATGGGTTATCTTTTTCCGATTCTTTTATAAAGTTTTCTACGATGCTACTCATTGATTCGACAACTCGTAATAGGTTTTTTAAAAACAAAAGGATGTTTCTTTTATTAAACAAGTTATAAAAAATAAAGGATTTGTTCATCTTGATCCATCTCGTTTTCTTTGTGGAAAAAGAGGTCCAATCCAAACCATATCGCCTTAACCTTATCTCCCTTTTTGTATTTTGTAAAATCTTTGAGAATCGTACAATTTTCAAAAGCACAACTTCTCTTGTTTTCTTCTGAACCTTCTGATATGTACTCATATTCAAACAAGCCTAAAAAGTTCTTTTCTCCTTCTCTTGGATATTTAACAAAATTGAAATCTTCATGGGTCGGTGAAATAATAATAGAAGGCTTTTTTCCTTCTGTCTTTTTATCCTCTTCTTCCATAACCTTTCTCTTCGACATTCTGATTAAACTAAGTTGTTTTTAAAATGAACAGAAAAAGTTTGTTTTATTGAATCAAGTTAACAAAGTAAATTTGTACATTTTCTGAACCAAATGTCTTTTCTTGGCCAAAGTAACGAATAGCATCAATTGTAATTCTTTTGAAAGAAAAGTCGTTTCCATTAAGATTACTTTCTTTAGAAAAATCTATGGACTCTAGTTTCTCTCTGTTTAAGGATTCATTTGTAGGATAAATAAAAGACTTTATAAACTCTAATGTTTTGTTTTCATTCAAAGGTCCGTTCTTTTCTTCAAACTTGCGTTTTAATTCTTTGAATTGTTGATCGTTTGGAATAAGTAATGCTGAAGGCTCTTGAAATTCTACAAAGAATTGTTTTACAAGAGGTAAAGTATTTATCGATTGAAAGAATTCTGAATGATTTTCATTTATGGATTGATATCCTTGAGTTTCTCTTAATCCTTCGAGTACACTAGGTGGAGAACACAAAAGAGCTGCTGCTATAAAAATGGAACAAAAGCTAGACCTAACAAAGTCTATAAAATAAATAGATTCGTTAAACGTGTTTTTTAATCCTTCTACAACCAAATCTAATCGACTAATGATTAATTGAATCCACGAATAAAAAGAAGATGTATAAACGCTTATTCTATCTTGAGTTGTAATGTCTTTTCCAAACGTAGAAAGAAATCTTTGTTCAAATTCATCCCACGAGTCTCTCAAACTAGAAAGTCTTTTACTTCCAAAAACTGCTTGTGATAAAAATTCTGGATTATCTACAAACGATTGTAATCCAACTTGAGCGATTGCAGAGGTTAAAGAAGCAGATAACTTGGAAAAGTTTAGAATCAAGTCTTTTGAAAGATTAAAAGCAGTTGTAATAGAAGTCGCTGTATCCGATAGGTTTTGTAATTGTCTTTTAATAAAGAATTTTGAATCCACAACAAATGAAAAGTAACTTTTTTCTAATTCTTTACTTCTTTCAACTTCTAATTCTTCCAATGCCTCTTGTCGTTCAGAAAATGTATTTAGTAGTTTTCCGCTAGCATTTAACGAAGAACTTGTACTTGAACCAATAACGTCTACTGTTTCTTTGGTTACTTGAGGTAAAAAAGAAATCAAAGACCCAAACGTTTTATAGTTTCCAAAAACGAATTCTCTTGTGTCGATAAATGCATACTCGTTTAGTTCAGGACAAAGAGAGGGATTATTAGCACAAATAGCTTGTACAAATAAAGAGTTTATTAAACAAGCTCCAGTGTGAATAAAACCCTTGTTATCTCGGTTAGAACAAGTTTTAGCAATATCCAAAACTATAGAATCAAAGCTTTGAAAGAATACTTCAGCAATCAAAGGTCCTGATTTATTTCCAGCTAAGAATAAAACCTTTTTCAAAATCGAACGAGATAGATTATAAAGATTGGAAAAGATTGGCTTTGAAACACAAGCAGAAGGTACTTCTTTTGCTGTTTTGGAATCAACAACAATCCAACTTTTTCCGTCTTGACTTTTTCTTGCTTCCCAGACTCCAGTAAGATCAAAAAAGCAATTACTAGGTATATTTGGATTCACTCTTTTTAATGTATCTAATGATTCTTTGTATTGTGATTCATACGTTTGGAATAAACTTTGTATTTCTTCTGTTTTAATTAAATCAGGTGTTAATGTCGAGCCTTTAGAGAACAAATCTTTTAATTTGTTTAAAACGTTTAATTGAGTTTGTAAAGAAATCTGAGTATTTAATGATTGACTATGAGATATTCCGTATTCTAAAGCAGCAGTTAGTTCTCTTGTGTTCTTTTGAATTTCTCGAATAGAAAGACTCGTCTTTTCATCAAACCCTTGTACATTTAACTTTTGAATTTCAGGTTTTTGAAACGAAGAATCAAAAGAATTAGGATTGGACAACAATTGATCCGTAGGATTCTGAGTTATTTCAATAGTCTTTGATTGTACGCTATCAACAGATTGAAAAGATGGAAACGCAGAAAAAGCGTTTGATGATTGTTTAAATTCTACATCGTTTGTTAGCGGCTTTGTTAGAGAATCAATTTGAACTTGATTAAACGTAAGAGGAATATTAAAAGGTTTTGATTTAGAAAATGTATCCAACTTTTCTATTGCTTCAGAAATAATGTTTCTAAGTAACTTTTCTTTGTTTTCTATAACTTTTAATCCGTCTTCGTAAATTTCAAAAGTATCTTCAAGTTGTTGGCTTAATAGCCTTATATTCTTTAAGACAAAGGTATCATACCATTTATCTAGACTATTTTCCGCGTTTGTTAAATCATTTGAACGCTCTATTTCTTGTAAATAGCCTTTTATGTTATTATCATTAGAATCGATTAATAAACGAGCTTTTGCTTTCAATTCATCGAGTGTTATGAATTCGTTCTCTTGAATTTGTCGATAACTATCAAATAAAAAACGAAACTTTTTTTCAGACTCATCAATTTTGGTTTTAACAATGTTAAATGTATTTACTAGATTGATTTTAGAGTCTTCAATCTCTTTTGTTTTCGTTTCTACGACGGAAAAGAATTGATCTATTTTTGATTTAGGATAACCTGCTTTAAAAGCATTTGATAATATGCTAGTATCCTTGATTCCAATCTTATTTAACTCTTCGAGTGAATAAAAAACGGCCGTCTTTAAACCTTCTCTCGAGACAAACAAAGACTTTAACAATTCCGCATTTTCGTTTTTAAAATCAATAATTGATTTTGACTCTCCAGTTTTTAAGTCTGCGATAGATACATTGTCTTGAGAAACAAGATAAGCCTTTTCAAAACTTCCATCTTCCTTTTCTTGATAAATTATGTCCCCACCTTGAACAATCGAAGGAAAGTCACGAAGATAATCAAAGATTTTGGTAATATCGGAAGGTACTTGTTCGAGGTTTTCTAGAAAAGCAAAAAACGAATAAAGGCTTTTATTAAAACTAATAGATTCCAAGTTTTGTAATGTAATCGACGTAACAACTTGTGTATTAAAAAAAGTTTTTGTAATGGCTTCCAAAAAAACAGAAGCAATAGCGATCGATGAAATCTTTGTTTTAAAGTAATCTTCTATTCTCTTTGAGAGCCTTGCAAGAAAGTTGGGTAAGAACTTGGTAATATCAATCTTTTTCGAAATCCACTGGAGTATCTTTTCAGAATAATCACGAATAGGAAGTCCGTTAAATCCTTGAACAAGAATCAGATTAATCAATGAATTTGGAAAGCTAGAAGCAAAAGATTTAATAAGTTGAACATTCGATCGTTTGTAGATAATAAAACCTATTCCAGCCAAAAGTACACTTGTTTTATTTTCTTTTGTCCAAGCCCATGGTTTTTGTAATAAATCGAATCCTTTTGATATCGAATCGTAAACTTTTATGTCTGTTATTCCTTGTTTCTTTAAAGGCGGTTTAATTGATTGTCTAAATAAATCATCAATCTCTTCTTGTTTCTTTGCCAAATCTGTAGCAGCTTTCAACTCCAAATCTATTTGAGATCGAAAAACCAATTTACGAACCACAAAAGAAGTTACGCTTTGAGCCGCTAAATTAACTATAGCGGAAATCACAACATAACCAATTACAGATTGAATTCCCAAAGGACCTAGAATAGCTCCTAATATATAAATCGTAGTTTGTTGTCCTACAATTCCTTGTAAAATATTGGCTATCAAGTTTCTCGGAATTCTTTGAACGGAATCTCCATAACGAATAACCTTTTGAAAATCATCCGTAAGAGAAATACCAATCGAAATCAATGAAAATGCAGTCAAAGCCGGATTAGCTACAAAGATAGAAGGTAAAGAAGAAGTTTCTCTCAAAAGTAACTCAGCAACAAATCCACCACCTAAAACTATTCCACCCGAAAAATTGATTAGGTTGTAAATAAAACCAGGAGGTTTATCAATTTTTATAGACTGTGATGAATTCAATAATTGTGTATAATCTCGAATCATGGATGAAGTATTCATAGAATTTGGATTAGGGATTCCATCCAATAAAAATGTGTTAAATACTTGAACATTATTAAAGAACATTTTCAAGTCTTGATCATCCGGACTTTCAGATGAGTTAAACAATAACTTTTTATTAACCGCTTGAACCAAAAGTTCTTGTTCATCAAATCCTTGGTTTTTAGATTTGGATAAATATCGTGCTTTAATTGAATCGACTTGATTATTAAAAACAATCCTTTCCTTTTCGTTTAAAGAACTCAACTTTTTATCTAGAGTTGATTCCAAATCTTGTATCTTGGTAAACAAACTATTTACGTTTTTAGGATCAAAATTGGCTACTCGAGGTTGTAAAGAACCCTTTGTTTTAGAAGGATCAAAAAAACCCAAGCTATCAAAACTTAATTCTGTCATTTATTTTAAAAGTAATCTATTTAGGAATCCAAGATAGCCCCTTTCAAAGAATTTGTTAAAAAAAACTTATTCCTTTCGTTTGGTTTTTAATAGGAAAAGCCTTTAAAACAGAGTTTATATTCAATGACGAGTATACAAGAAAAGGAAAAGATTGATTTTGGTTTTGCTCCTGATTTAGAGATTTCATCTTCTTCAAATACGTTATGTAGATTGTTGGATAGAGCTTTAATTCATTTAAGAGAATATAAACGTTACAAAGAAATCAGTGATGAATATTCTCAGGCTTTACAGCTTTATTTGTTTATTTCAAGCGCAAAATCATTCATAGACTTGGGTGGAGGAGATCAATGTTTTTCACAAAGAAAGAACATTATAGAAGAAGCAAAACAAGCATTACCTCAAAATACAACTATTCAAACTTTGAAAAACGCAATAGATTATTATACAGGAATCGCAAATGCCCTTAGAACAAAAGTAGTTCAAGAAAGACAACGTATTTCTGGTTCTTCTGGAGGAACCGTTTTACCAAAAAGCGTTTGTGATGCTGTTAAAATTGATTATGTGAAAGGAAGCGAAGCCTGTCAATATTGGTTTGATACAATTATTGGTTTAGAAGAAGCAAAAAACGAATTAAAAAACGGATTCTTAAATCCTTTATTATATCCATCTTTATATCCTGGAGTAAGTAAAGGAATTTTATTGTATGGACCTCCGGGAACTGGAAAAACATTACTTGCAAAAGCGGCAGTAAACGAACTAACAGCTAGAGGAGAAGGTTGTGTAAAAGTTTTGTTTTTCGCTCCTCAAGGAAGTGATTTAAAAGGAAAGTTTGTCGGAGAAAGCGAAGCAAAGATAGAAGCAATCTTTAAATGCGCAAGAGAAGCAGCAACAAATTTGGAAGAATCAGAAAACTCAAAAGGAAACAAGATACAAGTGATTTCTATTATTTTTATTGATGAAGTCGAATCTGTTGCAGCGAGTAGAAGTAACGATTCAACGGGAATCAATGCTACTACTGTAAACGCTTTACTACAACAAATCGATGGAATTAAAAGTGGTAAAAAAGTATTTGTTTGGGCAAATACAAACTACCCATGGTTATTAGATTCTGCGTTTTTACGTAGATTCGATTCCTCCATCCTGATTGATTTACCTTCTGAAAGAGACATCTTTGAACAATTAAACTTGGCATTAAGCGAATTTATAACTGGAAAAACGTTAAAAGTAATAGCTCCAAATTCAGAAAACGAGAAAGAAAAGAATCCTTTTAAAAACTCAGATGCTTGTTCTCTTGAAGAAGCACAAAACGAAATATTCTCTTGGAAACAACAAAAGTATTCTAGTTATGTTAAAGTTGAAACATCATCATTAAGCGCTGTTGCAAAATTCGCATTCATAAACCAATTTTCTGGTTCAGACGTTCGTAGGTTTTTCAATGACGTAATTCGTAAAGCAGCAGATCAAGCTATCTTGAATAATTGGTTTTTTGCTTTGCCTATTGATTCAAAAGGAACAATCAAGGAAAGTGTAGATAACCCAATTTATATATCTACTTTATCACTTACAGCCGAGGAAATAGATAAACAAGATAAAAAAAGGTTTAAAAGATTAAAAGAAATTGAAAGAGGAGTTGTAGAAAGCATTGAATTAACCTTATCCCAAAACGTTGGTTTTGGTAATGAGAAAAAAACATTTATTGCTAGAGATAAAATACCAGATCCAAGACTTGTATATAACGATCCTTTAATATCAAACCTTTATGTAGAAAAAGATTATTCTACTATGGAAAATCCATGGTTTTTATATGAGTTTAGAGTACAAACCATTCAATTAAACCAATCACCGACTCCTAATAATCAAAAATCAAATCTTTTATTTTCTGATATAGAATCAAAGACAGAAGAAGAACTCTACTTTCAATTCAAAGATAAACCAAACTTTACAGAAATACGTAACTTTAATATTCCATTCAAAAGGGATGAACAAAAGTTATACTTTTTAGTACAATTTAAAGAATCATGGTTTCAATTCTTTAGCAAGCTATCACAAGCCGCTGCTTCTGTAATCACATCCTCACTTACGGGTGCTAAAGACTTTATTGTAACAAACATTTCTCAAGATAAAGCAGTCGCAAAACAATTAGAAGAGTTATCTCTTTTAATTGGTGATAGAGAAGCAAAGTTAGAACCAAAGAACCAAAATCCTCTTTCTCCAGTTAAACAAGAAATTAATGAAACTATAAACGTAAAAACCGTAACTGAAGAAATATTTAGTCAAAGTGGTTACATAATCTTTGGAAATTTTGATCAATGGAAATCTACTACAAAACCTATTACATTAAACTATGAGTTCTTTAAAGGTTTATTTACTCTTGAAGATATTCCAGTCAATACTCCAATTTATAGCAATACAAACTTTATTTTTAATCCACTACAAATGCAATCGCAAAATCGTATCATGGAACTTATTAGGATAAATCTCTATACTCAAGCGGCTCAAACAATAAGCATTTCATTAGAAAGAAAACCCTTCTCAAAGCAAAACAAACAACAGTTAATCAGTAAACCTTTTTGTGACGGAAGTTTGTTAGAAAAGAATTCTCGATTCTTCAATTGGTCTATTAATCAACCTACCTGGAATTCATCCATGCTAAAAATCAAATCTACTATCGACAAAACTCTTTATAAAACTCTTAAACAATATAAAGATGATCCTGACACTGTATTACGCCAACAACAAACTAAATAAACTTTTTCATACTTTACAACTTTTTTTGTTTTGTTTCGAAGTAGGTTAGAAAGAATGCAGTTTGCTTTTCAAAGTGAAGAAGATGCGGAGAACTTAAAATTAGTTGAGAATTATTACGCTTTATTTGAAAAGATTCTAGTTATACAATCAAGACTTGAATACTCAATCAAAGTATTTGAGTATTTGATTTGTCGATTAGAATTAACTTCTAATGTTTGTAATTTACCTGATAAATATCAACCAATCAACGCAAAGAAATTAGTTGAAGAAGAACGATTAAAAGTTTTACGTCAAGAACAAAAACAAGAAGAAGAAAAAAAACAACAAGAACTTGCTCCAAATCTTTTTAAAACTCAATTCTTTATTGATGACGAAAAGAAGAGAAAACAAATCTTTGAAGAAGCCACAAAACTTGAAACCGTAAACTTTACAGTGACAACAGATGATCAAACTCTTAAACAAAAAGTTATGAAGCTAGATTCTATCTTGGTTCAGTTAAATCAACAATTATCTACGTTAATTCCTAAAAACTTTGCTCTTTACAAACAACTTCAGAAAAAGGAAAATGGACAAGAACCTTTTGTTTTGAACAACGATCCCTTTCTTTAAGCCCTTTATTCTAACTTGTGTTTGTTATAAAAAACGAGTTTTAAATAAAAGACATTGTTCGTTTAAAAAAAGTTTTTTTGTGTTTGTTTCGAAACAATGGAAGATCATTTATTATTCAAGTTAAAGTTTCCTATTTGTGCTGCTCATGCTGGAGGAGGAAATCTTTTTCCACCAAATACAATGGATGCTTATCAATTTTCTGTTTATGAGTTAAAGTTACCTATTTTAGAATTTGACGTTCGAAATACAAAAGATGGAAAGTTAGTTTGTTATCACGATGCATTTCTAAGTGCAAAAACAAATGGACGTGGTTTAGTTTCTAAAAGTAATTGGAACGAAATAGAAAAACTTGATGCTGGTTATAACTTTTCTCCTGATAAAGGAAAAACTTTTCCTTGGCGAGGTAAAGGATTAAAAATTCCTTTATTGAAACAAGTTTTGGATGAGTTTGTTCCGATAGAAAACTTGATCTTATTCTTTGATTTAAAAAAACAATGTGTTGTAAAACAAGTAATTGAATGGATTAAAGAATACGGCTTAGAAAAGAGATGTATAGTAGGAGCCATCCTTCCGGAAATCAATAAAAAGATTTTACTTTATAAAACACCCGAAATAATGTCTAGTGCCGATTTTGTTACAATGGGTAACATTATGACTGCTTGGGTTTCTAAAAGAACCATTCAAGTCCCTCAAAAAATTGTTGGTTTTTGGGTTTCGAAAACAATTGATTGGGGAATAAAGAAAGAGTTTATTGATCGATTAAAGAAAGATGGAAAGTTAATCGCAGTCTTTGGACCTGCTACAGAAGAAGAACAAACTATTAAAAAATATATAGATTTAGGTATCGATCTGATCTTTTCAGATAGACCTGATCAAGTTTTGTATACTCGATGTATTTATAAAGAAAGTTTTAAAAATGAAATAGAATGTCCAAAGTCGATTATGGAATGGGCAGCTTTAAAAGGATATTACTCTATTATTAAATGGTTACATGATCGAGGTAGACCAAAAACAGAAAAAGAAGATCAATGTACTGTTTCTGCTATGGATTTTGCGGCAAAATCGGGTTACTTAGACATCATAAAATATCTTTACCAACATAATCATATATCTTGTAGTGAAAAAGGTTTAGAATGGGCGAAAGAGAATGGTCATACAGATGTAGTTCTTTGGCTCGAAAGAAATGTCTTTTCTTCTACTTTCGGACAATAAACAAATTAACTACATTTTTTTGTTTTGTTTAATCTTTACCAAAATAACTTTTAAGAACCAAATCCATTACACCTTCTATTTGCGGAATGATTAATTCCGTAAAGTCTTCGTGAGCTTGATGGAGAATCATAAAACTATCTTCAGAATCTGATTCTTCTTTAAGCATTTTCACAAGCATCTTTTTTGCATCCATTCCTTCAAATTTTTCGGCAATATCATTCGCTTTTTTTAAGAAATCGATAAACTCTCGGATAGAACTAGATTTCTTGGATGGTTCTTCTTTTTCAAAGCTAGGAATAGATTGGGAAGAAGTTTCATTCGGTTTTCCTTGATTTGATGGCTTATCGTTTTCTTCTTCTCTATTTGAAATCTCTATATCTTCGCCAAGCTCAACGGACTCATTTGAGGCAGAAGAAGTGGTAGTTTCTTTTTCTGACAAAGAAGGAGTTTCAAAGTCAACTCGGATTCGTTGAAACTTGGTAGGTATTTCAACAGGATCAGGCAATTCAGGTTCTGTATCCGAAGATTCTTCTTGTTTCAAGTTGCGTTTTTCTTTCGTAAATTGCCCAACTTCAATTGAATCATCAAAAAATCTTGACTCGGTTTGGGATTTAGGAGCAAAAATTGATCTAAGACTTGAAGGCTTTTGTTTTTCTTGAATAGGTTCTTTGGGCTTCTTTTGGCTCGGCATTTCGTTTTCTTCTTCTTTATTTCCTTCTTCCTCTTCGGATTCGGAGATTTCTTTGCTAATAGGTCTCTTCTTCGAATAGGTCTTGATTTTCTTTTCATCAGATTTTTTTACGCTAGGCGGTTTTTTGCTCGGAGATTGGTGTTTTGCTTTCTTAACAGGTTCTGGTTTATCTCGACCATGTCTGTCTCGGGAGCGGTCTTTATATTCGATACCTCGAATAGTATTAGTTCGAATTCGAGATCCGTCGAATCGTTCATCCTTTTCAACCATTTCGTTTAAGTCGTTGTTTTCTCCGTTCTTTCCATTTGTAACTTTAAAACCACAACTCTTCAAAGCCTGATTGATTTCTCCTAATGTACTCTTTTTGTAATGGTTCTTTTCTTCCCAAGCATTAAGGTCCGTTTTAAAGTTTTGTATCTTGGTAAACACTAAATCATCTTCTTTCTTCACTTTAAAAAGACCAGATTCGTATATAAAAGTAATAATTTTCTTCTTTATCTCGGTCATCTTTTTTGCTTTGTTGTTCCGATGGTTTGTTTTTTTAAACTTGTTAAACGCTTCTTCAAACAAGTTCATAAGAACCTTTTGTCTCATGACTTCGTACTAGATACTAACCTTTGTATATACATATTAATTAATAAAGTTGGTTTACTAAAAACTAAACTCATGTCTTTGTTTTTGAACGCTTTTTCATTGTTCGTAAAATATTCTTTTGGTTAGTACAAAAGAAGATATGAATTATACGAAAAGCTATAAACCTCCAAAAGATCCGAAACCCGAAACTCACCATGAAGTCGTTTTATTCATCTTACAGTATTACGAAAGAACTGCTTTGATTTGGGATACAGTATCAAAGAGATACTATTTTGGATCTTTACCTAATATAAAAACGAAAACTCCGAAAATCATTCAAGATAACGATGATTGTCTTGCTATCGAATTAGAATATTTAAGCGAAAGAAAAACAAAATTCTTGTATGGCTTTACTGGATATTTATTCGATAGTTTTAACTTTTATTGATCGATAGATTCCAAAGTAACTAAGATTTTGTTTTCTTGATTATTGTATAAAATTCTTTTGATACAAAGATCGTAGCAATAAAAAGTATGAATATTATGTTTTCCGTTTGTTTTTGGTCTTTGTTTTGAACCTTTTTCTAATCCAAAGCATTTGCTGAATATATCTTGTTCTTTTTCGTCTAATGATCCTCTTTCCTTATCTAGTTTTGAGAATAATCTTCCAGCGAAATCATATTTAAACGTACAAGTTTTCAATTCTTCTTCGTAAAGTGTTTTTATAGAATAAAGAATAGCATAATAAACTTCTATTCTCATAAATCCTCCTAATCGCGTATATGTTGTTATTTGTTTTGTTCCAAATGGATAATGTATTTCTATTGTTGTATTGTAAGTTGAGATAACTATTTCGCTCAAAAGATTGGTTAAAGTGTTTTGAGAAATAGTTTGTAAATGATTTTTATAATTCATCAATGATTCAACGGATATATTGACTGGAGTTTCTATGATTAATCGCTTTGGACAATTCTTGTGATAAGTTAAACCAAACTCGTAGGCTCCAATTTTAAAGTTTGTAAGTATTTCAGGCAAGAATATCGAATCAAATGAAAACACAGATAGTATATAAGGAACATATTCTTCAAGTTCAGAAAAACATTGATCTCTCATTTCGTCGATTGTTAATGTAAAACGATACCATTTATCTTTTTCTTTTACGTACAAATGATTTGATTCACTAACATGATAATCCGTCAATATAGATTCTTTATCAAATTTATCATCGACGTTATTTGGTAATGTTGTATTAGGAGCCCAATAAACGATTAGATCAACTATAGCATTTGGTATTTCGAAACTAAGTTGTATTTTATCATAAAAAGAAAAACTATCCATGCGATCCAAACAGTTTGATTCACAAAACTCTGTTTCGCAATCATGTTGTTTTAATAAACCAATATCTTTCCAATCCTTTGATAAGTCTTTAACTTCGGTATCCATGATCATTTTATTATTTAAAAATACTATCAAATTGATAAACAAGTTTAAATCAAAGTTTGAGTTTAAGATGTAGTTTGATCGGGAATTTTCCAATCAATAAACGATTTTTTTTGTTTCTTTAGATAATCGTTTGTTTGACTAAAATGTTTACAACCAAAGAATTTATCTTCTGAATAAGGACTTGGATGAGCAGATTTTAACTTTAAACAAGAAGCTCTACTAAAAGCTGAACCTTGTTTTTGTGCGAATTGTCCCCACATAATCACTACAAAGTTTTTCAAGTTTTCGTCTATTCGTTTCAAAATGTTTAACGTAAAAGTTAACCACCCAAAGTCTTTATGGCTACTCGGCTTTGCTTTTTCTACAGTCAACCTAAATTCAAACGTTTTAACAAACAAAAAATCGATGTATGTGATTACATGCTATTGATCAATAAGACTCCTTGTTTTGCCCAATGTTCCAAATTTCCATGATTTGGTTCTTTAAAACCTTGGATATCTGTACTCAACTCTTTGAAAATGTTTTTCAAAGAAGGAGGTGTAGTAACTCCAAAAGGAACGCTAAATGCTAATCCATGAGCTTGACCAGGACCGTGATAACAATCTTGTCCAATGATAATTACTTTTGTATCTTGAAAAGGAAAAAACTCGAAAGCTCTAAAAATTTGTTCTTTTGGAGGATAAACTTCAACATTATTATCCCATTCATTTTGTAACTTTTTTAATAAAGATTTAAAGTAATCCGATTCAAATTCATCTTTCAAAACTTCCTTCCATACGGGATCAGAAATCTTATTTAACCACACGTCTGTAATTTGTGGGTTTAATTTGATTTCAATAATTTCTTCTTTTGATTCTGTTTTTGTTTCTTGAATTTTAGATTCTTTTTCTTCTTCTTGTTTTGACTTTTTATCTACTTCGAACACAGATTCTAAAAGAACTAACTTTCTTTTTGGTTTTATATCAGCCATTTCTTTCTCTCTGGTTTTAACAATCACTCTTTACTTTTTTTTAAACAATTGAGGTTTTTGAAGACTCGATTGGAATAAAGTAGTTGTTATTTAGATATTCGAAAAACGAATGGAAGTTTTAAACCAAGAAAATCAAAACAATGAACTCGGTGTTTCTATCGATGATATATGTAATAATGCAAGAACAGGAGATCTTTTATTTTTCGAATGTGATCATACATCTTTATCTTCAAAAATGATAAAGATTTGGTTGGGTAGTAATATAACTCACGTAGCTTTAGTTTATCGACCAAAACAAGATATAACGATTAAAGAGTTAGGAGAACTAAAGCAAGATGTTTGCTATAGTTGGGAAATGGGAAGAAATACAGATGCAAAAACCATGTTGGGTACTGGAAATAATTTTACAGAAGCTCGATTGGTCAATATGCAAGAAATGTTAATGTTAAGAAAAACCAAAATGTATTGGAAACGAATGGAAATGAATTCTGATTTATTTAAATATCAATTAAAAGGTTTTGACGAATATATTCGAAGTCAAATTGAAGATCAAGTTAGAAACTATATACTATCCAAAGTTACAAGTCCTTACGATCCTTATATTTCCTCGTTTTGGTTAATGAGAGATGGAATTTGGCCATTTCCTTCTCGTTATCATCATAAAATAGAAGATCAGTTTTTACCTCCGGTTAAAGTAATTCCAAAACATTGTTCACAACTTATATTCCAAACTTGTGCTTATTCCAAAATATTTAGAACAAGAAAAGATTCTTATATCATTTCACCTGGTGATATATTTGATCTTACTAAAGAATTATCTTCCCCTTTTGTAACTTATTCGTCTTTTATTTCTATAAAACCTTAAAAAAACTCACTTATTTATTCTTGTTTATTTTCCATTGATTTAAACCAAACATAAAACGAAAAGAATTAGTCATTCAGAAAACAAAAGAAAAGAAAGAAATGACTACAAACAAACCTAATAGCTGCTCAAGTGGATGTTCTAACATCACCGAAACAAAAGAAAAATTGAATGTTTTAGTTGTTGGAGAGACTGGAGTTGGGAAATCGAGTTTGATTAAAGCGATTACGGGAAATTCAAACATTCTAACATCAGACTCGGTGAAAGGATGTACGTTTTCAATTTCCTCATCAAATTATGATAATATTACGTTTTATGATACTTGTGGACTTGGAGAAACAAAGGAAGGAGCTATTTCTACAGCCGATGCATTTGAAAAATGCCTTCAATTCTTAGTTCGAATGAAAGACGTTGGTTTAAACTTGATTATGTTTGTTCATCGAGGCAAAATAACCAAAAACTTTATTGATATTTGGAAACTGTTTTATCAAGTTATTGGAAATGAAGAGATTCCTGCCATTTGTGTTTTTACTGGATGCGAATCTAGTTGCAATCTTTATGAATGGAAAAAAGAAAATGAAGAAAATATCAAGGCTTATAATTTCAAGTTTTCTTCTATCTCAGGAACTTGTTTTGCTTCAAGCCAGAATCCTATTCTAGAAGCCGCTTATTCTGAATTAAGAAGTGCTTCCAAACATGTTGTTTTACTAGCTGTCTATACTCACGCTTCTAAAACTCCTATTATTGTAATGAAACCAGAAACTATTGAAAAACAATTAAAAGCTACATGGAACAAACTTGTCGAATACGGACAAAAACCAGAATGGAAATGGGTTGATAAATCGATTATGGAAAATTTGAAATCTATTGAATGTTCTGTTAGTCAAAAGAAAAGAATAGGAGAAATCATAGAACTAGTCTTACATTCGTTTTCTTTCAAGCCTTGTGATTTACCAAAGATCGTAGAAGCAAAATCTTACTAACCTTCTTATTATTATTTGTTTTTGATTGCGTTAAACCAATAAACTTCACCCTTCATTAAAAATTCTTTCAATCTTTTATTAAGTTTATGAATAACACCGAAATGAATGATGAGTTTAAAGCATCCAAGGTTTGTCCCCAAACATTAATGAATAGAGACCTTGACTATTCTCGTATACCTCTCTGTTTGAATTGGATGGAAGCAAACAATTGGGATCACTTATTTCCTTTACTCGAACAATTTCCAATCTTAAAAACTTTGATTCGAGAGAATCAAGGACTTTGTGATCGAGTGAATGAAAAGGAATATTTGTTTTCAAAGTTTATCAACTTTGGAAGAAAGCTAGCATCCATCTTGAAGGATTCGAAAAAAAATCATCAAACAAAATTGAAAGATGTTTCTTTTGTTGGAAAGGATATTGAAAAGTTTTGTTCTAAAAGAATCGATTGTTTAAATGAAAGTCGAAAGAGATTAAAGAACCAATATCCATTTTATTGTGTTGTTGATGCAGAAAACTTTAAAGATGATTTGGAAAAACAATTCTCAAGTTTGATGAATTACAATCGCGAGCTTTTGGAAAAGATAAATGATTCGATTACAAAGATGGAACAATTTTATTATAGCATCTTATTAAACTTTGTGTCTACAGAGCTTTTAAATTCATCAATTGTAAAAGCTATAGAATCATTTTGTGAAAAGACGCCTTACCAATTAAAAAAACCTTTTGAAGTAGAGTCTCCTTTATGTTTCCGAGGAATGTGTATTAGTATACTTGCAGACTCTAAACTTATCTTATAAATGAATAAAAGACTCAAAATTAAAGCAAAAATCATAATTTATATTATTTCTTTATAAAGCAATAATTTTACATTCGACTTTTGATTTCTTTGTAGAGCTTGCTTCCTCTCTTTGCGGAAATCAAAAGTTTCTTGTAACCCATTCCGTATTCTTTTGTTCCTTTTTTCAATCCTTTAGCTTTAAGTTTTTCTCGAATAACTTCGCTAGAAGCCTTAAACCAAGGCTTGATGTTAGAAAAGGCTTTCTTTCCTTGTCGTCGTTTAGCGGCAGAAACAACTTTTCTAGGTCGTCCAACTTTAGATCTTGATTTTCTAGAGGATTTAGATCGGCTTCGTTTAGCAGGCATTTGTGTGTTTGTTTTAAAAAATTAGATTTTTTAAATTGAATGAGTTTTTTAGCTTTCGCTGCTATTGATTGTACTGAAAAGTTTTTCAATCAATCGCACAGACTTTAAAACTTTATCTCTTCTACTTTTTTAAAATGATTCCTTTATTAACCTTTTTTTCGGAAGCAAAAGGTCCTAGTTTTTGTAATAACAAGAACAAAAATCAAGGTGTAGTAGTTTATTTTTTATTTGAAGAAGAAGATTTTACAGACTTTGCGGATATTTGACTAGATGAATTTTTGGGTTTAGGTTGCCAAGTTAAAACAAGAGAATAAGTTCCATTCTTTAAAGGTTTTGCGTAACCAAAAATTCCACCCCTTGAAGTTATTCTAGTAAACAATAATCCAGCCATTTCTTTATGATCAAATTTAGGATAACCCGGAACATATTCAGGAATAGCAAACTCACAAGGATTTGTTCCTCTTTCTGCATTACATTCCATAAAAGTACAACACATTCCGTCTAAAATATCAAGAATTTCGAGTTTGTTTTCTTTATTATTTTGAGGCATTAACGATGTTAAATAATCTCCATCAACCCAATTGTTATCCATTTTTGTAAATAATTCTTTCGAATAAATATCATCTTGATCAAATGTAATCCAAAAATCATCATCTTCGTTTATTGGTTTAAAACGTCCATAGGGTTTCTTTGTTGTTATAGGTTTAACACTTTTATTTCTACGAACTGATTGATTTGATTTTGTTTGTAATTTGGATGATGAATTTAACGATTTTGATTGAGACTTTGATGAAGGTACTTTTGTTGTAGAGTTTTGTTTCGCTAAAGAAGGTACTTTATTAGCTTGGTTTAAAGAAGGAGCTTTTTCATTCTTTATCGATTGTTTAGAAGTTGTTTTTATTGTAGGATTTAAAGGACCAGTAGGCAACGTAGATACAGGAATAAATGAAAAGTTATCCTCCATTTGTTTTATTTAAAAATTAACTCTTATTTCCTATTCGTTAAGTATCTACATCTTTTGTAAATACAAGAAGAAAGTTTAAATCAAATCTTGTCTTTAAGTTAATTTTCAATGCTGGACTTTTAGATTCGAGTTTGTTAAAAAAAACTTTACAAAAACTAAATGAATGAAGAGAATGTGTTTTCTATAGCCGGAAGTGTATTACAAGGATTATCCTTACTGTCTTACTTTGGATTTGGAATAAGGTTAAGAAAAGAAGAGACGCAGAAGATTGAATTTCATCATTTTATTTCGAATAATCTAAAGGCTTTGATTTTGATTATACTTTGTTTTTCAAACTTTTTTGGAATTGTTCGTTGGGGTTTCGGAATAGAACAAGCATTTTCTATCGTAATTCTTGGAATTCAACGATGGATATTACTCGCTTCTTTGGTATCTATCTTTTTAGAGTTTAATTCGACAAGTTGTACTTTGTGTAAACACGTTAAGAATCCAAACTTTATTCAAAAAGTTAGAAAACATTTTTCTTTACCAAAATATTCGATTCATGAAGTAAAAGCAAGTAGAGGAACCGCTAAAAGGGTTGCTTATATTGTAGTTTATGTCGGTATTACGATAGATTTGATTCTCTCCGTTTTACAAGGATTGATAGATGCAGGTATTCTTCCTGATTTAAACTTTCTAGACTATTACCTCTTTTATTTTCAAATCGCATGGATTTCAGTTTTAATTATTGGAACTTGTATCCATTACTTGATCGAAGGTTCTTTAATTCATTTATCAAAACAAAATGTAGATGGTTTATGGGTTGCAAAACTAACAACTTCGTTTTTGATCCTGTTTAATATTTGTTGGATTGGAGCTTTTACTATTTGGTACAAGTTTGGAAATGTTTCTCCTTTTCAAAATAATCTAGTTTCCCTTATTCAAGAAACCTTATTTGTAATCATTCAAACTCTGTTCTCTTGGTTATTATCCAAACGATAATCTAATAAAACCCTTGATCGATTCATTTCATCTTATTTTTCGATAGTCGAAAACCAAAATTCAAGGGGGAGGAATTTTCGAGTGTAAAAACTTGTAATTTATTGTTTGTTGAGTTTTTACAATCAATAAATTTTCAATGCTCTAATCCCCGTTTCTCTGTTTTATTCTCATCTAAGATAAATCGTTGTCTACGTATTCTTTCCATATTGTTTAGATATGATTTTCGGATAGTCGAAAACCAAAATTCAAGGGGGAGGAATTTTAGAATGTAAAAACTTGTAATGTATCATTTGTTGAGTTTTTAAGTAACATAAATCAAAGAAGGAACGAGGTTCATAATACGTTTGGATATAAAAGATTCAATCATGATAAAAAGAGTTGTAGTATTTTAGAATAGGTCAAAATAAAAGGAAAAAGATTCAATGGGAGTCGGACCTTCTGCTAGCGAACAAGTATTTAGTCAAAGGAAAAAAGATTTTTTCAAACTTTTTCAAGATAAAAGTTTAACTCCTAAACTTTTACAATACGTTCGACTTACAAATCAAAATGTATGTAGAAGTTCGCTCATTCGACAAATTTCAGAATTTAATAATGACGATTTTGTTTGGTTTCATCCGACTACATCTTTTGAGCTAGAAGATATCGAAGATATCAAAAATGATGGATATGAATTAATCTTTCCCAAGGAACCAACGATTGTAGAAGGAAAGTCAGTTTTTACTGGAGGAATCTTGCTTGGAAAAACTTCTTTTAAAGCAAAATTCTTACAGTGTTACAAAACAATACAAAACGGAGTTGTTCAATTCTTTTATTTTGATTTTTCGATTGTTCGACAAGGTTCTCATGCTACTTCTCTGATTTATAACGGAAAAACAAAGCAATTTGAATGGTATGATTCGAATGGTGCTTATTCCTACGTTATTCCGATTTCTGAACTTGACCCAACAGAAGAAGATAAAGAGGCTATTTTTCTATTTGACGATTATAATAAAATTAAAGGCGCGTTCAACCAATACCTTTATTCGATAGCTATAGATCTTTTAAAAGACGGAATAAAAGACGCTATAGATGTAAATAAACCGTTTGTTTCTGTGGAAGAAACTTGTCCTCGTTTCGGACCTCAATCTCTTGAAGGTGAATTTTCGAAACAATTTAAAGATGAATATGAAGTGATTGGATATTGTCAAGTTTGGTCTGTTATTTATCTGGATACAAGATTGAAAAATCCAAACAAAGAACCATTCGAAATCAATGAAATTGTTTTATCAACTCCAAGTTATTTGTCTTACCAAGAAAGAGGAGCTTACTTACGACTTAAAGTTCAAAAGTTTTTAGACAAAGCATTCAATTATTTGAAAGAAAAAGGAATCCCATTTTAATAAAGTTACTTTATTTCACAAACAATCATAGTTTCATTCTTTTCAGTAAGCAATCGAATCATAAATCCATAGTTTTGTAGGTAACTTACTATGGAGTTTGTAATAGCTTTAGAATAACCTCTCAAAACAATCGATGTGATTGAGTTTTTGTTAGTTCTTGAAATAAAGTGTAGACAAATCAATTCAACTGCGATTTCATCAAATGACTTTTTTGTTTCTTCAAAATCTTTAGAACGATTCCATATTGTTTCAAGACAATCTGAATTTCCTAATACGATAGATGAAATCACAACATTATCAATTCTAGGTTCCATAAAGGTTTTTTTAACTAGTTTTCGATTAGTGATGAGCTTAAATATTAAAAAGTAAAAACAATGCCAAAATCAACCGAAGATTTAAAGAAGAAGAAATCCAAGTCAAAGAAAGGCTTTAAGATCAAGGTCGTAAAATCTTCTTCTAGAAAGTCTTCTAAAACGAAAAAGCTAAAAAAGTCATTACGTAAAAAGCGACTTGTTCTTGTTAAAAAAGCCGTTCCAAAGAAGAAGTCTTTAAGTGGAAAAAGAGTTTTACTTCCGAAAAATGATACCTACATTGTTATGGAAATAAAGCCCTTTCTATTCGAAAAGAAAACACATCCAATTAATCTTACAGAATTAAAAGAACTAAATGAAAAAGTCTACAACTTAGTGATCGAGAAGCTCACGAAAGATGAATTAAACGTTAGTAAACTATTTGAAAAGCTACCTAACGAAAATGGTACAATCACAAAATGGTCTGTTCTTTCTTTTGGTTTTAAAGAAGGATGTTTTCACGCTAAAATACAAAAGAGAAATGGCGCAAAGATTATGCTCAATAAAGAAACCGAATTAAAGAACAACATTCGCGAAGCTATAGACTATGATAAATCTGGAATAGAAGAATGGATGAAACAAAATTCAAAACTTATCAAGAAGAAAGAAGTAGATGAATGGAATTTCAAAAAGGGTCATCTTAAACTTGGATTAAAGATCATCGTTATGTCTCTTGAATAATAAACACTTTATAATAATCGCTTCTTTTATCGTTTGAGCTTTATTGTTTATCATTTGTTCTACATAAACGATTACACTTAATTAAGAGGATTTAAGAGCGATTAAGAGCATTAATTCAAAGACTATCATTGAATGAATCGTTTAAACGATTGCTTCGATCGTTTGAAAAAAAAAAAATTAAAAGGACCTTGAAGAGCTTCATGAGTTGGGTCCTCCTTCTTTTTTTTGTTTTTAAAACAAATCGATCGATTGAATCGATGATTGCTTTTGTTTTCATTGAAGAGAGGTTCTTAATCAAATTAATTAAGTACGATTAAGTGAGATTAATTCTTTTATTTATTATAGACTAGATCGTTAGAAGGATAGAAATGGGTAAACTAGAAAGTATAAAACTCAAGTATACGATTTACGTGAAAGTTACTTTTAACGAAGAAGAAAAAATCGTTAGTTTCAACTATGGAAGTTATTCAACGCCTTTTGAAGCTATTAAAGAAGCAAAGAAAGAGGGTTTCATACAAAAAATTGGACAACTTTTATGCACTGTAAATGAAAATGAAGACTTTTCTTTTAAAATCAAAGAAATCATTGGTGGTGTTCCTTTATTCGATCAAGAAACTCTTTCTTCCATGTCATTGTCGAGTTAATTTGTATTTATTAGTTTCAGAAAGACTTTTTACACAAATAATAAAAGTAAATTTAAATCTACTTTGCTTTTGTTGATTCTTTGATAGCTTCTATAGTATCTTTCGATGATTTGAAACTATTCATAGAAAATTGATTGTTTGTACAATCTACAATTTCAAAACTTTCTTCCTCCTTGATCATAACAGCAACATCATGTTCTTTTAAACAAATAGTTCTTATGCTATCAAAGTCTTGCGTAGAATATCCAATCTTTTCTTGATCGAGTAAATCACACAATCCCTTTTCCATTCTTTTGTTTTTTTAACAATTTCGTAATGATTCGATTTTCAACTTACAAAAGCGAAACTAATTGAAGATGGTTGATTGTAGAATTAGTCTTTATCGTTTATTACTTTTTTTGATCATCGATAAAATAAATTCTATTTTTTTGCTTTAATTGATGATTTAATAATATCAATAGTAACTTTAGAAGATTTACAATCATATCTTCTGAGTTTGCCGCTTGTATAGTCTTCTACTAGAAATATTTCTTTTTCTTCTATACAATAGATAGTAATATAACCATCTTTCAATCGCGTCTCTGTGTAAGAACCAAAATCATGTATATCATAATCTATTTTTTCTTTTTCAAGTAAGTTCCACAGTTCCGTTTCCATTTATTCTGTATATAATGAGCTGATGATTCTAAGCTGTTTTTAATGATTCTAATTTTTCAATTGCAAAAACGAAACTATACAAGAAAACTATCTTAGGTAAAGGTTTGTTATAGAACCGATGTTTTATTAAAATCAATAAATTTGGTAGAATTTAGAACAAAGATTTTCGATACTTTAAACCAAACTTTATCTTGGCAATTCATGTATCTTGATATCTCTCGTAGATTAGAAAAACCTATTCCTCCAACTCCTATTTTTCCCAAAAACAATGGTTCATCATCTTTAGTATTTCCGATGTAAACAACCATGTGAAAGTTTTCACAGTTGTTTGGGTCGAAGAAAACAATAGTATCCAAAAGATAAATCGTATCCGCAGGCTCATGTTCAAAATTCATAGGTTTTGTAATGGAGATAAACTCTCCAGTAAATAAGTAATAAACAAATCTCATACAATCACAAACATAAGTCATAAATGGATTTTTAGAGATGTAAATCATTCGTTTCAATAATTCGCTAGGAACATCAACTTTTACACCATCAAGAAACAAATGATAAGAAATAAGTTCTTGTGGTGCTTGTTTTGTAAAACTAGTTAAACTAGAACTTCTTTCGATAGAGTATTTGGAATACTTTTTAAGATCTTCAGGCCAAATAATGGTAATTTTTTGAAAACAACAAATCAATTCTTCTTCATTCTCTTTATCTTTTGCAAAGTATAAAGGATATTGTTTCTCTCCACTCACTTCGATAAATACGTTTGTACTCTTTTGCTTCTTCTTTGAACAAAAGTTTCCCATTTTAACTTTCTTGTTTGTTGTTGTTTTTAAATGATTTACTTTTGAACGAATAAGAGTTTACTAGCTTTACAAAAAACTAATGTTCGTATACATTCGAATAATTATTAAGGTTTTATTGTAAGGATTTAAAAGTTGTGCAAAGTTTTAAGTTTATCGGAATAATATTCTCCAAACCAAGAAAGAACTTTTGGTTTTCTATCTATTTGACATTTCAATAATACTTGTTTTTCGAATACATCCATGTTATGTTTATGTAACCAATCCAAAACTTGAATTCTTTCGCATCTACAAGCATTTTCGATGACATTACGTCCAATATCTCTTGTAATCGTAGGATATAACCAATTAAGAATATCCAAATGTCCGTGAATAGCAGCGTCATCCATCCATTTCGAAGAATAAGTAATTTTTCCAGATTTGAGTAATGAATCAAGTACATCAAGTCTTCCAGAGCAAATAAGAGGTAATTCTATATCATCTTCGATTTTTACAAACATTGAAATATGTTCGATCACTTGTAAATTTGCAATGGAAATAGCATTTTTTAAACATTCTTTATCAAAGTCGATATTAGCTTCTTTTCTAACAAATTCTATCGCATCTACATCCGTACACTTACAAACAGATCGTAAAACTTCTAAATCATAATTTAAACACATCTCGTCATGAAGCCATTTCATTAGTACAATATTTCCTGCTTTTGCTGCACCAATCATTGCATTTTGAGTAGCTACAGCTTTACAATTTTCCTTCAACCAAAGTAAAACATCCATCTGAGATCCAGATGCTGCATTATCAAAACAAAAAGGTCCGAAACATTCTGGTTCTTTTTCTAAAATCCATTTCAATATGTGTAAATGGCCATTATGTGCGGCTATGTTTGCTATTCTAGCCGATAAAGGTTGTAATTTTTCTTCATAAATCCATTGTAAAACATCTAAATGACCGTATTTTGCTGCAATATGACGAGCGTTTTCTGTAATTTTGGTTTCTTTAAACTGAAATAACCATTTAAGAACTTTTAAATGTCCGTAACCCGCAAGTGTATCGTTAAAGGATGTAGTAAAACGATCTGGATGTCTTTTATAAACCCATTGTATGATTTGAAAATCTCCTTTTTTCGCTACCTGGATCATATCATCAGGTTGAATTTGAATTTCTGAACCCACACAAAGTAAAGCAATATATCCTTTTTCATTCACTTGTTTTAATGTTTTACAATTATAAAAAGATATAAATCTAGTAATGTCTGGATTCTTAAGAATCGTTCTAAAAGCATCTTCCATATCATCTTTTTTGTGTTTAGACTCTTCCATTAGATCGTTTAACTTTCTCTTTAACATTCTTTTCTTTTCTTTTTACAAACCCGTAAAACTCTTTTTTTGTTTAACTCTTTTTGTGTTTTTATGTTAGTAAATTTGATGAACGAATAAACTAATATTCGTTTTCGAATTAAAGTAAATGGTTTTATTAAGAAAAACATGGTTTCGTAAGAGTGGTTATCCAGTGATTTGTTTTAACTTGTCGGATTTAGTTTTAATGTAGCTACAAAAGACTTGAGTTATGGATCGACGTATTTGTAAATAAATGAATTGAAAGTAGATTCTAACTTTTTCAATATTTTTGTCTTCAAACTCTTTTGCATTCAATTCTTTTGTATCTTTATCTAAGTCGCTATTCCAAATCGAATAGTAAGATTCACACAATGTAATTAATTCTAATGTTACTTGTTGAACTTCTAAATGATCAAAGTATATTTCCTTTCCTCTATACTTTGTATTATCTTCTATTTGATGTTTTTGAGTTGAATATTCGATAGGAAATATAAAGTAATAAGATCCAGGAAAAAGAAATTGAGCACATAGAATCCAAGCGTTACTCATTTGTAAAAACTTACATATATGATCAGATGCTTTGACTCTTGTTAATTTACCAAGATCATCATACTTTGTCATTTTTCTTGGAGCAAACCACTGAATAACTTTGTTTATAAAAATGATTCTACTCTCGTACTTTGTAAAATACTTGTCGTTAAAACTAGTTTGTTTTTCTATCCAAATTCGACAATAATCAATAAACCATTTCCATTCTTGTTGAGATGTATGTCTACTGAAAAAGTCTTTACCATTGTTTTGTTTAATGTAGCTTTTTCTCTGTAACTCAAAATTTGGATCAATGGTAAAAGCTATTTTACTAGACTTACAATCATATAATTCACCTCTAAAAACCATTGTATTTGATATCTTTGATGTTATAAAGTTTAAAAAATCTCTTGATCCTCTTTTTGATTCTATCTCAAACTCATCCGATTCATTACTAAAAGAATCTGAATCTTCCGTATGATCTCGAATAGAATCTCTTTCTTTCTTGTTATCCTTATCATTCATCTTTTTTCCTTCTTCCATCAACTATATTTCGAAAAAAACATACAAACTAGAAACCAATATTTGAAAATGAAATTTTGATAGCGATGTTAATAGATAAGTAAACAATTTCAAAAACTACATTATCAATTATACGCTCTCTTAATCGTTAAAGAACATAACTATTCAAAAAAAACTAAGATTGATTTATTGATTAAGAAAAAAAAACAGAGATGAAAGTTGTGGTGTTCATTTTACTTTGCTCTTATGTATTTGGAGAGTTGATACTTTCTAATGGAAATACTTTTCCATCCGTGTCTCTTGGGATACCTAGAAATAAACCTATAGAAGCAAATATAAGCGGATTTCTAGTTTTGGCAGATCCATTCGACGGTTGTTCGAATTTAGTAAATGACGTGGGAGGAAAAATTGTAATAACAAAAGCATCTTCTTGTTTTCCATATATAAAAGCGAAAAACGTACAAAACTCAAACGGAATAGCATTAATTACATTCGGTTTTACAAACTCTTTAGGAGCAACAAAGTTTATTAAAGGACCTGGAAATGAAGATGATATTATTATACCAAACTTTGAAATATCGGCATCAGTAGAAAAGAAATTAACAGAACTTATTCAATCGAATCCGAATATTAGTGCCGTTGTATCCGCAGATATTAATCCTAGAGATGTTATATATTCAAATGGATTTTGGATCTTCTTTTCCGTAGCAAATGGTCTTATTAACCTTTTTATTATCTTAATTTCTGGATATCAAATTATTTGTTATCTGTCAGAAAAACGAATATTTAAAGTATTTACTTTGGCAAACTCTTTGATATTTGTTGGAGCAATAGCTCGATTAGTAGATATGATTGATTATAATGGATATTATAATTTATTGGGTTTTATTGAAAGAACCTTTTTACTTGCTGCTTCTCTTGTTTTAACTCTTCATACAACGGTAACCATTGGTTTCTTTTGGTTAGACTTTTTTGCTAAAGAAAAGTTGCAAACAAAAGTAGCATTTTTAACTCGATTTAAAATACATACTGCAATAGCATTAATAGTTATTTCCGTTATTTCTTTATCTATTAGTATTTTAACTTCTTTGCTTATAAATGCTACTGTTATTTCTCTTATCGGAGTATCGATATATGCATTATTTACTCTTATAATCTTTATATTTTTCATTTACTGTTGTCATGTTATTCGAATTTACTTAAAGACTCGTTTTCTAAACGACAAAAGCAAAGTATCAAAAGTGATGAAAAAACTATTTATTCTTGGTGTTTTACAATGTATTGGAATTGGACTTTACTTTCTATTTGCATCTTTATTAGCTGCTCCTTTAGGAGATAATTTAATTTTCGGTGCAGTAATGTCCACATTACTTTCTTTGGATGCAACGTTTATTTCTGTAGTACAATTATTAATGTTTCCTTTACAAAAAAAGTTTATTCCTTGTCTTAATTCTTCTAAAGATAATTCAATGGATGATAACGATGTGACGAAAGAAACTTTTTCTCAAGCCGAATACAAAATACGAAGAAAAGACACAACCTCTTTTGAAAATGGAATCAATCTTCAAGTAATGGAGCCCAACTAACATCTTTTTTTTATTTATCGTGTTCTTAAACGCTTTTTTTGTTTGTTTCAACGAAATAAATGTCTTTTATTCATAGAGTGTAATTACAACCTTGTTTTTATTCAGACATAGCTTTGAATGGATCAAGAAGATAAAGTCTTGATTTCTTTGAAGATAGACTCAAAGGATGTAAGTAATGAAAAACTAGAAGCTCAGAAGAAAGAAATAGCAAGAGTTTTTAAAATGGATGAAAAAGAAATTAACATTCGATTAATTTGTGACTTTTGCGATAAAGAACTTTATTTAAAAGAAACTAGAGTAGTTTATTATTGTAACGAATGTAAAATCACATCCGATTATTGTTCAGAACATAAACTATCTTATTGTTACAAGTGTAAAAAACAATAAACATTTAATAATTTATAACCCTTGTTTTATTACTATTGTTTTTTTTTTCAGACTATCGATTGTTGATAAGTAGAATGTTTTCTTCTTTTACATAAGGCTAATATTCCTCCGACAATAGCAAAGATACAAACTGCAAGAGCTAAAGAACATATTCCTATTAAGAAAAGACCAAGAGTCCATAATAAAACGGAAGTTGTATAATCATTTGAAATTGTAGTATTTGTTGATATGATTAAACATCCAATTAGACCAAAAATAAAAGTAAAAAACAATCCAAACAAGAATCGATTCTTCTCTAAAATTTTAAACATATTCCTTTGACTTTTTCACTTTAATTTACACAACCGATTCTCTCTTTCAACTTTTTGTTTTTTCACAAACTATCAAGAACACATTCATTTTAATAACAAAACAAAAAGTTGTTTTAATCAACCATTTGATAAACAAAGAGTTTTTAAACGATTAAAAAAAACTAAGAAGAAAGAGATGAATGACAAAGAACTTTATGTAGTTTATTGGCGATGTCAATGTACAAGCAAAGGAGATATTATGTATAATTATCAGAAACTACCTGCTACAAAAACAGAGGTTACTTTTGGAAAGAAAGAAACAGCTATAGGACCATTTACTATAGAATCCTACTTAAAACTTATCGAAGAAATTAAAAACACAGTAAAAAGTTGGTATAGCTTTTATGGATTTGAAACTAGCGAAAACTTTATGTTTATTGAGTTGATAAAATGGAAGTTATTAGAGAAAGGAAGAAGAGAGACCGCAATAATATCAAGCGATCCAATATTCGACTTTGACGATGTTAAACCAAAACAATGAAATTTATTAAAATTAATAAACAGATTAAGTAAAAAATGTTAAAAATCCGAGTTTCTTTAGGTAGATGAACAAGAACCACATCCACCATCAGAAATCTTTGCTCCAAAGCAAACGCCATCACAATCTTGTTGGTTATTCGTTCTGTTTTTGAACAAAAAAAAAAGTTAATAAAATAATCTTGTTAATTACCCATCACAAACAGAACAAGAATCAAGGTTTGTAGTAAGAGATTGTTCAGGGATCGAATTACAATCAATGTTATTTCCGTTTATACCACAGAATAAGTTTGCAGATCCAACCAAGGTAGCTCCTCCACTGTTAGGGCAGAAAATAGTAGAACCGTTATTAGGTGCTACTTGACCATTTCCAGAAAAGCGATTACCCGCTATGGAAATCGAAGAAGTATCGGAATAAATAGCGCCTTTAAAAAGATTAATAAAGTAAAAAAACTGTTACTTGCTAAAGAACCACTATTGTTAACAAAATTATTGTTTTCAAGGAAGCCAATAAAGTTAAAGGCAGAAAAAGCACCAAAGATAGCAAGATTATTATAAAAGTTGGTATTGGTAACATTAACAAAACCAAAACCATTTGGAGGTTTACAATCTAAAATTCCTCTAACTTGATTCGCAGAATCTCTAATAGTACAATTATTGATTCTACCAAATAAAGATATTGCAACTGGAGAACCAGTGGAATTCTTAATCAATAATGATTCCATATGAATAGAAGAAAATTTGCCAGTTTCAATCGATTTTAAGCAATCAGTGATTGTAAATCTTTCGAGTCTAGTTAATAAAGTTTCTCCAGACTCTATAGTAAATGCAGTAGAAGTATTCAAACATTTAACTATTGCACAAGTAGGAGCAATAGAATGTCCGATAACTTTAATTAACTTTCCTCTTAAATTAATTCTTTGATTAATATTGTAAGTTCCAGGTAACAATCGAACAGTATCTCCAAACGAAGAAGCATCGATAGCTGTTTGAATACTACCCATAGGAGTTGTAATACTTAAACCATTCCCTGTTCCAGTTGGAGAAACAAATCTAGTAACAGGAGTAGGACATGTCGATGGATTTGGTTCAAAGCAAACACCCACACAATCTATTTAAAAAATTTTAGTTTTTCGTTATTATAAAAAGTAATTACTTAAGTCAGAATCATCACCGTTACAGATTTGACAAGAATCAAAGAAGGTAGCGTTTCTTCTTACTTGTGTAGGACAATTAGGATTATCAAGATTTGCGACACTAGGTCCACAAAAAATATTATCGCTATAATTGAATTGTTGTACAGAGGTACAATCAAACAAGGCTCCAGAAAGAGGAACATGAAACTTATTTCCAACTGCTTGACTAGAAGCCCCATTAATTGTGATTACTTTAGAATTATCAACAAATCGGCAGTTATTCAAAATAATAGTTCCAGATGTTTTAGAACTTGCAACTTGAGGTCCAGTATTTTTCAAAAATAAACTATTTTCTGCTCGGATAGTTGCTCCATTCGCTTCTAATACTGTTGCGGGTATTCCAATAAATCGGCAATTCTCAACCACGATACTCGATGAGGAAGCGGCTCTAATCAGTTGAGTTACTCCACTAGGAATATCTATAAATGTAGAATTGGCAAGTCTAAGAGTAGCGGTATTAACCAAGGTAATAGCTTGAGAGTTTGGAGGAGCTATACCAACAAATGTGAACCCCGCGATTGTAATGTTTTTAACATTGTTTATGACCGCTATTCTTCCGAAACCACTATTCCAAAAAGTAACGGAAGAACCTCCTGTACTTAATACAGAAACACCCGTTTTTCCAGAGAAAGCAACATTTGCGTCTGTATAGTTTCCAGGTAAAACAAAAACAGTTTCTCCAGCCGTAGCAGCCCCAACTCCTTCTGCAATAGTTCCCCACGGGTTTGAAAAAGATCCATTTCCTCCGGTTGCTCCAGCTTGAACAAACTCATCTTAATTTTATTTCAATTATTTAATTTATAAACGTTTACCTCCTCGAACAAGAGAATAAGAAGCCAATAAAGTATAAATGATAAAGAACAAAATAGACTTCATATTGAACAAATATTTTGTTTCAAGTATCTTCTTTCTTATTATACTTGAGTTTTTTAGATTGATTTTCAGTTACAAGAAACGAGAATAACGTTTTTGTAACCTTTGGTTTACTAAAGTCAAAAAGAAAGACTCTAACAAAACAAATTGATTTACTAACATCGGAAAATCCTGAAAGTATTTATCATTATTCATTCTTTTTTTTCCTTTGCTTTTTGTTATCTTTGTGGCTTTTTTTAATGAAAGTGTAAGCTAAGCTACCGGTCTTGGTAAAATCCGAACGTTCTGTTTTAAAAGTGAGTAAATACTAAACATTATTACTTTGTTTAGTACGAAAAAGAAAACTATGGAATTACCAGAGATTAAGAATCATACATGTTTAGAATGTAAAGCATTAGAAAAGAGAGTCAAAGAGCTTGAACAAGCAATGAATATTTTATCTCTCGATATTCGAGTACAATGGATCAATCTAAGCGAAAAGATTTTAAAGTTGTTTAATGTTTTAAACTATGTTCAGTTTATTGAGTTATGGAATTTCAAAGGCAAGTTAAATATAATGAAGGAATACAACTCATACCAAAGACTTTCAAACGATCAAGAGGTAGATTGGGGTGCTTGGGCTCAGCAGTATTATGCAAAAAGAGAACATTTTTATCTTTTATTATTTATGTTGGATTTGATAAGAAAATATAACATAAGAGACGGAGAATTATTAAATTTTGTACGTGCTAAATATCAAATCTTTGATACTCAAAATGAATCTTTAATCGATTTGCTTGAGAAGTTTGAAAATGTAGATCTCAAGCATTTGGAAAGCGAAAAAGAAAGATTTTTAGCTATGCAAGAAGGAGAAAAGTATAGAACAATTAATCATGTTGAACACCCGAATAGTTTTAAATAAAAGTAAAAGCACAGCGTAAGATGTTTCTGTATTGTGTGTCGTATTTTGTTTGCTGGACTCCAATGCTTATCTCTTATATTTACGAAGCCTGGGCAGATC